>WNFZ01010792.1_pt1 | contig 10807 bp, 8 predicted proteins | sample 5400081 | NCBI WGS metagenome assembly WNFZ01 (sample SAMN13153365, study PRJNA577476) | soil metagenome | isolation source: 80 cm soil or saprolite under grassland replicate 1 | place: USA:California | collected 2016-06-15
CCGTCGGCGCGGCAGCACCGAACGCAGGGGAGTGACCATGACCGACACCGTGACCGTTCCGTCCCGGGACGACATCGACGAGGCCATGCGCGACGTGGTCGACCCCGAACTCGGCATCAACGTGGTCGATCTCGGCCTGGTGTACGACGTGCGGGTCGAGGCCGCCGAGGCCGGTACCGCTCCGGTGATCATCCTGGACATGACGCTCACCTCAGCTGCCTGCCCGCTCACCGACGTGATCGAGGATCAGGCCAACGCCGCGCTGACCGGTGGTCCGAAGCCGCTTGCCGGCGACGTCAAGATCAACTGGGTCTGGATGCCGCCGTGGGGGCCCGACAAGATCACCGACGAGGGGCGCGAGCAGTTGCGGGCGCTCGGTTTCAACGTCTGAACGCGCGGTGCCGGGCGTAAGCCGGTAACCTTTCGGCAGGTTTGTATAGAACCAAGCGTTGCACACGGCAGGTATGGCCGATGCTACTGTCTGTCACTCACGGATGCCGTGTCGAAAACGCGGATCTACTGCCGTGAGGGATCGAAGGCGGGATGGGGCTCGGGTCGGTGACCGGACCCGCGGGGGATGCCCCCGCAGGGTCGACACGTAGACGCGTCTCGCTCAAGACGTACGTGGTCGGGCTGGCCGTGCTGTTCGTCGTAGTCATCGCGGCAGGGATCGTCTACGAACACACCGCCGCCACTGGCGACGCGCGACGCAGCGGGATTCGCGACGCCCAGTACGGCGCACAGACCGCGGCTCGCGATATTGCCGCGGCGATCAGCCTGGCGCAGACCCAGATCGGGGCACTGGCCGCTAACCCGAAGATCGGCACCGTGTTCACCTCGGCGGCGGGCTGCACGCTCAGCTTCGGCGGATCCGGGCCGTTCACGGCCGGTCATCTCGACATCGTCGGCCGCGACGGCAAGGTCCCGTGCTCCTCGCTGCCGCGACAGAACACCGCTCCCTACGCCGGCGCCGCGTGGTTGCAGAGCGCGCTGAAGGCTCCCGCTCTGGCCGGGCCGATCTCGGACACGCGAACGGGTAAGCAGGCCTTGATCGCGTCCGCCCCGATACCGGGCGGCGCCATCGTCGTGTTCGCCTATCTCGATGCCATGGGCCCCGGGCTCGCGACGACCGACGGCGGGCCTCGCCACCTGGAATTCCTGGTCACCAGCGCCGACCGCAAGATCGCCATCAGCCGCTCGATCGCACCTGCTCGCTGGGTCGCCGCGAACATCGCCGGGACGTCGTTCGGCCGGGCGTCGACCAAGGCCGACCGCAAGGATCTCGACGGCACCCGCCGCCTGTACGGGCAGGCGACCGTGCCGGGGCTCGGCTGGCATGTGTACGCCGGGACGAGCCGGGCCCAGGCGCTGGCTGCCGCCAACCGCGTCAGCCAGCGCGAGCTCGCGATCAGCCTCGGCGGGCTGCTGCTCTTCCTCGGCGCCGCCGTTGTGCTGTATCGCCGCATCGCCCGGCCGATCGGCCGGTTGAGTGCTGGTGCGAGGGCCGCGACGACGCACACCGCGAAGGGCCCGATCGTCGTGTCCGGGCCTGCGGAGGTCGCGGCCTTGGTCGAGGACTTCAACCGCTTGGTGGCGGCGGCCGAGCAGGAGCTGTCCGCGGCCTCGCAGCTTGCCGCGATCGTCGCGTCGTCCAGCGACGCGATCCTCAGCGTGGCGCCCGACGGAGCGGTCACGACCTGGAACGAGGGCGCCGAGCAGATGTTCGGCTACCCGGCCGGCGAGGTGATCGGCCGGCACAATTCGCTTTTCGTGCCCACGGACGATGACGCGACCGCGGCAGCGCTGCAACGTGCGGCCGGCGGCGAGCCGTCCGGGCAGTTCGAGGACGAGTGGCTGCACCGCGACGGACACGCCGTCGAGGTGTCCGTGACCGCGTCGCCGATCCGCGACGCCACCGGCGAGATCGCCGGCATCTCCGTGCTCGTGCGCGACATCGGCGAGCGCAACCGGGCCGAAGCGGAGCGCCGGTCGTTGCAGGACCGGCTGCACCAGTCACAGCGCATGGAGAGCCTCGGCCAGCTGGCCGGCGGGATCGCGCACGACTTCAACAACCTGCTCGGCGTGATCTTGAACTACAGCCAGTTCGTGGCCGAACAGGCGGCGGGCAACGAGGCCGTCCTGGCTGACATCCAGCAGATCCGTGCGGCCGCGGAACAGGCCGTCCGGCTCACCTCGCAACTGCTGACCTTCGGACGCCGCGATCCGACCGAGCCCGCGAACCTCGACCTCAACGCGGTCGTGGCCGACGTGCAGAGCCTGCTCACCCGCAGCATCGGTGCGAATGTCGAGATCGACGTGCGCACCGCCGCCGATCTGCCGACCGTACGGGCCGATCGCGGTCACCTGGAGCAGGTTCTCGTCAACCTGGCCGTCAACGCGCGCGACGCGATGCCCGGCGGCGGGACGCTCACCATCGAGACTCACCTCACCGAACTGGACGCCGAGTACGCGCGCCTGCACCCCGAGGTCGCGCCGGGGCGTTACGTGCAGCTGACGGTGAGTGACACGGGAACGGGCATGAGCCACGAGGTCATGGAGCACATATTCGAGCCCTTCTTCACGACCAAGGCACAGGGCGAGGGCACGGGTCTGGGCATGGCGACCGTCTACAGCATCGTCACCAACGCCGGCGGCAGTGTGAGCGTCTACTCCGAACTCGGTATAGGCACGACGTTCCGTGTCTACCTGCCGACGGCCGACGCTCCGACAACTACGCATCCGCCACGCGACGACACCGCGGCGACGGTCGGTCGCGGCGAGACGATCCTCGTGGTCGACGACGAGCCCGCGATGCTCGAGCTCACCGCCCGCATGCTGCGCCGCAACGGCTACGCCGTGCTGGAGGCAGACGGCTACGAACAAGCAATGTCGCTGGCCGCTGAGCACGACTTCCAGCTGCTGCTCACGGATTCGGTCATGCCGCTGATGGCGGGCCGTGACCTGGCCAACCAGATCGGCGAGCTGTATCCGGGGCGACCGGTGGTGTTCATGTCGGGCTACAGCGACGGCGTGACCGGCCCGCAAGGGGTGCTCGATCACGGGGTCATGCATGTGCAGAAGCCCTTCGACGAGCAGACCCTGCTGGACTCGGTTGACCGGGCGCTCGGTCGCCCCAGCGACTGACGGTGGCGTCGGCCTACCGCGGATGATCCGGCGGGCTCGGCGGCGTTGAGGGTGCATGACAACTCAAGCACCCCCGCGCGGACGCATCCGCGTCGAGACTTCGCCCAAGCGGATCCGCCGAACTACCCGACCTACTACTTCCCGATCACCGACGTGCGCGCCGACCTGCTCGAAGCGGAGGACTCCGTCGCACACTCGCCCAGTAGGGGCGACGGCCAGCTCTTCGCGATCACGGCCGGCGGCAAGCGCCTGCCGAGCGCTGCGGTGCGCTACCCCGACTCGCCGATCGATGAGCTGCGCGACCTGGTGCGGTTGGACTGGTCCGCCATGGAGGCCTGGTTCGAGGAGGACGAGGAGGTCTTCACCCATCCGCGCAGCCCGTACACCCGGGTCGACATCCTGCCGAGTTCGCGCCACGTCCGGATCGAGATCGACGGGGTGACCGTGGCCGACTCGTCCAGCCCCATGTTGCTCTTCGAGACCGGACTGCCGGTGCGGTACTACCTGCCCAAGCCGCACGTCAGGCTCGACCTGCTCGAGCACACCGACACGAGAACGCACTGCCCGTACAAGGGCGAGGCCGAGTACTGGTCGGTGCGCATCGGCGATTCGGTCCATCCCGACATCGTGTGGTCGTACCCGACGCCCTTGCCGGAGAGCGAGCGAGTCGCCGGGCTGGTCGCCTTCTACGACGAGAAGGTGGACGTCTACGTCGACGGCGTCCGGCAAGAGCGCCCGCGAACGCACTTCGCCTGACAGCCACGATCAGGTCCTGTGTGGCAGCCGGCTACTCCGGGACGCGCTTTGCCCGTCGCAGGTGCGTCATCAGCGCGATGTGGCCGGCCGCGCCCACGCCGCTGAGGGCGAGCGCACCGAGCCACAGCGCTCCGGGGCTGGCCGCGTAGACGTTGGCACCGGCGAACGGCGCCAGGACACCGGACGCCCCCCAGGCCATGCCGACAGCGCCGATGTATCGCCCACGCATCGACTCGGGGGCGATGTCGGCGACGAGCGCGAACAACGACGTGGTCTGACCGATCTCGCCGAGCGTCCAGGCGACGACGGTAAGCGCGAACGCCCAGGTTGTGTTGCACACGGCGCTGAGCGCGATGCCACCGCCAACCAGGAGCAGGGTCGACGGCAGCAGCACGATGCGCGGCGTCCGCGATATGACCGGCAACAGGACGGGCTGGAGGATCACGATGACGATCCCGTTCACCGCCATGATCAACCCGTACGAGCTGGTGCTCAGCCCGGCATCGCGCACGGCGAGCGGCAGCGTGACGTACACCTGCGAGTAGAGCGTGGCGTAGCACAGGCACAGGATCGCGACCGCGATGAGGACGTGATCGCGAAGCATCAAGCGCCACGCCGGCTCGGTGGTTTCGTGCCGCGCGGACGCGGGCCGGGTCTCGGGCACCTTGCGCAGCACAACCAGCCCGAAGATCAGGCTCGTAGCGGCGTCGATCGCGAATAGCGTGCCGAACCCGAACCGGACGAGCAGGCCGGCCGACACGGCGCACACCGAGAACCCGAGGTTGATTGCCCAGAACTGCAGCGCGAACGCCCGGGTGCGCCGCTCGCCTTCGAGCAGGTCGGCGATCGCGGCCGAGGCGGCCGGCCGGTAGATGTCGCCGACGATCCCGACGAGCAGTGCCGCGCCGGCGATCTGCGGCACTCCGCGCGCGACCGCGAGCAGGCCCAGCGCGGCCGCGACGGCGAACATGCCCAAGCTGAGGGCGAACCGGCGCCCGACGCGGTCGGTCAGGTAGCCGCCGATGGGCTGGGAGATCACCGACCCCGCGCCCCAGATCGTGACGACCGTGCCCGCCGTCGCCACGCTCAGGTGCTGGGGACCGGTGAGGTACAAGATGATGAACGGCTCGATGAACGTGCCGGCGCGATTGACCAGCGTGCCGACCCACAGCCACCAGAATGGAGCGGGCAGACCCTCGACTCGCCCCCGAACGGCCCGACGGGCGCGCAGCGTCGGCCCCAGCCGCCCCGCTTGGCCGACCGTCACCGTCTCGACGTCGGCCACGGCCGGCCACCTTCGCTTTGCACGTAAAGCCCCCACGTCGACCTACTCAATCACCGAGCACCGACAAGCCGCGAGGAAATTTCCACGAGGGGCATACCGGGGCGAAATCCGCGCGGCGGATCCGGGTCTGCCGCTAGACTGGCCGCGTGCATCAACTCCCGAGCTGAGTGGGCGACGTGCTACGTCGCCCACCGTCCGTCACTGCCTCGGGAGCCTTTCAACCATGATCACAGCCACAGATCTCGAGCTGCGCGCCGGCCCGCGCATCCTGCTCGAACCGACGACATTGCGCGTGCAGCCCGGTGACCGCATCGGCCTGGTCGGGCGCAACGGCGCCGGAAAGACCACCAGCCTGCGCGTCCTGGCCGGCGAGAGCCTGCCGCACGCCGGTTCGGTCGCGCGCAGCGGGCCGGTCGGCTACCTCCCGCAAGATCCGCGCACCGGCGATCTGACCGTGACGGCTCGCGACCGCGTCCTGTCCGCTCGCGGCCTCGACCAGCTCGTCACCGACATCACCAAGATCCAGGTGCAGCTCGCGGAACGTCCCGACGACGGCGCGCTCGTGCGCCGGTACGGCCAGCTCGAGGAGCGCTTCACTGCGCTCGGCGGGTACGCGGCCGAGAGCGACGCGGCCCGCATCTGCGCCAACCTCGGCCTGCCTGACCGCGTGCTCGCGCAGACCCTCGGGACGCTGTCCGGTGGGCAGCGCCGCCGCATCGAGCTCGCGCGCATCGTCTTCGGCGGCAGTGCTGGCAGCCCGGAGCCGGCCACCCTGCTGCTGGACGAGCCGACGAACCACCTCGACGCGGACTCCATCGGGTGGCTGCGCGGGTTCCTGCGCCAGCACGCCGGCGGGCTCATCGTCATCAGCCACGACGTCGAGCTGCTCGAGACGGTGGTGAACAAGGTCTGGTACTTAGACGCGAACCGCGCGAACGTCGACATCTACAACGTGGGCTGGAAGACCTACCTGCAGCAGCGTGAGGCCGACGAGCGCCGCCGGCACCGCGAGCGTGCGAATGCCGAGCGCAAGATCGAAGCGCTGCGTTCGCAGGCCGACAAGATGCGCGCGAAGGCCACCAAGGCCCGGGCCGCACACCAGATGGATCGGCGCGCGAGCGCGCTCGCTGCCGGTCTGGCCGAGGTCCGCGTCAAGGACAAGGTCGCACGCCTGCGCTTCCCGAAGCCCGCGCCGTCCGGGCGCACGCCGCTGACCGCCGAGGGCCTGTCCAAGTACTACGGCTCGCTGGAGGTCTTCACCGATGTCGACCTCGCCGTCGACCGCGGGGCCCGGGTCGTGGTGCTGGGCCTGAACGGGGCCGGCAAGACGACGCTGCTGCGGCTGCTCGCCCGGATCGAGCTGCCGGACACCGGCGAGGTGGTCGACGGGCACGGCCTGCGACTCGGCTACTACGCCCAGGAGCACGAGACGCTCGATCACGACCGTTCGGTGCTGGAGAACATGCGCGCGTCGGCACCGTCGGAGCTGTCCGACACCGACCTGCGCAAGATCCTCGGCGCGTTCCTGTTCTCCGGCGATGACGTGAACAAGCCGGCCGCGGTGCTGTCGGGCGGTGAGAAGACGCGGCTCGCCCTGGCCACGCTCGTGACGAGCGCGGCCAACGTCTTGCTGCTCGACGAACCGACGAACAACCTGGACCCGGTGAGCCGCGGGCAGGTGCTCGACGCGCTACGTGCCTACGCCGGCGCGATCGTCCTCGTCACGCACGACGAGGGTGCGGTGTCGGCGCTCAATCCGGACAAGGTGATCTTGCTGCCGGACGGTGTCGAGGACTCGTGGAGCGAAGACCTGGCGGATCTGATTGCGCTCGCCTGACGCTGCGGTGATCCGTATCTGATCATTTGTCCAGGACACTACTTGCAGTTGAGCAAGTCACCGGTGTGACGATCTTGCGCCTGGATGCTCGCCGCTGCTATCAAGACCGCGGCCGGTTTATTCGGGGGAACAGATCTGCCGTACGGCATGGTCGCCCGCGGGAACAGTCCGGAGGGACAGACATGGCTGTGCTACGGAAGGGCGCGCGCATCACCGGCGCGGAAAGAAGCAAGCTCGCCAACGACCTGCGCAAGCAGTACGACAAGGGTCGCAGCATCCGCGAGCTCGCCGAGAGTCACGGGCGGTCGTACGGATTCGTCCATCGAGTGCTGTCCGAGTCGGGCGCGACGCTGCGCGGACGCGGCGGTGCGACGCGGACGAAGAAGAAGGGTAAGTAGAGTCAGCAGGCGTGCTGCCCGCGATCCCGCCTGAGGCGAGGTTGCGGGCGGACGTCCGCGGCGAGGTAGCCACCGTCACCCTGGACTGCCCCGAGCGGCTCAACGCGCAGACTCCGCACACCTGGGCCTGGCTTCGCCGGGTGGGCGCCGAGCTGCCCGCGACGGTCCGCGTGGTCGTCGTGTGCGGCGCGGGCCGGGCGTTCTCCGGGGCTCGACCGCGAGATGTTCAGCGCCGAGGGTGTCGACGGCATGCCCGGACTCGTCTCGCTCGCGGCCGCGTCGGCGGACGAGGCCAGTGCGACCATCGCGAGATACCAGGCTGCGTTCGGCTGGCTCGCGCGTCCGGACATCGTGAGCGTGGCCGCGGTGCACGGGCATGCGATCGGGGCTGGGTTCCAGCTCGCCCTCGCGTGCGACCTGCGGATCGCGGCTGACGACGCGCAGTTCGCGATGGCCGAGACCAGCCTCGGCCTGGTGCCCGACCTCGGCGGTACGAAGCGCCTCGTCGAGCTCGTCGGCTACTCCCGCGCGAGCGAGATCTGCCTTACCGGGCGCCGCGTCCCGGCCGAAGAGGCCTTCCGGATCGGCCTGGTCTCGACACTCGTGCCGGCGGACGCGCTCGACGGCGTCGTCGACGCGACGGTCGCCGCGCTACTGGCGCCGCCCCGCGACGCGGTGATCGAGACCAAGGCACTGCTGCTCGCGGCTTCGCAGCGCAGCCAGTCCGAGCAGGAGGTCGCCGAGGGCGAGGCACAGCACCGCCGGCTGCGCGATCTTGCGCAGTTCTTCGGCGAGACGTGATGTTGCGCCGGTAGCGAACGGTCAGCGAGGCCCGGAACACGCTGCGTACAGCTAACGTTTGGCGCAGCGGAGGTGGTGCCGGTGTCGATGGACTCGATGCACATGATGCGGTCCATGTGGTCGATGAGCCGGCGCGACTCGTCGGTCGTCAACAAGCAAATCCCACCCGGCACGTGGAAACGCATCCTGCGATTCGCGCGTCCCTACCGCGCCGACCTGATCGTCTTCCTCGCCGTCGTTGTCCTGGATGCACTGATCGGCGTGGCGACCCCGGTGCTCGCGGGCAAGGTCGTCAACGAGATCACCAAGCACGGTGAGGTCCGCGTGGTCGTCAAGATCGCGATCGTGATCGTCGCGCTCGCCGTGGTCGACGCGGTGCTGTCCTTCGCGCAGCGCTGGTACTCGGCGCGAATCGGCGAGGGCCTGATCTTCGACATGCGCACCGCCGTCTTCGACCACGTCCAGCGCATGCCGCTCGCCTTCTTCACCCGTACCCAGACCGGCGCCCTCGTCAGCCGGCTGAACAACGACGTGCTCGGCGCGCAGCAGGCGTTCACCTCGACGTTGTCCGGCCTGGTGTCGAACGTCGTGAGCCTGGTACTGACCGCCGGCGTCATGTTCTCGCTGTCCTGGCAGATCACCGCGCTGGCGCTCGTCATGCTTCCCGTCTTCGTGCTCCCGGCCCGCCGGATCGGAACCCGACTGCAGGCGATCACCCGCGAGGCGTACACCCTCAACGCGTCGATGAACTCGACGATGACCGAGCGGTTCAACGTGTCCGGCGCGCTGCTCGTCAAGTTGTTCGGGCGGCCCGCGGACGAGGACGCGTCGTTCCGCCGCCGGGCGGCCCGCGTGCGCGACATCGGCATCACCTCGGCGATGTATGCCCGGGCGTTCTTCGTCGCGCTGACGCTCGTCGCGGCCCTGGCGCAGGCGCTCGTGTACGGCCTGGGCGGCTACTACGCGCTGAACGGGACGCTCGACACCGGAACGGTCGTCACCCTTGCCCTGCTGCTCAGCCGGCTGTACGGGCCGCTGACCGCCCTGTCGAACGCGCGGGTCGACATCATGAGCGCGCTGGTCAGCTTCGACCGGGTCTTCGAGGTGCTCGACCTGCCGGCGATGATCGAGGACGACCCGGAGGCGATCGACCTGCCGGCGAGCGCCCGGAGCATCGAGTTCGACGACGTCCGGTTCTCCTACCCGACGGCCGGTGAGGTGTCGCTCGCGTCGCTCGAGGACGTCGCCGTGCTCGACACCGCCCCGGCGCAGGAAGTGCTGCGTGGCGTGTCGTTCCGGGCCGAGCCGGGGGAGCTGGTGGCTCTGGTCGGCCCGTCCGGTGCGGGCAAGACGACGATCAGCCAGCTCGTACCGCGCATCTACGACGTGCGCGAGGGCAGGGTGCTGATCGGCGACCACGACGTTCGCGGCGTCACGCAGCAGTCGTTGCGTGATCGCATCGGCGTCGTCAGCCAGGACGCCCACATGTTTCACGACACGATCCGGGCCAACCTGGTCTATGCCAAGCCCGGCGCGACCGAGAGCGAGCTGTGGCAGGCCGTCGAGCAAGCCCAGATCGCGGACCTCGTCGCATCCCTGCCGGACGGGCTCGACACCGTCGTGGGCGATCGCGGCTACCGCCTGTCGGGTGGTGAGAAGCAGCGGCTGGCCATTGCCCGGCTGCTGCTCAAGGCACCGCAGATCGTGATCCTGGACGAAGCGACCGCGCACCTCGACAGCGAGAACGAGGCCGCGGTGCAGGAGGCCTTGGCGCAGGCGCTGACCGGCCGGACGTCCCTGGTCATCGCGCACCGGCTCTCCACCGTGCTCGGCGCCCACAAGATCCTCGTCGTCGACGAGGGACGGGTGGTCGAGAGCGGTACGCACGCCGAACTGCTCACGTCCGGTGGCTTGTACGCCGAGCTGTACCGCACCCAGTTCGAGAAGCAGGCCGCGGGCGTGGAACCCGCCGAGCCCGTCGAGGCGGGGCAGCCCTAAGCGGAGCGGGCGAGACCTGAGCCGACCGGGTCGGACAGCAGCGGGCCGAACGCGAGTTCCGCGGCGCCTAGCAGCGACGAGTCGTCGCCGAGGCTCGCGGTGCGCAGCTCGACCAGCCAGCGCGCCTCCGACATGGCGCGACGGTGCAGCTCCTCCTCGACGTCGGCCCGGCACAGCTCGAGCACGTCGGCGAGCGAGCCACCCATGATCACCGCCTCCGGATTGAGCAGGTTGACCAGGTTGGCGGCCGCGCGCCCGAGCGACACGGCGACCGCACGCACCCCGTCGAGCGCGTTGCGCTCGCCGGCCCGTGCGGCGGCGATGACCTCGGCCACGCTCTCGCGGCTCGGGGACACGTCGCGGTGCGCGAGCCGTAGCAACGCGGCCTCGCCGATGTAGGTCTCGACGCAGCCCTGGCTGCCGCAATGACAGGGCGGGCCGGACGAGTCGAGCATCATGTGGCCGAGCTCGCCGGCCAGGCCCGCGTGCCCGCGAAGCGGGACGCTGTCGGCAATGATCCCGCTGCCGACTCCGACCTTGCCGGTGATGTAGACGACGTCGTGGCAGTCCCGGGCGGCTCCGCGTACG
>WNFZ01023517.1_pt1 | contig 10807 bp, 8 predicted proteins | sample 5400081 | NCBI WGS metagenome assembly WNFZ01 (sample SAMN13153365, study PRJNA577476) | soil metagenome | isolation source: 80 cm soil or saprolite under grassland replicate 1 | place: USA:California | collected 2016-06-15
TGCTCTCCGCGAGCTCCGTCACCTCGGCCTGGCCGGTCGGACTGGTGAGCCGGGTGCCCAGCTCCGAGGGGCCGATCGCGCGCGTTTCGCTGGTGACGCGCTCCAGCGGCTCGAGTCCCGCAGCGACGGCCTGCTTCGCGCCGCGGGCGGCCGCGAATGCCGCGGCTGGAAGAAGGAGCGCGGCCGCGGCGGTCAGGATTCCCAGGGGCACGAGGTACGATTGCCGGCTCGCCACCACGTAGAGATCGAACTCACCCATCACGCGGTGCAACACGCGGTAGCGCCAGCGGGCCTTCTGCGTGATCGCCGCGACCAGGGCGGAACGGGCCTGCTCGGGCGACGCATCGGGCGGCAAACCCTCGAGCCGCTTGGCCGGCATTCCCGGGGACAGGTAGTAGACCTGGGGCATGCCCCCGGCGTTCGTGGTCGTGCGCGTGATCACCACCTGACCACCCATGCCCACGAGCTGGTCGGCGAGCGCCGACGGCATCACCCCGCCGGGCGCGCTCGTCGAGTCGCGGTAGGCGCCGAGCAGCGACTGAATGACGTCCGCCGAGTGCTCGAGCGAGCGGCGCAGCGCCATCTCGGCGGCCATGGCGAACAGCAGAACGACGACGAGCGCGTACCCGGCGAGCGCCGTCCACGCGACGCGGCTGAAGCGCCGGGTGAGCACCTGACTGAGAGTTCGTTCACTCACCGCTGCCAGCCTCCAGCCGGTATCCCACGCCCCGGACGGTGCGGATGGGCGCCGTCCGTCCGCCGAAGCTCAACTTCTTCCGCAGGTAGTTGACGTACACATCCACGACGTTCGTTTCCGGATCGAACTTGTAATTCCACACCGCCTCCGCGATGCGCGAGCGCGACACTGTGCGGCCTGTGTTGCGCATCAGGAACTCGAGGAGCGCGAATTCACGCGGGGAGAGATCGCAGACGCGACCATCCTGGGTCACGCGCCGCGAGAGCGGATCGAGGGTGACGTCGCCCACCGTGAGGGTCGCATCCTTGTGCCGCAGCTCGGCGCGGCGGATCAGGGCGTGTACCCGCGCGAGCAGCTCGGGCAGATCGAACGGTTTCGTGACGTAATCGTCGGCCCCGCCCTCGAGCCCGCGCACGCGCGACTCGAGCTCGTCTTTGGCGGTGAGCAGCAGGACCGGCGTCGAAACGCCGCGCTTCCGGAGCTCCGCGACAACGGAGAAGCCGTCCCGGCCCGGCAGCATGACGTCGAGGACGACACAACTAAATGTGCCCTCGAGCGCGCGTTCCAATGCGCGATCGCCCGAGTCGGTCTCGGTGACGCCGTAGCCTTCTTCGCGGAACGCTTTGCTCAGAAAGCGGCGCAGATCGCGATCGTCTTCGACGAGAAGGATTTGCACGAGGCTAACGTACGCCCGGCCGCGCGCCGCCGGCAATGTGAAAAGGATGAGAATGCTCTAAGAATCGCCGGCGCCACTTCCCTGGAAATGGCTGTTGGGTCATAATGAGCCCATGAACATTGCACTCTTACTCGCACTCAGCCTGACGACGCCAGTCGCACCAGCCGTGGATACCGCCACCTTCGCGGGCGGCTGCTTCTGGACGATGGAGCACGCCTACGACGATCTGCCGGGCGTGATCTCGGCGACCTCGGGATTCATGGGCGGCACCACGAAGAACCCCTCGTATGCGGATGTCGTGGAGGGCAACACCGGCCACCTCGAGTCGGTGCAGGTGGTCTATGATCTCGCCAAGGTCAGCTATGAGACGCTGCTGTGGACTTTCTGGCACAACATTGACCCGTTCCAGACGGACGGGCAGGCCTGCGACACGGGCCCCAACTATCACACCGCGGTCTTCGTGCGCGGCGCCGACCAGCGGCGCGGGGCGAGTGCGTCGCGGCAGCAGATCAGCGACCGCTTCCACCGCGACGTGGCGACCCAGGTTCTGACGGCCGGTTCATTTTATCCGGCCGAGGAGTACCACCAGGATTACGCCAAGAAGAATCCGGTTCGCTATGGGATGTATCGGACGGGTTGTGGCCGTGACCGGCGGCTGCGGGCCATTTGGGGCGATGAGGCCGGAAAAGTCTCTACAATCGTTCCTCCTCGCCACAACGTGGAGAGGGGGTCAGGGGGTGAGGTGAGACCAGCGATGTACACCGTCAAGCCAAGACCGAGCGACGCCGATCTCCAGCGGACGCTGACACCCTTGCAGTACGAAGTCACGCAGCATGAAGGCACTGAGCGACCCTTCCAGAACGAGTTCTGGGACAATCATAAGGAAGGGATCTACGTGGACGTCGTGTCCGGGGAGCCGCTGTTCAGCTCGCTCGACAAGTACGATTCCCGTACCGGGTGGCCCAGCTTCACGCGGCCGCTCGAGTCGAGCAACGTCCAGGAGAAGACCGACCGCTCGCTGTTCATGGACACCGTTTGTGACGGGCCCCTACCGCCGTTGACGTTCGAGCTGACCGACGGCGCGGTGCAGGCGTTCGATGGCCGCGCTGAGGTCCTCGCTCGGTCCCGGCGACAACTCCCCCGTCAACGCGACCTCTCTCAGCAATTGCAGGGCATTGCGCACGTGCTCGACCGGCCGCTCTGCGTTCGGGGCGCGCGACGCGCGGCCGCGGCGATCGAGGGTGCTCCGCCGCTCCGATCCGCGGCGCCGGTCGACGACGGAGCGTCGCTCTTCTGGCACGCCCTTGACGGCCCGCCGGCGCGGCTCGGCCCGGCGATCCGTGCCGGTGCGGCGATCAGCCCACAACCTGCTGAAGGTCACTACGGACGCAAACCTTGACCTTGTCCGGACAGCACAGCGGGGACCCCGCACGCAAACGTGAGGAGCGCGCAACGGATCATGTTGTTCATCGAGGAAACCTATAGGTGGCGGCCCGGCCAAGCTACCACGAAACCAACCTTTTGGCGAATCGTAACATCCAAGGAATAGCCTCAACTCCCGGGACAATTCATGATGCCGCTGACGCCGATCGCTGCCGTGATTTTGGCTTTGCAGTCAGGCTCGTCGCCACCGCCCCCGACGGCGCCGAACGCGACCACCGCCGTGGCACACCGCGCTGCGACGCCGCCGGTGATCGATGGGAAGGACAACGACGACGTTTGGCGCCAGGCTCCGGCCATCAAGGACTTCCGGCAGTTTCAGCCGACCGAAGATGGGAATCCCAGCTTTCCCACCGAGGCCAAAGTCGCCTACGACGCCCACAATTTTTACGTTTTCGTGCGAGCCTTCGACTCGCATCCCGACAGCATCAAGCAGCTCCTCGCCCGCCGCGACGTTCGCATCTGCTGTGATCAAATCAAAATCATGATCGATTCCTACCATGACCGGCGATCCGGCTTTGAGTTTGCCGTGAACCCGGCGGGTGTGAAGCGCGATTACGCGATGTACGGTGACGATCAGCAGGAAGACGACGCGTGGGACGGTGTCTGGGAAGTCGCGACACAGGTAGACTCGCTCGGTTGGACCGCGGAGTTTCGCATTCCCCTGTCGCAGCTCCGCTACCCGCACGTCTCGAGCAACACGTTTGGCTTCGCGATCTGGCGCGACATCGACCGCCACGGCGGGGAACGCGTGGGTTGGCCGCTGTATCGCACGTCGCGCCGCGGCTTCGTGTCGCAGCTCGGCGACGTCGTGGGGCTCGATGGCCTGGCCGCTCCACGGCGCCTCGAAGTGGCACCGTATGCGGTGCTGAAGAACGAGCCGGCCCCAGGATTCGAGCGCGACCAAAAGTACGACGGCGGTGCGGACATCAAGTACGGCGTCACATCGAACATCACCGTCGATGCGACCGTGAATCCCGATTTCGGCCAAGTGGAAGCCGACCCGTCCGTCGTCAATCTCACATCCTTCGAGACGTTCTATCAGGAGCGGCGCCCGTTCTTCGTGGAAGGAACAGGCATTTTCAATTTTGGTGTGAACTGCAATATCGTGAACTGTTCCGGCGAGGGGTTGTTCTACTCGCGCCGGATCGGCCACGATCCCAGTCGCATCCTGGGGGCCGCCAAGATCACGGGCCGCCTGCCCGGTGGCCTCACGATCGGTGCTGTCGAGGGGATCACCAAGCGCGCGACCCAGAGCGGCGTGACCGTCGAGCCGTTTACGAACTACGGCGTACTGCGGCTGTCGCAGGATTTCCGCAACGGGCAGAGCGGGTTCGGCTTCATGGGGACCGCGGTCAACCGCAATGTCGACCCGGCGACCGAGGGGTTCCTCCGCAATCACGCCTATGTCGGTGCGGTCGATTTCCGCCACCGCTTTCATGGCGGGGGATACGAGGCGAGCGGCTCATTTGATCTCAGCACGGTGGGCGGCAGTCCGGCCGCGATTGCCCGGACGCAGCGGAACTCGACCCACAATTATCAGCGACCGGACGACAACGTTACGTTCGACAGCACGCGCACGTCACTCGGCGGCCATGCCGAGGAGCTGCTCCTGACCAAGCAAAACGGGTTCATCCGCTTTCAAACCAGCTACATGCGCCGTTCGCCCGGCTTCGAGATCAATGACCTGGGCATCCTGTTCCGGTCCGATCAGCAGGGGTGGAACACCTGGGGGTCCTTCAACTGGCAGAAACCGAACAAGGTGTTCCAGCGGGCGTTCTGGAACTTCAACTGGTGGCAATTCTGGACGACCGGCGACGGGCTGCCGACGGATCGGGCCGCGAACACGAACTTCCACGGCCAGTTCAAGAATCAGTGGTGGATCCATGTCGGGGGGACCCTCGGCAACCTGGGCGCCATATTCTGCGATCGCTGCGCACGGGGTGGGCCGGCACTGCGAGGCGATCAGTACGTCGCCCCGTGGCTGGGGCTCCAGTACGACCAGCGCGCCGCAATCGTCCCGTCGGTCTTCATGAACTACTTCAAGGGCGACCGCGGTCACTCACAGTCGACCAACGTGAGTCCGCAGGTCGACCTGCGGGTGTCCTCCCAGTTCCGCGGCTCGGTGAGCTTTAGCGCCTCCCACAACATCAGTAACGCGCAGGACCTGAACCCCGTCACGGACGCGACCGGGACGCATTACTTGTTCGCGCACCTCGATCAATTGACCACATCGATGTCGTTCAGGATCGACTACACCGCCACACCGACCCTGACGGTGCAGGTGTACGCCTCTCCCTTCGTGAGCAAGGGGCGGTGGTCCAACGTGCGCGAGCTGTCCAGCACGCCGCGCGCGAGTCGCTACGACGATCGCTTCCAGCCGTTCAGCGGGCCGGGGCCGGGCGATTTCAACTTCAAGTTCTTCAACTCGAATTTCGTGGTGCGGTGGGAGTATCGCCCGGGCTCGACGTTGTTCCTGGTGTGGAATCAGGGACGGGACGACTTTGAGCCGACGAAGGGAACCCGGGATCTGACGGGGGACTTCAAGAAGCTGTTCAACGCGTATCCGAGAAACACGTTCCTGATCAAGGCGTCGTACTGGCTTAACCGCTGACGCGGATCATGACCTGAAACTGCAAAGCACGGACATGCAAAAGCTAGATGCACAGACGCACCGCGGGCATGAGTCATTCGTCAGCGGGACCACCCCAGCGAGGGTAGTCCCGTTGACCATTGACGGTTTACCGCTGCTGCGTCGGTGCGTCTAGTCTTTGCATGTCCCCGTTTGTCATTTCTTAACCTTCATGACAGCGGCATAGGCATCCACGAACCCGGCGCCCACTTCCCACGTCCCATATCCGGGCAACGGCCGAGCGGTGGATGTCAGCGCGGTGCGGACCTGGTCCGGCTTGAGCGTTCCGCCGGCGGCTTCCTGCATGAGTGCCACGACGCCGGCGATATGTGGGGATGCCATCGACGTGCCCGAAGCACATGTATAGAACGGCTGATTCAGCAAGTCGATGTTGCAGATCCGCGCATCGTGATTCAAATCGCTGCCATTCAGGACGGTCCCCGTGGACGCGCGCGTCGACACGATGTGCACGCCGGGAGCAGTAATGTCGGGGTGGTACATCTCATCACCGGGGATGCCGCGCGACGAGAAATCGGCCAGCACGTGCGCCCGCGGCTCATTGTTGGTCGGAACGAGCGGATTTGAGCCGTCGTCCAGCATGCAGTGGGCTTCCGAGTTCGTCGGATCGGTAACGCCGATTTTACAGCCGGCGGCCACTCCGATCACCCACGCTGGTGGTCGAGGATGTAGTCGAATCCGGCGAGCGCCCAGAAGATGAAGAGGATGTCGCCGGTGCCGATGCCAATGAGGTTCGCGCCGGGCGCGACGCCCGTGTAATAGCCGTTCGACGACGTGCCGCGAGCCGCCACGATCCCGGCGACGTGCGTACCGTGCCCCACCGATGTCTCGGAATTGGGCAGGTTCTCGACGACCAGCGTGGCGCCTTTGCGAATCGGCTTGGGCGCGTCTTTGCCGAAGGTGAAGAGGTCGTTCTGATTATAGAGGACTTTGACGTTCTGCACCGTGTACTGCGGATAGGCGACATCGGCGTTGTAGGCACCGTCGATCCCGCTGTCGAGGATTGCTACACCGATCCCTTTCCCGGTAATGCCGGCGACGTGCACCGCATCCGCGCGAATGGCCGGCACGCTCTCGTGCAGCATGTAGTAATCGAGCCGCTTGTTCGCGTAGATGCCTTCGAGACCGGGGAGTGCGGCGATCGTGAGGAGCTGCCCGGGGGTCGCGAGTGCCGCGACCATTGAAAAGTTGTTGTACTGCACGACTCCGGCGCCGGCGTTGAGAATCCCGTTCGTTACCGCGGCCAGCGTCGTCTGGGTCTCATCGAAATTGACGATGTAAATCGAGGCGTCGCTGGGAAGGACATCGGCGGTAACAGTGGGGGCGCTCCGGTCGCACGCCACCAGCGCGAGCAACGTGCCCGCCGCGATGAGCCACCTGTGCATTGGGTCCTCGGGGTTCAGGGATACTCCGAGGGTCCGCAAGCCACATGCCCGTTATGTAACCGTTGACAGAACAACAACCGGCGGCGCGAGGGTGTGGCGCCGGCGCGACGTCTTACTCTAGTTCCATCTGCTCCAGCGCGTAGCGCAGACGCAGCATCGAGGAGTCGAGCAGCCGCCGCGAGTCGTCGCGCAACGCGCCTTGATCCGCCAATTGTGTGAGCAGCTCGAGGACGGCGTGGATCTGTGCCGTCGCCGATTCTACGATCAGCCGGCGATCGAGGCCGCTGCGGCGCTCGAGATCTACCGGGACCTCCTTCATCCGCCGCTCCGCGCCCCGCCTGCGATTCGCCACGGTCATCATGAGCCTCCCCCCTCTCCCTCCCCAACCTCCCACGTGCGTTCGCTGTTCAGGAGTGCGTCCAGGCTGCCACCGCGCTCCACCACGACCTCCCGTTCGTACGGGGTCGCTGGGTTGCAATAGAGCACACCCATGGCCGCTGGGAAGGGGGGCTCCAGGGAGGCCAAGAGCTGAGCCAGGGGGCGGCTTGTTTCGTCATGGACGAGGGCATCGGGTCCGGCCGGCACGACTTCCAACTCCAGCTTGCCCGATTTCAGGCGCAGGGCTTTTTCCTTGTTCTTGCCGAACAGCAGCGGCTTGCCGTGCTCCACCAGGACTTGGGCATCGGCCGCGACTTCCTTCCCGGTAATGTTCTCGAACACCGCGTCGTTGAAGACGACACAATTCTGCAGAATTTCGACGAATGATGCCCCGCGGTGCGCGTGCGCCCGTTTCAGCGTGGCGATGAGGTGTGCCTGCAGCGTGTCGATCGAGCGGGCGACGAAACGCGCCCCGGCACCGAGGGCAAACGCGCAGGCCGAGACGGGATTCTCGATGGAGCCCAGCGGCGTGGAGGGCGAGCGTGTGCCGCGGCGCGATGTCGGCGAGTACTGGCCCTTGGTGAGGCCGTAGATCTCGTTGTTGAACAGGATGATTTTCAGACCCACGTTGCGGCGCAGCACGTGCAGCATGTGGTTGCCGCCGATGGACAGCCCGTCGCCGTCGCCCGTCATCACCCAGACGTCGAGATCCGGATTCGCGAGCTTGATCCCGGTGGCAATTGCCGGCGCCCGTCCATGGACGGTGTGGAAGCCGTACGTGGACATATAGTAAGGAAAGCGCGCCGCGCAGCCGATGCCGCTGACGAACACCGTGCGCTCGCGTTGCACCCCCATGTCGGCGCATGCCTTCTGCACCGCCTTGAGGATCGCGTAGTCGCCGCAGCCCGGACACCAGCGGACCTCCTGATCCGACGCGTAGTCTTTGGGAGCGAGTTGGGTGTCGGTGATCGTGGTAACGGTCATCCGGCGTCGCCTCCGAATCCCTTCCCCTCAGGGGGAGGGGGGGCGCCCCCTCGAATTCTTTGCACGATGTCGGTCACGCGGAACGGCTTTCCGGTGACTTTGCTGAAGCCTTCCGCGTCAATCAGATACTCGGCTCTGAGCAGTTTTACGAGTTGCCCGTTGTTCATCTCCGGCACGAGCACGCGATCGTAGCGCTTGAGCAAGTCGCCCAAATTGCGAGGGAACGGACTCAGGTAGCGCACATGGATGTGCGCGACGTCCCGGCCTTCATCGCGCGCGATCCCCACGGCGCGATGAATCGCGCCGAACGTCGAACCCCAGCCGACAACCGCGAGCTTCGCGTGGTCGTCTCCGAGCGATACGGTCTGCAGCGGGATGTCGCGCGCGATCCCCGCGATCTTGTCCGCCCGCGCCTTGGTCATGCGGGCGTGGTTGTCGGGATCGTAGGAGATGTGCCCCGAGTCGTAGTCGCGCTCGAGCCCGCCGATCCGGTGCTCCATGTTCGGCGTGCCGGGCTTCACCCAGGGGCGCGCGAGCGTCTCCGGATCGCGTAAAAAGGGATGGAATCCTTCCGGGTCCGTGCGATAGCTGATGGGGAACCGCGGCAGATCCGCTTCCTTCGGAATGAGCCACGGCTCGGCCGCGTGCGCTAGGTAGCCGTCGCTCAAGACGATCACCGGCGTCATGTACTTCGTGGCCAGGCGCACCGCTTCGATCGCGATGTCGAAGCAATCCGCCGTTGACACGGGTGCGAGTACCGCGAGCGGCGCGTCGGCATTGCGGCCGTGGACCGCCTGAAACAGATCTGACTGCTCGGCCTTGGTCGGCATGCCGGTGGATGGACCCGCACGCTGCGAATCGATGACGATCAGCGGCAGCTCGGTGGCGATCGCCAGCCCCAGCATTTCGGTCTTGAGGGCGATCCCCGGTCCCGAGCTCGACGTCACGCCAAGCGCGCCGGCATACGACGCGCCCAACGCCGCGCCACTCGCCGCGATTTCATCCTCGGCCTGGAAGGTGACGACGCCGTAGGCCCGCAGATTGGCGAGCGTGTGGAGCAGCGCGGATGCCGGCGTGATGGGATAGCCCGCGAACACCATCTTCTCGATCCCGGCGGCCCGCATCCCCGCGACGAGCCCCCAGGCCAACCCCTCCGTTCCGGTGACGGTCCGGTAGCGTCCCGCCTTCACGGCTGCCTTGGGGACGACATACCCGACCATGTGCTCCGCCATCTCCGCCGTCTCGCCGAACGCATGCCCGGCGTTGAGGGCGGCGACGTTTGCCTCCGCGATCACGGGCTTCTTCGCAAACTTGCGCTTGAGCCACTCGATCGTCGCGGTGCGCTCGTGGCCGTACATCCACAGCAGCAGCCCCAAGGACCACATGTTGCGGCAGAGATGTGCTTCTCGCGAGGAGAGACCGTGCGGTTTTACGGCATCGGCCGTGAGTTTCGTGATATCGAACTTGAGGACCTGATATTTGGCGAGCGAATCGTCCTCGAGCGGATTGCGCGCATATCCCGCCTTCCCGAGGTTGCGCTCGTTGAATGCGGCGGTATCCACGATGACCGTCCCGCCGACCTTCAGGTCGTGCAGCTCGACGGTCAGCGCCGCGGGATTCATCGCGACGAGCACGTCCACGGCGTCGCCCGGCGTCATCACGTCGGTGCCGCCGAAATGGATCTGGAACGCCGACACCCCGAAGGTCGTGCCGGTGGGGGCCCGAATCTCCGCCGGGAAGTCGGGGAACGTGGAGAAGTCGCTGCCGGCGAGCGCGGTCTCGAGGGTGAACTGACTGCCGGTCACCTGCATCCCGTCGCCGGAGTCGCCGGCGAATCGGATGACAACCGAGTCGCGGGTTTCGCGTTGGCGGTGGGAAATGGCGGAAGTGACCATGCCTGTAATCTATACGACGTTTCTCAGCACGAACCACACGTTGGCGGGTCGCTCCGCGAGGCGACGCATGTACCAGGCGAACCAGGCGCTGCCGTAGCTGATCAGGACACGAACCTCCGCGCTCATCGACGCGAGTTTACGCTGCTCCGCCGCCCGAATCCCATAGAGCATGTGGAATTCGTATGCCGAGGGATCGAGGCGCTGCGCCACGGCCTCCTTGCGGATCGTCTCGATGAGCTGGAGGTCGTGGGTGCCGAACACGGGTTTCGCCCGCTGGCGCGTGGCTTCGGCGAGGAGGCGCTTGGCGAGTTGCCGGTAGTTCTCGTCGACATCGCGCTTCTTCGGAAACGCGACGTCCGGCGGCTCGTTGTACGCGCCTTTGACCAAGCGGATGGCCGGGGCAAGCGCCAACAAACCTTCGAGGTCCTTGGCGGTGCGGTGCAGGTACGCCTGTAAGCACACCCCGACATTCGGCCACTCGGCCTTGGCGCGCCGGTACACTTCGAGGGTCGCATCGACGTAGCGTGACTCTTCCATGTCGATCCACAGGACGGAGCGCGCCTGCTCGGCACGCGCGGCGAGCTTCAGCACATCCTGGACGCAGCCCTCGCGGCTCGCCTCGAGGCCGAGGTGCGTCAGCTTGACCGAAACGTGCGCCGGCAGCTTGCGCCGCTGAATCTTTTCGAACACTCCGAGGTAATG
>WNFZ01029453.1_pt1 | contig 10807 bp, 12 predicted proteins | sample 5400081 | NCBI WGS metagenome assembly WNFZ01 (sample SAMN13153365, study PRJNA577476) | soil metagenome | isolation source: 80 cm soil or saprolite under grassland replicate 1 | place: USA:California | collected 2016-06-15
GCACGAGCGCGCCCAGGCCGAGCCGCGCTGGCCCGCCACCACCATGGTGGGCCGCCAGCGCAGCGCGCACGCGACCGCCACCCTGGCGCCGGCGTCCAGCAGGGTGCAGCCGGTCGCGGTACCGCGGACCAGCCGGCACCACCGGCCAACGACCACCTCGCCCCCGCCCACCAGCACGGTCCGGCCCAAGCGCACCACCACCACGCCCACGACCACGACCTCCACGACCAGCACCACGCTGGCCTCGACCAGCTCGTCCACGACCAGCTCGACCGAGGGGTCAACGACCTCGAGCAGCACCGGGACCACCGCGGGCTCGACGGAGACCACCGCAGGCACCGGCCCGCCGGATCCGGGCGGCTGACCTCAGCCACCTCCCCCATCGTCGCAACCGCGACCGCCCAGCAGCGCTCGGCTCGCGCATTGGAGCCGTCCGGCTGCCCCACTGGGACGGCGGTGCTCGTCGGATTCTGTCTACAATATCCTCAGGTTGCATAACCGTTCCCACAGGAGTGACCAGTCGATGCTGTCCGGATGGCCGGACGAGCCGGCCGTGCGTCCGCTCAAGCGTCCGGTGCCGTTGCGTGAGGCCGCCTATGAAGCCCTTCTCGAGCTGATCACCAGCGGTGCCTTGCGGCCCGGTCAGCATCTGGTCGAAAGCGAGCTCGGGGAGCGGCTCGGGGTCTCGCGGCAGCCCGTCCGCGAGGCGCTCCAGCGCCTGAGCAACCAAGGGTGGGTGGACCTGCGGCCCGCCCAGGGGGCGTTTGTGCACCAGCCCACCGACGCCGAGGCCGACCAGCTCATGGCGGTTCGCGCGCTGCTCGAGGCCGAGGCGGCGCGCCTCGTCGCGGCCAGTGCCGCCGACGCGAGCATCGAGCGGCTGCGAGCGCTGTGGCGGGACGGCGTGGCGGCGCTGGCCGCAGACGACATCGACGCTGTCGTCGCCGCCAACGCGGCCCTTCACGCCTGCATCATGGAGCTTGCCGGCAACGAGGTCCTGGCCCAGCTCGCGAGCCAGGTCTCCAGGCGCGTCCGCTGGTACTACACCCCGGTGGCCCGGCAACGCGGCGAGCGGTCCTGGGAGGAGCACGCGGCGCTCATCGACGCGATCGCCGCGCACGACCAAGACCGTGCCGCGCGGATCATGCGCGAGCACACCGAGCAGACGCGCCGGTCCTTCCACCAACGAGGGCACCGGGGCAACGGCTCCTGACCTGCGTCAGCCGTGCGTCTTGTCCCCGTCGGCCTCGGGAGCGGCGGCCTCGGGAGCGGCGGCCTCGCCGAGCACCCTCGTGAACCCTGCCAGCACCTGCTGGTAGAGCAGCATGAACCCGAGCCCGAAGAGCACGCCGACGATCGCCTGGTAGATCACGAACCCGATCAGGCCGTCCTTGGGGTCGTTCCCCGCGACCCATAGCTGCTGGATCAGCCGCGACACCGCGAACGCCGCGGACCAGTACAGCAGCGCGCGACCGAAGGAGGGCAGGCGGTCGATCTCCGTGAGCCAGCCGAACAGCACCCCCGCACACAGCAGCGGGATCGTGAGGGCCAGGATCGCCTCGGTGAAGTTGGAGAGATCCCCGCCGGCGGTCGTCACCAGCAGGGAGATGACTCCCCCGGTGACGACCGCCGTCAGGGCTCCAGCGAGCGGACCTCGCCTCAAGGCAAGCATCGCCTTCCGTTTCCTGGTCTGGGTTGGCCGCTAGGGCAATGCGCCCATGACGAGCCAGCTCCAGAGCGTCCCGCCGAGATAGAGCACTACCCCGATACCCAGGGCGATGTTGCTGATCAGGCCTGGGCGCAGCTTCCGGGGCAGGAGCCGGTTGTTGACGAACAGCAGCAGCAGGCAGTAGGCGCCCATCACGCCCGCCGACAGGAACGCGAGGATGTCCAGGATGGCACCGGGGCCGTCCTCGGTCCCGATCCAGGACAGCGTGCCGATGCCGAACAGGATGACGAACCAGACGTAGAAGATGTAGTACCGGCTCATGCTCCAGCGCCGGGCCTTGGGGGCGAAGTAGTAGGTCATATCCGCCTGGCCGCGCGAGAGCGCGTCGAACAGCCCGAAGCTCTGCTTCCAGCCGATGACGCCGATGAGCAGGAGGAAGACCGTCTTGGTCCAGCCCCCGCTGACCTGGCCGAAGGCGGCGGCCATGCCGTCAAGGGCTGCCTCGCGCTCCCCCTCTCTGATCAGGGTAGCGGTCTGGGGGCTGACCCTGGTGGCTGAGATCGCCATCACGGTGAAGATGATGGTGGTGAGCATGGTGATGCCCCAGAACAGCACTGAGGCGTCGAAGAAGGTCCATTTGCGCCAGCCGCGCCACTTGTCCATCTCTTCTTCGACATCGACGTCGAAGGTGAAGCCGCGGGCCGGGGTGGTCTCCTTCTCGGCGTCACGCAGGCCGCGCAGACCCTGGATGCGTGGGATGTAGGCGCCCATGCCGGCGCCCTTGTCACGCAGCCAGAGCGTGTACCACATCTGCTGCATGCCCGAGGGGCCGGCGAAGGCGACAGCGCCCACCACGATCGGGAACCACGCGTCGGTAAACCATTCGTTGGGGACCGGGGACGCACCCCCGAACGCCAGCGTCCCTCTGAGCGTGTCCCAGAGGTCACCGAAGCTGCCCACCAGCGAGGCGATGACCGCCGACCCCAGCACCAGGATGGACACGAACACGGTCAGCACCGATTCCACCATCCTGTAGACGTATTTGGCGGCTGTCAGCACGACCCCGACGAGCAGCAGCCCGACACCAGCCCAATCGGCCGTTGGTGAGATTTTCGAGCGACTGCGCCCCGACGGCCATGTGGCCCGGCCAGATGTAGATCAGCAGGGCGCAGGCGAAGAAGAACCACATGACCGGCCGCCACAGGCGTGCGGCGCCGAAGAAGATGCTCTCGCCCGTGGCCATCGAGTAGCGGGCCATCTCCAACATGACGACGAGCTGGACGGTGACACCCAGCAGGAACAGCCAGCGGACGTTGGGCCCGAAGACGATCACCAGCCGCGGCCACTGGTAGGTCTCGCCGAGACCGACCCCCAGCGCCGTCAGGGCGATGCCTGGGCCGATCAGGTGGACAGGGTTGAAGGGTTTGGGGAGCGGCCGGATGGGGAGCGGTGCTTCCCTCCCCATCGGGACGGTTCGCTCTTCTGCTACTGCTGCGCCTGGTTCACCACTATTTATAGCCACCGTGATTCCCCTTGGATATCGAGCCGCTCTCTGGCGGCCGCGGTGGATGTGGGTTAAGGCAGCTTGACAACGCTGACTGGGTTGGGAGAGCGATGATCCCCGGCGTTGTCGATGAACTCGATTGCTCCGCGGTCGGACAGCAGATGGAAGGAGCCGTCGGCGGTGTAGCTGCGGACGATGACGACACTGCCGTCGGCGTGCGTGTAGCGCTCCTCGCTGAATGCCGGTGTGCGCCGCGTCTGGCAGTCGACCGCCGCCTCGCGGGCCCAGACGAACCGGTAGGGGGCCAGCGGGAGCCGCAACTCGTACGGGTAGGACTCCTCCATATCGGGACCAGAACCTTCCTTAGGTGGCTGGGCTAGGCGTCCTCATCACCACCTTTCGCCTGCAGCGCCTGCACCTCGGCGACCAGCCGCTCGCGCTGGCCGTGCTCGCTGAGGTCCAGGACCTCCGCCAGCTCGTAACGCTTCCCCGCGACGCGGCCGTCGGCGAGCCGGACCGGCGCCCCCTCCCGCCAGACCTCGAACCGCGGGTGGGGGGTCTGCCTGCTCACCCGGAGCACGCACTCGAGCAGGGAACGCCGGTCGGAGAAATACCGTTGCTGGTGACCGGCGTCGAAACGGAGCTGGAATGGGGAACCGCTCATGCGCTCCCCGGTCCCCGCCGCTCCCTGCTCACGCGCCGACACCGCGCTGGACCGGCATGGAGTAGGTGGTTTCCTTCACGTACTCGTTGTGCGCGGGGTCTTCCAGCTCACGCAGCCGGGTGGGCACCTCGACGCCCATGTCCTCCCAGTTGCGGTTGGCGGCGCGCTGCATGGTGGCGGCGTGCTCGGGATGCATGTGCCCGAACCGGCCCTGCATGACCAGATAGTCCGTGACCGGCCGCAGCGTCGGCGGGATGAAGTAGTCGTAGGAGCGGGTGAGCGGGTCGTACTCCCACACCGGGAACAGGCCAGCTTCCACCACACGGCGGCCCAGCTCGACGGTCATCGGCGTCTGGTACACCCAGCCCTTCTGGCAGGGGGTGTAGACGTGCATGAAGGCAGCGCCACGGAAGTTGAGCCCCTTGCGGGTCTTGTTCATCAGGTCCATGAGGTACCCGACCGTGGTGGTGGCCACGTAGCAGTTGGGGTGCCCCTCGGCCATCATCTTGGCCAGGTTCTTGGGCGGCAGCTTCTTGCCTTCGGGGATGACCTTGCCCGGCGGGGTGAAGGTCGTGTTGCCGCCGTATGGGGTGGTCGGCGAGGTCTGGATGCCGGTGTTGGCGTAGCACTCGTTGTCGTAGCAGATGAACAGCGCGTCGTGGCCGCGGTACAGCGCGCCGGAGATCGAGCCGATGCCGATGTCGGCGGCGCTGCCGTCACCAGCCATGACGATGATGTTGGGGTACTGCCCGCGGTATTTCCCCTTGCGGATCATCGCCTCGTAGGCCGCGGCGACCCCTGAGGTGAACGAGCCGCCCGAGGCGATCTGGGTGTGCGCCCACGGGACCGTGTACGGCGTGGACATGTAGGTGGCGTTGGCCACGTACATGCACCCGGTCGGGCCCGCGACGACCGTGTTCTGCCCGGCGGCCTTGAGCACCGACCGGTACTCGATCGCCGGGCCGCAGCCGGCGCAGGTGCGGTGCCCGGCCTGGTAGGGGTCCTCGACGGGCAGGTCGGGCAGGTAGTGCCGGTCGCGGCCGACGTCGTCGCCGACCGCCGCCGCGCGCCCCTGCTCGTCAAACAGCGGCAGGTACTGGCGCACGACCTCCTGGGTCAGTGTCATCGCTCCAACCTCCTGATCACCAAGTCCGTATCTCCTCTATTCCTCGAAGCCCACCCAGTGGGTCGCCTTCTCCACCTGGCCACGCTCCATGGCGGCCACCATCTTGTCCGCCATCCAGTCGAACTCCTTGGCCGGTACCGTCTCGCCCCCCAGGCCGGCCATGAAGGAGGTGACCAGCGGCCGGTTGTGCGGCGAGTGGTACAGCGCGGTGGTGACGTCCAGGGACAGGATCCCGCCGTAGCTGGCGCCACCCAGGCCCAGGTTGGTCTCGACCACGCCGACGACCTTGGCGCGGTCCAGCGCCCGCTGCAGGTCCTCGGTGGGGAACGGACGGAACCACAGCAGCCGGGCCATGCCCGCCTTGATGCCGCGCTCACGCATCGCCCTCACGGCCGTCTTGCAGGTGACCGCGTGGCCGCCCTGGATGACGAACACCACCTCGGCGTCCTCCAGGAGGTAGCCCTCCACGAACGGCGGGTAGTGCCGGCCGAAGACCTCGCCGAACCCCGCGGTCTTCTCGCGGATGATGTCCAGCGCGGTCTCCATGGCGCGGGCGCGCTCGAGCTGCAGTGGCGGCCCCTGCTCGGGGTGGATCTGCGGACCGTGGGAGACCGGCCGGTGCGGGTCCAGCGCGAACGGGTGGTGGTAGGGCGGGAGGAACTCGCGGACCTGCGCCGGCTCCGGCAGCTCGACCATGCCGGAGATGTGCGACACGAAGTAGCCGTCCTGGCAGATCATCTGCGGCAGCAGCAGGCGCGGGTCCTCGCCGATGGCGTAGCCGAGCAGGGTCTTGTCGAACACCTCCTGCGGGGTCGACGCCCAGCCCATGAGCCAGCCCATGTCGCGGGTGCACAGCGCGTCGGTGTGCTCGGAGCCGAAGTCGCCGGGCGGGTCGAGGGTGCGGTCGGCGATGGCCATCTGGATGGGAACCCGTGCCCCGGAGGTGGGTGAGTACAGCTCGAAGGCGTAGGTGACGCCCACGCCCGAGGAGCCGGTGTACGCGCGGGCGCCGGAGGAGCCGGCGCCAAGCGCGGCCGACAGCTGCGCGTGCTCGCCGTCGGCGTGGATGAACTCGGCGTCCAGCAGGCCGTCGGCGATGAACTGCGCGAGGTTCATCATGATCGCCGTGTACGGCCGGATGGGATAGGCGGTGACCACGTCGACGTCGGCGAACAGCGCGCCGTGAGCGGCCGCGCCACAGCCGTTCATGCGCTTGGTCGCGCCCGAAAGGTGGATGATCCGCTGGTCGTGCGCGAGCAGGGGGTCGATCTCCGGCTCGGTGACCGCGGCCGTGACGATCCTGTCGACCAAGGTCTATCCCTCCCCGTCGGTGGTCGCGGTGGGCGTGGCCCGCCGCCGCGCGGCGTCGTACTCGGCGATCGCCTGCTCGTGGATGCGGCCGATCGGGATGGACTGCTCAGCGTGCGCGCCGTCGTGCGTGGCGAAGGCCGTCTCCATCCGCACCACCTCGTCCTGCTCGGGGAAGTCCAGCTCGGGGACTTTCTCCAGGCAGCCGGTCGGGCACTCCTGCACGCACACCAGGCAGCCCTTGCAGTACTTGGTGCGGATCGAGTAGTGCCCGTTCTCGCGGGCGTCCCGCATCACGCTGACGTCGGGGCAGACGATGTAGCAGTTGTCGCAGCCGTTGCAGACCCCGCAGCTCATGCACCGGTCCGCCTCGGCGATCGCCTGCTCGGTGGAGTAGGCCAGGGTGACCTCGGTCTCCTGGTCCCTGACCCGCTCGGCCGGCGGGCTCATGGGCGCCTCGATGCGCGGCGCGTGCTTGAAGTACACGGAGTTGAGGCGCTCGTAGGGCATGACCTCGACCGGGTCCGGCGGGGTCAGCTCAGTGGCGCGCAGCACCTTGTCGATGTTGCGGGCGGCGCGCTTGCCATCGCCGAGCGCGTCGACCACCATCGCGGGGCCGCGGATGATGTCACCGCCGGCGAAGATGTTGCCCTCCACGCGCCCGCAGCTCGTCCCTGGCCTCGAGGCTCACGATGGTGACCTCGTCGGCGCCCAGGCGCATGGCCGAGCGGGCGGTGTCGGAGGCGGTGTTGCCACCGCCGATCACCAGGACCTTCTTGCCGACCTTCACGGGCCGGCCGTGGCCGGCCTCGCGCAGGAACTCCAGGCCGCCCATGACGCCGCGCTGGTCGTCGCCTTCCAGCGGGAAGCGGCGGCCGACGTCCTGGCCGACGGCGAGGAAGCAGGCGTCGTAGCGGCCGAGGTCCTCCCAGGCGACGTCGGTGCCGACGCGGGTGTTGCAGCGGATCTCGATGCCGCCCATCCGCTCGATCTTGCCGATCTCGGCGTTGAGGACCTCCTCGGGCAGGTGCCAGTGCGGGATGCCGCCGCGCAGCATGCCGCCCGGCTTGGCCTGGGCCTCCAGGACGGTCACCCGGTAGCCGAGGCGGCGCAGGTGGTAGGCGCAGGCGAGCCCGCCGGGCCCGGAGCCGACCACGGCGACGTGCCTGCCGTTGAGCGCCGGCAGCGTCGGCGCGATCGGGTCGTCGGCCAGCGCCAGGCCATAGTCGCCGAGGTAGCGCTCGACATTGCGGATGCCGATGGGCTCATCGTGGTCCTTGCGGTTGCAGACGCTCTCGCACGGGTGGTAGCAGACCCGACCGGTGACCGCGGGCATCGGGTTGTCTTCCAGGATGGTCAGATAGCCGTCCAGGAAGCGCTCGTGCTTGACGAAGTCAAGGTACTTCTGAATCTGCTCGCCCGTGGGGCAGGCGTTGTTGCAGGGCGGCATCTTGTCGCGGTAGACGGGCCGGAAGAAGCGGAAGTTCCCCGTCGGGAACAGCTCCTGGCCGGCCTCCTCGGTGGGTGCCGGCGTGACGCCTGCGAACGGGAGGCGCAGGTGCTCGGGGATTCTGGTGCCCTTGACTGACATACGCATACCTCGAGGATCGATGGCGAGTGTCGCTCGGGCGCTCTCAGGTCGGCGCCGTGGCGGTGGCGCGCCGCTCGGCGTAGTCCAGAACCTTGTGCTGCTCCGCCCCGCGCCAGAAGGCAGCCTGGTCGAAGACGGTCTGCGCGACGGCGTCCAGCGGCAGCACGCCGGTGGCCGCGGTCAGGGCGCCGATCAGCGGCGCCGCGATGCCGATCCCGACCTCGCTGCGCTCGCTCGCGCCCTCGGTGGACATGCGGTCGTAGGCGAGCTGCCCAAGGTCGCGCACGAACATCCACGGGCTGCGGCCGTGCTGCTCGGCCAGGTCGACGGCGTCGACGACCACCAGCTTGCTCAGCTTGGCGCGCATCGGCTCGGGCAGGAAGCGCAACAGGTACTCGGGGTCGCGACTGGAGTTGACCACCAGCACGCCCTGCCCGTCGGGGGTGCCCCGGAAGAAGTTGACCCCCTTGATGATCGTCTCCTCGACGAGGACGACCCAGTCGGGGTGGGGGTTCTCGTACACGAAGTGGTCGACGATGGGCTGGTCACCGAACCGCGCGTACTTGCGGATGAGGCAATTGGTCCGGTCGGGATCGTCGACGTAGTCGCTGATGTAGTGCGAGTAGAGGCCGGTCTTGGTCGCGGCGGTGGCCATGCAGTTGACGACGTCCCGGGCTTCCTTGTCCATGATGATGCCGCGGGTCCATACCGTGATCTCGTGGTACACGTTGCCGTCCTTCCCTCGTCCTTGAACGTGCTGGGCCAGCGCCGTCGCTGGTCCTCGCGAACACGGGCCTTGCGGGAGCTCGGGACGTTGGGACGGAATCGCGCGCACTGTTGCGCCTGGAGCGAACCTTCGAGCGAAACGTTCTCGCGTGAGGGGTCAACGTCGACAGCGTCTACAGTATACAGTGTCCGTCTAGGCCCATCTCAATAGGGCAATACGGCGCCGCATCTGCCGGCCCTTGCGCTCTCGCGCTACCTACCCCCCTCTCCGCACCCTCAACCCCGACGCGGAGCTCCGGCCGGTCCAGCCGAGTCGAGAGGCGCCGTTCTCGAACGCCACGCCCACTTGCCTGGTCACCCTGTCGCCGAGCCCGGCCAGCGTCGCAGGCCCGCGCTGCGCCTCTTCGCGGCGCCTGTATCCATGCGCCATTGGATTGGATGCAATCCCTGAACGATTGTATGCAGCCAGCCGCGGCTTACGGCGTGGGCTGCCGTCGTCTGGTCCCGCCGACCGCAGCCCGGCGGGAGAGGGCGGATGGCGCGTACCCTCGCATCTGGCTGAGCGCCTTGGGGACCCCTGGCCAGCGGCGCGTCCCGCGGGCGCCGGGACCAGACGACGGCAGCCCACGCACCGGAAGGGAGAACACGCCGATGCCCCACTCCCTCGAGGACCTCCACGTCGGGACCGACCGGCCCGACTCCACCCAGCCGATCCGGGTCGAGACCAGCCCGCGCCGCGTGCGGGCCTTCTTCAACCACGTCGCCGTGGCGGACTCCAGGCGGGTCCTCCTCGTACTCGAGCAGGGCCACCTGCCCGTCTATTACTTCCCGCCCGAGGACGTCCGCATGGACCTGCTGGAGCCCACTGAGCGCAGTACCCACTGTCCCTACAAAGGCGACGCCTCCTACTGGACGGTCAAGGTGGGCGACCGCAGCGCCGGGAACACCGCCTGGAGCTATCTGGACCCGCTGCAGGAGCGCACCGACATCAAAGGCCACGTCGCCTTCTACTGGAACCGGATGGACGCCTGGTACGAGGAGGACGACGAGGTCTTCGTCCACCCGCGCGACCCCTACCACCGTGTCGACGTGCTGAACAGCTCCCGCCACGTGCGCATCGAGGTCGGCGACGAGACCGTCGCCGACACCCACCGCCCACGGCTGCTGTTCGAGACCGGCCTACCGACCCGCTACTACATTCCGAAGGTGGACGTCCGCATGGACCTGCTGAAGCCGACCGACACCGTGACGGCCTGCCCGTACAAGGGCCAGGCGCGCTACTGGTCAGCCGAGGTCGGCCAGACCACCGCCAAAGACGTCGCCTGGAGCTATGCGGCTCCCATCCCCGAATGCCCCAAGGTCGAGCAGTTGGTCGCCTTCTTCAATGAGCACGTCGACGTCTATGTCGATGGCGAGCTTCAGCCGCGCCCGAAGACGGTGTGGTCGTAGCGCCGCCGGCGGTCCCGCGGGACCCCGCGGGACCCCGCGGGACCCCGCGGCCTGGGGGCCGGGGACGCGGTCTCCGTGGAGCCTGTAGGACCCGGGTGGTCCCCGGGGGTCCACAGGCTCCCCGGGTTCTTGCTGCCGGTTTGGCCGGGGTGGACGAGGAGCCGGGCGGGCGCCGGGCGCCGCAGGGGGAGGCTGACCCAGACGCCCGCCCGAGGGGGAGCCGCTACCGGGACCGCGTCCGACCCCAGCGCTACGCCCCACCCTTTCGGGCCTGGCGCAGCAGGATCAGGCGGGAAGAGCGGAAGATCCGGCGCCGACCGGTGATGGTATTGGTGACGTGTGATGAGCTGCGCTCGGGTCTCCCCCATTGATCATGCTCCTCTCACTTGCACGGTTGCGTCGCCCGCGCGTCACGGAACGCGCAGCGTGCCTGTCTCGCCGATCACGAGCACGACGGTGGCACCCGGCCCGCTCCCCAGCCAGGAGGCGTTGATGGTCGTCACCGTCACCTCCCGGTATGTCTCGGTCTCGTCCCGGTAGCCGAGGCCGATCTCAACGGACAGCTCGGGCGGGTACGCTTCGAGCGCCCGGATGAGCTGGCCAACGTTGGTGGCCGTGGCTCTGTGCACCGCTTCGGCTGGCTTGGTCATCGCTTGTCCCCCACCGCTTGCCGTCCGCACCGCAGGCTCGAACGTGTGTTCGATCCTACGCCCCATCCACCGCAATGTCGAGGCCAGGAGCGAACCTGGGGACGACGGTGCGCCGGGAAC
>WNFZ01009824.1_pt1 | contig 10806 bp, 12 predicted proteins | sample 5400081 | NCBI WGS metagenome assembly WNFZ01 (sample SAMN13153365, study PRJNA577476) | soil metagenome | isolation source: 80 cm soil or saprolite under grassland replicate 1 | place: USA:California | collected 2016-06-15
AACCGGGCCTACGGCTTCCACAGCGCCCAAGCCGCCCTCGCTCTAGTGATGCTCACCTGCGGACCCATCACCCTCCTGCTACCCCACGAACGATCACCGTGACCTCCCGAATACACCCACACTCATGCCGGGAGAGCCCTATTTCCTCAGCCGGGTCACGGCCGAACCCGGCCGCCCCATCGCATTGACCAAGGAGCACCTCCTGCGTTCCACTGGCACCACGGCGGTCAGGCCCGGAGCGTACGCCCTGGAAATCCAGGTCAACGGACGGCGCTTCCCCGCGGCAGACTTCCAGGTTCTCGAGCAGGCCGCCGCTCCACTCGAGGACGGGCTACGCAACCGGACGGCCCCTGCCGCCACCCGCCCAGAAGGCACTGGTCGCCCGTATTGACAGCGCAGGGCAGGACCCGGCAACGATCCGCCCCCTTGTCCGATCCAGTTGAAGTCTGCGGTTGTCGGCCCGCTGACCTGCGACTCGCAGAGTAGCTCTGACCGACAAAGCTGAGATCTGGTCAGACTAACCTCGCGAATTCGGTGAATCTTGATACTCCGAGTGCGCCGACGTCCATGATCGCGGAGGAATGCGACCTACTCGGTCAGCCCTTCCAACGCCTGCTCGCGCGGTGGGAGAGTGTTGCATGGCGTTTCGATGGATCCGCGGCGTTGTCAAGGACCGGCACGGCATCATCTTGGCGGTATGCCTGCGCGAACCGGGTGGTCCGGTGGTTAGCGTCACGCAGGTCGTCGACGACCTCACCGCAGGACGAAATTCGTACGTAGTCGACGCGGGCGCCAGTCCAGCACGCATCAACGTCGTCCACGAAGGCGGTCGGACCTACCTGCGCACGAGCCCCGACGCCGACCCGGCGAACAACCTCGACGCGCTCCCTGACTGCGGAACGCTGCAACCGATCGATTCCGTACCGGTCCGCCGCAACGTGGCGACCGTCGACGCAGACGAACGGCGACGGCTGCGTGACGCGATCCTGGAGCTCAACCACCGTACATACCCGCGCGGCGTTGGTCTGCCCGATCCGGTCTCGATCTGGTTCAAGCAGGACGAGATCCACCAGGCAACGCACGTCCACAGACAGGCAACCTTCCTGGCGTGGCACCGAGTGCTGCTCAACGAGTTCGAGGCGCAGCTTCAGCAGATCGACCCAACCCTCGCCCTGCACTACTGGGACTGGACGACGCACCCCCGACGCACGCCCAACGGCCGCGGCGGCACGGTCGACCTCTTCGACGCCGACTTCATGGGCTCCGAGGGGCCAACCGGTATCGGCTCACCATTCCTCGAACACAGTTTCTACCGGCCCACGCCGCCCAACCGTGATTTCGACGCCGCCGGGACGCCCCGAGGTGGCCGACGCCCGGCAGACCTTCCACCGGTACTGATTAGCCGTATGCTGCCAGTCTCTGGGCGCGGCCCGGCAGAGGTGACCTTGGCCGACCGGGACGAGCTGTGGCCGCGCGGGTTCGGGCTCCAACCCGCAGAGGAGCTGATGCGTATCCGTTCCGACGAGGCGCTCCTGCGACCGACGCTCGACGGCCGTGCCCGCCCGGGCGTGGCGTTCGAGCGCTTCTGGCGTGCGCTGTATGTCGACCACGGGCTGGCCCACCGCTTCATCGGCGGCAACATCGGCGGCGGCCGGACGAGCGACCCCGCCCACACGTCGTTCGAGGACCCGTTCGTCTTCCTGTTGCACTCCAACGTCGACCGGCTCTGGGCCAGTTGGCAGCTCAGTCCGAACGGCTTCGAGGCGCGCGCCGAGCCGGCCTGGCGGCTGGAACCGCCGTGGATCTACGGCCACGTCCATCGTGTTTGCCCTGTGGTCCTCTCGCGTGTGCTCAGCGGCCCCAGCGCAGCGCGGAGGTCTCCACCGGAGCGTCCCAGAGCTCGGCCAGCTGTGGGGTGAGCTGGCACACGGTGACCGAGCAACCGGCCATCTCCAGGCTGGTGACGTAGTTCCCGACCAGGCTGCGGGCGATGGTGACGCCGTGCCCGTCCAGCCACTGCGCGACGGCGGCGAACACCACGTACAGCTCGATCAGCGGGGTACCACCCATGCCGTTGACCATCACCAGCACGTCGCCGGACAGCGGCAGGTCGGCGTGGATCGCCTCCAGCGCGATCCCGGCGACCTCCCGGGCGGTGACAAGCGTGCCGCGCGTACGGCCCGGTTCGCCGTGGATGCCCACGCCCAGTTCGATCTCGTCCTCGGCCAGCTCGAAGCCGGGCTTACCGGCCGCCGGCACGGTACACGGGGTCAGCGCCACCCCGAACGAGCGGCTGCGGTCGTTGACCTCCCGGCCGAGCGCCGCGGCCGCGGCCAGGTCCGCGCCGCGTTCGGCCGCCGCACCCACGATCTTCTCCACGAACACCGTCGCGCCGGTCCCCCGCCGCCCCGCCGTCCACGTGCTGTTCTCCACCGCCACGTCGTCGTTGACCAGCACCGACTCGACGCGTAGCCCGTCGTCGGCGGCCAGTTCCGCGGCCATCTGGAAGTTGAGCACGTCACCGGTGTAGTTCTTCACGATGTGCAGCACCCCGGTCCCGGGGTCGACCGCCTTGGTGGCGGCCAGGATCGGACACCAGGCTCACCTTGCCCGGCGTCGTGTTCTACCTGCTGGCCGAAGCCTTCGACGACGACCCGTTCACCATCCTCGCCTGGCGGGGACGTGAGCGGGAGGAACTGCTGGGCAATCTGCAGGCCGTCCGCTCCAGCGGGCCGCCTGCCGCGGACCACGCCGAGCAGATTGGCACGCCCTAACCGACTGCCTTGACTCGTACTTCTGCCCGCAGGGCCGATCTGCCTGCCACACGCCCCCCGCGAGCCCTGGCACAAGCCTGCTCGACCAGATACCGCCAGTGGACGTCACCCTCCGTGGTCACACCGCAATCGAGCTGCTGCGGCCCGCCTACCTCGCCCTCGCCGACCATCCCGTCACCGGTATGCCCAAGCGGCAACGCCGTGACTCGGCACGTGACTGGATCGAACCACGTGACTATTGACCCGGTGTCTGACACTAACCCGAGACCGGCGGCGCCTGACGTTCCTCACCCTCGGCGCAGCCGAGGCTGAGCGGGCGTTCCGCACTCACTGGTTCCCGCCGCACATGTCGCCTACCACCCGTGAGAGCCTGACCGAGCGGCAGAGCAAGGCGCCCGACCTGGTGATGTTCCTGCCCCACCGGGAGTGGAGGTGCGCCACCTGCGACGAATCGAGCGAGTTCTTGTTCATGGACGGTGCGGATGCGGTGTGCCTCGACTGCGCGGACCTGGGGCATCTGGTGTTCCTGCCATCCGGCGACGCCGCACTGACCCGGCGCGCCAAGAAGGCGAGCAGGCTCCATGCGGTCGTGGTCCGTCGGGCGCCGGCACGGAAGCGGTATGAGCGGCAGGGGATCCTGGTCGAAGAGGACGCGCTCGAGCAGGCGGAGGAGCAATGCCTCGCCGACGCCGAGGGGCGCCAGCGACGCCGGGAACGCGAGCGGGAGCGCCGCACGCGGCTAGAGCTAGACATGGCGTTCCAGGCCGCGTTGGCGACTGAGATCCGCCGATTGTTTCCTGGCTGCCCGCCAGATCGGGCCGAGGCGATCGCTCGCCGCACGGCTGCCCGCGGCAGCGGGCGGGTCGGGCGCTCGGCACCTGGGCGGGCGCTCGACGAGCGGGCGACCACACTGGCGGTCGTCGCATCGGTGCGGCATACCGACACCCGCTATGACGACTTGTCGATGTCCGGGACTCCGCCTGCGGAGGCACGTTCCCTGGTCAGCCCAGACGTCGACCGGGTCCTGGATTCCTGGCGGCGCGAAGCGTGACCTGCCAGCCCCGGCGGTGTGGAGCGCCGAGCACCTCGCCACCTTGCTCGCTCTCCACGCCAGGGCACGCTCCGACGGAGCTCAGGCCGGAGCCGACTGGTGGTTGCAGGCCGCGAACGCCGCCGGTTCGACAACGGCATCGGCGGCCGGGAGTTACGGCATACGAACTGCAGCCAGTGTCACTCACGGTGAGCTCCAGGCGCCCCGAAGGGCCTCGAACCGCTGACCTTCTGATCCGACACCGTAGCCCGATAAGACGATATGGCCTGGCCATGCGCCGCATCGTCGACCTGCACCCGGGCACCGCGAAGACCGACGCCCGCGACGCGTACGTCATCGCCGACGCCGCCCGTACCCTGCCGCACACGCTGCGCCGGGTCGACACCGGCGACGAAGCCCTGGCCGAACTGGAGGTGCTGGTCGGCTACGACGACGATCTGGCGGTGAGACCACCAGCATCAGCAACCGCATCCGCGGCCTGCTCACCCGGATCCACCCTGCCCTGGAACGCGTCCTCGGCCCGAAAGTCGCGCATCCTGCCGTGCTGTAACTGTTGTCGCGCTGCGGCGGCCCGGCCGGACTGCGCAAAGCCGGCCGCCGCAAGCTGCATCTCCCTACTGCTCGCGCGCCGCGCATAGAACCCGCCTCGTCGGGCGGATCCTGGGCCGCCTTGGACGAGCAGACCGCGACCGTGCTCGGCACCGGCGCAGCAGAGACGATCCTGCCCCGGCTGGCCGACAGCCGCTGCCCGGAGCGGCCTACCGACGGTGCGCCCAGCTCGATGCCGATCTGGACGCGGCACTGGACGCCGCCTGCTCCGCCGCCAAGGCCGTCGTCGCGGCCCCTTTGCTGAGCCTCACACGCCGCCTCGTTCGCCCGGGGACGATTGGCTGTGACCAAACGCGCTGGGGCTACCCGGGCGCGTCGAGGTTGCGAAGGATGCCGGTGGTTGTCGGGTGGCCCGGTGGGTAGCTCTGTTCGGCGATGGTGAGGGCCTGGCGGAACAGGTCCGCCGCTTCGGCGGTGCGGTATTGCTGGTGCAGCAGTGTGCCGAGGTTGTTGGCGATGAGGGCGACCTCGGGGTGGTCGGGGCCGAGCAGGTCGTGCTTGATCGCCAGTGCTCGGCGGTAGAGCTGCTCGGAGCGCTGGGGCTGCCCGCATGCCTGGTCGAGCGCGGCCAGATTGTGTAGCTGGACGGCGACCTCGTAGCGGCGCGGTGGCCTGGCGGCCGTGCAGCTGGCCAGGGCGTGGTTGAGCTGGAGGCGGGCTTCGTCGAAGTTGTGCAGGGCGGCCAGCGCGGCCGCGAGTACCGCCCTGTCGGCGGCGAGTCTGGCAGCGTCGCCGCCGGCCGCGTGGCGCAGCGACACCGCTTGGCGCGCGTGGCGTTCGGCCTGCGGGTACCGCTGGCGTGCGTAGGCCAGTCCGGCCAGGTTGTGGTGCAGGTCAGCGAGCTGCCCGTCGTCGGCTCCGGCCTCCTGCCGGATCTGTTCGACCCGCGCATACAGCTGTTGCGCCTGCTCGAACTCGCCGACCTCTTTGTGAGTGATGGCCAGGGTGGTCAGCGCGGCGGCAAGCAGGTCCGGCTGCGCCGCTACCGGGTCTTCCAGTAGCTGGCACGCCCGCCGCGACGTCTGGATAGCCTGCGGGTATCGTCCGGCTCTGCGGTGTGCGTCGCCCAGGCTGGTCAGGGCTCGTGCCAACAGGAGCCGCCCGGCCCGGCCGGCGGCGGGCAGGCCGTCGAGTTCATCCACCAACTGGACCAAGCGGGCACGGCCGCTGGCGTACTCGCAACGGTCGGTTTCGATTTCCGCGAGGGTGAGCGTGACCTCGCCGGCCAGCTCGACCGGACTGCCGTGCAGCAGCCGCAGCGCCCGGTGGGCGTGGCGGGCCGCTTCGTCGAGATCTCCACTGGTCTGCCAGTACCGGGCCAATCGCAGCCAAATACGTGCCCGGCCGAGCCGGTACCGTGCGCGGGCTGTGGACAGGTCAAGACGCATCGGATAGTCGGATCACGCGAGTCCTAGACACCGGATGGCGGACGCGTGGCGTTAGATGCGCTGCAACGGCTCGCAGTGATTCAGGTTGGTACCGGCGTGCGCGACGGTCTCGAACAGAGCGAGTAGCCCGGTCACGCCGGCCACCAGCACGACGACGCGAAGGATCTTTCCTTTGATCATGCGACACTCCACTTCGGACGACCACCGGTGGTCACGCACTCGAACGTGCGTGTCCGCCATCGGGTACCGGGCCACGGGGCACAGTATCACGGGCAAGATTCGGGGCGGGACCTGCATCGATACCCGCGCGCCCGAAGGGACTCGAACCCCTAGCCTTCTGACCCATAGTCAGGTATCCGGTATATCTCGGTCGCCGCACTAAGAGTCTCATGCTGCGTACTGTTTTGCAATCTCCAGTCCATGTAGACAGGTCTGCGTATCGGCTGGTCCACGCCACGAGCATGATCGAGCTGCTGCCGGACCCGCCCGAGGGAACGCCTGACGCCGACTATCGTGCTGGAACGGCGCGGCACGTCCATTCAGGTAGGCAACATCCGAGCACCATCCGAGCACCCAAAAGATCACACAACCGGGCCCGCGTTTCCCGCCGACTGGGCCCATCCCAGTGCGTCCGCTCCGGAACGTGCTCGTCCGGGCGTGGCTTGAAGACTTGGCCCCGCGAGTCGTGGGGATACGAGTTGATCATGCATGGCGAGAGGGCCCCTTACATGAAGTTGCGGGTGTGCAGGGCGGACAGGTCCGCGGCCTCGTCCGGCGGGAAGCCGAGTCGGGTCAGGCGCTGGCGGCGGCCGTCGTCCATGGCGCGATTCATCGCCTGCACTGCGCGGTAACCCGCGGGCGATCGCGAGCGGTGTCCACTCGCCGGCCGCCAGCACGATGAGCGCGTCGAACACATCGGATGTCCAGTTCGCGGTGGAGGCGTGTACCGGGTGGCGGTTCGTGGTGGAGGAGCTGGAGCGGGCCGGGATCGAGGTGTCGCTGGCCGAGACGGCGGACACGGCCACGGCCCGGGGTCGTAAGCGGCGGGCCAAAACCGAGGATCCAGATCCAGTTCAGGTTGACAGGGCCACCCGTACAGCAGACGCCTCCACCGGTCACCTGACGCCCGATAGCGGGTCCCAGCGGACACCGCCACGAGTGGTCTCACTGATGTTCAGCGCTACGCCGGCACGCCGTGGCCTCCAGCGAGGAAGACATGAACACCAACCTGCTACCCCGACACCCGGTGGGTAGCGATCACACGGGCAGGCAGGACGACCGCGTGGCGAGCCAGACGCCAACGGCACCAGTGGACACCGACCTGGCCGGCGAGACCTGCCCCGGCGTGGACGACGCCGCCACCGAGGAACCCGAGTGGTATCCGCCGCCGGGCACCGCCTGCATGTAAAGTCGTGCGCCATCGGCGCCCGGCACGGCCGCGCAGTGGTAGAGCCCCTGAGCGTAAGCCCGAGAGACGCGACGACGCCAGCAGCTGAGGCAGAGGTCCTGTGATCCAGTCGTTGGGACTACTGTTGGCGCACCCCATAGACGTGAAAGGGTTGCCGGCGTGGGTCAGCGAACACTGAGCCATTCCGAGTAATGGGTCGTGACCGTGGGTGATCATGCGTTAGACGGTGCGGCCTTTCTCGTGGTGGAACAGCACGAGGGCGGCGGCGGTGATGTGGCCGATGCGCCAGGGGCAGAGGCTGACCCGGCGGAGCGCTTTGAACCGCATCTTCAGTTGGGCGTTGGCGCGTTCGGCTTGGGAGCGGATGGCGGCGTGCAGGCGGTTGTAGGTTTTCTGGTCGTCGGTGAGCGTGCCGCCGGCGGGGGTCTTGACCGGGATGCGGACGGTGTCGGCTTCGCCTTCGTAGCCCAGGTCGGACAGGGTGGGTAGGCCGTCGGCCTTGGCCGCGGCGAGGGCGGGGAGCAGGCCGGGGTGGGCGCGGGCGGCGGTGGTGTCGTGTTCGCGGCCGGGGCGTACCGGGGAGGTCCAGATCGGGTGGCCGTCGGGCACGGAGATCACCTGGATGTTGCCGCCGTGGTGGTGGTGTTTTCCCGACCACCACAGGTCCACGCCGGGGGTGGGGCCCGGGGTAGACGAGCGGTCGGTGTAGATCAGGGTGCCGTCGATGTTGAGGTGGGTGTGCCCGGCCTGTTTGGCCGCTTCCAGCGCGGTGTGCAGGTCTGGGGCTTGAGCGGCGAGGACGTCGATGCCCTCGTGCAGGTAGCTGTAGGCGGTGGACTTGCCGATGGCGTTGTCGCGGCGCAGTTGGCTCAGGCGGGTGTTGTCCAGGAACCAGCGCAGGACGAGGACGGCCTGCTTGCCGACGCTCAGCGCCCGCCGCCCGGCCCGGGTGCCCAGCACCTGCCGGTGTTGCAGCAGCAGGCTGGCGAGGTAGGCGACGGTATCGCGGGGGATGTCGAGGATGGCAGAATACGTGGTCACACGAGGCCCCCGGCGGTATCGACGATCTTCAGCGAGACAGTCGTACCAGGGAGCTTCGTGCTGTTCTGGGAGGCTCGTCCCCGGCGTGTCCGAGTAGCCGCTACGTACTGCTACACGCCGTTACACGGAATGGCTCACTGCCTCGGTGTGCCTGCTGTGGCTACCGAACAGGGTGCACCACCTGCCCGATCTGTTACTGGGCCGACGACGGTCAAAACGACATGCATGCGATCGCGATGCGGAGCAGCCTCAACAGGGACATGAGCCTCGCCGACGGTCGGCTCAATTTCAGCATCTACGGCGCCAGCGCACCCCGCTACCGAGACCTGGTACGTCCACCCCGCAGCGACGAAAGGCCGTAGCGCAAACGCTCCAGCGTCGTTTCCACCACCACCCCTACCACGACCAGCCTGCTCGTGGCTGCCCGGCGGTGGGGTGGGCAGCGACGCGCCGGTCTTGGACGATTCGCTGATGTCGAAAGGGGCGCACCGGCGGCCGGTGGCCATGTCGGTGGCCATCGATCACCTCCGCCTCCTCGCACCAGGCGCCGCTGAAACCCTTCGCTCGTGGATACCCGCGCCGTGCCACCATCGTCGTGGTCGTGCTCAACGCAGCCATCGAGCGCCCGGTCGACCTTGCCAGAGCACGCCGAGCCCTGGGCCGGCGTCAGCCGTCAGCCTGCACGCCTACCCATGGGGCGGGGCGCACCGGTGGGTAGTGTGATGGCTGATCTTCTCTGCGGGTACGCGACGTGTGACCCAGCCGACCGGCCCGAAGTCCACTCCGAAGTCCACTCCGGGGTCATCGTTGACCTGCACCTACAGGAGCCGCATGAGCCATCCCACCTCGGAACCCACCCCCGGACAGCGCGCCGATCAAGCGCCGGCACCGCGGGTTGGCCTGTTCAGCCATACGCCGGCGGATGTGGCTGAGCAGCGCCACCCTCTGGTCGGCGACCGCGTCGACTGGCGAGCGACGCCGTTCTCCGCCGGGCAACGCCGCAGCCTCGCCATGGACGAGCAGGCCCATCGGCGGCGCACCGACGACAACCCGCCAGCCGACCCATGAACCACGACCCAGGCACCGCTGGTGCTACCTGAACCGGCTCCATGGGTTCGGTCTGGCCCTACCGGGCGTCCTCATTGAGGTGCCCGTACCACTAGGGAGCCCACAGGCATGACAGAGGTCGACAAGGATAAGATCCTTCAGATTCTGCGTAATCGGGGACAGCACGCCCGGGCGCAGTGGGTGGACCGGCAGCTCCCGCAGCGCGTCGATCTAGAAAAGAACGTCGGGTTGCTCGCGACCTTGCACATCAGCCCATCCGAACTCACCGACCCGCCGCCCTGACAGGTCTCGAAGACGCCTGTACACGGTTTGCGGTCCGCGATGGCACACGCGGGCAGCTTCGGCGGGTGCGGTGAGACAGGCCGGGCAGCGGGAGGTCTCGCAGCAGCGTGGACATGCTGAGGTGTGGACATGCTGAGGTCAGGCACGGTGGTGCGGTGTCTATGAGCGAACGGGGTCAGGGTCTGTGATGCGCGTTGTTCGGATCGTCGGTGTGCTGGAACCGGGTGGTGCTCAGCTGTCCGCGTTGCGGCTGTCGCAGGCCCTGGCCGGCTTCGGGATCGACTCGTCGCTGCTGTTGGCCGGGGACGCCACCGCGGCGGGCATGGGCGTGGCCCGCCGCTACGGCGCCACGACCGATGCCTTCTCCCCCGGCGAGCACCGGCGGCTACAGTGGACGCCAGACGATGCTTTCGTCGATTGGCTGCGCCCCCGACTCGTCGACGCCGACCTCGTCCACGCCCACATGTTCGGCGCGTGGTGGGCGGCCGCCGCTGCCCTGCAGGGCAGCGGTACGCCGCTGGTGGCCAGTGAACACAACGTGGTGACCTGGCCCCACGGCGATCACAGCGCGGCGGCGAAGGCCGCCGCGCGGCGGCTGGCCGCCTTCTTCGCCCACGGCCCGGCGGCGCGGGCCTTCGCCGCGTCCCTGGGCCTGGATCCGCGTCTGGTGCACGAGGGACGCTCGGCCGTCGAAGGGCTCGACGCCGCGCCGTGGCCCGATCTGGACACTCCCCGGCTGACGTTCACCGGCAGGTTCCGCGAAGACAAGGGTCCAGACGTGCTCGTCGAGGCGTTGCCGCTGCTCGCCGACGAGCTGGGCGAACTGCCTTACTGCTACCTCGTCGGCGACGGGCCGATGCGACCATGGCTGCAGCGGCGCACCCACGAACTCGGACTGGCCGAGCGGGTCCGGTTCACCGGCTGGACCTACCATCCCGCCCGCTATGTCGCCGGCGCGGCGGTGCACGTCGTACCGTCGCGTGAGGAGGCGTGGTCGCAGTCGGCGGTCGTCGCGATGGGTTTGGGTGTGCCGGTCGTTGGCACTGCCGTGGAGGGACTGCCGTTGACGTTGGGTGAGGGTCGCGGCCTGCTCGTGGCCCCCGAGGACCCCCGGGCGCTCGCGGCCGGTATCGCCGCCGTCCTGCGCGGCGAGCAGCGCACGGACCTCGACGGCGGCCGCGCGTA
>WNFZ01012130.1_pt1 | contig 10801 bp, 10 predicted proteins | sample 5400081 | NCBI WGS metagenome assembly WNFZ01 (sample SAMN13153365, study PRJNA577476) | soil metagenome | isolation source: 80 cm soil or saprolite under grassland replicate 1 | place: USA:California | collected 2016-06-15
AAGCGGGCGCCCGCCACTACAGCCATGGCAACAACAAGCAGTGAGAAGGCATGCCCAGCAGCAATGGGCAGAGGCGATCTCCAGATGGCTCGTTCGCTCTGGCTCTGTAACCCCAGTGACAGGGCAAACAACCAGCCCATGCCAGGGTTGAGTCCATGATAGGCGCCAAATGCCATCATGGTCAACAGCACTCCCCAGGCATCATGAGGGATAGCAGTATGAATCTGTGGAAGCATCGCCTCCCTCCAATCTCACTTGGTGCAGACGCAGTTCACCGGTCTGCACGAAGAAATCCCGATCCAGTTCGATCCCACCCTCCGGGTTGACATTGATACGAGCCATCCAGCCTTCGAGCAGGTCGGGGTAGAACTGGTCATCCCAGGAGCTGTACAGGCCATTCGTCACAAACACGCGCTTGCCGTCACGGCTGATCTCGACCATCTGCGGCCCCCCCAACAGCCGGCCATCGTGTGTGGGGTGTGCCTTCTGGCGTGCGATGCCGCCGATCTCGATCTTGCCGACCAGCTGTGGATCAAGCGGATTGGAGACATCGTACTGGTGCAACTCGCCCGTCCCCCAGCAGGAGACATACAGGAAGCGGTCGTCCAATGACAGGTCAATGTCTGTGACCAGCGGCGGGACCGCTTTGAATCCCTTGAGTAATGTAGGGAGTTGGTCCTCAGTCGCCGGTTGGGCGGGGATGGTAATAGTTTTTTTGGCTGCCCATTTCCCATTTTCCTGGTACCAAGTCCAAATGTTCGCAGACAAGTCTGTCAGGCTCACGACTACCGCAGCAAAGCCGTAGGTCTTGCGCGGGTCATGAGCTGGACGAAGCTCGAGGACCATCTGTTGATCGGCACCGAGATCAATGGTCTGAACCTTGCACCTCTTGCGCATGTCCCAAAAGTGCAGGCGATGCCCATACTTGCCTGCCAGCAGATCTTCGGGCACGACACCATTCTCGAACTGATTGGGCTTGCCCCACTCACTGGTGACCATCGTATCGTGGGCGATATGCCACCAAAAATCATAGGCCAATTCCTGGTCGCCACGGTCAATTTCCCAGGGACCGATCACATCAAAATTGAAGTGATCGAGCATGAATATTCCGCCGGGTCCGCCATTCCCATCGGCTCCGCCGATGGCGTTAATGTAAATACCATCTGGACCACAGTGAACGGTATGCGGGCGGCTGTAGCCCGTCTTGGACATGATCTCCTCTGGCTCAATCGTCTTGACCAGTTTTGGCTGGAGCGGGTTGGGCTTGGTATCGTACACATAGACGCGCGAGCTGCGCAACCCAGGGATGATCAGGTAGCGGCGCTCCAGGTGAGGGTGGAGGTGCAGAAGGGCAAAGCGCGCTGCTGCAGGCGTTCCAGCCGAAGTGATGCAGCTCATCCCCCACATACGGCAGATCCGTCTGGCTGATGATCTGGCCATACTTCCTGGAACTCTCGTCCAGGTCGACCACCAGCATGGCATCGGGCTTTCCGTTGCGGCCATAATTTAGGCCGGCAACATACCCAAATTTTTCCTGCGGGGCTTCCATCGCCATTTTCGGCGAAGGGTAAAACGTTGGATCGGGTTTCAAACGACTCATGATAGGGACTCCTTGTAAAAGCAAAATATGGGGTGGCTAAAATTGAGGATGCACGTATGCTTTCGTTTTCGCAATTTGACAGTCAGACCTCCTTTCGATCACAGAGTACAGGAGAATTGCGGCTCGGTAAGAGTCTCTCTTTTTTATAAGTTTGTCACGCGACTCTTGCCGAAGCCAGTTGACCTTCCATCATCCCAAAATCCTTTCCAATGTACATTCGCTGTCCGATCGCGAAAGGCATGATAGGGAAATAAAAAGGTCAAAGTAAATATTGCGATAGCATACGTTTTTATCAACGTTAATGCACCCGTATCTTTTGACAAATCCCCCCATTCTTAAAGATGGAATCGGCCTGTACTTAGATACAGCATCATTAATATTGACCAAATCCACTACCGGGCGATAATTGTGGATAGAAACGGTAATGTATTATTTGACTCTCGGTACCACTTTTTTGCCGCACGTGTATGACCTTGTCAAGTTCAACTGCAAGAAAGTGAATGAAAACAAAAATAAGCCGTTCCATCAAACTTATTAATGAAATACCTAGTTAAGCCTTGATCACTGAAGCGGGTGCCGCGTTATCAGGTGATTGGCCGCTCGCGGTAGTTCCACAACTCGCGCGTAAAGCGCCAAAGGAGAATTGTATGAACAAAGAAACTGGTAAGAACCGTAATGTACTGGTAAAGCAGACCATGCGTCGCATCCTGTTCCTCGCGTGCGGCATAGCACTCGCGCTGGCCCTCATGGTCTCGCAACCGGCTCGCGCCGATGATAGTACTCCTCCAAACGTACCCACCATCCTGCAGGTGCCAACGGGGAATCATCTGTTCCGTGTAGCTCACGCAGTCGGGACACAGGATTATGTATGCCTCTCCACCGGCTGGGCCTCGCCTGCCTATGGTCCACAAGCCACCTTGTTCGATGATGGTAATGAACAAATTCTCACCCATTTTCTCAGTCCTAACCCGGCTGAGTCGAATGCAGCCCGGCCTACATGGCAGGACTCTCGTGACACGAGCACCGTCTGGGCCAACCCAATTCCGGGTGCCAGCTATACCCCTGATCCGACTGCCATTCCGTGGCTTTTACTTAAGGAGGTTGGAACTGCAGTGGGGCGGACTGGCGGTGACAGAATGATCGATACCACCTATATCCAGCGCCTAAATACCACCGGAGGGCTAAAACCAATTGGAGCCTGTATCGAGAGCGCAAAAGCCTTGGTGGCTTACACAGCCGACTACTACTTCTATAAGGCGGACGGCAAATAAGATCTCTTCACAAGTACCATGGAAGAACCGGATGGTATAACTATCCGGTTCTTCTATTTATTGGTTGCTCATCTTTAATTCAAAGTAGAGAATCAGTCCCCAATCGTTAAATAATCGTGTGTCTCTTGGATACAACGTTGGTTTTATTAAGGGTATGGTCTAGCTTCCGCGTGCGACGGATTGGTACGTTCATGGCACGTAAAAGGACAAGTTATTTACCCGCTTGTTTCAGTTTGATACAAAGTTCTTTGCTTCAGCGTGCTGGTATTATCGCCTCATGACCACAACAACTGCTCAAGGTTGTGCAAATATAGCGTTCATTAAAATGTCGATTGGCAAAACTGGGTCGAACTTATTGCAAGGTTTGTTTAGCGGCAAACTTGTCCGTGGCTACTATGCTTATTTCAGGCAGCCCCGACGAAACAGATTTCCTTTTGAAGGAATTGAGCCGTATCGAACAAATAAGCAAGAGCCTCAAGGACATCTATCCTTGAGGCTCTTGCTTATTCATTTTCTGCAAGCTAAAGAGGATTAGCTGGAATACGGCAATCTCTATTATGTCCTATAGATAGACCGACATGACTCAGGCAGTGGCGAGTGTGATTAGCATTACAACCCAAGATACGCGGTGCGAATGTGTTTATCTTTGCTCAATTGCTTTGCTGGGCCTTCTATCTCCACTTTGCCTTCTGATAATACATAGCCGTAATCACTGATTGCTAGTGCCATCTGAACGTTTTGTTCAACCAGCAAGACGGTAATGCCCGTATTACGCAATTGCCTCATGCTTTCGTGCCAGATTTCTGAGCACGCCGCTCTTTCAAACGCGGGAACATTGTATAAACCAACTCGAGATTCTGCTTCATTTTCGGTTGGGCACGGCGGTTTGTGGCGCCCATTTCCAGGTTTTCTGCTATCGTCATATCGGTAAACAACTGTCGGCCCTCAGGAACGAGTGTTAGTCCCATTTCAGCTTTAGCATAGGCAGGCAGTCGGGTGATATTCTTTCCATCAAACCAAACAGATCCACTCCATGGGCGCAACAGTCCCATGACCGTCCGAAGCATGGTTGTTTTCCCCACCCCATTACCACCCACAAGGCAAGTCAATTTCTTTTCTTGCAGGGCAAAACTAGCTCCCCACAATACCTGCACCTCGCCATATCCGGAGGCGAGGTCGTGTACTTCTAGAACGGCCATGTTACTCTTCCTCCATCAATCTCTCCGCGAGTTTTGGGTCACCCAGATAGGCCTCGATCACGCGCGGGTTATTGACAATTTCCTGTGGGCTTCCCTCTGCAATTTGTTCACCATAATCCAATACCATGATGCGATCCGAGACGTTCATCACGGCTTTCATTACATGTTCGATCATCAGAATCGTTACACCTTGTTCACGAATTTTCAGCACGGTCTGCACCATCCCATCAATTTCAGATGGGTTGAGGCCCGCTAGCACCTCATCGAGAAGCAAAAGATAAGGATGCGCGGCTAATGCTCTTGCCATTTCCAAGCGCTTCTTTTGTGCAATGTTGAGACTACCTGCCAGTTGATCGGCGCGTGCAGCCAACCCAACAAATGCCAGTACCTCTTCAGCAATAGAGGCAGCATTGCCAAGAGATTGATTCTCATGCCCGAAGCACGCGCCCGCCATCACGTTTTCGCGAACCGTCAATTCATTCAAAGGACGAACGATCTGATGTGTGCGCGCCATACCCATACTCGCAAGATGATATGGTTTTTTTCCTGTTACGTCCTGCCCACGAAAAACAATGCGACCTTGTTCGGGCTTATAAACTCCGTTAATCGTGTTGAAGAGTGTGGTTTTCCCCGCGCCATTTGGACCAATCAACCCAAGGATTTGTCCTTCTGGTAGATCGAACGTCACATGTGTCAATGCCTGCAAACCGCCGAAGCGTTTAGTAACACCTTGAACCTGTAAGAGTATGCTCATGTTAGTACTCTCCGCAAACGTGGGAACCGCTGACGCAACCAACCGATTAATCCAGCGGGAATGAACAGAATGATGAGCAACATTAGCAAGCCCGCAATGACCAATTGAAAGTCTTTAAGCGGAAGCTTGCCGATCATCGCATTGCTGGTCAGGAGCACGCCGCGCAACCGTTGATATCCCAGCGCGCCGATCACAGGTCCGAGTAACGTGCCTTGTCCGCCGAGCATGATCATGACCAGCGATTCAATTGAAAAGCCAAGTCTGAATGCGTCGCGAGGTTCAACGTTCCCGTTCTTGAAGAAAAACAGCACGCCAAGCATGCCGGGCAAAAATGCAGAAAAAACAAAGGCTATCGTTTTAACATTTGGGGTTACGATGCCTAATACCTCAGCGGCGTCTTCATCTTCGCGAATAGACATCAATCCCAACCCAAATTTACTACTTTTGATGAAGTAACTAAAAATAATTGCAAAAATCGCGAGAGCCGCGACCGCGTAATATGTGAGCCATAATGCATGGGCAGGACCACCGTATGGCTTATAAACACTGAACTGCAATTCGATACCCGTTGGACCTCCAAACGGTTTGAAGTTAGCGATAAAGGTTCGCACTGCTTCGTTCACACCAATCGTTACCAGTGCAAAATAGGCACCTCGTAACCTAAGAATAGCCCTGCCTAAAAGGAATGCCAGTAAACCCGCAGCAGCACCTCCTCCAAGGACGGCAAAAGGTAACGGGACAGCCAATGTGCCTATCAAGTACATACCCACGTAGCCCCCGAGTCCATAAAAAACCACATGACCAAAAGATACATAACCTGTGTATCCCATGATGATGTTAAGGCTAACTGCCATAGTAATTGCCAGCAGGATGGTAAAAACCACCTCACGCGTGGCTGCATCTTGCAGAAGGATAGGCCATAAGCCTAAGCTAATCACAATAATCAATACAATCCAGAATCCTGGATGAAGCCTGTGTTTCATTGTCGGCCTCCAAGCAAGCCACTTGGCTTAATCAGCAGAATTAAAATAAATAGCAGAAATTCAATCACAGGCACCCAAGTATTAGGCATCGTGAGTGGAAGCAGACCTTCCAATACGCCGAGAATCAACCCGCCGATCAGCGCACCAAGGGGATTTCCCAATCCTCCCAGCACACCAATAATAAAACTCTTCTGTTGATAAATATCACCTGAAAGAATAGTGAATGAAAAGAAGGTAGCAATTAACCCACCCGCGATTGCAGCTAGCATTGTACCAATACCAAAGCTGAGTGCTAATATTCGGGCAGATGGAATACCCATTAATTCCGCTGCGGAACGATTATTGGATACAGCGCGAATGTATTTGCCTATCCGTGTACGATAAAGAAATGCATACAACGCGCCAGTGACGAAAAGGGTTACAGCTGCAGCCACCAAACGCGTACCAAGCAAATTCAATGGCCCAATTTGGATGCTACCCAACGAAAAACCTGTATCACGAGGCGTGGTCGTAAAAGCGGCTGTTCCCAAACCAATAATAATCATGTTGATCGAAAAAGTTGCAAGCAGAGTAGAAAGATACGGCGCGTTGATGACCCGCGCAATTCCAATCATATAGATAATAACCCCCAGCAATAAGCCAAGCAATGCGACAAACAAAAGGGCCAGATAAGGATTTAGACCAAGGCTGCTGAACAGCAAATAAACACCGAACATGCCGAGTGAAATCAGAGCGCCGTGCGCGAGGTTGATTACACGCATCACACCCCAAATCAGATTTAACCCCATAGCAGCAATCCCGTAGACTACGCCGATCAACAAACCATCCACCAATGAGGTAAGTATTATGCCAGCATTCATATCGGGCTTCCTCCACAAACTACGGTATAAATTCCCCGCAGATATAGATATATACTACGTCTGCGGGGATCTTAGAAGAGGAAATTATTTAACGGGATACATTGGATCCGCTGTCTTACCTTCGGCGGGCCAGACTACCTGTTTCACCAGCGCGCCGCTGGCATCCTTCTGCCATTGGATGTAGACCATAGAGTGACCAGTCTGTAGACCATGGCTTTCGGCACTGGTATCAAACTTAATATGGCCAAAGAATGTCATCATATCCACACCATCCAGCGCGGTCTTGATTGCTTGAGGGTCCAACGAACCAGCTGTCTCGATGCCTTTTTGCAGAATCAAGCCAGCCACATATCCACCTGCAGCATGGTAGGAGGGATCTTCACCATAAGCGGCATGATAGGCGCTCACAAAATCAGCACCTGTAGGCCCGTAATCTGGAGTAAACGCGGCCAGCGGTTCCCATTGGCTCGGACCAACAATCCCTAACGCAGCATCACCAATTTCGGCGAAGGTGGGCTCAGGTGGAGCAACTAGCAGGCTGATAAACTTGGCCTTGATGCCCTTATCGAATATGGCCTTGGCGAACTGCTGACCATCAGCAAAATGACCACCACCCATGATGGCATCGACATCTGCAGGGATCTTGTTGAGGATTGGAGCAAAATCGGTCGTGCCAGTATCATAACCTTCGTTCAGCAAGACATCATAACCTTTGTCTTTTGCATAAGATTCAAGCGCAGTAGTGACATCGGTTGAGAACTTGTCGTTTTCATGGATAATCGCAATCTTCTTGGCATTCGTGTCCAGACTCGCGAGCAAATCCACAGCGCCAGCCAAATACTTGCTTGCGGGTGTGTATGATTGATAGACTAGAGTGTAGCCTTTCTTATAAGTGCCCTCAGAAGCCGCGCCGGTAGTGATCATGATCTTGCCATATTGCTCTGCGATCACGGCGGAGGCATCTGCTAGACCTGAAGAGTAGGGACTGATGAGAAAATCAGCCTTATCCTCAGTGACCAGTTTGGTGTACAGTTCCTGGACACGATCTTTATTTGATTCATCATCATAAAATTTTGAGTCAAACTTGACCACTGTACCATCAGCAAGCTTAATCCCGCCCGCGGCGTTGACCTGATCCATCCACAGCTTGAAGCCGTTGTTTTGACGAGTTGACTCAACGTTTAATGAACCTGTCAACGAAGTGGTGAAGCCGATTATGGCAGTCTTCTCGGCAGCAGCCGGCTCTGTTGCCTGAGGTGCCTCTGTAGCTTGCGAGGCTTGTGTAGGTGCCTCAGTCACGGGCGGAGCGGACGTTGCAGTGGCTTGAGGTCCGCAGGCTGCAAGCACAAGGCTGGCAAAGACTAACACGGAAAGTAAAACAAACAGTTTGCGATTCATGGTTGATTCCTTCCTTTGTGGCAAACACATATACTTATGCTGCATGATTCTGCAACTATCCCCATTCTACGAATCGAACACAAAAAAAGGCTAAAAACGGAAGGTCAAAAATAAAAAATCCGTAAAAATTTTTGGGCAGGCAATCTTCACCTATTCTCCAAAACGATATCCGATGCCCCGCTCAGTCAAAATATATTTCGGCTTTAACGGATCGTCCTCCACCTTCTGACGCAGGTGTCCTATGTACACACGTAGATACTCAACCTCATTCCCATACTCATGCCCCCATACGTTCTGCAAAATATCGCGATGAGGGAGCATCTTGCCTGCATGCCGCATCAGATACACAAGTAGGTTGAACTCAATAGGCGTCAGATCAGCTGACTGCCCATGAATTGTTACTTCGTGACGCGACATATCCACTTCGATGGGACCGCGTGTGATCCGCTCATCGGATGTAGTTGGTTCGGTCCAATGTGAACGCCTTAACACCGCTTTGATTCTTCCAAGCAGTTCACCGACACCGAAAGGCTTGGTCAGGTAATCGTCCGCGCCGAGATCGAAGGCGCGTATTTTATCTGCCTCTTCATCCATCGCAGTAAGGATAATAATAGGCACCTGTGAATCCTTACGAATGCGGCGCGCTGTCTCCAGCCCATCGAGATGGGGCATCATGACATCCAGAATCACCAAATCGATCTGCTCATTTTCAAAAACAGCCAGCGCCTCCAAACCATTGGCGGCACTCAACACTTTATACCCGCGTGCTTCTAAATTACGCCGTACAAAATCGCGCAGAGGCTTTTCATCGTCCACTACTAGCACTGTGACATTCATGGCTTCACCCTCTTCGGCTTTAAAGGAATAGTGAACGCGATGCATGCACCCGAATCCTGTGGTTCTAGCCAAATCTTTCCGCCGTGCGCGTGCACCAACCCCTGACAAATTGCCAATCCCAGTCCTGCGCCACCTTTAAGCCTCGTCAGGCTATCATCCACGCGATAGAAACTCTCAAAAATATGCAAGCCCTCCTCAGATGGAATGCCGGGTCCGTCATCTGAGACACAGAATAGAATATTTGTGTCCTGCTTCTGAACATCAACATGGATGAATGTATCCTCACCACCATATTTGGTCGCGTTCTCGAGTAGATTGCGCAGAATGGACTCCAATCGCAATGGATCGGCATACAACCGAGGCAGTCCCGCTTCTATCTGGACCTCGAACCTGTTCCTATTAAGACGCGCCTGTTGCGCCGCCTTTTGAATCGTTTCTTTGATGTTGCATATTACGCGTTCGAGTCGCAACACACCTGCATCTATGCGCGAAAGATCCAATATGTTATTGACTAGATCGCTGAGGCGATCTGATTCGTCTGAAATGATCTTCAAGAATTCATGCTGTGAATCGGAATCCCATTGCACATCATCTGCCAGGAGAGTTGTTGCATAACCTTTAATGGACGCGAGCGGAGTCCGCAATTCATGCGAAACAGTAGACACTAGGCTGGCGCGCATGCGGTCTAGTTCGCGGTCGGAGGTGATGTCATGCAAGAGGAGGCCGCGCCCAATCAGGTCACCGTGTGAATCGGTCACGTCAAATGTTTCCAAACGCAGATAAAACGTGCGTCCCTCATTTAGAATAGAAATCTCAGCAATGCGGTCCCCGCCCCGTTGATAAATCTCTTGTGCGGCCTTCCTGACTTTCTCACTATCATTGGATCGTCAGAGAATGCGCGTCAGAATTTTATTCATTGATAGCCCGGCGAGTTCCCGCGCAGAGAGATCTGCTAGTACGCCTAGACGGCGGTTTGCGTAAACTGTTTTGCCATCCAGATTGCTGAGGATCAAGCCATCATGCAATGATTGAACCAGAGATTCCAAGCGACGTGTTTGCTCCTGCAACTGCATGTCGCTGCGTTCAAACAAGATCGCGTTTTCAATCGCCATCGCGGCGTGGTTAGCAAAATTCACCAACAACTGGATTTCGTTATCAGTGAAGACATGCGGCGTTGGATGAAAGACAAGCAATGCAGTAGGCGGTGCATGCTTTGTATGGAGTGGCACGGCAAGAATGGCGCGGTACCCTTCGGCACGAGCGCGTGGACGGCGGATCACATAAGAGGGGTCTGTTTCTGTATCGTTTACCTGAATAGGTTCGCCTGAATGCAAGGCGCGCATGGTAACCGAATCGGGTTCGCTTGGCATAATAGACAATCTTTCCGTAAATTGCTGCGAGAGCCCACGGCTGGCTCGGATGCGAAATGCGCCTTCTTCACTGTCCAGTGCAATTATTGCATACATCTGGATATTCAATAACCGTCCCATTTGCTCCAGGATTCGATTCAATACTACTTCCGGTTCAAGGCTGGAAATGACTGCCGTGCTGGTCTCCAGCAGCGTGGCCTGCTCCTTCATTCGCGCCGCAATTGAATCTTCCATCTTCATGATACTGCGAATTAAGTGCCCAATCTGGTCACCACGTCGCGCTTGTTTGATCAGGTGGTTTTGTTCCTCTTTGCTCAGCGACCGATTTAATCCAATGGATTCGCTGATAGACGCCAACCGTTCAATCGGCTGAATTACATGATAGGTAAGTGTCAACCAGAAAAATAAACCAATTAGGATGAATGTACCTGCTGCAACCAGCACGATCCTTCGCAAAATGATTTGCGTAGCAAATGCCGCTGAAGTTGGCCGGCTGACGATAACCTCCCAATCGATGCCAACAATTTGT
>WNFZ01006265.1_pt1 | contig 10800 bp, 7 predicted proteins | sample 5400081 | NCBI WGS metagenome assembly WNFZ01 (sample SAMN13153365, study PRJNA577476) | soil metagenome | isolation source: 80 cm soil or saprolite under grassland replicate 1 | place: USA:California | collected 2016-06-15
GATTAGTTATTACCCGAAAGGCGAAGTGCTCGGCCTGGTCCTTGATCTTCTGATTCGCGGCAGGACTGCGGGACGGGCTTCACTCGACGAATTGATGCGCCGCATGTACGAAGAGTTTTATTTGAAGAGTCCGAATGCAACTTACTACCTGCGCGGCCGTGGTTATAAGAATGAAGATTTCGAACGCGTGCTTTCAGAGGTTGCCGGCGCCGACATGAGCGAGTTCTTCAAACGCTATGTGCGCGGGGTTGAGACGCCGCCGTACGACGAAGCCTTTTCGCAAGTTGCTTTGCGGCTTGCCCGCGATCCGCGGCAGCCGGTATCCGTGGGAATCGCGAATGATGAAAATGACACGGCTAATTTCAAGCTCGCCCAGGTGCGGCCGAACTCACCCGCAGCAGGTGCAGGACTGGAACCAGGCGACACAATAATCATGTTTGGCAGAATCAGACTGACGCCGGCTAACTTTCAAAAGACACTTAGTCAATACAAACCCGGTCAGCGGGTGGCGTTGACCATTCAACGAGACGGCCGCACATTTCAAACTTCCATCAATTTGGGCCCGCCGCAAATCCTCAATTACCGGATTGAAGAAAATAAGGATGCGCCGGCGGAAGCGAAAGCACTGCGGGCGGCCTGGTTGAACGGGAAATGATCTGTCCGCAGATTACGCAGACGGTTCCTTTTTGGATGCGCCGGCAGAGCGCAGCGGCGACGGCGCGCTCCAAAAGCTAGCCCTGCAGCCGCGACGCGATCACTTTCGCTGCCGTCGCGCCCGCCCCGACTGCGCCGGCGATGGTGGGCGCCAGCGGATTTGCCACATCGCCAATTGCAAATACGTTGCTAATGGTCGTTTCCTGTTGGGCGCCTACAGTTACGTAACCACGCTCATCCAATTCCAACTGGCCGCGAAAAAAATCCGTGTTGGGCTCGAACCCAATTCTGATCAGCACGCCTTGCACGGCCATCTGAAAAGGCTTAATTGCGCCGTCCCGTTCAATCTCAACGGCTTCCACGTGATCGCCGCCGAGAATGCATCGAACGATTGATTCCGGAAACACAGTGATGCAATGGTGAGTGTGAAGCTGTTCGGCGAACTTCCGGCGCGCGCGCATTTTGCTTCCGCGATGAACCAGAGTGACGGTCGGACAAACTTCCGCGAGCAACAGAGCATTTTCTGCCGCAGCATCACCGCCGCCAACAACGCAAACATCCTTGTTCGCGAACTGATCACGATCGCGCGTAGCGCTTTCTATCAAACCTCGTTGCCGAAACTCCTCTTCACCGGGAATGCCAAGCTTTCGGCGGCGCAAACCGGTCGCGATCACAATCGCGATTGCCTGCAGCTCTTCGCCGCTGCGCAACGTAACGCGCCGGGCTTTTAAGTCTGCGCGCTCAATTTCGACGTTCGTCCACAGATCGAAATCGCAGTCCTTCGTTTGCTCGACAAATCGTTGGCGCAACTCGCGACCATTAGCGGCCTGGAGTCCGAGATAATTTTCGATCGGGTTATGCACCCAGAGAAGCTGGCCGCCGACGTCTTCGTTTTGCTCGAGCACCAGCGTGTCTAAGCCCAGCTCGTCGCACCAACGCGCGGCCGAAAGTCCGCCCGGGCCGGCGCCGATAATCAGCACGTCATACACAGAGGAAGAATATCACCACCCAGACACGTTCAGCACCGAAACAGAATCGGAAAAGCGTTGACATGCTCGACTGGATTCGGATAGGCTCCGCGAACCTCGCACGTTAAGGTTGGTCCTCTGAGCCGGCGTCTTCCGCACTCCCAGTACCAGCCTCGAGAGATCAAAACATGGCCGCTAATAGACGAAAGTCAAAACCGTCCACTCAGGCGACATTTGTCTTCAAGGGCACCGTCCAGGCGCTAAAGAGCGCGACCATGAAGCAGGTGCCCGTTGACGATCGCACCGTCGTCGCGAGTGTCGATCAGATTGTCGAAGCGCCGCCGAATCTCGCCAAACTTACCGGGCAGAAAGTAACTGTTCAACTGAGCGGTCGTAAGAAAGTCAAACGGGGCGAGCAAATGATCTTTCACGCGATTAGCTGGATATACGGCGACAGCATTGCACTGCGCTCCCTTTCTGAGGAAGCGGTGAAGCCTGCTCACATGACAATGCTCGCCGCCGCCCAAGACCCGGTCGCCCAACATCATCAGCGCGTCAAAGAAGATCGTTTCAAGCAGGCAGATCTGGTCGTCTCAGGAAAAGTTGTGGCCGTGAGGCTGCCTGAAGAGCCTGAGAGCGACGTGAAGACGACTCTTCTCGCTCAACCAACTTCGAAGCCGGTCAGCGAACACGACCCGAAATGGCGTGAAGCGGTGGTCGAAATCGATGATGTGCACAAGGGCGCTCACCAGAAGAAACAAGTCGTCGTGCGTTTTCCAGCAAGCAAAGACGTCATGTGGTATCACTCGCCGAAGTTTCAACCAGGGCAACAGGGATTTTTCATGCTTCACAAAGCGCAGGGTGGTGGCGAAAGCAAAAGTGCAGGCAAGTCGACGAAGAAGGCGGCGCCTGGATTGATTGCTCAAGAAGGTAGAGAACCGGACGTTTACACCGCTCCCGACGCAGCTGACTTCCAACCATTCAATGAAGGCAGCGAGATGCCGGCAATTATTGAATCAGCCGTCAAGGAAAAGCGGAAGGTTGCTCCCAGGCGCAAACGCAAAACAACCCGTCGTTAATCGAGACCGAGCGCGATGCCGACACGGACACCCACCAGGAAAAAATCTTCTTCCCGCTCCAGGAAGACGAATCCGTCTCGACCGGCCAAACGAAAATCGCCGGCAAAACGGGGTGACAAAGCATCGAGTAAAACTCCTCCGGCCAGGACCCAGAAAGTCCTCCTGGTAAATATGGTCCCCCGGTCGCTGAGCGGCGAAACGCACCAGGATAGTGAACCAACGATTGCGGTGAATCCGGCGAACCCGATGCAAATTGCCGGATCTGCTTTTACTCCGGATCCGGCCAAAGGGCCGCTCGCGCCAATCTATGTCTCGCTCGACGGCGGATACAGCTGGACGCTGAATTCGATAGTGCCGGGCGCCAATCGCAACACCGGTACCGGCGATATCACGGTGCAGTTCAGCAAGACGAATAACACGCTCTACGCCGGAATTCTGCGCGGGGACTCCAGGACCACCCGCATGAATATTCTGCGCGCTAAAGATTTTACTGTGGCGCAGCCGATGGAAATTCTGGTAGACCGCAAGAATGTCGATCAACCTTACATGCAGGTGCATACCCTGACTTCCGGCGCCGGCAAAGGAAGCGATCGCGTTTATGTAGGTAACAACGATCTAAGCACCGGCAGCTCTGCAACCATAGATCAATCGCTCGATGGCGCGGCGAAGAAGCCGAATTTTAAGACCATCAGGATCGAATCGCGCGCGACGCCAGGTCAGGATGGCCCGCCCGTGCGCCCATCTATTCACCCGGACGGAACGGCTTACGCGATTTACCATTCGTGGCGAACTTTTAATGACCGGACAGGAGCAGGGACCGCAGACATCGTGGTGGTGCGTGACGATAAAGGCGGCAGCGGCGCGAAACCGTTTATGGATTTGGTTGATCCGGACGATGGCCAGGCAGGAATTCGCGTCGTTCAGAGCACCAAATTCAATTTCAACGGGTTCCTCGGCGCACAACGCACTGGCGGCGACGTCGCGCTCGCGGCAGATCCGACAAACAGCGACATTGTTTACATCGCCTATAACGACGACCAGGGACAGGACTACATGCTGCATCTCATGCGATCAAAGGATCGCGGTCGGACCTGGTCAAAAGAACTGCGGACGCTTCGGAATGCACTGAATCCGGCCCTCGCCATCAACAACGCGGGCAGATTGGGGTTCTTGTATCAGCAGCTGACGGGTTCAGGCGCGGGGCAACGCTGGGAAACCAGATTGGAACTCAGCAGCGACGGGTCGAACTGGACCACACTCACTCTGGCAACCGTATCCAGCAGGACTCCGACCAGTACATTCGATCCGTATCTGGGAGACTATGCGCATTTGATGGCCGTGGACAAAAACTTTTACGGCGTCTTCTCGACGGCCAATACGCCAAATAAATCAAATTTTCCCAATGGCGTCGTTTACCAACGCAATGTCAACTGGACGACCGGGACGCTGCTCGATATCGACAATCGCACTCCGGTCCACTCATCGATCGACCCGTTCTTTTTTCGAGTTGAAGGATAAGGTTATATTCGAGAGAGATTTCAAGGGCGTCTCAAAAGATGACAGTCGAATTCGAAACCGACAAGTGGCCATTCGTGCAGGCGAAGTCCACGAGAGCAGTGCCCGGCGGCAAGCGCCAGGTGAGACTGATCGTCATCCACTCAATGGAAGCGCCGGAAAAAAGGAGACACGGCCGAAGAGATTGCGAAATTTTTTCAGAATCCGCCCAAACCAGCGTCGGCGCATTTGTGCATCGACAACAACAGCATCGTGCAATGCGTTTTGGATGATCACGTCGCCTGTAGAGCGCCAGCGGCTAGTCATAACGCTATACAGCTGGAGTCGGCCGGATATGGCAGGCAAACCGGAACCGAGTGATTAGAGAATTACCGCCATATACTCAATAACGGGCTACTAAGGGAATAATAATCGTTGCAATCAGAAGACCCACCCAGAAAATCCAAGTAGAGGTGAGGATGTACTGTTTTCGATTTTCGGGTTTATGAATATATGTTTCCCAGCCGCTAAGTATCTCCTGATTGTAGACAACTTTTTCCATCTTTTGGAGATATGTCGATGTTCGCTTAATACTACTCAATAATGCCCCAGTCCTGAATATGCCGTGGAGTGAAAATAGCACCGGGATCCACCAGACTATCCCTGGCGGTCTTGGTTCGAGCTTGGTTGTTGCAAGCCAAGTCCAGACCGCTCCACTTCCGATAACTGCATACCGCTCGAGGGTGCGTAGTTCCTGTGTAGAAGCTTCGATCTCTTCGTGCAAAGCTTCATATTCACGCAAGTGGAATTGAATTGCATGATCTTGAGAAACTGCTTCATCCTTCATTCTCTTTCACCTAGCAAAAACGGGGTGCCGTCTTTGCCGTTAAGGCTTGATGCCGGTATTCGCTCCTTCCGATTTTTCCACCGGAAGTTCGGTGCGATTGCTCCAATCCTGAAACGAACCGTCGTAAAGATGCGCTTCGTAGCCGAGATAACGCGCCACGAAATAAAGCAAGCTGGCCTGTTGCCCGATATGGCAATAGGTAGCCACGCTGTCGGCGGGCTTTACTCCGGCGGTGTTGAAAAGTTGGCGCAACGATTCGACATTCTTGAATTTGTTCGTTGATTCGTCGACCAAACTCGAAAAAGGAATGTTCCTCGCGCCCGGAATGTGACCGGCGCGCGGCATCTGGCCGGCCTCGGCTCCCGTGTAGAACTTTGCCGCGCGCGCATCGAGAATTGCAACGCCCGATTTGTTCAAATTCGCCTTGACCCAGGCGGCATCAACGACGAGTCTGCCGTTTGGCGCCGGCGTGAAATGACCAGGTTTTGGTTCGCGCAATTCAGCAGTTACAGGTTTTCCTTCAGCTCGCCAGACCGGTAGTCCGCCGTCGAGGATCGAAGTGCGATCCCCCAGACCCAAATAGTCGAGCGTCATGAAAACTCTGGCGGTGGGCGTTACCCAGTCTTTGCCGAAGTAGACGATGACGCGAGACTTGTCCGTTACGCCCAGCTTCTCGAATGTGGCTTTCAGTTGATCTACTGATGGTAATTCGAGAATCAATCCCTGGCCGCGCGGCGTGGATATGTCCGACAACTGTATGAACTGCGCGCCGGGAATGTGTTCGGCGTCGTAATCTTTTCGCTCGCCAACCTGAAGCAAAACAAGCGAATCGTCATTCAGATGCTTCGCCAGCCAGTCAGTGGTGACGATCATCGACTGGCGCACTTCCGAATTGGCTGGTGCTGCAGCGAAAGCTGAAGACACAAGTGCAATCCCAATTGTAAGAGTCGGCACAACTCCGCAAATCGGTTTCATTGTTTCTCTCCTATTTATGGATCGGATATTTCGGCTTCTTTGGGACTACCGGCTGAACTCTCTTCAGCTCTGCCATCGCTACGGCAACGGCTCTTTCCAGTTGCGGATCCCGGTTCGCCATCCAGTCTTTCGGAGTTATCTCTACCTCGACATCCGGTTGAATGCCGGAGTTCTCGACACCCCAGGAAGTACCGTCGGGATTGTACGCCGCGCGATTGGGTAGTTGCACGCTTCCGCTATCGATCAGATCCGGGGTGAAGACATATGGACCAATGCCGCCGCCACCGGTTCGCAAGCCCACGATCGGTCCGACTCGGGCCAGTTTGTACATGAAGGCAAAGGTCTCCGCGGCTGAGAAGTTGTTTTCATTGACGATTAAAACTTTCACCGCGGGGCCCGGGTTCACCGGCACCGCGATATCCTCGCCTTCGCGAAATGTGTAGTAGTAGATTGGCTTGCGCCTGAGCCATTCGATCAAATAATCAGGAGTAATGCCGCCGCCGTTGAACCGCTGATCAATGATTAGTCCGGCCCGGTCGCTGTAGCCTGTCAACCCGCGGATAAAATCCATGATCCCGGGACCGTAGCTCTCGACATAGATATAGCCCAGTTTGCCGCCGGACATTTCTTCGACGATCCGGCGATTGTTGGCTGACCAGTTGGCGCGTCTGATTTGATTCTCAGCCTGAACGGGGAGGGCAAAAACTGTCAGCGTGCGCGCGCCCTCGCCGTTCGGGTTGGGGCCGACTTTGATCTTCACGCGCTGACCCGCCTTGCCATCGAAATAGCTGTAGATATTCTTCGATGCGTCAATGTTCTGATCCTCGACGGCCAACAGATACTCTCCGTCCTTTACTTTGCTGCCCGGAAGATCCAGCGGCGCCGGCACAAAGCCGCTCGGCGAGTTGAAATAACTCATGCGGTATATGTGTTTGAAACGATAGCGACCCTGATCTATTTCATAATCAGCGCCCAGCACGCCGGTGCGATCGGGCGGAGCCGGCGGTGGCGGTAGATCGCCGCCGCCAACACCCAAATGACTGACTGAAACGTGGCCCAGCATGCGATTCAGAAGCGAGTTCAAATCGCTTCGCCGCACAATGTTTGGCAGGTACTCGCCGTAGTGTCGCTCCAGCTCGGCCAGGTCCTGACCGTGATAATTCGGGTCATAGAACCAGTCGCGCATGATGCGCCACGATTCGCGGTACATCTGTTTCCATTCCGCGCGCGGGTCAACCGTTACTTCCAGACGCTTGAAATCCAACTTGCCCTCGTCGGGTTTCGGCGCCGCTGTGGCCGAGACCAGAAACCAATCGGGGCTGCGTCCCCTGGAATAGAGCATGCGATTCCCGTCGGGTGAGATGTCAAAACTCCGGATGTCCTCGACCAGTTTTTCCAGCTTCGCAGCCTTCGAAAGATCGCAGAAGTAGAGCGTTTGCACCGGACTGGCGCCCAGTGTCGGTGACTTTGGCCATTCGTTAACCAGGACGAAGACCGTTCCGGGGTTGCCGGTCCCCAGTTGTTCGTAATCGCCTGGCGATATTGGCAGATCGATAATGCGCTGTCCTATGTTCTCGAAATCGATTCGCACCTGGCTCAACGCGACTTCTATTTGAGCTTCGGGATTAGGGCCTCCTGGGAGATTGGGAATCGGTTGACCATCCTGGAGGATTACGACATGAACCCTGCGTGACACTAACGGCCGGGCGACTACGCCGTTCAGCACGCCCCAACCAAATTCGCTGGTGCCGGCATTGGGACTGGAAATGAAGTAGAGATACTTGCCGTCGCGATCGAAGACGGGTGATTGCGCGTGGGTGTGGCCGTCAGTTATCTGATGCGATTGGCCTGATTGCACATCGTAGATGTACACAGTGCGCATGCGATTGTGAAGATGCCGGGAGTAAGTCAGCCAACGACTGTCAGGCGACCAGTTGGGAAACCACGCCTCTTGATAAGAATAGGTGGACGTATCGACGCGACGAGCAACACCACGCTCAACGTCCGCATACCAAAGCGCGAGGCGCTTGTCGGTAAAGGCGAGCTTCTTCGAATCAGGAGACCAGGTTAACTCTCGATAGAAAGAAGGACGCTCCTCGACGGGAATCTTTCTTACCGGGCTTTCGTTCCTTAGCGGGCGAACGTGCAACTGATACTCTCCGGATTCGTCGGAGAAGTACGCGAGCGATTGACCATCGGGCGACAGCGCGGGATAACGCTCAGCCACGCCCGCCGTTTGCGAAAGATTTTTCGAATCTCCAGTTTGGGGATCAAAAAGCAATGCTTCCCCGCGCGTGCCGAAAACAATGCGGTCGCCGTTTGACGACAAAGAAGCCGACTCGATCGTGCGGGCGGCGTTGACTGTGCGCGACTTCAGCTCTGAAGTATCGGGAGTGACGCGAACGTCCAAAACCTGTGTCTGATTGTTGTGGGGATCGTAAAGATGTATGTGACCGTCTCTGACAAAGACAATTACGCCGGCGCCGGCCATCATCCAACGAATTCCATGCTGCACATAGGAAGTAAGCTGCTTCGTTTGTTTCGCCTGCAGGTCATAGGAATAAAGGTTGTAGGCGCCGGCGCGATCGGAGATGAAGTAGATCCTGTCGCCAACCCACGCCGGCTGGTCATCGTTGTAGTCAGCTTGCGGGAGCTTCTCAACTGCGCCATCGATCAACGTAGCTAACCAGATCTGACCTTTCGAGCCACCGCGATAAAAACGCCAATCACCGACACCTCCCATCGGTTCGTAAGCGATCCGTTTGCCGTCAGGAGAGAACGATCCCACGATCGCCTTGGGCAGCGGCAACAGGCTGGGCTGCACCGCGTCGAGTTTGATGGTGTAGAGCTGAGGCACAAGATTGACGTTCGAATCGAAGAGAATGCTTTGTCCATCCGGCGTCCAGCCATGTACCAGGTCAGGGTGTGGATCATAGGTAAGCCGGCGAGCTTCGCCGCCCGCCGCGGGCATCACATACACATCCCAATTGCCGCCCACCTGTCGCGAAAATGCGAGCTGTGAACCATCCGGAGAGAAGACGGGAAAATTCTCCTCGGCCGGGCTGGTCGTTAGTCGCCGCGCCTCGCCCCCTGATCGTCCCACCACCCAGATGTCACCTGCATAAGAAAACGCGATGTGCGTTTGATTGACTGTTAGTCTGCTGAACAGCGTGAGGCCGGAAGCCTCGCCAAAGCACAGAGTGCCGGCGCAAACAAGCAGGATAGACGCGGCGCATAATCGCAGCATGTGATTTTCTCCCCGAATTGAATTGCTGGCAGTCTATTACTTGAACGGGCCTCTGTCTTGGAAAGCCTGAAGCGATTTGTATCTGCTTAACTCTGGTGCGAAAGTCTCCGCCCGCCCCGATGAGTGCTCTAAAGCTTGCGCTGGCGCTGAGCCAAACGCGTGATCGCGCGATACTGCGTTGGCGTCATGCCGGTGTGGCGCTTGAAAGTGTTGGCAAAGTGGCTTTGATCGTAGAAACCCGCGTTGGCGGCGACCAGGCTCAGTGGCACGTCCGGGTCAGACATTTCCCGACACGCCGCTTCAATGCGGAGCTGACGCAAGTATTCGCCGATCGTGCAGTTATAACGCTTACGAAACTGGCGCGCGAGATAAACTGGATGCGCGCCGACGGTCCCGGCCAGAGCTTCGAGCGATGGCGGTGCAGAAACACTTTCGCGTAAAATCTCACGCGCTAGTTCGAGCCAGCCCGGTGGGTTCCGATCCAACTTTCGGGTGTGGCCGCGAGAGACCTCGGCAATAATCTCAAGCATCAGGCCTTCGATGGCCAGCACCGAACAGGCATCGCTCAGATGAAATTCGGCACAGAGTCGAGCGCCAAGCGAAGACAACAAGCCACCGTGAAAATCTGTCGAGCGTTCGGGCAACGCGCCGCACTGGCGTGTCCGCTCGAGCCAGCGAGACTCGATTTCAACGCGAAGGATGCGCACTTCCGCATTATGAAAATCGACTGCATGGCTCTCGTGAGGAGGATGGAAGATCATCGTCGCCGGCATACAGGTGCGGGCATCCTTCCCAAAGGTCTCTGTGTATGCGCCCTTTAGCACGAGACTGATGTAAGCCGGTTCGTGAAGGTGGTTGGACATCTTCAGTCCCGCGGGATATACAGACTCAGACAGCGTGAGACCCGAACCTGCACAACTCGCACGAGTGCCGTAGAAATCGCTGGAAGCATTTTTCAGGTTCACTTTCCAACCTCCTCAGACAATCGTCTTCCACTGTCAAACAAAGCAAACTACGATTTCCCAATCACTGGAGTTCAATCTTAATTGTTCTTCATAACACGGCAGTCTCTTCCAGAAGCCTTCCTTCTCCAAAACGCTCGACCCTGAGTTGCGTTGCATCGATCAGATCAGAATGTCCATGCAAAATCAGGTCGACGGCGACGCGACCGGAGGCCGGTGAGTGCATCACCCCATGGCCGCTGAATCCATTGACGAAGTACAAGCCTTCGACATTCGGCGCCGGACCGATGATCGCATGATGATCGGGAGTCATTTCGTAGAGTCCGGCCCAGGCGCGACGGGGATTGACTTCAGCCTCCGCCAGCACCGGAACGCGCGAGGCAGCGTGCGTCAAAATCTTTTCGACGAAAGTGTTATCAAATTCAGTTTTGAAGCCCGGCGTTTCTTGCGGATCATTCCAGGCGAGCAGGATCCCCTTCCCCTCGCGACGAAAATGAAAGCCGGTGGACATGTCGATGACCATCGGAAATTTCTTTGGTAACTGATCGAATGGCTCAGTGGGGACGAGTTGGCG
>WNFZ01006266.1_pt1 | contig 10799 bp, 6 predicted proteins | sample 5400081 | NCBI WGS metagenome assembly WNFZ01 (sample SAMN13153365, study PRJNA577476) | soil metagenome | isolation source: 80 cm soil or saprolite under grassland replicate 1 | place: USA:California | collected 2016-06-15
CGCAACGGCCTGTACGCCCTCCCCCACTCCGGCGCGTAGTGTCGTTCCTGACGCCTCGCCGACGTGATGCTTGCGCGGGATCCCAACAACATAGGCAACGGCTACAGAAGCCGTCATTGCCGCCACCACTCCTTTCACGCCGTAGGGGCCAATCAGAATCAGAGCGCCGAGGAGCTTCACGACCACTTCCAGCGAGAAGTTCGCGGCCAACGGACGGAAGTCGTATGTCCCCTGCATGAACCCGCGCCGCACTCCTAGCGGAACGTAGAACACTGTGGCCGCCGCGAGCAGCAGTATCAAGGTCTTTGCCGGGAGGTTGAGATATCCCGAGATGGTTCCACTCGCAAGCGCAAGTACACCGCCCAAGACCACGCCGCAGACCCACGACCACCGATGCAAGGTCTTGTAAATCGCGACCTTGTCAAAGGTAGAGTCGCTCCGGGCCACAAACTTCGAACAGAGCAGCTGAAACGACAGCGTCACCGAGGACAGGAGCATCAACAGCGTGTAGACGACGCTGGTGTGCCCGAACTTATCGGCGCCGAGTTTGTGCGCGACGGCAAAGTTGTAGACCAGGTTCATGCCGCCCACGAATACAGAGCTCACAAGCATGATCGCGCTGCCGCTTAACAGGCGCAGCCGCAAATGTCGAAGCGCCGATTCACGATCGGCGGTGGCTTTTGCCGCCAGCCTAGCAGCTGCTTCTACTGGGACTTCATTCGGCATCGAGGGATCCCGGAAACGCACGCGCACGCGTCATCAGAAGAGGTTCAGTCTTATGACGGGAAGAATCGTGTTGCGGTTTTTTCCCGTGAAGTCATAAAAGGTTTGCTGTTGAATTCCAAAGGAGATGCGTAAAGGGTAGTTCACGGGAACTTCGCCCATACCGTCGCTGAGCACGCGGCGCAAGCCCTTGGTGTATTCGACCATGACCTCATTGGCCACATTGTCATAGGCGTGAAAACCTTTGCCCTGCGACCAAGTGCCGTTGGCATGAACCGCCCAACGAGATGCCAGCGGCTCGTAGTCAAGGCGGAAGCCGGGGCGAATTGCCTGCGCCACGGTCCAATTCGCGTCCTGCACTCTCCATGCGCGGAGGTATTCAGCCAGGACCGCAGCGCGCCACGCCGATCCAAATTTGTGCTGAATTCCTGCGTACGCATCCGTGGTGAAGTATTCACGAATCAACGGGCGAAACAGGACATCGCGCGCTTCATACCCTGTAAGCAACGAAGTCCGTCCCCACGGACGCCCTACCTGAAACTCAATTCTTCCGGCAGCATCGCGCGAATGCAGGTTCATTTCTGTGAATGGACCAGCTTCACGAATGAGGCTACCGTTGACCGAAACCCAATTCCCGAACGAACTTGTATACAGGTATAAGTATTGGCGGAACAGGTTTTGATTCATTTCCAAAGGCGCGCTGGAGTCGCGACGAATGGTGAACTGAACGCCGGGATTCAAGCTGATGGTGCTGCCGAATGCACGGAAAACTGGCGTTACGCCCACGTTAAAGATCGTGTCATAAGTATTTCGAAACTGAATCACCCCAGTACTCGGGAAGGACGCCTGCCCGCGTGAGTTTCTCTCGGCAAACATTCCCGTGATGCCCGGCCACCCATCAAACCGCAGGTGGTAACGAGCGGCTCCGATAGTTTCGATCGACGAACGCGGCGTGGGAAGCGTTGGATCAGTTGCGCTCAAGCCGCGTATTCGCGCGTCGAGCTGGTAAATGTTGATGTCTTCGAGAACCGGCGACAACGAGAATTGCGGCTGGGCGCTGACGGTTTCCGTGATCTGCCTTCCCTCTTCTCCCGCTAACCGTAGTTCCGTATGCTGGGCATAGTCGTTGCCCTGCATGATTTCGTTCGCCCGCGCGAACATTCCCAGCGCCTGAGGAGTCTGATGGTCCTGCTGGTAGGCGCTTCCCATGGCCAGCAAATACTCGTAATCCTGAGAGATATCAGGATCGTTGGACAATGACCTCAGCAGCGTCATCGCGCTCTGAGTTTCGCCGAGCGCGAGATCCACATTCGCGAGGCCAAGGGTCACAGACTCCTGGTCGGCACCTTCGGTTTGCGCGCGCAAAAAATATTTCTTGGCTAACTGGAACTGATTGACTGACACCAGTACTCGTCCGGCTTCCACCAGGTTTTCAGGCGTTACGGCAGTCGCTTCGCCGACGCGCGCTTCCGCCAATGCGAACGCGACCTGTTGTTGAGCATCTTCGCGCCGGCCGGATTCAGCGAACAGCCGAGCCAATGCCAGGCGAACTTCGGTGCGGTCCGCGCCCGGGGCATCCAAGGCGCGACCATAGCGCTTCATGGCGGAGCTGTTGTCGCCAAGGATCAGGAAAGCTTCACCCGTCGCCATCAGCACCCTGCTGTCGTCCCCGTTCTTCTCCGCATTCGTGACTGCGGCGTAGGCGTCTGTTCGATCGCGCAGCTGCGCATATGCCCGCGACATCTGCGCATAGACAAGACCGTTGCTCGTGGGGTTCAATCCCACGGCGCTCTTCAACGTCTGAATGGAATCGTTGTAGCGATGCAACCGATACTGCGCCTCCGCCAGTGCGAGGTGCACGTTCACGTCATTCGGCGCCAGTTTCATTGCGACCTGATATTCGCCCTCCGCCTGACGGAACTGCGCCTGCTGCCGATATGCTTCGGCTCGAGCGAGGTGGATGGGCGCAACATCCTGCATACCTTTTGCAGCGAGATCCGCCTCCCGCAACGCAGGTTTGGCACGCCGTAATTGCAAGTCCGCGAATGCCAGCCCTGAATGAGCTTCCCCATAGTCCGGGCGAATCTTCAGAGCGGATTCGAAATCCTGGATCGCACGGCTGGCTTCCCGCAGATCATTCCGCGCCCAACCCCGATTCATGTATGCGGTCGCAGTCGCGTCAATGTTCAAAGAGCGTGTGAATGCATCTTCGGCTTCTCTCGGCTTGCCCGTGTGGGCGTAAACGTAGCCCTCCACCAGCGGCAGATCGTGATCCTTGGGAAGGATCGGCTCGAATTGTCGCGCAATCTTGAACGCCTCGTCATACCGGTTCAGAAACAAAAGATCGTAGGCTAGGTACACCGAGGCTTCCGGATCACGAGGAAGCTTTTCGATCACCTTGTAACCAAGCTCGGCTGCTTCCTGATAATGCCCGGTGAATGTGAGATAGCGCTCGCGCTCACGCATGACTTGTGGATTGTCATTGGTTCCAGGATTAGACGCCGCCCGATCTACCCACTGCTTTGCGATTTGAAGTTGGTGCCCCGGGCCTTCCAGCGCCGAGTTGATTGCTGCCGCCACCACCAGCGCGTTCTTCGGCGCCAACTCATGCGCCTTCTCGTAGCTGGCCTGTGCGCGATCCAGCTGCTTCTGCGAGGTATAGAGATCGCCCAGCGCAAAATACGGCACGTAGTCGTTGGGATAGAGTTCTACCAGTTTCAGGAAATACTTCTCTGCCGACGCAGGATCGTGCAGGTCGCGCGACAGATACCCAAGTGCCGTCAGCGCGGCGTGATTGCCGGGATCACCCTGCAACGAGCGCCTGTAAGCTTCAAGCGCCTCCTGCTCGCGGTTCGTTTTCCATAACAAGTTCGCATAATTCAACTGAATGTTGATGTTGTTCGGAGCGAGCGACATCGCTTCTTTAAGGTCGCGCTCCGCAGAAGCGGTATCGTTGAAGCCGGATTCAATAAGGGCTCGGAGCCGCAGGTATTCGGGCCGAGTCTGTTTATCAGTGCCTGGAATTCGGCCCAACGCGGCCTGGGCGGCTCTGAGTTCGGAATCTGCCGGCTGCGGCTGCTGGGTCCGGCGATAAATCTCCCCCAGGCTCAAGTGGAGAGACACTGCGTAGAGTGGCCCCTCCTGCACTGCGTCGGGCAGGTTCTGAATCGCCATCTGATATTCGCGAACAGCTTCCTCATTGTGGTCTTCGAGGCTGAGCATTTGTCCGCGAACCGCGTGCAGGCGATAGCTGTTGGGGCTGGCGGTCGCGGCTCGATCAAGAAAGGCTGCAGCCTGCTCGAACTTGCCGACATTGACCAGCGCCTGTGCTGCGCTCAGCTGAATGCCCGGCTCCTTGGGGAGTCGGTTAGCTGCCTGTGTGTAAGCCTCGGCGGCTTCGGTTTTCTTGCCCGCCATTCCGTATGTGTAACCAAGCTCGGCCAATGCGTCTGGGTTCTTCCGCGCAACTTTCTGGAGAACGGCAATGGACTCGTTGAAATTCCCGGTGTCGCGGTAGAGTGCCGCAACTGCCCGCAGCACGTTGGGGTCATTCGGCGCCCGGCTCTGAGCGCGGGTTAAGTAGGCCTTGTAGTTGTCCGGCTGGTTCAGTTTCTGATAGGCGCGAGCCACAAGGAGCTCGGTGCGCGCATCCGCCTTCACCCCATCGGCTCTTTTCAAGAGATCCAGCGCAGTATTGGGGTCCGAGTTGAGGGCAAGTTCGCCCGCCAGTTGCAGGTCGGTAGCGCTCTTAGGGTTGGCGGCAAGGACCTTCTTCAGCAGGTCCTGCGCCTCTGCATCGCGTCCCGTCTTCGCATATGTCTGGGCCATTCCTGAGAGGCCTTGCACCGACGACGGCTTTCGCTCGAGTCCGCGCTGGTAAGCCTGCAAGGATAGTTTGTAGTCACCGCCAAGACGAGCAGCGTAACCAAGCAGGAACCAGAGGTCGGCATTCTGCGGAGCAGCATTTGCAGCGCGGTTTGCCGAGACGATTGCCGCCTTGTAGTCGTTCCGCGAGAGCGCCTGCTGGACCGCACGAGATTCTCGCGCGACTTCGATGCCTGAGCCCCACCCGATGCCGTTTGTGTTTTCTGAAGGCTCCTTCGCCGGAGCGGCTGCCGCCCGCTTGCCTTTCTTCCCTTTGTTGTTGTTGTTCGAAGGTTGATTAATTTCAAAAGTCTGCGCAGTCAGCAGAGGCACTGCTGAGAAGGCAAGCAGCAACGCGATAGAAATGGCTTTTCTACCCATGGTGCGGTGTTGTGAGCCGGTGGGCGGTAGTTCCGTTTACTGCTTCCCGAATGTGCGCACCGGTATCGCTCGTTCAGATGCATTGCAAGTTGCTGCGGTTGGATTCTGAGAACCACCTAGGAGGTGCAAGGTAAGCGTTGACAAGAGTTTGCACAATTTCACGGTGATTTCCAGGCTTTGTTCCCTTAGAAAACCTTAGAGGCCCCACTCGAATCAAAGCGGGTGCTCACATTTGTTCCGGGGAGGAAAAACATCACCGTGGAGACAAGTTTTTTCTCACGACCGATTCCGCTGCGCTTCATCCTTCTGCTGGCGCTGGCGATTCACGGCCCGCTGTTGGCGCTACAGCTGCCACTGACGAATTCCTATGACGCGAACTTCCATGTGTTTTTCGCTTCGCACTACGCGCACCACTGGTTCGATCCGTGGAATCCGAAGTGGTTTGCCGGTTTCTCGCAAACGACGTATCCACCGCTTGCGCATCAATGGATAGCGTTACTGTCCTACATGTTCGGACTGCATATGTCGTTCCTCCTGGTCCAACTGGCAGCGGTTTTGTTGACGCCTGTGAGCGTCTACCGGTTCGCGCGCATTTGGGTGGACGAACGGGCCAGCAGTTACGCCGCGCTGTTCAGCGTATTCGCAGGGGCAGTGGCCTTCCTGGTCTATTCTGCCGGACAGCTTCCCACGACATTATCAGCGCCGTTATATCTGCTGGCTCTTCCCTATTTCTACGATTGGTCGCGCTCGGCAGATGGCCGCGCACTGATTAAAGGCGTCGTACTGACGCTCGCTGCTGGCGCTGTGCACCACGTCACCCTGATTTTTGGTTCAGTACTGTTCGCGTTTCCGGTGCTGTGGCTCGCCGTAATCGACCGTGGTGAAGAGCGCACCTCGGCAGCGGTTGTGATTCGCGCCGCGATATTCGCGGTATTCGCCGCCATTGGTGTTGGAATCGTGCTCCTGCCCTACTGGATCGCCATCATCAAGCACCCGATCGAGCAGATGCCGATTCCGCATGCCAGCCGCTCGAACCTGCTGCTGAATATCACCTACCTGACCAACTACTTCTTCGTCCCTTACGGCATGTTGGTCATCGCATTGCCTTTCATTCTTTGGTATGGCGCGAAGGTGCCGCGACTGCGGCCGCTGCTGTTGGGCTTCTGGGTGACCTTCATCTTCGGGTTGGGCGGGACCACCCCACTGCCGCGCTGGGTCTTCCGGCGTGCGTTTGAGATTCTGACGTTTGAGCGCTTCACGCTGTGGGCTGTAATGATGTCCCTGCCGATCGTGGGGTATTTCGCCGCCTTGCTGATCGACCGTTATCGCCGAAATGCTGTGTTTGGGTTGGGCGTGGCAGTCCTGATCACGTTTGTACTGCCGATGGCATGGATCGCGATAAGTCCGTTCTCGGCAAATGCCGACCTGAATGTCGATCCAGTCGATAGCTTTCTCAATCGTGACGGCCACGACCGGTACAGATATCTCACGCTGGGATTTGGGAACTCTCTGCCGAAAGTTTCGACCTACACCGCCGCGAATAGTGTTGATGGTGAGTACAACTCGGCTCGATTGCTGCCGGAATTCACGCATTACGGAACCGCGCAGCTGACGAGCGCCAAGTACTTCGGCACCTCCGGTATGGAAGCGTTGCGGATGATGCTTCGTCATGCGGCTCACTACGGCCTCAAGTACATCTTCGTGCACGATCCGTACTACGAACCGCTGGTCAGCTTTGCCGGATGGAAGAAGGTCGAGACATACGACAATGGGTCCATCAGCGTTTGGTCCCGCGAGGACATTCCTCCTGCGCGCCCAATTCCGTCGGACGCCGTGCCGACTGCTCTTGAAGGTTTATTGTGGGGCACACTCCCGCTGGCCAGTAGTTTTCTGGCGATCCTGTTCGCATTCCTGATTCCTGACCGGGCTCGCGTGCGTTTCCCCGACACTGTGGTTCCATTCCCTGCACCTGAGCACGAACGCGCATTGATCCGGGAGGCGCGCTAATCATGAAGAGCGGACTTCCAATTTTTCTCGTGGTCGTCACCCTGGTTCTGATCGTAATCGCATGGTTTCAGTCGGGCGGCGTCGCGGCTCACGAACTGCAAGCGGCAACCACGCCGGACCAGGCAGTACGGCTGATGCTTACGCAGATCAAGAACCACAACTTCGACGCGGCCTATGCGCGACTCGCAAATCGCAGCGATGCGGACAAGAACGCATTCGTTCGCGAGTTCAACGGGAGCTATGGCAGCCTGCTGACCATTGCCTCGCTCGAGAGCTTCGACGTGTGGGGACTAAAGACCGCCGATCAGGATGCAACCGTCCGTGCCAAGCTCCATTACTCAACCGGAGTGGGGCCTCTCGACGACATTCGAGATTTGAAGGTGCAGCACACCGGTGATACGTGGAAAGTGTTCTGGCCAGTCGATACCGCGGCCAAGCTTCCTCCACAGGTTATTCCCGTGAATTATCTGCGCTGGGACGTGATCAGCCGCGGCGCAACCGACGACTGGGGCGTGCAGAACGTGGATTCGCCACAGGTGCGCGTTCTTTCCATGAATGCTATCCAGCGGCCGGACAGCGTTGTCCTGGTCGGAGAAGTCGTGAATGAAGATTCGGTGCCGGCATATGTGAACGTCGGCGCAACGTTGCTCGACCCAAGCGGCGCTGAAATTGCGCAGGAAAGCAGCTTCGATAAGATCTCGCACATACTGTTGCCCAAGCAGGTCTCGCCCTACCGCATAGATTTCCCGAATATGCGAATGGAGAAGATCAAAAACGTTCGCATGGACACGAAAGCCTTGCTGGTCGCCGCAAGCGCTGATCCGGTGATTGAAGTCAATCAGCAGAGGCTGGAGACTGATCCGCTGGGGAAGAAGGTTCTCAGCGGCCAGTTGGTCAACCAGAGCGGGCAGATCGTGAACATCCCGCATGTGATTGCTGCCTATTACGACAACAACGGCAAAGTGGTTTGGGTTTCGGACGGCTACGTGGCGCAAGCGCTTCTGCCGCAGGTTCCCGTGTCCTTCGCCGTGGATGTTCCGCCGGACGTGGCCAAGAACGTTCAGACTTATCGCGTAGTTGTGAACCACTACGACACAAACAACCAGTCATGAGAATGCTGATAACGATTCTGAGTTCTGTGCTCGTTGCCGCGGTCGCGCATGCAGCGGAGATCCATCCGCCTGCTCAGGTGAATGCTGGTACCGCGATTACGATTCCCAGCAGCGGGTCGGGAGACGCAACTTTCTATTTGATCGGACCGAATGCGGCAAACAAGCGCGAGGTCCAGGCAGAATCCGACATCTCCGTGGACTCCGATCAATTGGAGCGTGCGGGCCGCTATGTTGCGGTCCTATGCGCATCGGACGGATGCACATCGGCGGACTTCTTTGTGGTTCCGGCGGCCGCCAACAAGGTTAGCCTGCTGGTTCACCCATCGCGAGTTCCGGTTGCAAGTCCTAACCGAATCAGTACCGTTGCATTCGTCTTCGACAACTTCAAGAACTTCGTGCTCAAGCCGGAGCAGGTGAAGTTCAGCATCCTGCCAAAAGATGGTAAGGAAGTTTCTGCAAGCCGTGACGCTGAAAACGGTATCGCATGGGTACGGGTCAGCTCTGCGAAGAAGGAAGGTCCGGTGAAGATCGGCGCTGCCATCGGTCACGCAGATGAGGTACGAGTGGTCCAGCAGGTGGCGGCTGACGCTTGCAACTTACGTATTAAAGCGAGCCGGACGAAGGCTGCTTTCCTGATTGAAACTGATCCCGTACGCGATTGCTCCGGCAACGCAGTTCCTGATGGCACAGTAGTGAGCTTCACCAAAGCCGATTCGGCCGGCAAGACCACGGTTGACGTTCCCATCAAGCGCGGGGTGGCCAAGGTGGAAATGCCGATTGAGGGTCAAGCCCGTGTCACGGCAGCTTCGGGCGTGGTTACAGGAAATGAGTTACAGGTAGCTGGAGGCCGATGAAGATGAGCACCGCACTCAGGTATTCCCTTCTCGCGCTAGCGTTCGGCGTGCTCGTGTGCGCAGTGGCCGTGCTCCACCTGGGCGCGTCGGCCGGAACGGAAGCGCCGCATGTCGAGTTGAATGCCGACAACATCGGACCGCGAGCGATTGAAGACCTCACCCGTAAGAGTGTGCCGCGCGATTACGCATTCGCATGGCAGACCATGGCGCAGGCGTTAGAGGAGAACCGGGCTGGACTGCTCGACGGCTACTTCACGGGTATTGCGAAGCAGGACCTCGCCGACCGCGTAAAGTCACAGCTGAAGTCTGGCATGCACACTCGGTATCAGGACCGCGGCCACAAACTGGAGGCGATGTTCTATGCTCCGGCTGGCGACGCCATGCAGCTTCGCGACCACGCCCAGTTCGATATTCAGGTTCTTGATGGTGACAAAGTTATCTATGAAGAGCCGATCAATGCTGAGTACATCGTGCTGATGACACCTGGCGCCGACCGCTGGATGGTTCGACAGATGCAGGCCACACAGGGGGAGAAGCCCTAGCCAGCAGCCACTCCTTTCCGTCATGCCGCATCCAAACTTCCCAGACCTTCGCATGCGATACGTCTACTCAGGTGTGTTGATCCTTGCCGCGCTGGCGCTGGCAATGAGCGGTTGTTACCGGAGCAAGTCGGTTCGGGAATCGTTGGGCCAAGCTACGCGAGGGGTCCAGGCCGGTCCGCGCATCCTAGCCGATTACCAGCCCTGGTTTGGATATCCGGAGCACATCAGCGTCGGCTACTCGACCCAGGATCCCGCCATCCTTCGCAAGCAGGTGCAGAAAGCGAAAGAAATGGGCATCTACGCATTTGCGGTTGATTGGTACGGCGAGCGGCGGCCATTTGAAGATCGCAGCTATGCCCTTCTGCAGCAGGTTTCTAGCGAAGAGCACTTTCACATCTGCCTGATGTACGACGAGACGCAGGAAGACAATGGCCATGCGACTGAAGATGCGTTAGAGGCCTTTGATAAGGCTTATCGCGCTTACATTGGCCCCAATGCGCCGGGACGCGAGGCTTACGTCACCTATAACGGACGCCCAATCGTTTTCATTTTTCCCAAGCGCGGAAATACTGATTGGGAGCGCGTGCGAAATGCAGTGAACCAGTGGGAGCGTCCGCCGATTCTGATCTACAAAGATGATCCGCCACCCAAATACACTGACGCCTTCGATGGTTTCTACGCGTGGGTGCATCCCGGGCAACATTGGGATCCCAAAGGCGGTGACTGGGGCAAAGAGTATCTCGAAAAGTTTTACAAGAAGATGAGTGACCGCACCGGGAAAATTGTTGTCGGAGGCATCTGGCCTGGATTCAATGACACCAAGGCTTCGTGGAGCCTGAACCGCCACATGGACCGCCGCTGCGGGGCAACGTTCGAAGATACCCTGAATATCTTCCACCAGTACGATGATCCTGAACGCCCTATGCCTTTTCTGCTGATCGCGACCTGGAACGACTACGAAGAGGGGACGCAGATCGAGACGGGCGTTTCCGATTGCCACGGCAGTAACAAGCCATTTGCCGAGACGGCTTCCCGCTGACCAACCTGTTCAGGTATGCGCACATCGAACAGCATTACTCGCCTGAGGCAGCACACGTCTTATGACCCAATCTTCTACGAACAGCGAAACGCAAATTTCCATTTTGTCGAATCTCGTCATTCAGGGCTACAACGGCGATTACGCCGCCCCACAGGCCGTTCTGGACCACCTCCAACCTGAACTGGATGCGGTAGCTTCATTCAACGAGGAGCAGTTCGGCGAACTGCTGGAGCTTGCGGACACACATCACGTAACCATTCGCGCATTCCAGGTTCTC
>WNFZ01006722.1_pt1 | contig 10799 bp, 8 predicted proteins | sample 5400081 | NCBI WGS metagenome assembly WNFZ01 (sample SAMN13153365, study PRJNA577476) | soil metagenome | isolation source: 80 cm soil or saprolite under grassland replicate 1 | place: USA:California | collected 2016-06-15
CAGCGGCTGGAGGCGAATTCGCCGACGGAGCAGCAGCGAGCCAACTCCTGTGACCACTCGGCCGATACGCAGCTGGGTCCGCATCGACGGTGGGAGGCGTGCCGGGTCCACCGGGTCGAAGTCCCAGGACCGGAAGTGCTCGGCGTAGCGACGGTCGACAACGGTGAAAACTGGCCCGGGCTCATCGGCCAGCAGCATGTCGGTCATGGCGCCGGCGACGCCGTGCCCGCGGTCCTGCCGGCGGACGACCAGAGAGGCCAGCTCCCGGCTGCCGTCTGGGTGTCGACGTACCTGCGCCGCACCGACCAGCTCGCCGCCGCGGTCGGCGACGACGAATCGTTCCCAGCGAAGGCTGCGCGGGTTGAGCCGAGCCTCGCGCACCAGCCGAATGATGGCGGTCTGATCTTCCGCTGTGGCTCGCCGGACCGTGTCCTGCACGACCACATCATGGCCGCACCGCGACACCGACGGACACCAGCCCACTGCATCACCAAGAACCGCTCATGCCGCGAGCGGGTTGTCGCGCATCCGGCCCGACGTACGGTGGATCCTGCAACCGGTCTGGGTGGTCGGGCGATAGTGGGTCGCCGCGGGAGGCTGTGGTTGGACATGCTGAGCAAGGCGATCCGCCGGCATGCCAGGGGTTGTGCCCGGAGCTGGGGCCCGAGCTGGGTCGGTGCGGCGAATCGTGGAGCAGGTGGCCAGGCCGAGTGCGCCGCGCGGTCAGTGGGGCATGCTGGGACCGGTGAGCGATGACGGGTTGCTGGCCGGCAGCTGAGGTACTACCGGCGCCGGGCCGAGGAGTACGACCGGACCGCGTTCGGTGACGTCGAGGCCGCCCGCCGGCGGATCACCGGGATCGTCGCGGACCTGCGGCCGTCCGGTGATGTGCTGGAGCTTGCCTGTGGCACCGGGATGTGGACCCAGGCCCTGCTCAGGTGGGCGGACACGCTGACCGCGGTGGATGCGGCGCCGGAGATGCTGGCCCGGGCGCGGGCCAGGGTCGGCGATCGGCAGGTGCGCTACGTGCTGGCGGATGTGTTCGGCTGGCGGGCGCCGCGCCGGTACGACACGGTGTTCTTCGCGTTCTGGCTGTCCCACGTGCCGCCGCGGCGGTTCGCCGAGTTCTGGGTGCGGTTACGAGACTGGGTGGCGCCGGGCGGCCAGGTGCTGTTCGTCGACGAGACCCGCGGCGAGGCCGGTAAGGAGGTCTACGCCGAGCCGGGCGGCCACGTCGTCGAGCGGCGGTTGGCGGACCGGTCGGTGCACCGGGTGGTCAAGGTCTTCGCCGACCCGGAAGAGCTCGGCCGCCGGCTGTCCGGCGCGGGCTGGCACGCGACCGTCCGCCGCGCCGGGGGGGACTGGCTCATCGGCCAGGCATGGCCCTGAGCGAGCACCCGCCGAGCAGATTCGGTCGCACGCTGACGCCACGTTCGCGCGGTCTCGCCGTGCCCTCAGTCCCTCCGCACCGACCCATGATCCACAAACCGCATCTGCCGCATGCCGGATTGAGCGCTCGACGGGAACGCGGATCCGGTTTTTGACGTAGCGTAGTCGAGCTGAGGCTGTCGGGATGTCCTGCCGGGCGACGCGAGCGCGGGCAGGAACCAGGCCAGCACAAGTCGCCGGTCGCGGCCGGTCACGGTCGTACCCGTGCAGGTTGACGTAGAGCTGCCGTCCGGGAAGACGTCCCGGACGCGGAGCAAGCCGGGCTACGTCGGGCACTGGCTGCATCGCGGGGACGTGGCCGTCGCTCAGCGCTGACTGGAGGCGGCATCCACGCCGGACTTCCGTGTTGTCCGAGGGCCGAGGCGTGTGGGGCTGTGGGAGGCCACAGCCCCGCGACGCCAGGTGTGGCGCACGACGGGCGGAACTGCTTCCGGTCGGTACGCTGGCTGCCTGGCCGACCGACGGCGTAGAGGGCGATCATGGCGAGGCTGGGGTACGAGCGGTACCAACGGGAGCTGGAGGCCGAGGCGGCCCGGTTCGTCGAGGTGACCCGGGGCGCGGACCCGACGGTGCCGGTGCCGACGTGTCCGGAGTGGACTCTGCCGACGCTGACTGAGCACTTGGGGCGGGCGCATCGCTGGGCGGCCACAATCGTCAGCCGGCGGGGCAAGTCGCTGGTGCGGTTCAGGGACACCCCCGACCGGGACCTGCCAGACGGGGCCGAGGCGCGGGAGGCGTGGCTGCTGGCCGGTGCGTCCCGGCTGGTGGAGGCGGTCCGGGAGGCCGGGCCGAGCCTGCCGGTATGGAGCTGGGCCGGGGAGCAGACGGCCGGCTTCTGGGTGCGACGAATGGCGCACGAGACGGTCATGCACCGCGCCGATGCCGAGATCACCGTGGGTCGGACGGTCCAGATAGCCGCCGACATGGCAGCCGACGGCGTCTCCGAATGGCTGGAGATCATCCCGTACGCGCTGGACGACGCCGATCTCGCCGCGCTGGCCGATCTTCCCGGCCACGGCGCGTCGCTGCATTTCCACGCCACCGACGACGGGCTAGGCGAAGCCGGGGAGTGGCTGGTCCGGCTGACCCCCTCCGGTGTCGTCTGGCAGCCCGGGCACGGCAAGGGCGACGGAGCGGTCCGGGCGGCGGCCGCTGAGCTGCTCCTCCTGTTGCTGCGCCGGATACCGTCCGACGATCCACGGATCGAGGTGCTCGGCAACCCGAAGCTGCTCGACCACTGGTTGGAGCACACCCGGTTCTGACCGTGCGGTGGGCCGGGCCGGCCTATCGCACGTCCGAGGAGGTCGCGCCCGGCTGGACCTCCGGGCGCCCTCATTGACAGGGCACGAAGACATGTGCGGGAGTGTCGGCCGGCACCGCGTCGCATGCGTTGCCGCCGACATCCCAGGATCCACAACACCCAGCAACGGGCGCATGACCGGAACACAGGACGGCAGCACGTGACGCTCCACCGACACCAAGATCAAGCGCCCGCTCGTGCCGCCGACCCGTCGAGATGCTGGGTGGTGCAAGGCGATGTTTCAGGCTGGGCGGGTGGTTGGAGCGGAGCGGGGCGTTCGGGTGTCAGTCGATGAAGTCGGCGGCGTCGAGTCGTTTGCGGTTGACGACCAGTTGCAGTACGTCGGGTCGGCTGTAGTGGCCGGTTGTGTCGAAGTTGTGCCGCTCCTGGCGGATCCGGTGCAGGTCGATGTCGGCGCAGACCAGCCGTTCCTCGGCTGGGACGGGTGGGACCACCCAGTGGCCGTCCGGTCCGGCGATGCAGGAGCCGCCGTCGAAGATCAGCCGGTCGGGATCGCCGCCGTAGTCGGCGACGACGGCGTCCTTGACCGGGACGTCGTCCGGGACGTCGGTGAGGGAGATCAGGGTCGAGGCGGACAGCACGTAGACGCGTCCTTCCCGGGCGATGAGCCGGGTCAGGTCGCTGGTGGTGGCAGCGTCGCCCGGCCAGACCGCGACGTGCAGGTCCTCACCGCCGGCGTACATCGCCGCGCGGGCGGCCAGCGGCATCCAGTTCTCCCAGCAGCTCAGACCGCCGACCCGCGTGCCGTCCGGGCCGTCGTGCACGCGCAGCCCGTTCGCCGCAAGTCGCGGCGGCGGGGTCTGTGCCGCCGAGTCGATGCCGATCGAGGCGAGCGCCTCCCGGTCCAGCGCGTCGAACCGGCCACCGCCGACGGCCGCGAGCAGGGCCGGCTCCACCCGCTCCGGGGTGACGCCGCGCGCCCGCAGGTCCGCGGCGACGGCGCTGTCGGCCCGTACCAGCGCGAGCAGCAGGCGAGGGTCCCGGGCCTGTGGGGTGGCGGAGTCGCTGCGTGTGGGTGCCTACCAGGAGCCGCCGCCTCCGCCGCCTCCGCCGTCGCCGGCCGAGCCGCCGGTGGAACCTGCGGAGAAGCCGCTGGAGCTGGAGGATGTCGGCGTGGTGGTGAATATGGTGGACGCGGTGGATGTGAAGTGCTCCGCCCAGCTGGTGATGGGGTACGGGGGGTTGTCGTACCAACTGGTGGCGGTTGGGGTCGCGGCTGCTGCCGCGGTGAAGGTTGCCGCCCACTGTTTGGTTTCGCCGAAGGCCACGGCGTAGGGCAGGTAGCGGCTGAAGTGGCCCTGGCGTTTCTCGGCCGGGATCTGGTCCGCCTCGGTGGCGCGGATGTGGCGGCGGAAGCTGAGCGCCTGGGTGTAGGCGGCTGCGCCGGCCCGGGTGCGGGCGGGTGCCAGGCGGGCGCCGTAGACCAGCGCCAGCCCGGCCACCGCGATGCCGACGGTGAGGACGCCCAGGTGCAGGGCCAGGCCGAGTACCACGCCTGCCGGGAGGGTGAGCAGCAGGAGCAGCCAGCCGAGCCGGCGTATGGTCCGCCGGGCCCGGTCCGGGCGGGTCCGGTACCAGCCCTGGGCGACCAGGTCGGTGTAGATGCCGTTGACCGCGGTGGCCGTGTTGATGCGGGTGAGGAGGAGCTGGTTCCGCAGCGTGGAGAGGGTCACCGTCTCGCGCGCGTAGAACAGGGAGTCGAGCAGCCTCCGCTCGTAGGCGCGCAGGCCGTCCTCGGCATCTTTGAGTTTGGTCAGCCGCCAGTCGCCGTCGGCGGTTTCGGTCAGCGTGAGGTAGCCGCGGACGGCGAGGTCGACGATGGTGGCCGTCACGTCGTGGGCGGTCGCCCTCTTGGTGATCAGCGCGCCGATCGTGCCGGGGCGCACGCCCTGCGGCGGCACGAGCACCGGGGTCCGGTCGGCGTGGCCGCGGTCCCGGCCGGTGCGGTAAGCCAGCGCGCCGGCCAACGCGGCGAGCACCGCGGCCAGGCCGAGTAAACCCAGGAGGGGGCCGGCGCCGCGGCGCAACCCGAGGTAGTACAGCCAGTCGTGCCGTTCGACCAGAATCGGGCCGGCGTTCGGGACGGACCCCTCGGGCAGCGCCACCACCATGGTCACCGCCTGGTACTCACCCAGCCCCCGGGCGGTGAACGCCGCCTGATCACCGCTGCCGGTCGCCGACGTGCCGCAGGGCCTCGTGCTGCCGACCGGACCCTGGTAGCAGGTGGCCCTCCGCACCGGGAACGGCCCGCGCACCAGCACCCGCACCGAGTCGATCGGCACCTGCCAACCCGCACCGACCGCGTTCCAGTACAACTCATCACGCCCGTGCGGCCCGCCGTAGCGGCCGAACGCGCCGTCCACGCCGAACCGCAGCACATACCGGTGCCGGCCGGTGACCGTCACGTCCGGGTCGCCGACCCTGCTGACCAGATAGTCGCCGCTGTTCTGCTCGGTATGCTGCGCCGGCCGCCCGTCCGCGGTCGCGCTCAGCGGACCGAGCCGCCACTGGCGGTAGAACCTCCGATCGGGCAACCACACCGCCCGGCGCGGCACATACACGAGCAGCCCGTGCCGGTTGTTGCTGCCGAAGTCGTAGTCGATCGTCTCGGTGACCGCAAGCCGCCCGTCCCGCCCGATCACCAACTCGACAAACAACGAACTGATCCGCTCACCCGCGATCACGCCCGGCGCCCCGACCGCCGGCCCGGCCGGCGCCACGAACAGCAAACCCCCAACCAGCCCGCCCAACACGACGACGAACCCGACCAGCCCCATCAAACGCCCCGGCCTGGACCCCTGGCGCGCCCACCCGAGCGGGCGCCGCCTGAGCCCGGATCCACCGATCAATAGCGGCGTGTAGGGCCTGAAATGAGGCGCGGGTGCGCCCTGACCTGGGACGATAGGTCTTGCTGAGGGACCTTCGTGACCGGATTGGGGTGCACCCGCGAGATGCAATCTTCTCACGACGCGGCGAAGATCGACATTGCGTTTGATGATCCGAATTTGATCGCCGATGCCGGGCTGGTGCCGGTGGTGGCGTTGGCGGAGCGGGTCGGGCTGCCCGGCCTGGTCGCCGACCGGGTGAAGATCACCGATGCGGCGAACAGCGGCGGCGCGAACGCGGCGGCGAAGGTGATGTCGTTGCTGGCCGGGATGGTCGCCGGCGCGGACAGCATCGCCGATACCGACCGGTTGCGGCTGGCGGCGATGGAGGTGGCCTTCGGCGGGGTCCGGGCGCCGTCCACCCTCGGCACGTTCCTGCGGTCCTTCACCCACGGCCACGTCCGGCAGCTGCACTCGGTGCACCGGCAGGTGCTGGTCGAGTTGGCGGCGGCCACGCCGCTGCTGCCCGGCGCGGAGGTGCTGGCGTTTGTGGATGTGGACTCCACCCACCGGCAGGTGTTCGGCTATAGCAAGCAGGGCGCGGCGGTGGGCCGGCTGAAGGGCATCAAGACCCTGCACCCGCTGCTGGCCACCATCTCCACCCCGATCGCCCGCCCGGTCATCGCCGGGATCCGGCTGCGTAAGGGCAAGTCCGCCGACGTGCGCGGCGCCGCGCCGTTGTTGGCCGAGGCCCTGGCCACCGCCCGCGACGCCGGCTGCACGGGTGCGGTCGTGGTCCGTGCGGACTCCAAGTTCTACACCGCGGACTTCGTCGCCACCGCGGCCCGGGCCGGGGCGTACGTGTCCATCACCACCGGGTCCAACCCCAGCGTCAACGCCGCGATCGCCGCCATCGATGCGGATGCGTGGACACCGATCCACTACCCCGACGCCTTCACCGACCCCGACACCGGCGAACTCATCTCCGACGCCGAGGTCGCCGAGATCGCCTACGTGGCGTTCGCGGGCAAACCCAAGCGGCTCCGCGCCCCGGGCAGGTTGATCGTGCGCCGCGTCAAACGCCTCAACCCCCAGGCCAGCGGGCAGGGTGAACTGTTCGACGTGTGGCGTCACCACGCGGTGTTCACCACCAGCCCCTACCAGATGCTGCAGGCCGAGACCCAGCACCGCGGCCACGCCGTGGTCGAGCAGGTCATCGCCGACGCCAAAGCCAGCGCGCTGGCCCACCTACCCTCCGCCTCCTTTGCCGCCAACGCCGCCTGGGCGACCGCCTGGGCCATCGCCCACAACCTCACCCGCGCCACCGGCGCCCTCGCCTCCGGCTTCCACGCCCGCGCCACCACCCCGACCATCCGCGCCCACCTGATCAACATCCCCGCCCGCCTGGCCCGCTCCGCCCGCCGCATCACGCTGCACCTACCCGAACGCTGGCCCTGGCAGACCCCCTTCGAGAACCTCCACGCCGCCCTCCACCGGCCACCACCCGCCGCCGCCTAACCGACCACCCGCCCGAACCGGGCCCGACCAGCACAGCCACCGTGGAAAAGCCGGACAGACCGGCAGCCCGCCCACGCCCGAAACCAGCCACGACCCAACGAAGATCAACAAAGTCGGATCAGATGATCAACGATAGTCGTTCGGTGGATCCGGGCTGAGACCGATGAACATCAGGACAGATAGCGCGTCGTCACCCGACCCGGCCTGGCGCCACCAGCCCCGCCACGGCACCGGACGCTGCCGCACCGCGCCGCGCCGATCGTCGCTCCTCATAAAACGCTCCTGGACAAAACCAACCACTCGGCCCGCTCGTAAACCGTACACGGTCGGCGAAGAACCGCGGGACCACCGCCGTTCCCGCAGGGAACGCTGCCCAACCTCACGCCAACAAGGCCTCCGGCCGATACGAGACGCACCCACGGGATAAATACAATGTCCACCACGCTTCCGCCGCAACGATCAACATGTCCGCGGTGGGTTCACGACGCCAACACCGCGGCCGGACTGCAGCCGCTACCACCAACTACGATCCTGACGGTTCCGCCCGTCAAGAGCATATCCGCCGAGGCAAACCCAGAGAAGCAGACACAAGACGTCCCCGATGAATCGTACAGACCCGAACGGCACCCGCCGCCAAAACAGACAGCTACGGAACATCAAACACCCGACCCATCCAACGGCAGACGGTCAATATCCGCTCATGGCTCCCCTCTGTGTCATCCCTGAAGGAGTGGGGCCGGTCAAGAGGGGGGTGCTGATCGTTTTTGTTCTTCTCCGCCTGGTTGTGGGCGCGCCGGTATAGGCGTCGGGGTCAAGGCTCGGGCGTAGCCCGACCGCGTTAGCGGCCGGAGGGCCTTGAGGCCGGCGCCGGGCGGCGCATGCTGTGGGTGGCGGAGAAGAGGGGGTGCTGCGGCCCCCGTGGGTTGGTGGGCTGGGGGGTGTGGCGCTCGTCAGTGCCGGTGACCCGGCGGTGGGCAGGCCCGTGGTGGGCTGCGGTCATCCCTTCGCCGCGGCAGGGGCGGCATGATGGGGTTCGCGATGCCTTGGTCGGCGGGGTCAATCAAGAGGGGCGACCACGCCACCAGGGTGGGGGTCATGACACAGGCGACCCGCGCCGACCAGGTTGGGTGGGCGGCTCATGCGGCCGCCCGGGCGTGCAGGGCGCGGACATGGTGATCACGCAGCGCGTAGTAGACGTATTCGATCTGCCGGCGGGCGGCGGCCACCACGCCGATGTTGCGGCCGCGTCGGGCGGCGACGCGGTCGCGCAGCTGTCCCACGGGGCTGGTCTTGGGCAGCAGTTGCACCGATTCCACCGCGGCCCAGCGGACCAGCCGGGAGCCTTGTTTGGTGATCCGCCCGCGGTGCACTTTGGTGTCGGACTCGTGGTGCTTGGGGGTCAGCCCGGCCCAGCAGGCCAGCTGCGGCGCGCTGCCGAACCGGCTGACCTGGTCGATCTCGGCGACGAAGACCGCGCCCAGGACCGGGCCGATGCCGGGGATGGTCCGCACCGCGACATAGCCGGGATCGGCGGCCAGGCGGGAGCGGACCATGCCGGCGAACAACTCGGTCTCAAAGTCCAGGGCCTCCATCACCCGCCGCAGCGAGGCGATCCGCGCCGCGTACGGCGCGGACAGCTCCAACCCGTCCAGCAACCGGGTGCCGCCCACGCCGAACAGGTCCGACATCGGCACGCCGATCCCGCACTTGGCCAACACCGCATGCACCTCGGCCTTGCAGGCCGATCGCAGCGCCACCAGCTTGGCCCGGTGCCGCACCAACTCCCTCAGCTCGCGGGTCGCCGGCGGCGCGATCCACGCCTCCGGCAGCCGGCCCATCCGCAGCAAATCCGCCAGGTCGCGGGCATCGCGAAGGTCGTTCTTGACCCGCCGGTACTCAAATGCCTTCACCCCCAACGGGTGTGCCAGATGCACCCGGGCCCCGGCGGCCTGCAATGCGTCCACTGCCCAGTACCAGCCGTAGGTGGCCTCCAGCACCACCTCCGGGTACTGCCCGGCCCGACCGATCACCTCGGCCAGCCGGTCGGCGTCGTTGACGATCTGCACCGCCTCCAACACCTCCCCGACCTCCGTGGTTCGCACCACCACCGAACGCCGCCGATGCAGATCAATCCCCACAAACTGCTGTCCCGCGTACGCTTCCACCAGGGGCCTCCTTCGTCGTAGACGTGAGCACCCACCCAGCATCCGCCGGGAAGGGTCACGAGGAGCGGAGGCCCCGCTCCTTCATCGCATCAAGGCTGGCTTCCTCGGCCGTGGAGGGTGCGCCGGCGCTTGGTCGGCGTCAACGTCGTTCGTCCGGTGGGGCGCTCGGCGTTGACGCCTCGGGCGCGCCGACGCGGGGGGCGGCTGCCGGGGAAGCAGGGTTGTGGGGTTGGGTGGGGGGTAGCGTGGCGGGTGCGGGTCCGGGCTGTGGCCCGTCCGAAGAGCCGGCCGTCGGGGTTGGGTCGGCCACGCTGGAGTGATCTGTTGCCGTCCCCGGGTGCCCTCCCGGGCCCGCCCGGTCGGTGGTGGTGGTGGTGGTGTGCGGGGCGGCGGCCGCGGCGTCGGTGACGAGCTGGCGGTAGACGAGGTCGGACAGCCGTCGTTTCAGGCAGCGCAGGGCCTCCAGCGAGGTCTTGCCCTCGGCGAGCTTGCGCCGGTAGTAGGCCCGGCCGGGGGTGTCATGCCGGATCTGCACGATCGCGGCGATGTAGAGCACGTGGTTGAGGCGCCGGTTGCCGGCGCGGGACAGGCGGTGCCGGATCTGCTCGCCGGAGGAGGCGTCGATGGGGGCGGTGCCGGTCCAGGACGCAAACCGGTTGCGGTCGGCGAAGCGGGCCACATCGCCGACGTCGGCGAGGATGCGGGCGGCGCCGGCGGGGCCGACCCCGAAGAGGTCCAGCAGCCTGCTGCCGGTCGCGACCACGTCCTGGCGGAGCCGGCGGTTGAGTTGCTTGAGTTTGCCGTCGAGGACCTCGATCTCACCGATCAGCTCTGCTGCCAGCGCCCGGCGGGTCCGCCCCGCGGCGTCCCGCGGACGCTGACCGGCGAGTAACGCCTTGGCCTGCAAGGCGGACAGGTGCCGGGGTGCGCCGCCGGGGATGAGTTCGGTCAGCAGCCGGTGCAGCCGGTTCAGCGTCTGCGCGCGGGCGCGGGACAGCTCATCGCGGCGATCGGCCAGCAGCCGCAGCACCGCCAGGTCCTCATCGTTGCCGAGCTGCCGCAGCCCTTTGGTGCGTAGCGCCGCCATCGCGATGGAGTGCGCGTCGGTGGCGTCGGTCTTGCGGCCGTGCCCGACATCGAAGACCCGGACCCGGGCGGCCAGCTTCGCCGGCACGTCCACCACGGACTCCCCGTCGGCCAGCAGCCGCGCGGCCAGCGGCCGGCCGGTCCCGCCTGCGCCCTCCACCGCCCACCTCCGCTGCGGCCACTCCCCGCTCGTAACCCAGCAGCTGCCGGTAACCGGTCTTGTCCATGCCGAACCGGCCGGTCGCCAGCAGAATCTCCCGCTCATCCCGCACCTCGAGCCTCGCCGACCGCTTGTGCGGATCCGTCCCAATGATCACCCGATCCGCCATGCCGTCCCCCGTTCCGCTCAGCCTTCGCGGTTGTCAGCGGGGAGGGCAACGCTTCTTCGAGCTGGGCAGACCCCTCTTGAGCCTCTCCCCGCCAGCGGCACCCGAC
>WNFZ01007403.1_pt1 | contig 10799 bp, 10 predicted proteins | sample 5400081 | NCBI WGS metagenome assembly WNFZ01 (sample SAMN13153365, study PRJNA577476) | soil metagenome | isolation source: 80 cm soil or saprolite under grassland replicate 1 | place: USA:California | collected 2016-06-15
GTTCCATGCAGCGATGATTTTATCGTCGAGATGAGGACGTGGCCGTTTCGCGCGGATGGCAAACAAGATTTCGCGGCTAGGCGCGAGCGATTGTCGAATTTCGTCCTCACTCTTCTTAAATTGCTTCGCCGTTTCTGCAAGCGTGTGCCGCTCGATTAAAATATTTTTGCCGCGAAATTCGGCCTGAGGATCGCTGCCTTCCGGCGCGTTTCCATGCGACTGCACACCGTAATGAAAATCAAAGATCTCGGCAGCATCGCCCAGTGCGGCGTCGATCTCTTTTTCCGTCCAGACATAGAACGCGCCTTCTCCGTGTTCAGGTTTGCCATGCTCAAAAAGGCTGTCTGCATCTTCGGCTGAAAAAAATCCGCCTTCCTTTGACGTCATGTCGCGAGCGACGTAATCGAGAATATCGCGCGCGACGGATTCATATTGCCGATCCCGAGTAATCTGAAGGGCGTCGAGATAGGCGCTGGCGAGTTGCGCCTGATCGTAAAGCATCTTTTCGAAATGCGGCACGTGCCAGTAACGATCGACCGAGTAACGATGAAACCCGCCGCCTAGATGATCGTGCATGCCGCCGGCAGCCATTTTGCGCAGGGTAAAATGAGCCATTTCGAGCGACTGTTTACCGGATTCGCTCTTAGGATCGCGCGCGTAAAATCGGGAAAGAAAATTCAACGTCACTGGGCGCGGGAATTTCGGCGCAGAGCCAAAGCCGCCCTCCCTCGGATCATAACTGCGCGCGATCTGTTCATATGCGGCGTCGAGAATTGTTGGGTCGATCTTGCCTTGATCTGCTGCTGCCGATTGAGATTCACGGAGGGCCGCGACGATCTTGCCGCCCTGCTCGACAATCTTGTCGTGATTTTCCTTCCAGGCTGCCGCGATCCGTTCGAGCACTTTTTTGAAACCAGGCTGACCGTAGCGGTCCTCCGGTGGAAAGTAGGTTCCGCCAACGAACGGCTTTAGGTCCGGCGTCAACCAGACACTCATTGGCCAACCGCCGCCGCCGGTGGTCGCCTGGACAAAAGTCATGTAGACGCGATCGACATCGGGACGCTCTTCACGGTCCACTTTGATGTTCACAAATTCCCGGTTCATGACCGCGGCCACTTCTTCGCTCTCAACATGACCGCGGCCACTTCTTCGCTCTCAAAGGATTCGTGGGCCATGACGTGGCACCAGTGGCAGGTGGAATAACCGACCGATAGAAAGATCGGTTTGTTTTCGCGACGCGCTTTGGCGAACGCGTCTTCCCCCCACGGGTACCAATCGACCGGATTATGCGCGTGTTGGAGGAGATATGGCGATTTCTCCTGCGCGAGCCGGTTTGTGTGCTCCGGAGCCGCAGGCGTTGGTTCAGCGACGGTATGAGTCGACGTCACTAACCACGTTAGCGCGAGAATTCCAAAGCGGAAGAGACTTGTCATGCGGACCACCGTGCCTGACGCTTCAATTCGCAGCGCGAGTTCACATCACATTCTTGTCATTCTGAGCATTACCATTCTGTCATTCCGAGCGAAGTCGAGGAATCTCGTTGCGAAAGCTTAAGGCACGCTACGGGATTCTTCGACTCCGCTGCGCTTCGCTCAGAATGACAGGCATTTTAGATAGAAATGGACGCCGCACAGCTCGTTTTACTTTTTGTCGCCGTCGGCCTGATCGCGTTTCTCTACTCAACAGTCGGTCACGCGGGTGCATCGGGTTATATCGCGGCGATGACGCTGTGGGGCATTGCTCCTACCGTGATCAGACCAACCGCGCTCGTGCTCAATATTCTGGTTGCGGCTATCGGCGCATTCCAATTTTGGCGCGCCGGCCATTTCGCGTGGAAATTGTTCTGGCAGTTTGCACTGCTTTCAATTCCGGCTGCTTATTTTGGCGGCTATCTCCAACCGTCCGCTTCCGTCTTGAGAATTTTGATTGGGCTGGTGCTGCTTTTCTCTGCCGTGCGTTTGATCTTCCGCCGCGGTGATCCAGCGGAAATAGTCACTCCCTCGCAACCGATGGCCATCAGCGTGGGAGCCGCTCTCGGATTTCTTTCCGGGCTGACAGGGACCGGCGGCGGAATATTTCTGACACCACTCCTGCTATTCTGTCGATGGGCGCACATTCGACAGGCGGCTGCGGTTTCGGCGTTGTTCATTCTCGTGAACTCGATCGCGGGACTGGTCGGTTACTTTACCGCCGTGCATTCCATCCCGTCGCTGGGCCTCGTGCTGGGAACAGCAGCGATTATTGGTGGTGTTTTGGGCTCGCGTCTCGGGAGCCGCCATTTTCCGGCGCGCACAATTTTGTTATTCCTGGCGGTCGTCCTGACAATTGCTGGAATAAAACTCATTTTTACCAGGTAGGGACGCCGCGCCGCCCCGAAAGCTTTCGGGCTCGGCGCAGCGTAGGTGTTGAGCGCCAGAGGCGCTATCTCATCTGAGCCTGGGGCATCGCCCCAGGGAATTCGATTCCCGTGGCCAAGCGCTGAAAGCGCAATTCATCCGGCTGGCTGGCCTCAATCCCACACATAACGCTCGTCGAAATCAATACCGTGCCTGCGCAACAATCCACGATATTCGTTTTGAAACGTGCAAGTCCGATGATGAATCGCGCTTTCAGCGCTTTGGGTTTTGGATCTCTACGAACCCTGGGGCGCCGCCCCAGGTTCGCCACCGCGAATCCGTCCTGTGGCGGACTTACGGTGAATGTGCGCCTTTGGCGCTAAAGAGATACGGCGCAGCGCGCCGACCCTACGCCAACTCCAATTTTGGCGCGGTTTCCGGGGACCATGGATTCGTTTTGTACTCGGACGCGACGATTTGATCGGCGTATGCGCGCAAAAGCTGGCAGAGCGCGGCAACATCCAACCCGTGATGTCGCGGACCAAAGGCCGATAAGCTCTTTTCCGCCAGCCGAAACAAGCGCACAGCTGGCGGCAAACGCCGGCTGTGTTTCGCGTGAGCCGGATGTTCGAATCTCTTTTGCAAATGAACGAAGGCGCCGGCCGCCTGGATCAGGCCCTTGAAGAAATCTCCGTCGCCGGAGCCGGTTTTCAGCCAGAGCTGCTCGAGAACGTCGTGTGCTTCATAGTAACGTTGCTCGTTCCAGCACCGAAAGAATGCACGATAAAACGGGTGCTTTGCGATATCGGCTTGCGTTAGATCGACATCATCCACGCCTAACTCCGCCACAAATCGCGAAATCCTCTCGCCTTTGTTCATGAAGAGCTTAATTTGCAAGTGGCTCTGATGATGAGCAAACAAGCACCGATTCTCTTTTGTCGAGCAAATACGCCACCCGCGTTGGGTGGAGAACTCACACGGCCAGCACGGCTGTGCTACCATAGATGATGACCGGCGCGGCTTTGGCCATTCTCCTGGTCATTATCGCAATCTTGATCTTCTGTTCCGCCCTTTTTTCGGGATTGGAGACTGCACTGTTCTCGCTCAAGCCGCATCAGCTCCGTCGCTTGGCAGAGCATAGGGCTGGACTCACCAAATTCGTGCAGCTCTTCCGTGAAAACCCGCGCCGGGTTCTGAACGTCCTGCTTTTGGGCGACGGCCTGGTGAAAGTGCCGCTGGTGATCTTGTGTCTGGTCCTCTTGTGGGAAGGCCCGTTTGGCTCGCACATTCCACAGTGGCTGGCAGGAATTGTGATCTTCGCGATTGTCGTGCTGCTCTGCGATCTAATTCCGAAGCTCCTGGCGCTTTCCGCGCCGTATGGTTTATCCGCGATCGGGGCGTTTACGTTGCAGATTTCAATGCCGCTGCTCGACCGTGTCGGTCACGGACTCGAGCGCGCCAGCACCTGGATTGTCGATCGTCTGACGCCATCGCATTTGCGCATCCGGCCACGCCTGAGCGACGACGAACTGCGAACGCTCCTGGAAATGGGCGAAGAGGAAGGCGCGTTGCAGGAAGAAGAAGCCGAGATGATCGAAGGAATCATCAAACTCGGCGACAAAACGGCGAAGGATTGCATGACGCCGCGTGTCGATAGCTTCACCCTGCCGGATGATTTAACCAATGAAGAGGCGATTGCGCGCTTGAAGGAGAAACGTCATCGCCGCGTCCCGGTTTATGCTGACACACCGGACCAAATCCTCGGCATCATCGATGTGAAATTATTCCTGCTCGATCCATCGGAGCATTACACGGAAAAATTAATCGCTCCCTCTTTCGTGTCCGAGACAATGCGCGCAGTGGAGCTACTCAAGCGGTTTCTGACTCGCCCCCAGGGAATGGCCGTGGTGGTTGACGAATTTGGCGGCACCGAAGGAATCATCACCATGGAGGATATCGTGGAAGAAATTCTTGGTGACGCGATTCCCCGGGGCGATGTCGATCTTTACATCGAGCCGCTCAAGGATGGGAAATTTCTCGTGAGCGGCAACGCGCGCCTCGATGATTTGAGCGAATACCTCGGCTTTCAAATCGATGCAGAAGGAATAGACACCATCGGGGGATTTGTATTCACGCGGTTGGGCTATTTGCCGCCTTCAGGCACAAGGCTCGAGATTCCACGACTCGCCATTACCGTGCGGCGCGCGGGGCGTAAGAGAATCGAGGAAGTTCTGCTGGAGAAAACAACCGGCGGCGACATTCAAGAAACACCGGATCAAACTAGCGCAGCGGCATGATGATCGGCTTCATCATTTTCTGCTGCTGGGTTGTTTCGTTCTTTTTCAACGGAATCGAAAGCGGACTGCTGTCGATCGACCCGGTGCGGTTGCGGCAAAATGTGAAACGTCGCGCACCAGCCGCCGTGCGGCTCCATCGGCTGCTAAAACATCCGGAAAGGGCGCTCGTGACTGTTTTGCTTTTCACAAATGCAGCCGACATCCTCGGCCTGCTCCTGCTGACGCGTCAATTGGTTCGCTCATTCGGATATTCCGGATTTATTATCGCGTTAGTAATTGCGTTTCCCGTATATCTTCTTCTGCTTTCAGTCCTCCCCAAGTCGCTTTTTCGACGATTTCCGTTCCGGGCCCTGGCGCGTCTTGCCGGTATCCTGGAATTCATCTCGATCCTTTTTTCACCGCTGCTCGAATTCGGCGCATGGCTGGGCCGGTTGCTGCTGCCAGATCGCGCGGCGAAACATGCCCGGCTCTTTGCGGGCCGCGAAGAACTAAAGCAGATCACAATCCAAAGTGAGCGGGAAGGTTCTCTCACCGCCACTGAACGCGCGATGATTCACAACGTCGTTGACTTTAGCGGCGTGAAAGTTCGCGAGGTGATGCTGCCCTTGTCGAAAACGGTTGCGCTGCAACCGACTGCGTCTACTCGAGAAGCACTCGATCTTAGCGCTTCATCCGGTCTCGATCGTCTGCCTGTCATTACGCCGGAAGGCCAACCTGCTGGGTTGATCAACGTTCTGGATATTCTCCTCGACCAAAATGGAGAGAATAAGCCGCTAAGCAGTTATGTCCGGCGTATCGTAACGGCGAGCGAGGAGGAGCCGGCCTATCGGATTGTTCAGCAATTACGCGCGGCGCGGCTTGGCCTGGCAGCTGTGATAGATCGAAAGAAAAAAATGCGCGGGATTGTCACCATTGAGGATTTGATCCGGCGACTTGTTTCGCCGAGCGAAGGGCGAGTTTGATCAACTTCGTATCAACGCAATCTTTTGGGCTGTGGCTCGAGCGGGAATAAAACAAGCATCGCGCTTCTCCACCTGGTGGCTGGTGGGTATCTGCATCGCCTTGGTGGGCGTCACCTGGACCGTCTTCGGACAAACGCTACGGCATGATTTCATCAATTACGACGACATTATCTACATCCACGAAAGCCCGAATATTGTTTCCGGTCTGACGCGCCCGGGGATTCTCTGGGCGTTTACTCACGCTCATGCCGGCAACTGGCACCCTCTCACTTCACTTTCCCACATGCTTGATTGCCAGGTGTACGGCCTCAACGCCGGCGGCCATCATTTAACGAACGTGCTGCTGCACGCACTCGCTGTGGTTTTGCTTTTCCTGTTTCTGCAACGAGTCACCGGCGCGCCCTGGCGCAGCGCCTTTGTCGCGGGCGTGTTCGCCGTACATCCCTTGCGAGTGGAATCGGTGGCATGGATTGCGGAACGCAAGGACGTGCTCAGCGGTGTTTTCTTTATGCTCACCGTGCTCGCTTATGCCCGTTATGTCTCGGGCGAACGTTCACTCCTTCGATATTTGTTGGTCGCGTTTTTCTTCGCGCTTGGGCTGATGGCAAAACCGATGCTGGTGACCCTGCCTTTGGTTCTGCTGCTGCTCGATTATTGGCCCCTCCGCCGCTTCGGTTCCCACTCGTTAGGAAATGACGCAAACCTCGCGCGTCGCTCCACTTTTTCCCGCCTCGTCGCAGAGAAGATTCCTCTCTTTGTCTTGAGCCTCCTCTCCTCGCTTCTCACCTGGTGGGCACAGCAGTCATACATGCGATCAACCAGCGAGATCCCGCTAGTGCTGCGCGCTGAAAACGCAATCGTCAGCTACGTTCGCTACCTTCGGCAATTGCTCTGGCCGGTCGATCTGGCTCCGTTTTATCCCCACCCACAGGCAACGCTGCCGATGCCGCTGGTCATCGCGGCTGCAGCTCTGCTCGTCGCCATTTCGGCGGCAGTCTTATTTTATGTACGAAAGCGTCCATATCTGACCACCGGCTGGGGTTGGTACGTCATCATGCTCTTGCCGGTAATCGGCTTGGTGCAGGTGGGAGAGCAAGCGCTGGCAGACCGTTATACCTATCTGCCGCAAATTGGGATTGTTCTTGCGATCACGTGGACAGCCGCCGACGCAACCGCTGGCATTCGGCAATTGCAACGCTTCGTGGCCTTCACGGCCGTCGCGGTAATCGTCACTCTCGCGTGGTGTGCCAGCCATCAAACCCACTACTGGCGAAACAGCGAATCGCTTTGGCTGCACACGCTGGCCGTGACAAAGAGCAACGACCTAGCGCACAACAATCTCGGCGACGCGTGGTCGAAGAATGGACGTCTCGACGACGCCATCCATGAGTACCAAGCCGCGCTGAAAATTACGCCCGAATCTCCCGTCGCTCGCAACAATCTGGGATCGGCTTTTCTCAAACAAGGAAAGGTCGACGAAGCGATTCAGGAATTCCGGCGCGTTCTTTCCCGCGATCCGCAAAGCTTCAAAGGCCACTTTAATCTCGCCGCCGCGCTCCTGAGGGGTGGTCGCACCACCGAAGCAGTCGCTGAATATGAAAAGGCGGTGGCTATCAATCCGGATTTTGCGCAGGGTCATTTGGCTTTGGGACACGCACTTATGGGCGCCGGGCGTCTCGTAGACGCGATCGCACAATTCAAAATTGCGCTGCAGTTGCAGCCTGGTTATGCCCATGCGCGTAACAGCCTCGCGACTGCCTTCGCCGCGAACCAGCAGTGGGGGGAAGCGATCCGCTGCTGGCGAGAGACTTTGGAGATTGATCCTAATGACGTTGCAGCTCAATCTGGTTTGGCATGGACGCTGGCGACAGCTCCAGATCCGACGCTGCGGAATGGCGCCGAAGCTCTCCTAATCTCACAACACCTCTCCCAAACCACCGACGCGTCGAACCCGATGCTCCTTCGCGTTCTCGCCGCCGCCTACGCCGAGGCAGGGCGGTTTCCCGAAGCGATCGAAACGACCGAGCGTGGAATCGCGCTCGCAACTTCGCAACACCATACCGACCTCGCAGCTCTCTTCGAACGGGATCTGAAAACATTGCAATCCGCGCAGCCGTTGCGCGATGCCGGCAAATCGGCGATTGCTCCTTAGAGGAAACAGAAAATCCCACCTATCGTCTCACCCAACGATTGCGCGCAGCGCGACTTTGGTTTGGCAGCGGTCTTAAACCGAGAATGGCACCTGCGCGGGATTGTCACCATCGACGATTTGATCCGGCGCCTCGTTTCGCCGAGTGAAGGATGAGTTTAATCAGCTTCGGAACGGCGGCGTCTGTCCGCCTAGAATCCGCGCGGCGGTGACGAGCGCAAGATGCGAGAAAGCCTGGGGGAAATTCCCAAGCTGGCGTTTCGCGCGCGGATCGTATTCTTCGGAGAGAAGGCCGAGGTCGTTGCGCAGGGCGAGCAAGCGTTCGAATAATTCGCGCGCTTCTTTTTTCCGGCCGAGCAGACGCAAACAATCGGCCAGCCAAAAAGAACAAGGCAGAAAAGCTCCTTCCAGACCCGGCAATCCATCAACCTTTTCTTCCTGCGGGCGATAGCGCAACACGAGACCGTCCTGCATCAGCTCGCGTCCAATCGCCTCAATCGTGCTGCGCACCCGTTCGTCAGTGATTGGAAGAAATCCAGTGAGCGGCATCATGAGGAGACTCGCGTCCAGCGCATCCGATCCGAAGGACTGCGTAAATGCTTTCTTCTCGACGTTGTAACCGCGCTCGCAAACCTCCTCGTGAATTTGGGCGCGAATTTTCTGCCAGCGCTCGAGGTGTTCGTCCGCCGCGCAGCCACATTCCTCAACAAGTTTCACGGCGCGATCGAACGCTACCCAAGCCATCATTTTTGAATGGGTAAAATGCTTTCGGCCGCCGCGTACTTCCCACATTCCTTCGTCCGGTTTTTGCCAGTTTGATTCCAGGAATTTCATCAACTCGACCATCAAAGCCCAATCCGGCTCTTCCATTTTAATTCCCGCGCGATCCGCTAGCCACATCGCAGCCAATACTTCGCCATAAACATCGAGCTGAAATTGGTTGGATGCGGCGTTGCCAATGCGGACCGGCTTCGAGTTTTCGTAGCCTGAGAGCCATGGGATTTCGTACTCGTCGAGCCGGCGTTCGCCGCGGACGCCATAGATTGCCTGCATTTGCTCCGGGCTGCCGGCGATGGCGCGCAGAAGCCATTGACGCCATGCTCTTGCCTCTTCGTGATAGCCGGCGCCAACGAGGGTGAGCAAGGTAAGCGCGGCGTCCCTCAGCCAGCAGTAGCGATAATCCCAGTTGCGTACGCCTCCTATTTCCTCCGGCAACGAGGTTGTGAGCGCAGCAACCAGGCCGCCGGTCGGCTCGTAGGTTAACCCCTTGAGCGTGATGAGCGAGCGCACAATTGCGTCGCGCCATTCTCCTTTGATTACACATTGATTCGACCATTCTCGCCAATATTTCTCCGTGTCGCGCAGTGCATGTTCAGCATTGACTTTTCTGGGCGGATCCTTGTGCGACAAGAACCACGTGAGCACAAATGGTACGCGATCCCCTTTCGCCACCGTGAACTCCGCGACGGTGGTTAGATCTTTGCCGCGTGTTTCGATCGGCGTCCTCAAAATCAAACCGTCAGGTCCCGCGATCGCCTCGAGCCCGTCGTGACATTTGCGCACCCAGGGAACGATCTGCCCGTAGTCAAAACGAATGATCAGCTCCATCTGCATCGACACTTCGCCGCGCAAACCTTCGACGATTCGAATGATGTCGGGATTCTCACCGCGCGGAGGCATGAAATCGATCAGGCGCACGGCGCCGCTTTTCGTTTCAATCTCGGTTTCCAGAATGAGCGTTTCGTCTCGATACCGACGACGCGTTTTCTCGATCTCTTCGTCGGGGAAAAATCGCCAGTGCCCGTTTTTTTTTTCACCGAGCAGCGACGCAAAACACGCCGGCGAATCAAATCGCGGGAAACAAAGCCAATCAACGCAGCCGTCGCGACTCACGAGCGCGCCGGTTTGCGTATCGCTGAGAAACGCATAGTCCTCGATCTTTGTTTGTGCGTTCGCCATGTAATTCTTCGTTTTCCTCTTCCTCTTACTCTGGCTCAGGCTCGACTTTTTCAGACTGCGCGAGCCTAGCGATCCCATCGCGCGTTAATCGGAATACGGTCCATTCATCCATCGGTTTGGCGCCGAGCGCGCGATAAAACTCGATCGCCGGCTCGTTCCAATCGAGCACCGCCCATTCCATCCGACCGCAGCCGCGGTTATGCGCAATCTTCGCAAGATCGACAAGCAATGCGCGTCCATAACCTTTGCCGCGCTTCTCCGGTTTCACGAACAAGTCCTCGAGATAAAGCCCAGGTCGCCCGAGCCAGGTGGAAAAATTGTGAAAGAAAACGGCAAACCCGACCGGTGATTTTCCTTCAAACGCGAGAAGAACTTCCGCTGCTGGTCGTTCTCCGAATAAGACATCGACCAGTTGCTCTTCCGTCGCGGTGACCTCGTTGGGTGCGCGTTCGTAAGTTGCCAGGTCGCGGATCAATTCCAGAATGATCGGCACGTCTTCCACGCGCGCTGGACGAATTTGGAATTCAGACGACGTATTCATTCCGATGCTGATTGTCCCTGACGGAGGAACGGACGCAACTGGGCAAGGTTTCCGCGTGCCTAGGGACAATGCTTTCTACCCTCGCGCATTGGATCAAGGTGCTGGAAAATGTTGACGGCCTTAAGTACTTCTGGGTAAAACGTCGAGAGCGGGAACTCTATGATAACAAATCCAAAAAGCGCATTCATATGGTCGCGATTGCGGAATGTTCTTTGCTCACGCTTCTTTGTTGCGGCGGGCATAGCCGTATTAGGGGCGATCGGCTCTTCGCGCGCAATTGCCCAACACGCAGGTGAATCGGCTTCTCCTGCAGACGATAACTGGGGCCAAGTGGATATTTCTGTCGCGGCGGTCCCTACACCTCCGCCGTGCAACGGTACCTTGATCACGATTTTGGATGAGAGGTTCGATGACGTGACTCCACCGGATCTGCCCCCTTTTTAGACGGCGATCAATGGGATCGATCCTGATGGCGTTTTGTGGCAAACTTCGGATTCCGGATTGCCGAGCCCGCCCTATGATACGGCACCGAATGCAGCGTGGGTCAATGATCCG
>WNFZ01011947.1_pt1 | contig 10797 bp, 8 predicted proteins | sample 5400081 | NCBI WGS metagenome assembly WNFZ01 (sample SAMN13153365, study PRJNA577476) | soil metagenome | isolation source: 80 cm soil or saprolite under grassland replicate 1 | place: USA:California | collected 2016-06-15
CCACGTCGGATATTCCCCTCAAGCAATCAGCAATGTTTGAAGCTATGACGCCGTCGGATTCAAATTCCGATCCGTTGCTTCCTGAAGCAATTGACCTGGTACGTCGTGAGGGACGCGCCTCGGTATCCATATGATCCTTGCCACGCAACGCCCTTCTGTGGATGTGGTAACAGGTCTCATCAAAGCCAACTTCCCAGCGCGTATCGCCTTTGCGGTGGCGTCCAACACCGATAGCCGCGTGATCCTGGATCAGCCTGGTGCCGAGCGTCTGTTGGGCCGTGGCGATATGCTGTTCCAAGCACCTGATGCACCATCCGCGGCGCGCCTGCAAGGTGTATTTGTGTCCGATCAGGAGATCCAGAATCTTGTGGAATTCTGGCGTTCGCAAGTGGCCGGAGCAAGCCCATATGCCGCGCCCGGAGCGCCCGTCCCTGCAGGTCTTCCCAAGTCAGATATTCCATTGAAACAAACAGCAATGTTTGAAGACATGAGTCCGGATGAGTCAAATTCTGATCCCCTGCTTCCTGAAGCGATTGATCTCGTACGTCGCGAGGGGCGCGCCTCCGTATCCATGTTGCAGCGCCGGATGAGGATTGGCTATATCCGCGCCGCACGCATCGTGGATATGATGGAGGATAAGGGAATTGTGGGTCCGCCCGAGGGCACTTCGCAACTCCGATCGATATTAGATTATGGTCCGACCGTGCCGCCAAAAGATGATGGCGCGTAGGGGCGACGCATGCGTCGCCCCTACATAATTTGATATAATTTGCTCGCGCCCTGGTAGTTCAATGGATAGAACAAGGCACTCCTAAGGCTTAGATGTGGGTTCGATTCCCGCCCGGGGCATTCTAATAAAAGTCTTATGTAGCAACACTTGAATTGTTACATGGAATATAGTAATATAAAAAGCGACGAACACTAGGGTGCCCCCCTCACCCTGGTGTTCGTCATTTAAAGGCCAAAAATTTAAAAGACCAGTTCACGAAACTGGTCTTTTTTGTTTTAATGAACCTTGCGAAGGTGGATTTTACGCAGCCACTTTCTTCAATACATCGCCGAACCGTTCAATTTCATCTGGAGTGTTGTAATGCACGGGTCCGACACGGATCATTCCGCCTGCATCCAACAAGCCCAAGCGTTCCACAATGGCCAACGCATAATTATGTCCATTCCAAACGTAAAAATTTTCCTTTCCAAGTGCATCCGCAACTTTTTCAGGATTCTTGCCATCGAGAGTGAATGAAACCGTTGGGACGCGTTCCTCCAAACGATTTAAATCCGTGACGCCATAGATTCGCGTTCCTGGAACAGATTCAACCACTTCAATTAAGGCTTTGGATAAATCACACTCATATGCCCGTATCGTAGACATGGCCTGCTTGAACGCCAGCCGCCGACCCGAGAATCCTGCTTCTCGCCACGCGGCAGCTTGGTCGCTGCCAAATTGACTTGCCAGCCATTCGAAGTATTCGAGCGCACCTAACACACCGGCAATGCCTTCGTGGTTTTGCGTGCCTGTTTCAAATTTATATGGCAACTCGTTTGAGGCCGGGCGCACCTTATAGGCCTTCAAGTCATTGAGAAGATCATATTTCCCGTATAACGCGCCGGCATGCGGACCAAAGAATTTGTATGAAGAACAAACCAGGAAATCGCAGTCAAGATCCTGTACGTCAATAGGTCCATGGGGAGCGTATTGCACGGCGTCGATGTACACCAGTGCACCCGCATCGTGGGCCATCTCGGTTAATTTCTTTACCGGGTTCACTGTCCCTAATAAGTTGGAAGCATATCCGAATGCGGCGATCTTAGGTTTGCGTTCCAGGGCTCTTTGGAAATCGTCTACATCGAGAGTTCCATTCTCTACATCGATATCCACCCAAATTAGATTGCATCCTTTATCCTCAGCGACCAACATCCACGGGGAGATATTCGCATCATGATCCATCCGCGTGACAAGGATATTATCTCCTGTTTGCAAAGTTCGTGCCAGGGAGCGCGAGATGTGCAACGTCAACGTTGTCATGTTGTTGCCGAAGATGATTTCTTCTGCACGTGAGGCATTCAGAAAATCTGCCATGGCCGCGTGCGCCTCATGCAACACTTCATCTGATCGGCGACTGGTCTCAAACATGCCTTCATGATTGGCGTTATGTTCAAGCAAATAGCGATTGAGGCGATCCAAACTTTGCTTTGAAATTTGCGTGCCGGCGGGGTTATCCAAGAATATGGCGGGACGGTCGAGCGAGGGGAATTGCTGGCGAACGAGTTTGCTGCCGAGGGTCATAATGTCTCCTCGATGACAAGAATTTTACAGTTTATGATTGGGCGATTTTTTCGGCTTCGATAAATTCTGCGGGCGTGTTGACGTTCCAAAATGCCAGTCCGGTCGGGTCATTGTGTTGAAGTTCCTCCGCCGTTAGAACGCGCACCTTAACTTGCGGAAACCAGGCGATGACTTTCCATTGGTCTCCAGCAATCGCCGCTGCGATAGCAGGAAGACATGTCTCACGACGGTAGAGGGCGTGCAGCGGCTCGTACCCCTCTGCGCTCTTTGCGATGACAACATCTGCTTCCTCCTGAACCAGGAGCTTGGCGGCTGCTTCAAAAAACGTCGCGCTGGCGAAAGGCATGTCACAGGCGACTACCGCAACGAAGGGCTGTGAGGCGGAAGCGATTGCAGTATAGAGTCCGCCTAATGCACCGCGACCCGGCTTAAGGTCCGAAATGAGGCGTAGGTTCAGAAATGAATAATCTTCCGGACGATTGGTCGTTACGATCAGTTCATCCGCAATGGGGGCGAGTAGTTCCACCACGCGTTGAATCAGCGGACGTCCAAGAAAGGTCTTGAGCGCCTTGTCCTCTCCCATACGCGAGGACTGTCCACCAGCCTGGATGCAAACCGTGAGCATTTGAGGTATTATAAAGTATGACGGAAAGTAGAAGGTTAGTATGAGTACAACTATTGGTGAATATCTGGATACATTAACAGTAACCGGGGACCTCTATAAAAAACTCGATGACAATACAATCGAATGCTATGCATGCGGACATCGCTGCAAGATCCGTGAGGGGAAGCGCGGGATTTGTCAGGTGCGCTTCAATGAAGGCGGGGAATTGCGCGTGCCATGGGGATATGTCGCCGCGTTGCAAAGTGACCCGATCGAGAAGAAACCATTCTTCCATGTGATGCCTGGAAGTAATGCATTGACATTTGGAATGCTCGGTTGCGACTTCCACTGCGGGTACTGCCAAAACTGGTTAACTTCGCAAGCGATGCGCGATCCCTCTTCGGATGAATCCATTAATTATGTTCGCAAAATGACTCCCCAAGAGATGGTGCGACTCGCGCATCGAACGAATGCTTCCGCAGTGGTTTCCTCATACAATGAGCCGCTAATCACGAGTGAGTGGGCAGTGAGTATTTTCAAAGAAGCAAAAGCAGCGGGATTAATGTGCGCCTATGTTTCCAATGGGAATAACACACCGGAAGTAATGAAATACATCCGTCCCTATATTTCTGCATACAAAGTGGATTTGAAATGTTTGTGGGTTGAGATTGTGACTTTGACGATTCCTGACTTCAATGACTCGAATGAAGAATTATGGGATGCAGCACGGTTTATCGCGAGTGTATCGAGAGATATTCCCTGGCACGTCACTGCGTTTCACAAGGATTACAAGATGACGGATCACGACAACACGGATGTAAAAACACTCTTGCGGGCCGCGGAAATCGGAAAAGAGGCAGGATTGCGGTTTGTCTACGCCGGAAATTTGCCGGGAATGGTTGGAGAGTATGAAGACACCTTTTGTCCGCAGTGTAATTATCGGCTGATTCGCAGAAGCGGATATATCATCCGTGAATATTACATTACGGGTGACGGAAATTGTCCGAAGTGCAACTTCAAAATCCCAGGTTTATGGCACAACGACCCCTCTCGAGTAGTGTTAAATGGAGGAGGAATGCCCTTACCTGTTTACTAAATTTCCTTTTGCTGTATAATCTATTTAGCCATTCGGAAGGAGGTGCGCCGTCACTTAGTATTTCCTCTTCCCTTTCCATGCGTGTTGAATCCAAACCAAATTTCTCTCGAGGAGGAGAAACGTGAAAAGTAAGTTATATGCTTTACTTTCAGTGTTTGTGCTCGCAAGCGTAGTCCTTGCGGCCTGTGGTTCTCCAGCAGCCACAGCGACTCAAGCCCCGGCAGCAACAGAACCCCCTGCAGCAACCGAAGCACCCACAAGCGCAGCGACTGAAGCTGCTACGGCTGCTCCAACGCAATGCGCGCCAGCAGTTGAAAACTGGGATCCTACAACCGCCGATGTTGGCTCCAAGACCATAACGGTCGCGTTCGAGCAGGAGCCTGATGTAGCGGTAGGTAACTTCAGCAACATGAGCTTTGCCGAATGGATCTACCAGATGTACGGTGTCGGTACCGGCAAGTGGGATGACAAGAATAATCTGGTCCCCTATGCCGCAGCCGAGATTCCAAGTTCGGACAACGGTGGTGTTTCCGCAGATGGTCTCACCGTAACTTGGAAACTCAAACCCTGCATCTTCTGGTCCGATGGCCAACCGATTACATCCAAGGATATCGCTTTCACTTGGAAGGCTTACCTGGATGAGGGCAATAATCCAATCAGCCGCTCCGACTGGAAACATGTGACAGCTGTTGATACACCAGATGATCAAACGGCTGTGCTCCACTTCGATGGCATATACCCTGCCTGGCCGGTGATGTTAGACCTTGGTCCTAACAATGGCAGTGGCGCGATTTTGCCCGCGCATATCTTCGAGGGCAAGACTGGCCTGGAGAAGGATCCTCAGATCCATACTCCAACTTGGGCTGGTGGTCCGTTCGCCATCAAGGAATGGGTTGCCGGTGATCATATGACCCTGGTTGCCAACCCCAACTATTTCGGTGACAAACCCAAGCTCGATGCGATCCAGATCAAGTTCGTGGCTGATCCTGAAGCCGGTCTTGCCGCTTTACAGGCTGGCGATGTGGATATGATGGTCAACCTGGCTGAGTCCGACATCGAGGCGGTCAAAGGTATGGAGTCAAATGGTGTTCAGTTGCGTGTTGATCCAGCAGCTGAATTTGAACACCTGTTCTTCAACCTTGGCCTGACCGCTGGCACAGATGGACAAGGCAAGAGCGATGTGGATGGTTTCTGTCCCTTCCAGGATGCGAACGTCCGCAAGGCGATCGCCCTTGGTATCGATCGCTTGTCCTTTATCACGAATTACCTGAAAGAGGATGAGAAGGCTTTCATTGCGACGCTCTGGCCGAACTCTTCTTGGAACAATACCAGCATTACGCCCCTTCCATATGATGCAGATCAAGCCAACCAGCTACTCGACACTGCCGGCTACCCCAAGGGAGCTGATGGCATCCGCGCTGGCACCTGTAACGGCAAGCCTGTGAAATTCTCGCTTGGCATTGAGACCACCACGGCTCAGCGCCGCGTGGACGATGTGTTGGCAATCCAGGCTGACCTGAAGAAGCTCGGCATTGATATTAAGCCAAATCACCTTCCCGCTGGTACGTTCTTCGGTTCCTATACCGAAGGTGCTGATATGCCTACCGGCAAGTTCGATATGGCGATCTTCACCACCGGTTACTATCCAGACCCGGATGCGTCCAGCAGCTGGGACTGCGCTGACGTTCCAAGCAAAGACAATCCTTCTGGCGCTAATGACTATCATCTCTGCGATCCCAAGTTAGATGATATGTTCAAGCAGGGCTTAGCGAGTGCCGATCCTGCTGCCCGCAAGCAGGTCTATGACCAGATTCAGCAGTATATGTACGATAATGTGCTTATGGTCCCGTTGTATGCACGTGCCAATGTGTATGCTTTCAGAGACACTCTGGTCTTCCCACCCAGCTCAGGCTATTCCAATGCCTTCTGGGATGCCGAAATGTTCGATGTGAACAAGTAAATAGCTAGTCAGTTTTAAAATAGCCCTGTGACGCTTGCGAGTGTCACAGGGCTATCGCTAACTTCTGCCGCTTGTCTCATAAATCCTTAAACTTTTTGAAGGTTCTTTGAGGCTAAGATGCAAATCTCAAGTTTAGTTAATTATGCGGCACTTTGTAAGTAGATTTTAAAGTTCCAATTCGTACGTTTTTATTTTTTCGTTCGTATAATTATTAAAGAATGTAAATCCATAAAATCTCATTTATGAGGATTGATTGGTAAAGTGAGAGGAGTAAGCCATGTGGTCATACATTGTGCGCCGACTTTTGCAGGCTCTGTTTATTTTATTTATTATTACTATGCTGTGTTTCTTATTAACACATTATTCTTCTGATCCAATGTCGCAGTATGCCACTAAGCAAGGTATGACCACTGCGGACCGTGAGGCTTTAAAGCATAGTCTTGGTCTTGACCAACCTGTGCCCATCCAGTATGTCAAGTGGCTCGGTTTGGCTTTGCAAGGCAATTTGGGTTCCTCTTTTTTCTCTCATCAGCCTGTGCTTAAGATGATACAACAACGCCTCCCAATGACCTTAATTTTGATGGGAACCTCGGAGGTGTTCATCATTGCTGTATCCCTTATTCTGGGGCTGGTAGCGGCGATTAAGCAATATTCCTTCACCGATAATCTCATCACATCCTTATCGTTTATCGGATTCTCCATGCCGATTTTCTTTATTGCTTTGGGAAGCATCGAAATCTTCGCTGTGCAGTTCAAGCTATGGGGCTTGCCGTATCTGCCGACCGGCGCAGATATCTGGAGCACGAAAGATCCCGTTCAGATGATTCGTCATCTCATTCTGCCAGTTTTCTGTCTAGTCTCAATTCAAACCGCAGGCTATGCACGTTTCCTGCGTTCCAGCATTTTGGAAGTTCTTGGTCAGGACTATGTTCGCACAGCGCGGGCAAAAGGTTTGACAGAGAGAGTTACTCTTTTCAAACATGCGCTTCGAAATGCGATCCTACCTTTTGTTACGATTATTGGTTTGGATATTCCCTTCCTAATGGGTGGCGCGCTGGTGACTGAATCGGTCTTCTCCTGGCCTGGCATGGGACGATTATTCTGGGAATACGCGGAGCGTGGAGATTATCCGGTTGTGCTAGGCGTACTCTTACTCACTTCTACCGGCGTAGTGTTCTTTACAATTATTGTTGATCTAATGTATACCGTGATTGACCCCCGTATTCGCCTGAGTTAGGAGAATTTACTATGAGTATTAATCCTGATATCGCAGAACCAACAACAGTTTCTGCCGTCGACATGGTACGAGACGAAAGCAAGGGAGCATTGACCCCTACCCAGCTAGTTTGGCGGCGCTTCCGCAAACACCGCATGGCTTTGCTGGGCGGAATCGGTGCTATCTTGCTCGTGCTTTTTATTATTGGTGGGTCTATTATCGTCCCAGAAAGCCGCGCCAATGATACTGATCTCTATCATCGTTTGACTGGTCCCGACAGTACGCATTGGTTTGGCACCGATAGTGTTGGTCGTGATGTTTTCTTCCGAATTATTTACGGCGGTCAAATCTCACTTTTCATTGGTCTCTTGGCTGTAATCCTTGAGGTGACGTTGGGCACGATCATTGGTGGTCTCGCAGGCTATTATGGCGGATGGGTTGATAGTGTTCTGATGCGTTTTACCGAGGCAATGCTTGCCATTCCATCGTTGTTCCTCCTGATCGTGTTGGCGAAGTTTATTGGACGGCAGGTTGGGCAAGTGGTTATCTTTGGACGTACTTTTAGTGGAAGCATTGGGATTGTAATATTCGTGATCGGACTGACTTCCTGGATGTTTCTTGCTCGTATCATACGAGCTAATGTGCTTTCGCTAAAAGAGCTAGATTATATTTCAGCATCCAAATCATTGGGTGCGAGCGATTCGCGTATCTTCTTTAGCCACCTTGTTCCCAACACGCTTGGTCCGATCATTGTTTCTGCGACCTTGGGATTGGCAGGTGCCATTCTAACGGAGGCATATGTATCCTTCCTGGGCCTTGGCGTTCAACAGCCGACTTCCACATGGGGTAACATGATGCAACAGGCGCAATCCTTCCTGATTCGTGGCGCCTGGTGGATGTGGGTCTTCCCAAGCCTTTTCATCATCTTCATCATCTTGTGTATTAATTTGTTGGGCGATGGATTACGTGACGCTTTTGATCCCCGCAGTTCCCGACATTTGTAGTTTTCTAATCTTTTTCCCCATTTCATATCCAATCCAGCGGTTCATCGGATCGCTGGATTTTTTAATAGCTTAGATCCAAATTCATGCCATCATAAAGATGAGCTACTTGATCGCCATACCCATTGAACATCAGAGTAGGACGGCGCTGGAGTTCACCAATGCGCCTTTCGGTTGCCTGTGACCAGCGCGGATGATCATGATTGGGATTCACGTTGGAGTAGAAACCATATTCCTTCGGCGAAACAGTCTTCCAAAATGTATTTGGCTGTGTGTCCGTCAATTCAATTTTGACAATGGCTTTTATGGATTTGAACCCGTATTTCCATGGGACAACGAGACGGATCGGCGCGCCATTTTGATTTGGCAGTGAAATGCCATAGAGTCCAGTGGCGAGGATCGTCAGATCATGCATGGCTTCATCCAGCCTTAATCCTTCCTCATAGGGCCATGGATAAAAAGGATTGCCTTCTCCCTTCATCTCGCTGTGACGCATTATGGTTTCAAAGCGTACAAATTTTGCATCCGAGGTGGGTTCCACTTCCTTCAAAAGGCTTGCCAGTGAAAAACCCGTCCACGGAATCACCATACTCCAGCCCTCCACGCAGCGCAGGCGATAGATGCGTTCCTCTTGGGTAAATTTCGCCAGCAAATCCTCAATCCCATAGGTTTTTGGCTTGTTGACAAGCCCATAGACTTCTACGGTCCAAGGCTTTGGCTTGAAATCTTTCGAAAGGGGAACCACTGATTCTTTTCTTTCGCTAAATTCATAGTAGTTGTTGTAATGGGTTACATCATCAAAGGAGGTTGTCGGGTCACCAAACTCATCCGTTTGCCCGGTTAAAATTGGGGTGGAAGAACCTTCCGCTTCAGAACTGCTCTTGGGTGCGCAAGCGGCAAGTATAGCCGAACCTGTAAAAATCCCGGCGGCTTTTAGAAACGCGCGCCGCGAAAGATACTGCGAATACGATGTAATTTCGTAAGATTTAATCAGAATCGACTCAAATTTCCTCATATTTTTAATCCTTATATGGAACCGTCAGCAGGCATTACCAATAAAGAATCCATCAGCGTTGGCTGATTGTTTTATCTTTGTGTTCTTTCCTCTATGAACTGGTTATGAAAACAAATCTTACCATGCTCACCAGATTATTAAAAAACGGACGGCAATGCCATCTGTTTTTCTTTAATCATCGCCCGCCAATTCTCTTGCCTTCTCCACATACTCCAAACTTTGATGCCTGAAATAGGTGTTGTACAACATCGCATAATGTCCCTGGCGCGCCAGCAGACTATTGTGATTCCCCTCCTCGATAATGGATCCTTGATCCATCACGACGATGCGGTCCGCTGCCTTCACCGTGGACAAGCGATGCGCAATTAAGATGCTCGTTGCGTTTTTCAAGATGAGGTTCAATGCCTGCTGGATTTGCCACTCTGTGAAAGGGTCGATGCTGGCGGTCGCCTCATCCAGGATGAAGATGGCCGGCTTCTGCATCAGGACGCGCATCAATGCTACAAGTTGACGTTGTCCCATCGAAAGCCTGCCGCCTCTCTCACCGACCTCAGTCTCGATCCCGTTTGGAAGAGTTTCCAGCCATTCCCCATCTCCAATTTTGCGAGCCATATCCATCATCTCTGAATCGCTTACATCCGATGCAGCATAGCGGATGTTATCCGCTACAGTCCCCGAAAACAAGAACGGGACCTGTGACACGATCCCCAATTGACGGCGATATTGCGCCAGATCAAATGTCCGAATGTCATGCCCGTCGATGAGTAAACGCCCATGTTGGAATTCGTAAAAGCGGGCGATCAACTTTGCGATGGAGGACTTGCCGGCGCCGGTATGCCCCACAAAGGCAAGAGTCTCTCCGGGTTGGATGAGTAGATTGAAGTGAGTCAGAATCGGCTCATTCTCTACGTACTGGAAATGGATATCGTCAAATTGAATCTGTCCTTTTAATGGAGGCACGTCCTGATTCTCCGTTTGCACAACATTCGGATCTGCATCAATCAATGCAAACGCGCGCTCGGCAGCGGAAAGCCCCGACTGAATTTGTGCCCAAAACGCCGAAAGATTTAGAATGGGGAAGAAAAACTGATCGAGACTCATGATGAACAGATACCACGCTCCTACTGTGACAATTCCCTGCGCCGCGCTCAACCCGCCAACATAAATGAGGATCGCCACGAAAACGCCGCCAAGCGCATTCAGGGTGGGAAAGACCAATGACAGTACAAAACCCCGTTGTACGTTGACTTGATAGGATTGCTGATTTGACTCATCAAACGATTTGAAGATGCTCTCTTCCTGACGGAAATTTTTGGCGATGGAAATACCACTGATGGTCTCTTTGATGGCAGCGTTCACATCTGCCATAGCCTTCATGCCGCGTTTGGTAACTTTACGAGCCATTGCACGAAAGAGCGATGCAATGCCAAAGATGACGGGAAGGAATGCCATCAGCATCAGCGATAGTTTCAGGTCCGTGCGGAAGAGCACAACACCAAGAATGATGGCTTGCACAAATTGGGAAGCAACATCCGTAATGATGATGATCAGTTGACCAAAATCATTGGTGTCGGAGGTGATGCGTGAGACGATGCGCCCGGATGAAAATTGATCG
>WNFZ01014054.1_pt1 | contig 10795 bp, 8 predicted proteins | sample 5400081 | NCBI WGS metagenome assembly WNFZ01 (sample SAMN13153365, study PRJNA577476) | soil metagenome | isolation source: 80 cm soil or saprolite under grassland replicate 1 | place: USA:California | collected 2016-06-15
CACACAAATCGGACGATACCCCGCGGCACGATCTTCCGCAATGGTTTGCTTCAACAAATCCAGGTTGATCGTGAAATTCGCATTGACCGGTATCTTTCGCAACGCGTTTGAGCCGAGTCCAAGGAGTTCCACGGCTTTTTGATTGCAGCTATGAACTTCCGTCGAAGCGTAAACAGTCAACGGTTGATGAGCCGCGAGCATTCCCAACTCGCGAACGTTGAAGCCGGCTTTTGTATTTCTGGCAACGGTAAGCCCTACAAAGTTTGCCATCGAACCGCCGCTGACCAGGATTCCGCTGGCATCCTCAGGGAACCGAATCATCTCCTTGATCCAATTGATGACCTGTTCCTCTACCATGCCCGCCGCATGATGCCCGCCGCCCATATTGGTATTCATGATCGAAGCCATAAAATCGGCGAGCGCTCCCAGCACTGTTCCATTCCCCATGTACCAGCTCCAAAAACGCGGATGGATCGTGCCCATCGGGTAGGGGAGGACATCTTCTACAAACTCCTCGTAAACAGCGTCCGCTCCTTCCGGTTCATGCGGCGCTGGCTCTTTAAAATGTGCGGCGACCTCTTCCGGCACCGGCTGCCAGACCGGTCGTTCACGGACCGTTTCCAAATAGGTGATGGCATCATCCACCATGCGATGAGCGAGGGCGCGCATTTCCTCCCAATTTTCAGGGTCGAGCGTTTCATAAGGCTGCGAATTATCCATTCATTTCTCCTTGGAATACAAATAAGATGTTTATGATGCGGAGAATCATACTTGAATTTAAGAGAGATGCTCACCTTATTGGTGAGCATCTACAATTCCGGCGGTGACGGTCCACGCCGAATGATTCCTGTTCCCAAGAGTATGTGAAAACTACAACGCCACCGTTGTGCCACGGACCGCGAACCCAAAGCGGACAAATGCGTTTTTTCGAAGGAGTTGGCTACCCCCTCCTTAATTGGAAGTAACAATGATCTGTGGCTTGTCTGTCGCCTCTCGCGAATAAAGAAGAAGCTTGTCTGAGCCCGTTGCTTCAATTGCCACGGACAACAGGCTGCCAACCTTCTGCTGTATGTCGGAAGGCGCCAGTGTAATTTCATACCATGTGTTCGGTGTGCTGTTTGCCGGCACAATCCCAAGTACGGTTGTAGAGATCGAAACCGAATTACTATAGCTCAGATATCTTTCCTTCCAGAGTATATTATTGACGAGTTTGACATTCAAGTTGTTAACAGAACCCGCATTTGTATCTGATGTGGTTTTGAACTTCAACGTCACCGATGAAATCGTTTTTCCCGCGAGCGGAGTCAGGTCGAACTTCAGGAAGGTCGTCTGCACTGGCGAAGAGTTGACAAATAACGTTGTGCTTGCGCCGCCTGCCGTCGAAGCAGGATTCGCACTGTCTATATAGCTGTCGGCGATGGCGACCAGGGTTGATGTCCCGGTCGGTGATGCTGTGAGTGGGGGAATCGGAGAAGTATTCAGGTTAGCATACTGGTTCGTCGCGTACAATGGCGACCCAATGCCAGCTGCCCAAGCGTCCGTTGCAGCTTGTGAACTTTCAATGGGATACGTCTTGCCCTCGTTGACATCCCAGTTCATCCACACGATCCCTTTGATCTTTGGAAAGGTTGTGGGAACCTGCACGGTCAGTGCATCGGTAATCCATGCTGCCTTCTTGGCAGTGCCATCCCCTGCTTCAATCGATGCAAACTCCGACAGCATCATTGGCTTGTTTGGAGCAACTGTAACAACTTCGTCATAACTGTCCTTCAGCCACGTCCCGCCCTCACCTCCGATCAGGAGTGGCTTTAAGCCAGTCCAGGTATTATATTTGTTATAGACGCTAAACCCGGTCCAATCCACGTAGTCATCTCCAGGGTAAATGGTGGACAGCGCCGGATATTGACTTGTATTTCCCATATTATTCAGAGACCAAACCCAGGTGACATTGGTCGCACTAGCCGAGGTGAAGATATCGTGTACATGTCGCCAGGCTCTGATAAAGTCACCAGAACTATTGCCATTGACGATCGCACCCGTAGATAATTTGCCCTCGCCCCACGGATACCACCAGCCGTTCGACTCGTGATCAAACCGCAGGAAGAAAGGGTGTCCCCAGTTTCTGGCAGCAGTTGCCCAGCGCGTGATGTAAGCATCATACCTGCCCTCATAAATATCGCGTGACTGAAAATCCGGCTGATTGGCGTTCACGCCAAGCTTCTGCGATGCCCAATTGAGCATGGGGATGGAGCCGTGGTTGCGCACGTTGTCAAAGTAACTTGTTTGGAACTCACCCGAGCTTCCATCTAGCCCGATCCACGATTGTCCCCAGTGAATGATCGACATCCTCTTTCTCGAGCGCGTCTCAAATGTATTGAACACTCCCTGTAGGTTTGTGGTTGAGGGCGCTTTTGCTTCTACCATTGCCCCCCAGTAGATTAATGGACCTGTTGCCTGGATGACCGGCATGGCTGCCTTTGTCTGGATGATATTCCCCGGAATCATCGTCAGTACCATGACCAGAGTCACTATTTTGTAGATCGTTTTGTTCTTCATCATTTTCTCCTTTGAACAATGATTGGAATTATGATTGCTGGCTGCCATAGATCAGGATGTTGTTCGATCTCGAATGAAACGATAACCCGAAGTAGTGCCCGTTTTCAGAGGTACTAGGTGATAAACTATGAAAGTTCCTTTGCCGCGTCTCCTGTAATATTTCAAGTTTGCCGGTCTGGGCAAACACATACTCCAGACAGATAATTCGCAGAAAAAGAAGCGTATTCTGCAATCAATCTCCCTGCCAACGGGCGCGACCAATCGCTAGTGAAACTGAATTGAAATGGTTCAGGGAATGGAAAGCCAAATACTTTTTGTAACTGAATGGCAATAGACAGCCTCTACAATACATCTCCTCCCAAAGAGCATGGCGTATACGAATACTGTACAACGAAAAAATTATCTTTTCAAGTATCTCATAAAATCTCTCATAAATTAGCGTCTATATCTTCGCTCGGTTTTCAGAATGTTCGTCTGTGCATAGAAAATGCCTACTCCTGGAAATGGCCGCCTTGGCGGTTGCATCAGCACGCTGATGAGGGCAGCTGGGAGAACAAAGAGCAGAAAATGCTCAAGAAATACACCAAGTCCCACCTGTCGGGCTGGCACCTCCCCAGCGGATTTGCTGGGTGCACGTTTTGTTGGGCTGTGTTTTTATTGTGCCGGATCAATTTCTAGAGATATTCTTCCAGTAATTCAAGCATTTCGTTCACATCTTCTTTTTCATTGAATCGCTCCTGTTAAGGAAAGATCATACTGATTTTTCCCATGCTTCTGAATAAACAACGCAGTCGCTTTTGCTACCTGCTCTTTCGTATCGTAGAATCCTATGCGACAGTTCAAAAGTTCTTTACATTCATAGCATCCATCCAAGCCTTTTTTGATGCAGCATTTTACATTTGGACGTTCTTTGTCTTCGAACAGGGTGGCAAACGAACAAAAGGGTTATCGCTTCGGCAACTGAGGCATTGATCAAACGGACAAAAATCACAATGATGTCCACAAAAAGCAATCTTGTCCATTATTTTTCCTTTACCTCATTTCGCCATATTCAATATCAGTCCGTTGTCCTTACAAACTTTCTCGATCTGCTTGATGATGTTATCGGGTGGAAAAGATAATGTCTCCCTGGACGACCAGGTGAGACATATTGTCCGGACGGAACTTTTTCAAGTATAGATATTAATGCTTCCACATCAGGTAGGGTGGTGTCAGGAGATTTAATTTCGTCTAGAGTCTTTTCACGATTTGTTCCGATTAACAGTGAGAATACCCATCGATCATTCTCTTGCCAACTATAAAGCTCGTAGCCTTTCATCGACTGTGCCAATTGAGTGGCTTCTGGCTGATTGGCCATCCTGCAACCCGACAGAACGAACCCAAGTGTAATGAACAATAAAAAGTATAGTATCGTTTTCATCTTTCACATTCCTTATTAATCGGGGAGGTTAGGCAACAATAATTATTAGAGTTTCCATGTCACTAAAAAGTTCCCTGGATAGGTATTCAGTTCGCATGAGTTCCTATTTGGGATATTATAAGAAACGTTTCCGTACAAGAATCTTGCTATAAATTATGTGCCTGTGCCAACCTCGGGACAACAAAACTCCCGCTGGACTAAACATCAGCGGGAGTTTTTCCTCATGAGTTACTGAGAGAAGAATTCTGTCAGCACTGGAGCAAGAACCTTTAGATCTACATCGTGTGGCTGCCCCTCTAAGGTACATTGCTTTGCATGGGGAATCACTGTGCCGTTCATGACAAGAGAAGGTGAAACGACTTTGGCTGCCTGTGTAACGGCTACCGAGCGATCGTCGCCCATGGCAGCAGCATCATAAGCCAATGTCGGCGCCACCGCTTCGAACATGGGCCAAACGGGGGCATTGCGCATCCCATCCATCATCTCAGCCGGTGTACCTACTAAGTTCATGAACAGCACTACCGCATCACCGCGGCGATTTTCAGCCAATGCCTGCACAAGCTGCTTGCGATATTCCAGCCAATCTTTCCTGGCAGCCTCGTCGTCGTTATAGGGTGCCTCATAGATGGCAAGCTTCTTGACCTTGTCCCCAAGTTTGGCTGCCGCCTCCAACGCCAAACAACCACCGGAAGAGATGCCGTAGACGAACGCTGAACCGCCAGCTTCATCGATCAGCGCCTCGATATCTTCGACCTCACGTTCCACTGCATAAGGTAGGGAGTTACCACTCTCTCCGCGTCCCCGGCGATCGTAGGCATAAACTGTGAAGTGTGGTGAAAGGAGTGTGGCTAAGTCCCGCATCGGTCCGAATGCGCGATAGCATAAGGCACCATCCACTAAAATAAGCGCAGGTCCCTCGCCACTTGTTTCATATGCAACCTCAGTCCCATCTTTTGAAATTACCTTGTTCATCATTTACCTCATCTCTAAAGTCTGGAAATTCTTTTTTACGAAAAGCATGTTGGGTTGATCGTACGTTTGTGAATGTATTGTAGCTTTCACGGGATGCTTTGTCTTGTATAAAAACGACAGGCGCTCAAACCGGTCCGCGTCCACGATTTGAGCGGGCGTCATTCCAATAAAGTGTTTCAACGACCTCGTCAGATGCGGTTGATCGAAATATCCCGCCTGATAAACCGTATCCAGAATCGGAGTACTCTGCTTAAGGAGCGACGTCGCATAGCGGGCGCGCTCGATTTGATTTATGGTATTCTGCGAAAGCCCCGTGGCTCGCAAGAAGCGGCGCTGTACCGTGCGCAAGGATAAATCAACAGGCTGACCTGTGAGCGTCTCATCCACAACTGGATCATGAATCAGTAAACAATCACGCCTCAGCCAGTCTATGAAAGTATCTAGATTTTCGTAATTGGGAAATTCCCACGCCGAGCCGTTGAGCCAGAACGATTTGCTTGTTGCTTCAGGTAGAGTCAGATCCTGCCGATCTATAAGCATGGTCGCCGGTAGGTCTGACATAAATACACCGTGCTTGAATCGTATGCCAAAATATTCGGCATCTGGTAATTCTTTGGCAAGCGTTGCCCTGGTTTCTGGACCGCGGACAGTGATGACAGTTTTCCCTCTATATTTTGCGATCACTAATCCGTAATGGCTATCAGCCATCGAGATAAATGGGCTGGCATGTTCGCTTCGACTACGCCAAATCGTTTCCACCAATGGCGAGTCGGATGGTCGTTCCTCAAATACTAAATCCATGTTTCTATTTCGATATACCTATAAGTAACACTTGAAAACATCCCTAACGTGGGAAGTATTTACAATCAATTATGTTCGATAAATTATATGCTTGCTCAAAAGAAAAGGCAATCAAACAAAACTCCCGCCGCTCGACGGGAGTCTCTGATTCTCTAATCTCTAATCTCTGTTTTCTGTTCCCCATACAGTTTTCGATGTACCACGCTCAAGGCACGTACCTGTTCCGCGGCATGATACGAGGATCTCACTAACGGATTTGACTCGACCCACTTGAAGCCGATCTCTTTTCCATAGTCGCGCAATTCGGCGAATTCTTCCATCGTGTAATAGCGCGAGATGGGCACGTGCTTTTTACTCGGTTGCAGATATTGACCGATGGTCAAAATATCAACGCCCCAGGAGCGCTGATCGCACATCACGGCTTTGACTTCATCCATCTCTTCGCCGAGTCCCAGCATGATGCCAGATTTAGTCAGCACTTCGGGATCCAGTTTCTTGGCGTTGGATAATGTCGCGGCTGCCCAATCATAGCTATCTTGAGGTTGAACAGTCTTGAATAATCGCGGTACGGTCTCCACATTGTGATTCAAAATTTCCGGGCGTGCGTCCATGACGATCTTCAAGGCTTCGAGTGATCCCTTGAAATCAGGGATTAACACCTCGATGGAACACCCGGGTAACAATTCTCGAATTCTCCGAATCACCATCGCAAAAATCGGTGCACCACCATCGCGTCTCTCATCACGATTTACGGAAGTGATGACCGCATGTTTCAGTTCCATCGCCTTGACAGCTTGCGCGACCCGTTCGGCTTCCCCCCAGTCCAGTAAACCGGGCTTGCCGTGCTTGATATCACAGAACGCGCATGTACGCGTGCAAACATCGCCAAGCATCAAGAAGGTCGCTGTGCCGCTTCCCCAGCATTCGCCGAGATTCGGGCACATCGCTTCTTCGCAAACGGTATGCAATTCTTTTTTCCGCATCAATCCTTGAAGCCATTGATAGGTCTCGCCGGAAGGAGCGCGCACCTTGATCCATTCCGGGCGGCGCAACGGGCGGACATCGGCTTCAGGGATGACTCGGTCTCTCGTAGGCGTAACAGGCATAAATCCTCATCTGTCATTGCGACCTATGGGAAGCAATCTCCGCTTAAGCGGGAGTGCTAATCAATAGGATTTTCTCGTTTAACGGGAGATTGCTCACCTGCACTGCACCGAACGCACGATTTGCCAAGCAAATCGGGTGCAAGTGTCGCTCTGCTCGCAACGACATGTAATTTTACTTTATCTTCCTAACTTTCAATCGTAAACCTTTAACTTCGACGACTTCCACTTTATCGCCCTTACTGATCTTTTCGGTCTCGGCAGTAGGTTCTGCGCTCCAAAGCTCGGATTCCAACTGGACTTGACCGCCCGTCTCTTCCACGGATGTGCGAGCGGTTCCCGTTTTTCCCACCAGGGCTGCCGCCCCCACACGGAGGGGCACATGAATGGTCCGCAGCGCGATCATGAGGATTCCAAAGAAGACAGCGCCGAGGAAGACGCCAAACCCGATCACCAGCGGCACAGAGACGCGCTGGAACTGTGGAACACTTGCCGAATTGAATAACACCAGCGCGCCGATGACAAAAGATACCACTCCTGCAATCGTCAGCGCTCCATGCGTGGGCGCCTTGATATCCAAAATGAATAACACAAACGCGGTGATCACGAAGATGATCCCGAACCAATTGACGGGTAGGATGCCGAGTCCGTATGTTGCCAGTGCGATACAAACCACGCCGAAAAAGCCTGCCACCCAACCGCCAGGGTTTGCGAATTCAATGAGGAGAGCAGTCGTTCCGATGGATAACAAACTAAAGACAATGTTCGGATCGGTCAGGAACAAAAGAAATTGCTCAATGAATGTCATACTGAGTGGTTCGGTCGTTGCGTTTACAGTATGGAAAATGTGGGGCTTGTTATTCACTTGAACGGTGAAACCATTCAATGACTCAAGAAGATCGTCTACATTATCTACTACGAAATCAACGAGGTGGACTTTGAGCGCTTCGCTCGCGGTCGCGGCTTTTGCCGAATCGATCATCGATTCGCCGAGGGCGAGCGCCTCTGCTCCACGCGGAGAAACGATGTCGCGGATTGCGGCTTTGGATGCGTTGGCTGCTTTTGCTCTTTCATCCGAGTTAAGATTAGTTCCCGATGCATCAATTGGAGTGGATGCACCAATGACCGTCTCGGGTGCCATCGCAGAGGCATGACCTGCCATTGTGATCAACGCACCCGCGCTCCCGGCAATCGCATTTCTCGGTGCGACATACACAACTACAGGGACAGTGCTGGCGCGCATGATACGAATGATGTCCAACGTTGTTAGGAGATCGCCGCCCGGCGTATTGAGTTGAATGATCAAAACTTCTGCCTTGCGTTGTTCGGCAACTTGAATGCCGCGCTCAATGTATTCCCGCATCGGCGGCATGATCGGACCGTCTGCAGTCATGACGAGGGCGAGAGGTTTTTCACTTTGCGCATGGACAGTCTGGAATACCGCCAGCACAGCAGCAAGCAGATAAAAGAACAATCCAATCCGTTTCATAGATTGGATTATAACCCTCAATATTTATGTCGTTGCGAGCTTCGGGAAGCAACCTCCGCTTAATCAGCGAAACGCTATTTTATAAGCTAGTTCCATTTAGCCGGAGATTGCTTCGCCCTATCGGGCTCGCAACGACATATGAGCTAATGTTCTTTTCGCCTCAACCAATCGGACCCCATCACAAGGATTAGTGAGAATAATCCTAATGCCAACGCAGCGCTATAGGCACCGATGTATTGGCGTTCATCCAGCGCACGGTAAATGAATAAGGTGGCAGTTTCCGTCTGTCCCTGCACACCGCCACCTATCACCAGCACGGCGCCAAATTCGCCGAGGGCGCGGGCGAAGGTCAGCGTGATTCCGTAGATCATGCCCCAACGTAGAGCAGGGAACGTCACGCGCCAGAACGTTTGCCAACTGCTGGCACCCAGTGTCGCCGCGGCTTTTTCCTGTTGCGTATTGAACGCTTCCATAACGGGAATCACCTCGCGGATCATAAAAGGAAGCGTGACAAACAATGTTGCCAGAACCATACCCGGCATCGCAAATGCAACCCTAATTCCGAGGGCGTCGATGACTGGCGCTAAAAAACCATTTCGCCCGAACAGCAGCAACAGCATATAACCGGCGACCACTGGCGAAATGGCAAAAGGCATATCAATCAAACCATTGATCAAATTGCGCCCCGGGAAACGATGACGAACGAATACCCAGGCGACAACTGTTCCAAAGATCGTATGGATGATGACGACCACCAGGCTGATCCACAGCGTATTCCAAAATGCGATCAACACATCGTGATTGGCTAAGGAAGCGATGCTTGCGCCGATTCCCTTTGCAAATGCTCCATAAACTAGCGCGGCAATCGGCGTCACAATAAGAAACGCGATATAAGCAACAACCAAACCGATCAGGGTCCACTTTCCTAATTTGGTTTTATTTTTGTCCAACCAGGTTAGAAGTGCGTTTTGGATTTGCAACTGCCGGACGCGCGAAGGACTTGTTACGCTCATGCCGTCCTCCTCTTGGAACGTTGGCGCAAGTAGTCCGCGAACATCAACAGACCAAACGCAATCGCCACCATCACGATGGAAACGGCACTCGCTCCCAGGCGATTCTCTGATTCCACTTCACCGAAGACATAAACTGCCGCGGTCTGCGAAACCAGTGGAATATTTCCGGCAACAATTACAATCGAACCAAATTCACCGATGGCGCGTGCAAAGCTGAGCAACGCCCCAGTGATCACAGGTAAACTTAACGGCGGCAGAATGATGCGGCGAAAGATTGTCCACGCGCCCGCGCCCAGAGTCGCAGCCGCGCGTTCCTGAGTGCGATCCAGTTCCATCAGCACCGGCTGGACAGATCGCACCACGAATGGAAAGGTCAGGAACAAGAGCGCAAGGATGATCCCCGGCGGAGCGAAGATCACGGAAAAATTGAATTCATTCTTTAACCATGCGCCCAAAGCTTGCTGCGGTCCAAAAAGGACAACCAGCATCACGCCTGTGACTAGTGTGGGGATGGCAAGTGGCAAATCGATAATTCCATTGATGATTCTCTTGCCCGGAAACTCATAGCGCACGATCACAAAAGCGGTCAGCACCCCCATAATAGTATTAATGATCGTCATGACCGCGGATGTCCATAAGGTCAGTTTGAGGGCGTGCCATGCCATGGGAAGAGTGATCTGCCGCCAGAATTCTGACATACCTTGTCGAAAGCCATCCTGCAAAATGACAAGCAGCGGGATGATCAACATTACCGTCAGATAAATAAGGGCAACAGAGCGAATACTCCAATGCCTCCACGGAGTAGAACGCCGATATTTCGCAGATGGTTCGAGTGTTGTCTGTAAATTCATTTATGAACTCATGAGAAGTAGGGGCGACCCGCCCTGAACGAATCAGCTACTTGATGATCCTGACGGGTCGCCCTTACGATAAAAGGTACTAATTGCTGATTTGAATCCCCTGTACCTGACCGAACACTTTGTAGAAAATACCGTCATCGGCGAAGAATTTCGGAGTTGCATCCTTCCAGCCGCCAAAGTCATTGATCGTAAATAGATCCTGGACAGGCGGGAAAGAGGCGGCTGTTTCTTTTGCCACTTCCTCATCAGGTGAGCGTAAGCCATATTTCGCAAAGACTTCCTGCGCCTGTTTGGTGAACAGGAAATCGACAAAGGCCTGTGCTACCTCACGCGTCCCATGTTTATCCACGTAAGTATCGACTAATGCGACAGGGTTATCAATGCGGATCGTGGAAGAAGGCAGAACCAACTGATCGGTTTGTCCGGCTTTTTGTGCGACTAATACTTCATTCTCATAGGTGATCGCCACATCGCCAACACCCTTTTCAAAGTTGGTGATCGATTCACGCGCGCCCTTGTCCATCACAGTGACGTTCTTGAGTACATCCAGAAGGAACTTCTGCGCGCCGGCGTCATCGCCT
>WNFZ01007708.1_pt1 | contig 10793 bp, 9 predicted proteins | sample 5400081 | NCBI WGS metagenome assembly WNFZ01 (sample SAMN13153365, study PRJNA577476) | soil metagenome | isolation source: 80 cm soil or saprolite under grassland replicate 1 | place: USA:California | collected 2016-06-15
TAGACATGGCACGCCGAAAAATTTTAGATACGTCGCACGTGGTGTCGCAAGTGGTTGCACTCGACGCGGATAAGATCAACCAGCGACTCGATGATCTTGAACATTTCACAAGTGACGTACGTATGGTGATCGTACCTTAGTTTTTATTTATCGAACTTCATCCATAGCACAGCAGGCAGATCTTCGTATCCTTAATTAACTTTAGTAGTTTTTCTGGTTAAATCATTTTGCTTGTTGAAAGATGGATTATGGCTTCCCAAGTTAAACAAATTGAAAAAGGGATACGGCGCGAGCAGGCTTTAACGCTCGGCAAACGATTTTTGCTCGTCATACTCGTCTGGGGTATTCAAACCATATATATTCCCACGAGCAACAGAATCTTTGGAGGCCTGGAACCCAAACTTCCAATTGATATTTTTCCTGTTTGGCCTCTGTGGATAGTACCCTACGTGTTGTGCTATCCCCTTTGGATATTCGGCACCGTATGGGCGATTTTCAAAATGGAAGATCACCTCTTCCGTTCTATGGTTGCAGCATTTCTTCTTACATGCACAATTTCAGTTTCGATATTTATTTTCTTTCCGACCTATGTACAGACAGCCACATTCCATGCAAGCGATATTTTTAGCTCGCTTCTTCGCTCCATCCAGGAAAATGAGGGAAGATATAATGCCTTTCCGAGTGGACACATCTATATAACAGTCTTAGTAGCGTTGTTTTATAACCGCTGGTATTCGCGTTACAAGTTTTATTGGATTTTGATTCCGATTCTTGTTGCATTTTCCACACTGTTTACCCATCAACATTACATCGCCGATATCGCCGGTGGTCTAGTTGTCGCGTTGCTAGGATTTCACTTCGGCTTGCGCTGGGCTGGATTTCCTCCATTGCACAAAAGCACAAGCAAACCTCGTCTTGTTCAACCACCCTCTTAAAACAATTGCGGATTAGTAGGATTTGCTTTATAGTCCGCCTTATGACAACTCCAAAAGTTTCCCGCCCAAAATTACCAAGGGGCTATGTGGACAAACCCGTTTCCTATGTGGATTGGAATTGGGTTGCCGCGCAATTAACGGATGCCAAAAACTATTGGCTTTGTTCCGTCCGCCCGGCTGGAAGACCGCACGTGATCCCGCGTTGGGCCGTCTATATGGATGGAAAAATCTATTATGATGGCAGTCCTGAAACCCGCCATGCACAAAATATCATCTTAAATCCAAATGTTTCCGTCAATCTTGAAAGCGGTGATCATGTCATCATCATGGAGGGCATATCCATTTCAGCAGGGAAACCAACTGCCGAACTGGATGGCAAATTGGTGGAGGAGTATCGCCGAAAGTACGCTCAGCATGGATACTCACCCAATCCGCATCAATGGGACGAAGGTGGGCTGTATGTCTTTACGCCGCGCCAGTGTATCGCATGGACAGTCTTCTTCGAAAATCCAACCAAGTTCACGTTTGAAAAAGAGGACAATCTGTGATCGCGAGGATGTGGCACGGCAAAGTACGAACATCCAAAGCCAAGGCGTATCGCGAATTTTTAAACGCCCGCGCCATCCCAGATTATCAATCCGTGGATGGGAATCTCAGTGTCCATGTTCTTGAACGTAAGGAGGGGGAGGTGACTCACTTTATTACGCTCACATTTTGGAAAGATATGGACTCCATCAAAACTTTTGCGGGCGAAGCAGTGGAAACTGCGAAGTATTATCCTGAAGACAAAGAGTTTTTACTTGAGTTTGAAGCAACCGTTGTCCACTATGAAGTAGTGGGTCAATCCTAATGTGGATTTACATCGCTCAAGGCATCGGCTACGGATTCGCCGCGGCAGCGCAACCGGGTCCGTTTCAAACGTATCTGATCTCAGAGACGTTGCACAAAGGCTGGCGAAGGACACTGCTTGCCGCGTTCGCCCCGCTCATCAGCGACGGACCGATTATTACGCTATGTCTCTTGGTTTTGAGTCAAGTCCCAGATTGGTTACAACGTTTCCTCTACATTGCGGGCGGATTATTCGTTTTGTATCTTGCATACGGAGCATATAAATCTTGGAGGAATCTTGATGCGCGTGTACCCTCGGCCGAGAAAGGAACGCGACAAAGTTTATTCAAGGCGGCTATGATGAATGCGCTGAGTCCTGGTCCCTATTTGTTCTGGAGTCTCGTCACGGGACCCATTCTGATTCAAGGTTGGCGCGAAACTCCACTTTATGGTGCCAGTTTTATGCTTGGGTTCTACATCACGATGATTCTCAGCCTCTGCGCTATCATTATTGCCTTCAGCTCCACGCGGCAACTGGGACCTAAAGTCAACCGTATATTACTTGGCATCTCTGCCATTGCTCTCCTTGGTTTTGGGCTGTATCAATTGAAGTTGGGAATTACCGGTTAACCTTCCAGAATTATCACAGCCGCTGCCACACCACCCGCATGTGAAATACTGATGTGAATGTGTTTCGCGCCGCAATCGTATAATCGCTTCCCCGCCTCTCCACTTACATTGATATATGGTTTTCCCGCGTCATCGTTTACTACCTCAATTTGCGTAAACCCAACCTCTTGTTGAAGCCCTGCACCGATGGCTTTCATAAACGCTTCCTTCGCCGCAAACTTCCCCGCCAGATGTTCGGCTTTGTTTCTGTATCGCTGGACGGCATCCACTTCAGTACTCGTGAATACCTTGCCTGAAAATGCTTCCTCCTGAAGGCTTTCCTCTATTTCCTGAATACTTACAATATCAATGCCAATCCCGATAATCATCGAAACACCATGCTACGTGTTGTCATATTGCAATACCTCTATGATTATTTCTCTTTTGAAAGTCCGTATAATATTATCATTATTCTACTGGCTCGGAGGCGAAGGTGTCGGAACAGAAAGGGACGTTATATCTCAAGCACACCCAAATCATCATTCATTGGACCGATGGCAGACAGGAAACTGTCCGCTTAGGCGATGTCACTCGCATTGGACGTGGCAAGAGTGGCAATGATATTGCCGTCCCTGAAGTATTTCAATCGATTTCACGTCGCCATCTGGAAATTCGCCGCGAAAATGATGGCTATCGTCTTTTAGACTTGGGCAGCCGCAATGGCGTCTTGATCAATGGCGTCTATGTGAAGGATACCTATCTTAGCGATGGAGATGAAATCCGTATCGGGCAGGATGATCAAGGGCATGATATTCGCATCGAGTTTCAGCTTGGAAGTGAGTCCTTTCTCGCAGGACTCAAAGCAGAGGAGCAAGTTACGATCCCGCCCTCTGCAGGATTGGCCAGTGAGTCACCACTAAATACGCCGCATTTCAAGGTTCGCTGGCATAATGGCAGGACAAATTCTTTCCCCATTCTCAAAGATCGTATCGTCATCGGGCGCGGACCCAACGCGGATTTGCGTCTCCCTGAGACTTTACGCTTCGTATCGGGCCAGCACGTCGAGGTGCTGAATCGAGAGGCGGGGTTTCTCATCCGTGATTTGAACAGCACGAATGGCACACTGTTAAACAACCAACTCCTGCAACCGGGGCAATTCTATCCGCTTGTCCATGAGGCGATCATCCGTTTTGGCGATGATGAATATGGAATCTCTGTTGGGTTTACATTTATTAACGCAAAATCATCTACCGGCTCTATGGATGGCTTTTTACAAGCTGCGCCAGCCACTGAAGTTGCGAAGATCAAACAGGTGCTGATCGGGCGTTTGCCGACTTGCAACCTTATCCTTGATCATGCAGAGGTCTCACGCAGGCATGCGCTGATTCGCCAGATCGAAGATAAATATTTTATTGAAGACCTGCATAGCAGCAACGGAACGCTAGTCAATGATCGTCCGATCAAACGTGCAGAGCTCTACGATGGTGACCTGATTCAAATCAGCAATTTCCTTTTGCTCTTTCAGGATGGACAACTCGTCCCCTATCAAAGCAACGGCGTGCGGCTCGACGTAGTCGGACTTTCAAAAGATGTCAAAACCAAGAATGGGACACGGCCTCTTCTCGATAATATTAATCTCAGCGTTCTACCACGCGAATTCGTTGCGCTGGTGGGCGGAAGTAGGACGGGCAAATCCACGCTGCTTAAGGCACTGCTCGGAATCCATCGCAGCCAAGGGCGGATACTACTCAATGGTCATGATTTTTATAAGGAGTATGAAAACTTCCGTTCGCAATTGGGATATGTGCCAAACTCGGCTATCTTACACGTGACTCTTACCGTTGAAACCGCGTTAGATTACGCCGCCCGACTCAGACTCCCCGCCAACTTGACCGCGGAGGAACGACGGAGTCGCATCGAGGCAGTGCTCGAAACCGTTTCGATGAATTTACCCGCCATTAAAAACACACGCATTGCAAATCTCTCCGCTGAACAGCATAAGCGCATCAGCATTGCAGCCGAATTACTGGCCGATCCCAAGTTGATCTATCTCGATGAAATAACATCCGGTCTCGATCCTGGGCTTGAAAAGAAGATGATGCATACTTTGCGTCGCATCGCAGATGAAGGAAGAACAGTGGTCCTTGTCACGGATGCAACCCATAACATCCTCCAAACCGATCACATCGCATTTTTATCGGAAGGTAAACTGGTTTATTTCGGTCCCTCCGAAGAGACGCTAAAATTTTTCGAAGTGGAAGATTTCGCTGACATTTATGAGACGGTCGAATATAAAGGAGATGAGTGGCGAAAGATCTTTGAGGAGAAGAAACCGCAACAACATAAGAAGTATATTCTGGATCGACAAAAGTCTCTCGCCGCTACCCCCAAGCGCCCACTTCCAAGAAGCCATTTAAGTATCATAGATTATTTCCATCAACTTCTTGTGTTAACACAACGCGCGTTTAGTTTACTGGCTAGTGATCCTTTCAAACTCTCCCTGATGTTGTTGCTCTTGCCTGTTACCGCCATACTGCAACTCATCCTTGCCAAACCGGATATTCTGACGGGCAATCTCGCGATCCTTGCCAACCCTGTTGGCATGGCAAAAACAATGCTCGAGAGCTATATACCATTCCCGTACACCAACATCTTCATCTTCTTGATCGGACTCGAAGCTGTGTTCACAGGTTTATTCCTGCCATTGCATGAGTTGGTCAAAGAACGTTCGATCTTTAGGCGCGAACGAATGGTCAATCTGAAAGCATCGTCATATCTATTGAGTAAGGTATTAGTCTACAGCGTATTTGCATTCATACAGGTTTTGCTTTATTTAATCATTATCTCCTTTGGCGTGGATATTCCGAAATTAGGCTTGTACTTTAACGGTTCCATGGAACTGTTCATCACTGTATATCTCACGATAATGGCTGGCATTAGTTTTGGACTCATCATTTCTGCGATTAGCAAATCCAGCGAGATGGCGATTTATATTCTTGGGATAGCATTATTGCTCCAATTCTTCTTTGCGGGTGCCCTATTCGATTTACGAGGCAGTCTATTCGAGCCGCTGTCGAATCTTTCCATTACACGCTGGTCGTTGACCGCGCTCGGCGTCACGATTGACATGAACAGGATTGCGGGGAGCACAATCATTTGCAATAATATGCCTGAAAATTCACTTGACCCCAACAGTGCTCTGAAAACCGTCTGCTTGAATTATCCGAAGGCAAGAGTTGATTTACCTCTCGATTATGGCAATGCACAATTGATAGGGTCGTGGAAAGTATTGGTCGGCATGACATTCCTGTTCCTCGGGATTACCTGGCTTCTGTTAAGACGTGCAGATTCTACATGAAAGAATGATTTCAGTTGCTCTGCTATTTAACGTATAATCAGCACAACGGCTAGTCATCCATAGACATAGGGAGAAGAATTGCCATGTGCGACTCATTATTAGCACTGAAAAGCGATACAGCCGACGGAGTGGCTGTCTTTGCCAAGAATTCAGACCGCCCGCCAAATGAGGGACAATTCCTAAAATTTGTCCCCGCAGAAGATCACCCCCGAAACAAAACTGTTAAATGCACTTATATCGAGATCCCGCAAGTCGAGCATACCAATGCGGTTCTGCTCTCGAAGCCATATTGGATCTGGGGCGCGGAGATGGGCGTAAACGATCATCATGTAGTGATCGGCAACGAAGCGGTCTTTCCTAAAGTGCCTGTTGAAAAAAACACCAGATTGATCGGTATGGATCTGGTGCGGCTTGGGTTGGAACGTGCCAACACAGCCAACGACGCATTGGAAGTGATTATTGAGTTGCTGAAGAAATATAAACAAGGCGGCAGTTGTATTGTAGGTTCCGATTACTATTACAGCAGTTTTTTGATCGCTGACCCGGATGATGCTTGGGTATTGGAGACTGCCGGCGAGCTGTACGCCAGCAAACATGTAACCCAGTCTGATTCGATTTCCAACTATCTAACCATTGGAACCGACTATGATCCCAGTCATTCATCACCGAACCTGGCAGAATATGCTGTACAAAAGGGTTGGGCAAAATCGGTAAATAATTTCAATTTTGGGGATGCATATAATGACTTCCTGCTTACAACACTTGTGCGGGGACGGAACCGCCGCGCGGTCACCATGGCTGCGCTCCAAGAATGCAAAGGCAACATAGACGTTTCCTTTATGATGAACATGCTGAGAACTCATTTACCGGATGGTGGCAGCGGTACGAACTGGCAGCCGCAAAATGGTCCCTTCCTGAGTGCGGATATCTGCATGCACGGTAGTATTGGTCCGGTGCGTGACGGCAATACAACCGGTTCGCTGGTGGTGCATCTAGATAAAAAGCATCCCACCATTTTTATCACCGGAACTGCCTCTACCTGCACGAGTGTTTTTAAACCCATTTGGATCGACGCTTCATTGCCGAACATGGGTCCCGCGCCGACGGATGAATATGATCCCCACTCCTTGTTTTGGCAACATGAACTCCTGCACCGCGCCACGATTCAGGATTTTCAGAGCCGCATTGCGACATACGCCGCTGAACGCGACGCGCTTGAAAAAGAATTTGTGCAAGGCGCACTTGCCATTGCCAGCACCCCAGCGAAGAAGCGCGCTCAATATTCGGCGGATTGTTTTGCGAAAACCCTGGCAACGGAATCAAATTGGTATGCGCGTGTCAAGCAAGTCCCTGCAAACCCCAAGGGCGCCTGGCTTTATAACTATGCTTGGAACAAATTTAATACACAAGCAAATATGCCCAAATTCTAAAGAGGAATATATTCTGATATTTACTGGCGACCTGTTCAAAAGAATCCGATATCAAAAGCTGTCGGACCTTCTTCTCTACTATAACATTCCTTTATAAAGAATAAATGGCTCAGTCGTCCACGTTGACGAAACGCCGATAGTTGCCAGCCAAATCTTTAGGCATGATCGGAATTCCTGCAGGGCCGATTTTCATAAATGTCCCTGATCCCGGGGCGGGACGGCGGGTGCCAACAAAGTCCAATTTTGTGTGAGGAATCAAGGAAAGTGAATAACGCTGGAGAATAGTAGCCATCACTGCCTTGCAAAGATTGATGGTATAGAATTGACCCAGACATTGACGCACACCTACAGCGAAGGGAATAAAAGCATAAGGCTGATGTCGTACACCGATCCAACGCCGCGGCAGGAAACGATCCGGTTCAGGATAGACCCCCGGCATACGCTGCGTTACGAAGGGACTCAGAAGAACCGTCGAACCGAGAGAAAATTCATGTCCACCCAGAGCAAACGGTGCGCGGGAGATACGGGCGATCCAATAGGCGGGCGGCAGGATGCGCAATGTTTCCATCACAACAGCGTCTAATAAGGTCAGGCAATCAAGATCTTCGGCTGTGGGATTCCTGCCATGCAGCTGATCATGGATTTCCTGCAAAACTTCCTCCGCAATCTTTGGATGCAGAGCAAGCAGTAGAAAAGCGCACACAAGTGCCGAAGCGACATTTGGATACATGCCGCGGAATATGCCTGCCGCAGAACCAATCAGGTTGGACATCGTAAAGTCAGGGTTATCCGCCTGCAAACGGATCAATTGTGAAAGGATGTCATCACCCTGTGCGCCTGTCTGACGCTTCTGTTCGATTAACTTCATGATCTCCACGGAGAGCGTTTGGGTTGCGGCACCTGCACGGTAATAAGCAGTGCCGGGTATATTCATGGGGAAAAAGCCATACGAAATCGAGAAGACCAGCGTGAACACTTCATCAAATAATTTCTTAACCCGCTCTGCGGTGGGACTGGACTCCAAGCCCATCAGAGTGTGTAATCCCATATCCACTATTAAGTTTTCCATCGCCGGAAAAATTTCAATCGCCTCGCGCTCTTTCCAGGATGCAATCATATTTTCCGTGAGAGAAACAAACACATCCGTAAATATGTTTACCGATTCCCTGCTGAAAGATGGTCGGAGCAAACGGCGGCGCTCACGATGCTCCATACCATTCAAAAATCCCAAGCCAAGAGTTAATTCGCGCGCCATGGCTTTTGAATGCGCGAAATAGGGTATATCGTCAAAGGAATAGTTTTGAAATAGCGTGGTATCGGTGAATATTTCCTGGTTGCGGTCAGGACCAAATGCAAAAACATATTTTGGGTGCCTGCTGCTCATCGGAACGACATCTCCAAAATGATCGTACAGGCTTTGCATATAATCTGTAGGGGAAGCCCAAAGCATGAACATGTTGCCATATAGCCCGCCGGAATGCAACACGGACGGCGCAATTCGATAGGATAAGGTTGTCTCCATGATTTCCTCTGAGGATTTGGCACTTCGGGCAGCAAACCTCGTGTTCAAAATTTACCGATCGCTGTCAAAAGAATCACCCTCCCGGGCGTTATCGGCATATATCAATTCTGATTGCCTGCCTGCTCGACTGTCGCAATAGCAGCCCAATTTTCCAACCCGCATTCGCCAAATAACCTACAAGCATTTTCCAGGACTGCGGCACGCTCAGCATTGTCAGGCGTCCAATGCCGTCCTAATTCCAGGCTGGAACGAGCCTCTTCATATTTCATCGGAAATGCGTGCGCCTTTTCAATCGCCCCTCGCCAAAGCTTGCGGGCACTTTCCGGTTTATTTCGATACCACTCCATGCTTCCCTGAAAGCGCTTCAATGTAGGTTCACCAATCGAAAAGATGGCAGTATATTTCTTCAAATTCCTGATCGCAATTTGCGCATACTTCAGGAACTCATCCATTTGTGCTTTAGGCAGACCATCCTTGCGGCCTTGTTCCAATGCTAAGAAGACAATTTCCGCAAGATGTGAATCAATTAAATACACGGAATAATCAACCACGGAAGCTTTGGCGAATTTATCCAGGGCAACTTTGACCGACTCCCAAACACCTTCCCGTTCACCGATCATCCACTGCGCCAGCCACATGGCACTTCGCACGACATGTTCAGGGATATCGCCCACCCAACTCTTTTCAGAAATCGCCAGACATTTCCTTGCGTTCGTTATACAGTTATCGTATTCACCTTTCCAAACCATTGCGGAACAATCCACTTGATAGGCAAATGCAATATGGATGGGGTTTTCACGGCGCATCGCAATCTCCCAGGAACGTTTGTTATAGGTTTCAGCCAGCTTTGGTCCACCTTCCATCAACGTATTCGCGCTGTTCGCCATTGCCGCTTGCGACAGCACAAAGCGATATGGCACCATCTACAAACGCGTTCGGGGCATCGATTGTTTCACCGAGCGCAAACCAACGCTCCTTGTAATATTTCGCCTGCGAATGAAGCGGAATGAACCCAGCGACTGCGCTCATCGTCGCATACAAGGACCATGTCTCCGGTGTTGGCTTGATCGTTTCGCCGGTATTCAAGCCTGCCAGAACACCGAACAACATCGGAAGGGGATTCGGATCGCCGTTGAGGAACTGCACATAGGCGAGTTGCTCGGTGAGGATCACAATTTCCAGGCGGATCTCTTCCTGTTCGGGGTCAAGTTCCTTGCCCAGGTAACGGTCCCGTTGCAGGCGATGACCTGTCTGCCGACCGATATGTTTCAGGATGCCTCCTACTAATCCCAGGTCGGAGACAGGAAGAGGAAGCCCAAGAGTTCCCATCGCTGTTACGATATGTTCCTTCGCTTGAGCAAGATTTCCCAATCCGAGATAAGCAGCTCCCATTTTTCGATGCAGTTTGCCAAGATAGAGCGCACTCACTTTTTTGGGGTCCGTCAGATCAATCAGCTTGGTAAAGAATTCAATCGCCTCGGCATTTGCAAAGTTATTCAAGGATTGATCGGCGGCTTTTTCCAGGAACTCCCGCGCTTTATCAAGGATGACCGGATCTGTTCCAGCATCCGTCGTGCTCGCGGCTTGCTGCCAATGGTATGCCAGCAGGGTGTAGAACGACTCAAGATCCTGCTGGTGATGCTCTTCGATCCATTCTCCCACGGCACGATGCAATTGCCGCCGCTGGGCAAACAACATCATGTTATAGGCTGCTTCATGAGTGACCGCGTGCTTGAAGATATATGCCAAGTCCGGGATTTCAGTTTCCACGAGTGTCAGGCTCAATCGCGTCAAGGCATCCAGATATTCACGCAATTCCGGCTTATCATTTTCAATCGGATGGATCGCCTCGAGTATGCGATAAGTGAAGATACGCCCAATCACGCTTGCCACTTTCAAGGTCAATTGCTGGGAAGGGCCCAAGCCATCAATTCGGCTAGTGATCGCAGCCTGGAGATTATCAGGCAGTGCGACCTCCGCGAGATTGTTTAAACCAGAGGCCAGGCGCGACCGCTGTCCTTCGATCAAAAGCACACCCGAATCGCGCAAGGCATAAGCGAGTTCCTCGGCAAAGAACGGATGGCCCTCTGATTTTTCGCGGATCAATTTAC
>WNFZ01006274.1_pt1 | contig 10792 bp, 9 predicted proteins | sample 5400081 | NCBI WGS metagenome assembly WNFZ01 (sample SAMN13153365, study PRJNA577476) | soil metagenome | isolation source: 80 cm soil or saprolite under grassland replicate 1 | place: USA:California | collected 2016-06-15
GCCGGCTGCTGCGGGATTTCGCCGCCTACGCCGAAGCCGCCGGAGCCGGCACGGTCACCACCGATCTCGCGGTCGCGTGGTCGATCATGCCCCAGAACGCAAGCCCGGTGTGGGCAGCGCAGCGGCTGACCATGGTGCGCGGCTTCGCCCGCTACCTGCAAGCCGTCGACCCGGCAACCCAGGTCCCGCCCGCCGGGGTGCTGCCGGCCCGGACCCGCCGGGTCACGCCCTACATCTACTCCGACGCCGAAGTCGCCGCGCTGATGACCGCGGCCCGGATGCTGCGCAACCCGCTGAAGGCAGCGACCTTCGAGACCCTGATCGGGCTGCTCGCGGTGACCGGCATGCGGGGTAGCGAGGCGATGGCGCTGGACCGCGGCGATCTGGACACCACCGCCGGGCTGCTGACCGTCCGCGCCACCAAGTTCCGCAAATCACGCCAGCTGCCGCTGCAGGTGACCACGCTGCGGGCTCTTGCCGGCTACCAGGCCGTGCGCGACCGGCTGTGCCCGGCGCCGGCGACGGCGAGCCTGCTGGTGTCTGCGACCGGGGCGCGGCTGTGCCAGGCCACCGTGCAGCCGGCCTTCCGCCGCCTGCTCCGCCAGGCCGGGATCGGCCAGGGCCCGCCGCGGCCCCGCGCGACCATCCACGGCCTGCGTCACAGCTTCGCGGTCAAGACCCTGCTCGGCTGGTACCGGGACGGCCAGGACGTGCAGGCCCGCATGCCGTCCCTGTCGACCTGGCTCGGTCACGCCGCCCCGGCCGCCACGTACTGGTACCTGACCGGCACCCCCGAGCTGCTCGCCCTGGCGGCAGGACGCCTGGAGGCCGCGACCGGGGGCACACCGTGACCGCCCTCGCCCCGGTCCTGCAGGCGTTCTTCACCGACCGGCTGATCGCCCAGCGCCAGGTCAGCGGCCACACCGTGGCCGCCTACCGGGACACCTTCCGCCTGCTGCTGGCCTTCGCCCAGGCCCGCACCGGCACCGCCCCCTGCGACCTGCACCTAGACGACCTCGACGCCGGGCTCATCGGAGCCTTCCTGGAGCACCTGCGCAACGACCGGCATAACGGCGCGCGCACCCGCAACGCGCGGCTGGCCGCGATCCACTCGCTGTTCCGCTACGCCGCCCTGCGCCACCCCGAGCACGCGGCACTGATCCAGCGGGTCCTGGCCATCCCGCCCGCCCGCTTCGACAAGACCGTCGTGTCCTACCTGACTGCCGGGGAGGCCGAGGCGCTGCTGGCCGCCCCGGACCGCTCCCGCTGGACCGGCCGCCGCGATCACGCCCTGCTCGCGGTGGCCATCCAGACCGGGCTGCGGGTCTCCGAGCTCACCGCGCTCACCCGCGCCGACGTGCACCTGGGCACCGGCCCGCACGTCCGGTGCACCGGCAAAGGCCGCAAGGAACGCTGCACCCCGCTCACCGCGCAGGTGGTCCGGGCGCTGCGGGCCTGGCTGGGCGAGCGCGGCGGCGGACCGGGAGACCCGCTCTTCCCCACCAGCCGCGGCCAGCCCCTCAGCCGCGACGCTGTCGAGCTGCTCGTCACCCGGCACGCCACGACCGCGCAAGCGGCATGCCCCGCCCTCGCCAGCAAGACCGTTTCGCCCCATGTGCTGCGGCACACCGCGGTTATCTGTACTGCCTCTACCTCGTGAGGGACGTGCGTTCAGTGGCGTGACACGCCGGTGCCTTACGAATATCCGGTACTCGTGTGGCACGTCAGTTACGTTGTGTCACGTGACCGATTTGATTGACCTGCCTTTCCAGGCGGAGCGGGCAGTGTCTCCCCTTGACGGTTCCGAGCTGTGGGTGGTGCTCGATCCCGGTTTCGTCATCCACCGGGAGGCCAGCGATTTCCTGCGGGCGCTGCACGGGGCCAGCCGTTCGCCTCACACGATCCGCGCCTATGCCGGGCGGGTAGCGAGCTTCCTGGGCTGGTGCGCTGGGCGGGGGGTGGACTGGTCCTCGGTCAGCTTGGCGTCGCTGGCCCGTTTCAAGCACTTCATTGAGGTCACCCCGGGCCGGGGCGGGCGGCTGCGTTCGGGTGCCACGGTCAATGCCACGCTCACTGCGGTGTGTGAGTTCCTGCGGTTCTGCGCCCGGACCGGGCTGATCGATATGGCGGTGGCCGAGCAGCTGTCGGAGCCGCGGTGGCTGCGGTTCACCCCGCCGGGGTTCGATGCCGGGGAATCCGGCCAGTTCCGCACGGTGCGTGCCCGGGCGCTGAGGGCGCGGGTGCAGACGCCGTTCCCGGAAGCGCTGACAGATGAGCAGGCCGAGGCGGTGCTGGCGTGCTGCCGCCGTCCCCGCGACCAGTTCCTGGTAGTTCTTCTTCGGGACACGGGCCTGCGGATCGGTGAGGCGCTGGGGCTGCGCGGGGCGGACATGCACCTGCTGCCGGACTCACGCGCGCTGGGCTGCACGGTGGTGGGGGCTCATGTGCACGTGCGGCACCGGGCTAACCCGAATGGCGCGCTGGCGAAGTCCCGTTTCCCGCGGACCGTGCCGGCCAGCGACGCGGTGCTCGCCGCTTACGCCGGCTACCAGCATGAGCGGGCCGGGCTGGCCGACGAGGACGGGACTGAGATGGTCATGGTCAACCTCTACCATCAGCCGCTCGGCGCGCCGATGACCTACCGGGCCGCGAAGGGCTGGTTCGAGCGGCTCGCGGCTGGATGCGGGTTCCCCGTCCGGCCGCACATGCTGCGCCATACCGCAGCCACGAACTGGGTCCGGGCCGGCATCGACCTTGACGTGGTCCAGGCCCTGCTCGGGCACGCGTCGCTGGCATCGACGACCGTCTACCTGCACGCCCGCGATGAGGACAAGCGCCGCGCGGTGGAAGCCGTCGCGGCCGGGAAGCGGTACCGGTGAGCGGACGCGCGCTGCGGGCCGTCCCTGACGGGGCCTGCGGCGAGCCGCACGATGCCCAGGGCTGGGCCGAGTGGCTGCGCGCCCGGCTGGACCCGGCCTGGCGCGCCGGCGAATGGGACGGCGAGGCCTTGCTGTTCACCGGCGACCTGGACAGCGCACGGACCGCGGCGTGGCCGTGCCGCACCCCGGGATGCCCGACGGCGACGCGCCGCCCGTCCGGGCGCTGCGATGGCTGCCGCCGCGCCCGGGTGGACTCGGGCCTGTGCTGGGCCGACTTTGACACCGCGCCGCCGCCGCGGGCCACCCGCCCGCTGCGTCGCGGGAGCTGCGCGGTGCCCGGCTGTGAAGGCGATCTGCACTGCGCCGGCCTGTGCTTCCGGCATGAGCGCGCCTGGGGCAAAGACAGGACCGAGCCGGTTACGGCGTTCGCCGCGCGGGCCCGCCCGCTGACCCGGGCCGCGGAATGCCGGGTCCCGGGCTGTAACCGGGAGAGCGTCGTCCGGCGCGGGCTGTGCCGCTTCCACGACCAGCGGCTGCACCGCCGGGGCATCCTGACCGGTGACGAGCTGGCCGCCTGGGTGGCCAGCGAACGGCCTCGCCTGGGGGTGCACCAGTTCTCCCTCGCCGGGCTGCCCGAGCTGGCGCGCACAGAGCTGCTCTACGCGCTGCAGCACCGTGACCAGGCCCCGCCGCCGCTGGACCCCACCGAAGTGCGGATCCTGCTCGCCCGCCTCGGCGGCGCGGCCTCACTGCGCGAAGCCGACCCGCAAGTCGTCTGCGAGTCCGGCGGCACGCAGTACAACGCGGCGACCCGGGGCCTGTTCCGCAGCCTGCGCCGGCACCTGGACCGGGCCTGGTCCCAGTACGCCGGCGCGGACCCGTTCGCCGGCGACGTGTGGCAGGTCGCGCTGCTCGACCTGCCCGTCAACGCCTCCCGCCGCTGGCCCGCCACCCAGGGCGAGATCGACTTCGGCGTGATCGAGCCGGCCTGGCTGCGGGAGATCGTCAAGGACTGGGCCCGCTCCACCCGCCCCTACCTGCAGCGGCTGCGGGAAACGCTGCGCGCCTGCCAGGCCGCCTCGCACGCGCTCATCACCGCCGGGCGCACCGACCCGGCCAGCCTGGGCGCCGGCGACTTCACCCGCATTCTGGATGCGATCAGCACCCAGCGGCGCACCGACGGCGACCTTTACTCAGCCAACCACCGCAACTTGATGATCTACCAGTTCTGCCAGGTCATCGAGCATGGCCGTGCCAGCGGGCTGATGACCGCGGTGCCCGACCCGTTCCGCCCCGCCAGCCGGCACCGGGTCCGCGAGGACCCCAATGAGGACGAGCTCGGCAAGGCCCTGCCCGAAATGGTGATCCGCCAGCTCGACGCCAGCCTGCACCTGCTCGGCCCGGCCGGGCGGGCCGGGGCGATCCCCGCAGCTGACCTGCAGCAGATGCACCAGGTGATCTATCAGATCCTGCGCGACACCGGGCGGCGTCCCGGCGAGGTAGTCAGCCTGCGGGCCGGCTGCGTCGAGGTGACCGGCGGCCAGCACAACCTGATCTACGACAACCACAAGGCGGGGCGGATGCGCCGCCGGCTGCCGATCACCGCCGGCACCGCCGAGATCATCCTGGCCTGGCAGCAGCACCGCGCTTCGCTGCGCGTGCCCCCGGCCCTGGACCGGTGGCTGTTCCCCAGCCCGCTGCTGCGCGCCCGCCAGTCCCGCGGGCACATCACGCCGTCCTGCGTGGCCCGGGGGTTCAAGGCCTGGACCGGCCAGATCGGTGTCATCGACTCCGAGCTGCCCGGACCCGGCGGCACCCCGGCACCGTTCGACCCGTCCCTGATCACCCCGTACGCGCTGCGCCATTCCTACGCCCAAAGGCACGCTGACGCCGGGGTGCCGGTGGACGTACTCAAAGAGCTCATGGACCATGCGTCGGTGACCACTACGATGGGCTACTACCAGGTCAGCCTCAAGCGCAAGCAGCAGGCCATCCGCGCGGTCGGCCAGCTGGCCACCGACGCAGCCGGCAACCCCGCCCCGTTCGCCAGCACCACCGCCTACGAGCGGGCCTCGGTTGCGGTGCCGTTCGGCAACTGCACCGAGCCATCCAACGTCAACGCAGGCGGAGGCACCTGCCCGATCCGCTTCCAGTGCGCCGGCTGCGGCTTCTACCGGCCCGACCCCTCCTACCTGCCGGCCCTCGAACAGCACATCGCCGGCCTGCGTGCCGACCGGGAAACCGCCCGGGCGATGGATGCTGCCGGTTACGTGCTGGCCAGCCTCACCGCCGAGATCGACGCGTTCACCGCCGTGACCGAGGCGATGCACCGCAAGCTCTCCCAGATGGACCCTGCCCAGCGCGCCGAGATCGAGGAAGCCAGCCGGATCCTGCGCCGCGCCCGCGCCGCCCGCACCCTGCCGCTGATCCCCTCAGCGGCCCCCGTCACGCAGACCGCATGACCGCCCCCAGCCGCGCCCAGGCCATGCTGGCCGCCCGCGCCAAAGCCAGCCAGGACAAGCGGCAGCGTGCCCTGGACGCCGTGCAGTCCCTCGAAGCCTCCGGGACACCGGTCACCGCGACCGCGGTTGCCGCCGCTGCCCAGGTATCCACCTGGCTGGTCTATGCCGGCGGCGTCCGCGAGCACGTCGAAGCCGCTCAGCGCCGCCAAGGCGAGCACCAGCCCGGTCCCGGCCCGGTCACCCCGCCCCGCCGCGGCGCCCCGGCCACCCAGGCCAGCCTGCGCACCGACCTCGCCATCGCCCGCGAGGAGATCCGCCGGCTCCGCGCCGAACGCGACAAGCTCCGCAGCCGGCTCCGCCTCCAGCTCGGCGCCGAAATCGAAGGACCCGACAGGGCCGAGCTGATCGCCCGCGTCGCCGACATCGAAGCCGCCGCCCGCCAGCTCGCCGCCGAGCGTGACGCCCGCGCCGCCGAAGCGAGCCACGCCCAGCGGCAGATCCGCGAGCTCCAAGACGATCTCACCGCGGCCCGCGAAAGCCTGCGCCGCGCGATCCGGCAGGCAAACCAGTGACCCGCGCCGCCCGCAACGCTTGTTGCCCGTCACTGAACATTCCGATGAAGGCGGCGCTGGTGATTCCGATGTGGGGGCGTGGTAAGGCCCCGCGGCCGTGGTGGCTGCGGGGCCTTGGTGGTGGTGGTGCCGGTGGTTGTGGGTGAGGTGCCGGGGTTATGTGTCGGTGATTTCGGTGACGGCGGCGCGGGCGGCGTTCTCGTCGACGATGGCTTTGCCGGCGGTGTAGGTGGCGACGAGGGCTTGGAGGGCGAGGTTGTTGACGGCGCGGGGGTAACCGCGGGCGGTGGTGTGGATGAGCGCGACCGAATCGTCGCTGAACAGGGTGTCGGACCGGCCGGCGAGCTTGAGGTGGTGGGTGATGTAGCTGCTGGTCTCGCCGCTGGTCATGGGGGGCATGGTGTAGCGCAGGGCGACGCGCTGCTCCAGGGCGGCGAGGACGGCGAGCTTCATGGTGCGCCGCAGGGTGGGCTGGCCGACGAGCAGGCAGGCCAGGGGCGAGTCGGCGTCGAGGTTGTGGTTGGTGAGCATCCTTATGGTCTCGAGTTGCTCGTAGCGCAGCAGGTGGGCCTCGTCGATGACCAGGACGGGGGTTTTGCCGCGCTCGTCGCGTTCGGCGGCCAGGATGGCGGAGGCCTGGGCGGTGAGCCGGGAGCCGCTGCGGTCGGGCTGGCCGCCGAAGGTGGCGACGATCATCTCGTGCAGGCCGCGGACGCCGATCATCGGGTTGGGCAGGTAGATGATGGTGTGCCGGGAGGCGTCCAGGCCGGCCAGGACGGTGCGGACCGAGACGGTCTTGCCGGCCCCGACTTCGCCCGTTATGACGCCTATCGAGCGTTCGCTGATGCACCAGGTGATGCGGGCGACGGCCTCGTTGTGGGCGGCGTGGCGGTGCAGCATGCCGGGGGCCAGGTCGCGGCCGAACGGCATCCGGGTGAATCCGTAGTGGGCCTGGAGCTTGTCGATCATGGCTGGTCCTGGGGGGTGCGGTGGCGGCCGTTGACGAGGGCGAGCTGCTGCTGGGCGGCGTCCAGGTCGCCGGCCAGGGCGGCGGCGGATAGGCGGGCGTCGTCGAGGAAGATCGCGGCGCCCTCGACGGCCGGGGCAGGGTCCTGTCCGTGGTCGTGGCCGAGTTTCCCGGCGGCCAGGGCCTGGTCGAGGTAGCGGGTGATCTGGGTGAGCAGCTGCCCGAGCCGGCCCGCGGCCTGGGACAGGGCGCCGAGGACGTCGTAGGCGACAGCGGGCTGGTCCAGGCCGGCGCCGCAGTTCGTGGTCCAGTTCAGGCCGCGGATGGCCTCGGCGGCGGTGCGGGCCAAGGTGATGGTGCCGTCGCTGGTGAGGTCGTCCAGGCTGATCATCTGCCGGAAGTCATCCACGGGAGTCTCCTTCCTCCTCCTGCTGCTGGCCGGCGCTGTCCGCGGCGGCGGGCGGAGGGCTGGCGAGGGCGGCGTAGTTGACCCGGCCGGCGGCCTGCCTGTCGTGCTGGTCGCCGAGCAGGGCGAGGTAGTCGATGCCGGTCGCGCGGGGGATGTCGTCGCCGGGCAGGGGTTCGGGGCGGGCCTTGGGGTGGGCGTGCCGGGTGATGTGGTGCGGGGTCGCGGTGCCGGCGTCCTGCCCGCCGGACCGCACCGACAGCACGGTGAGGTCAAATGGGTCGAAGACCAGCTCGACGCGCCGCCCGGCCAGGCCCGGGTCGACCTGGTACCGGTTGCCGTGCATGGACACGGTCGCGGTCTTGGTGACGGTCCGCCATTCGGACCAGCGGAACGCCTCTGCCAGGTCGGCAGCGGCGGGGACGGGGAACGGGCCGCCGGCTTCCCACCGGGCCAGCGGCGGCTGCCCGGTCTCGGAATGAGCCCGGACGTGGTAGACCGTCTCGGTCCACGCGGTGAACAGCTTGTTCAGTTCCGCTAGATCCTTTACCTGGGCGGCGCGGGCTTCGGTCAGCTCGGCCAGGAACTGGCCGCGCACGGTGCGGAAGAACCGCTCGATCTTCCCCCGCCCCTCGGGCCTGCCGGGCTGGCTGTGCACCAGCTTGATGCCCAGCTTCGCGCAGGCCCGCAGCAGCCACGCGTCGACGAATGCCGACCCGTTGTCAACGTAGGCGTGCTCGGGGACGCCCCGGGCGGCCAGCGCGGGGCGCAGCGCGGCAGCCAGCCGGATGGTGTCCTCGGCGAACCCGAACCGGGCGGCCATCACCGCCCGGGAATGATCGTCCAGGAACGCGAAAAGGTAGGTCTTGCGGCCGTCCACCCGGATCGCGTGCAATGCGTCGCCGGTCCAGATCTCGTTCGGCCGCGATGCCTCGAACCGGCCGAACACCGGCGTCGCCTCAGCGGTGACCAGCGTGGTCAGCCCGGTCCGGTTGAACATCCGCTGGATCGTCCGCTCATCGGGCGCCCACCCCGACTGCGCCTTGAGGATCCGCTGGACCTGCGCCGCGGTCCGGGCCGGGTTCTCCTTCTTCAGCGCCGCCGCGAGCTCCAGCACCTCCGGCGGGGTCCGCGGCTGGGACTGCCGCGGCGACGGGACCAGCGCGTCGAACCCGCCGCGGCGCCACGCGCGGATCCACACATCCAGCGTCCACCGGGTCACCCGCACCGGCTCCCCGGACGGGCCGCCGTGCTCGCAGGCCGCGATCGCCCGCACCATCGCCCCGCGCTGGCGCGTGGACAGCGCCGGGTCCGCGGCCTCCCGGATCAGCATGTACCGGAACAGCCCGACCGCCCGGGCCCGCTCCAGCCTCGCCTGCTCTTCCTCTTCAGCCTTGCTCATGCCCACCAGGGGCACCTCCTCCGGTCAGTGAAATGACCGGGACACCATCCCGCGGCGCCCCCGCAGGCCGTAACGGGTCAGCTCGTGTTGCGGCCCCCGCCCGGCCAGCCCGGCGCCAGCAGCAGCCCGCCGCTCGCCGCCGACGCCGCCGTCCACACCGGCACCTCGCCGAGCTGCGGCCACCGCGCCGCCACCGCCGCCGCCGCGCCCGCGATCGCCGACACCGCCGCGGCCACCGGCCTCGCCGCCCCGGCCGGCATCACCGGATCCGGGCCGGTCCGGGCCAGCAGCACCGTGAAGAACACCCGCACCGGCTCCGCCCGCCCGGCGAACCGCCGCAGCCACCCCCGCACCGTCGCCGCCGCCCGCCCCAGCTGCCCGGCGATCTTGCGGTGCCCGTCCCCGCCGGCCGCCGCCTCCAGCGCCGCCCCGATCACCGCGGCCGCGTCCGCCCGGCGCAGCAGGCACCACGCCGGCAGCAGCACATGCGTCCCCTTGCACTGGCGGCACCGTGACCTGCGCGGCACCACCTCCGCGTCCGGCCTCTCCGCTGTCCGCACCGGCCGCAGCCGCCCGTTCCCCCACCCGCCCAGCACCCCGCCGCACGACGGGCAGGCCAGCTCCCCGCCCGCCAGCTGCCGCTCGACCTCATCCCGGTCACCGTTTACCGTGAGCACGACGCCTCCGCGCGTCACCCAGCGGCCCTCCCCGAGGCTTCGCCAAAAGATCATGGGGAGGGCCGCACCAAAACCGACCCGCTCACCGTGCAGCCCGCACGCCCCGCCCGCAACCCCGCCCCGGGGACCGCCCGCCCGCGGCAGCCAGCACCAGCCGCCCGCCTGCCCATCGGTGAGGTGCCGCCGCCGACGAACACTCGCCCCCGCCTAAGCCAGCACCCCCCACATCGGCGTCCCTAATGCCGCCCGAAACCCCCGACATGGGAATCTTGAGCGCCGCTCAACAAACGCTGAGCAGCCGCAACCATCAGCTCGGGCAGCCGTGACCAGTTCCGTCACGTCACGAAACGACACCGGCCAGCCCGCCCGGTGCCTGCACTGCGACACCGCCCTGCCTGACCAGCCAAGGCCCGGGGGCGGCCGCAAACCCCGGTACTGCACAGACGCATGCAAGGCCAGGGCATACCGGGCCCGCCAGCTCACAGCCTGGGCCAGGCCGCCGGAGGAAGTCACGCTGCCAGCCACCGCAGCGGCCCGGTACGCCCGCGCCACCGAAATCCACCGCCAGATCAGCGAGCTCGTCACCACCCTCGCCGACATCGCCAGCGGTCAGCAGGCGCTGTTCGAGTCCACCACCACCAGCAAGCCGGTACGCACCACCATCAAGGAACTGAACAAGCTCACCAGCGAACTGGCCGCCCTCGCAGCCGCGGCAAGCCCGCGCTGAAACATAACGTCACGAAACCCGCACCGCAGCCCGACCCACGTCGCTCACGTCGCTCACGTCACTCACCCACAGAAACCAGCTCTGACCTGGCACTTCTCAAAATCGAGTACAGATAACGCTGGCCATGCAGTTGCTGCACGCCGGCGTCGACATCACCGTGATCGCGCTCTGGCTCGGGCACGAGCACTCCGAAACAGCCCAGATCTACATTCACGCCGACCAGACGATCAAACAGCGGGCCCTCGACCGGACCACGCCCCCGGGCATCCGCCCGGGCCGCTACCGGCCGCCCGACAAGCTGCTCGCCTTCCTTGAGCAGCTGAGCTGACATGCCCCCCGGATTATGCCGAGGGTTCCACAGCAGCCACCACCCGCGGCCTGCACCTTGCCCGGCTGCCCGGCATAATCCGGGCCTCGGCATAACGGCACCTATGCCGATGTCGGCATAGGTGCCGGTACCGCACCACCTCCCGCAGCGCCCGCACCTGCGGCGGCGCGATCCACGCCTCCGGCAGCCTGCCCATGCGCAGCAGATCCGCCAGGTCCGCCGCGTCCCGCTCATCTTCTCCGAACTAGGAAATGATCTTGGAATCGGGCGTGTCGCGGCTTGTTTGGTGAGGTCAGGGGTGGCTGGGTGGGTTCGTGCTGGTGCGGCCGGCGGTTTCGGTGAAGGCGGGGATGCTGAGCTGGACAGCCTGGT
>WNFZ01006275.1_pt1 | contig 10792 bp, 7 predicted proteins | sample 5400081 | NCBI WGS metagenome assembly WNFZ01 (sample SAMN13153365, study PRJNA577476) | soil metagenome | isolation source: 80 cm soil or saprolite under grassland replicate 1 | place: USA:California | collected 2016-06-15
GACGAAGGCGTCGACGTCCATGGCGGTGGCGGTTTCCCGGTCGGCCTTGAGCGCGGTGAGGTGTTCTTCGATGGCCGGCAGGTAGGACGGGTCGGGGCGGTAGAAGCCGCAGCCGGCGCATTGGAACCGGATCGGGCAGGCTTTGCCGCCGGCCTTGACGTTGCTGGGTTCGCGGCAGTTGCCGAATGGCACCGACACAGACCTGAGCTCGTAGGCCGCCACGGATCCGGTTACGGCTGGGGCGCCGGTCCGGTCGTGGACATAGCGGCCCATCACCTTGATGGCTTCCCGCTTGCGCTTCAAGGACACCGAGTAGTACCGCTGGGTGGTGCTGATGTCGCGATGATCCATCAACTCTTTGAGCACCTCGACCGGGACGCCGGCATCAGCGTGGCGCTGGGCGTAGGAGAACCGGAACGCCTTCGGGAAGATCAGCGACCGGTCGAACGGCAGCGGTGTCCCGTCGGGTCCGGGCAGGTCGCCGTGCAGCACGGGGGTCGCGTTGATCCATGCCCGCATAACCGAGGTGAGCTTGTTGGTGGCCAGATGGCCCCTGCTGGCACGGTCGGTCATGGCCGGGAACAGCCACTCCCGTGTGGTCTCCGGCAGGCGCAGCCCGGCACGCCGGTGCTGCCAGGTCTGGATCGCGTCCGCGGTTGCGGCGGTGATGGGCAGCCTACGGCGCAGTCGCTGCTTCTTGAAGTTGTGGTAGATCAGGCTGTACTCGCCGCCCTCGACCTCCAGGCATTCCAACGGCAGGGCGCACACCTCGCGGGGGCGGCGGCCGGTGTCGCGCAAAACGACGTACACAGTGTGGAACATGGCCTGGATGTCGTCCTGGGCCCAGTCGCCGTAGCTGCGGTTGCTGCCGAACAGGTCGATGTGGGTGTCGAGTTGCGCGATGACCGTCTCGGGGATGGCCTTGCCGATCTCGTCCTCGTTCTCGTCAACGTACTTGATGCGCAGGTCGGGATGGCGGCCGAACCCGGCCGACAGGCCGGGCAGCATCTCGTTGCTGCGGCCGAAGTCCAGCACTGTGAGGAACATTCCGAGCAGGGTGGCGCGGTTCTTGTCCCGGTAGGGCCGCCCGGTGTGTGAGTTGGCGCGGCGGAAGGCGTCCACCACGGCGGTCACGTCGGCGAATCGCAGCGCGCTGGTGTCGGTGCCGCCGCCGGGCCGCAGCGCCGGGGTTCGGGAGGCGATGGTGGCGGCCCACACTGTCTGCTTGAGCCGTTGGCTGACCGGCCGGACGGTCCGGGCCCACGCCATGGTCAGCTCCCGCAGCCAGTCCTGCACGATCGGAGTGAAGTCGACATGGGCCTGGGCGTTGTTGGTGCGGGGGCGATCCAGGTCGAACTGGGATGGGATGCCCACCGCGATCAGGTCCCATACCGGCCGGTGGGTGGGATCGAGGCCGCGGTGCTCGTCGTATGCCGTGTGCACGGCGCGCACGATGTCGGTGGCGTGCGCCCGGGCCGTGCCCATCGTCCTGACGCGGGGCGCGATGTCGGCGGCGCGCACGGCGGTCAGGGTGTCAGCGTTGGTGAGGACCCGCACCAGGGCGCGGACGGCGGGCAGGTCGATCGGCCGCCCGAGCGTGTCGCGGAGCTGCAGCCCGTACCGCATCTCCAGCCGCACGGTGTCGCTGAGCGGGGCGAGGCTGAACTGATGGGTACCCAGGTAGGGCAGCTGCCGGGCGGCCCACCGCTCGCACTCGTCCTCGCGCACACGGCCCACGCGGCACTCTGCGCGCCACCGCCGGTAATGCAGGTCGCACAACGGAACGATGGCACGGCGCTGCCGCGGGCAGCCCAGCACCGCGCACTCCTCCAGACCGGGTAGCGAGACGGCGCGGCTGCGGGCCCACTCCTCGATCGGCAGCGGACTTCCGTGGGCGCGCCATCTGCTGGAGTGCATCAGACACAGCCCGCGCCGGCCGGAGTAGGCGACCCGCGCGCACCGGATACCGTCGCGCTCCACCAGGCAGGTCGGTTCGGCCACGCCCATGTAGTGCTTGAACACCGATGGCTGGTGCGTGTCGACGAACAACGCCTCGGCAATGTTCACGCCGCGTAGGTCCTGATCGCAGGCGTAGCAGAACCTGGCCCCGTCGGTGATCGTCGTGCAGGCACCTACCGCGCAGACCCGGCAGTTCGTTGCCGGGTTGGCCGGGTCGCCGGTGAACAACCACGCCGCCGGGTCCCATTCGCCGGTGCGCCAACTGCCGTCCAGACGCTGCTGGAGCCAGGCACGCCAAGCATCCAGGTCCGGTTCGACTCCGGTGGCCGGTGCGGCGGTGACTGGCGCGAGGTGGCGTGCGGTCTGGGTCACCGTTGTGCCGCCGCCCACGCGGCGGCTGTCTCGACCGCGGCGCGTTTCTCCGTCTCGTCGGTGTGCAGGTACGGCTGCATCGAGGCCGGCGAGACATGGCCGAGCACGGCCTGGATCGCGTCGCGGGCCACGCCCGCCTTGCGCATCGTGGTCGCAGCCGTGTGTCGCAGCAGGTGCGGCCGTACCGTGACACCGGTGGTCGCGGCGAGCCGGTCGAACATCTCCTTCGCGTTGGTATAGCTCATGCCCAAGCCCAGCGGCCGCCGGTAGAGGTTGACGAACACCAAGTCGCTGCCGTCATCAGGCAGCAGCCGGGCACGCTCGTAGCCGCCCATTGCGGCGCCGTCCATGGCCCGACATCCATTCACCCACAACCCGACCGGACCCAACGGCCCGAGGGCGCCTACAAAGAGGAAGTCCTCAACCGTCCATAGCGGACGGACGGCGTCGTCGAGCTGGAGTCGTCGGCGGTCCGCCGTCGTCGTTGGTGTCGCGGCCGGCGTCGTCCGGCTCGTCGAAATCGTCGTCTCCGGCGTGCTCGAGGTCGTCGGCGTTCCCGGCGGCGCCGGGTTCGACGTCAACGTTGTCGTACCCCTGGACCGACCAGGCGGGGTCTGCCGCCGGCCGGTCGACCGGTCGCAACCGGCTGCGGGTGCGGGCGGTGCTGTCCGACCTGCAGGACGGTGCGACCAGCCTGCGGGTGCTCGCGGCCGAGTACGGCTTCGCCGACTAGGCCCACCTGAGCCGGGTAGTTCGCCGCCAGCTCGGCCGCTCGCCGACCGAGATCCGCCGGCTCCTCACGACACCCGATCGCGCATGAATGTCCAAGGCCACCGCGCCGGGACCAGCCCACGATAAGGGCTATGGCATCTCGTTATTCCCTTCGGCGCGCCGCCGTATTGCTGGTGATCGGTCTCGCCGGCTCGCTCGGCGCCGCGACACCCGCGGTCGCGGAGCAGACCGGGGCCGGGCCGTCGCACCGTCCGACCCTCGTCGACCCCGCTCCCTGTGCCGAGGTCGCCAACTTCACCTGCGCGTACCTCAGCGTGCCGCTGGACCACAGCGGCGTGACACCAGGCCGGCTGCGCCTGCGCGTCGCCGTGGCCGACAACGCCGCGGCTCCGCGCGGCGTACTGATGCTGCTCACCGGTGGCCCGGGCCAGCCGGGGGCCGGCCTGGCCGGTCGCGTCGTCCCCCGCCTGGCCCCCCTCCTCAACGACTATCGACTGGTACTGCTCGACCGGCCCACCATGCCCGTCCTCTTACTGGCCGGCGACCGCGACCTGTCCACCCCGCTGGAATGGGCCCGGGCGGAGGCGACGCACGCGCTGCAGGCAACGCTGGTCGTGATACCGGGGATGGGCCACTCCATCCAAGGCCGCAACGCCACCGGAGACGCCGCCGTCCAAGAGGTCCTGCTAGGACGCCCCTGACCGAGAGCAGAAACCGTCGAGGACGACGAGATCGAACGGGCGGTGTAGTCCGCTCCGGCGCCGGCGATCCCAATATCCTCAGTGGACAGTCTCGGGAGAATCCATTGTGAACACCGGCGGCAGCGAGCCGTGCTTAACCTCGGTCGACGACCGATCCCGTCGCTTGCCTCATTCGCGTATGGCGGCCGCGACGTAGGCGAACCCCCGGGCGAGTTCCTGCTGGGCTACCGCGAGCGGGTACGCGATGAAGCCGTGTACCGCGTCCGCGACAACCTCGAGCACGGCCGGGCTGCCCGCCGATCGCCAGCGGGCGGCCATGAAGAGGGAGTCGTCGAGCAGCGGGTCCTCGGTACCGACGACGAACCGGGCCGGCGGCATCCCGCTGAGGTCGGCGTAGAGCGGTGAAATGTCGGGGTCTCGGCGCTCCTCTGGGCTGCGGCCGGGCACGAACTGGTCGTTGAACCAGGTGATGACCGGAACAGACAGGACGAGGTTGCGGTCTCCCCAGCGCCGCGTGCTGGGCGTCATCGACAGGTCGTACCCGCCGAAGGTCAGTTGCGCTGCGCGGAACGCCCCGGTGATGCCGTGCCGGTCCCGAAGCCGCAGCAGCGTGCTGACCGCGAGGTGGGCACCGGCCGACTCGCCGCCGATGACGAGCCGGTCGGACCCGAACTCGCGCTGAGCGTTCGCCACCAGCCAGGCGGCAGCGTCTTCGCAGTCGTCGGGGCCCGCCGGGTACGGGTGCTCGGGCGCGAGCCGGTACTCGACGCTGACCACAGCGACGTCGGCGTTGTGCGCGAGCGCCGCGAGGAACGGATCCTGGTTCGCCGCCGAACCAAGCGTCCAGCCGCCACCGTGCAGGTGCAGGAACACACCGCGAACGACCTCCGGGGTGAAGACCCGGATCGGGATGTCACCGGCCCGACCCGGTACGGTCCGGTCGACCGCCTCGTCGAGGCGCACCGGGGCCGGAAAAGGCCCTGCGCCACGCGCCCGGTCTTCGCGGATCTTCACCGGATCGTCGACTACGTTGACCGGCGGAATCGTCGCCATCAGGTCGGCGAGTTGCCGGTTGAAGGCGCGGGTCTCGTCGATCTCGTCGAACCCGGTGGTCGCCACTCCGGCGACCGCGTCGAAAGCACTCATCGGCACAGGCTGACGCAGTGGCGGCGCCAGCGGAAGCCGTGGGTCGCTGGCGGCGGGCCACGCCCGCGCAACGCCGCGATCTCGCCCCGTTCTGGTTGGCGACAACCATCCTGGCGACGGTGTACTTGCTGGGCAGTTCGCCTCCGGCGACGAGACGCACGGGTTCCCCTACCTGCTCTGGGAGCTGCGCGCGGTGCTCCAGATCTGCCTGCCCATCGTGTTCCTCGCCGGGCTGCTCTCCACCCGGCTGGCCCGCAGCGTGGTGGGCACCCTGGTGGTCGACCTGCAGACCCCGGTACCTCCGGGCGACCTGCGTGGCCTGCTCGCCCTTACGCTGGCCGATCCGTCGGTGGACATCGTCTACCCGCTGGATGGCACCGATCGCTGGATCGGTTCGGACAGCGCGCCGGCGAGCCTGCCGGTACCGGGGACCGGCCACGCGGCCCGCTCGCGCTGTGCTGCAACGACCCGTCCTGGGTACTGGCGGGCATCGTCGCCGAGCACATGGCGGTTGCGCGGCACCGGGCGGCGTACCCGGAGATCAACCGCGATCTCGGGGTGGCCGCGCGCTTCGCTGTCGGCGCGGCCGGCCTCGGCCTGGGCGGGCCGTACCGCCGGGTGATCCGGTCGGTCACCGCCCCGGTGCTGCTGCTGCTCGGCGAGCGGGACCGTTGGTGCCCGTCGCCGCGGCCCGGGCAGCCGCCCGCCGTAACCCCGGCTGGATGGTGCGGATCCTGCCCGGCCTCGGCCAGGTGCCCCAGCTGGAAGCCCCACAGACCATCGCGACCGCGGTACGCGACTGGCTGGACGCCCACCCGTCAACGACCGGCGGCCGCGGCTGACCGTTCCCGGACGGCTGCCGTCCGGGCGGTCGCGGTTCCGGTCCGGGGGCGCGGGTTCGCCAACCGGACCAGCTCGCCGATGGCCTCGCCGATGCCGAGGCCGAGCAACCTGGCCGTCGGTCAGCTCACCGCGCTCGGCGAGCAGATCGCGGAACCCCCGCGTGACGGCCGCCAGCACCACGTCGTTGACGGTGCCGCCGAACGCCTTGCCGACCCCCTTGATCTCATCGAGGTCGGCCCGCACCCACTCCCAGCGCCGCTGCGGAGCGACCGGACTATCGAGCACCCGGGCTGGGCCAAGGCTGCGTGGATCTTGAGAAGAAGGCGGTTGGCAGCCGGGCGGCAGGTGTCACCCGCGGCGGCTGTTCCTAGGCTCATGGCATGTGGCTCGATCCGCCGGCTGCTAGGTTCGTCGGCCGGCACGACGAGGTGGAACGGCTGCGTGCGCTGGTGGAAGACCTGGCGTCCGGCCGCGGCCACGTGGTGCTGATCGAGGGTGAGCCGGGAATCGGGAAGTCGGCGCTGCTGGCGGTGGGCTTGGCCGAGGCCCCGCCGCTCGGCTGCGAGCTGGTGTGGGGCGCTGCCGACGAGCTGAGCGAGCGCTTCTCCCTGCGGGTGATGCTGGATTGCCTGGGAGTCGACGCGTCGTCGGCAGATCCGAGCCGCGCGGAGATCGCCGCGACGCTGCTGGGGCAGCGGCCCGCCGGGCTGCTCGGCGCCGGCGATCCGGTACTGGCGGCCACGGAGCTGCTCGTGGCGATGGTGGAGCGCTCGTGCGTCGGCGCACCGCTCGCGCTGGTGATCGACGATTTGCAGTGGGCCGACGATGCGACCCTGCTCGCCTGGCATCGGCTCGCCGAGCTGGTCGACCAGATGTCGTTGCTGCTGGTAGGGGCATTCCGTCCGGTGCCAAGGCGGGACGCGCTGGACCGGCTACGTCGTACCGTGCAATCCCGCGACGGCGTCGTGCTGGCGCTGCAGCCGCTCCCGGAGTCACAGGTCGCCGAGCTGGTGGCCGGTCTGGCCGGCGCGCCGCCAGGACCCCGGCTGCGACGGCTGGCAGAGCGCGCGGCCGGCAACCCGCTGTACGTACGGGAGCTGGTCGACGCCCTGCTGCGGGAGAAGGCGGTGGTCGTAGCGGCCGGACAAGCCGACTTGCATGGCGGCGCCACGGAGGGCGCCCCTGTCTCGCTGAGCGCCGCGGTCGCCCGGCGGCTGCAGTTCCTGTTCCCGGCCGTGACCGAGGTGCTGCAGGTGGCGGCGCTGCTGGGAGGCGGGTTCTCGGCCGCGGAGTTAGCCGTGGTGCTCGGCCGGCCCGAGGAAGAGCTGATGCCGCAGGTCGAAGACGCGGTGGCCGCCGGGGTACTGCTCAAGGCCGGAGGGCGGTTGACGTTCCGACACGCGCTGATCCGGCAGGCGCTGTACGAGGCGATGCCCGGCGCGCTGCGCTCCGGGCTGCACCGGCATGCCGCGAAGGCGCTGGCCGAGGCGGGCGCTTCGGTTGCCGATGTCGCCACGCAGATCGTCGCGGCGCCTGCGGCAATGGACCACTGGGTCCTCGACTGGCTCGCTGGCGCCGCCTCGGCGCTGGCCAACCAAGCCCCGCAGATCGCCTACGAGCTGCTGCAACGGGCGGTCGAGGAGCTCGCCCCGGGCGACCCGCGGCGCGAGCCTCTCGCGGCATGCCTGGCCGGCCTTCTGTTCCGGCTCGGCCGCAACGCCGAGGCGGAGGCGTATGCCCGGGCCGCGATGGCGCCAGCACGTGACCGGGACCGGACCGCGCACATGCGCTGGATCCTCGCGTACACGTTGATGCGCACCGGGCGGGTGGCGCAGGCCGCCGCCGGTCTGAAAGAGGCGCTCGACGACGCGGAGCTGCCCGGTGCGTGGCGTGCCCGGCTGCTGGCCCTGGCCGCCACCATCCAGGCGGCCACGGTCGGCGACCTCGACGCCGCGGAGGCGACCGCCCGCCAGGCCCTCGCCCTCGGTGAGGCGGAGGGTGACCGGTTCGCCATCGGCTGCGCGCTGCAGGGCCTGTCGTCGGTGTACGCGGTCCGCCGGGACGAGCGGCACCGGCTGGAGTGCGTCGACCGCGCCTTGGACGTGCTCGGCGACGACCCCGAGTACACGGACCTGCGATTGATTCTTCTGGCCAACCGGATGTACTCGCTGAGCGTGCAGGACCGGATGGCCGACGCCGAGGCGAGCCTGGCCACCGTTCGCGAGCTGGCCGAGCGGGTAGGCGACGCCCAGCTCGCCAGCATGCACCACCCGGCCGCGACGCTGTACTTCTTCGAGGGGCGCTGGGATGACGCGCTGGCAGAGCTTGACGCCATCCCCGACGTACCCGAGGACCGAACCTTCGTTGGCATGGTCCACGGCCTTGCCGCGCTCATCGCCGGGCGTCGGGACGACCGGGCGACGGCTGCGGTGCACCTGGCGGCCGTACGGGACGACCCACTCGACACGCCAGCAGCCCGGCTGAACAGCCTGCCGCTGTTCAGTGCGCGAACCGTGGCGGCCGAGCGTGACCGTGATCCCGCTCAAGCGGTCGCGGTGCTCGCCTCGTTGCTGGATCCGCAGTACGCACAGGCGGAGCGGCACCTGCTCCTTCCCGAGCTGGTCCGGCTCGCGGTGACCGTTGGCGACGTCGCCACCGCGCGTAAGGCGGTCGAGACCTGTACCGCGGACGCCGCCCGGGACCCCACCGCAAGCCGGCAGGCCGCCGTCCAGCGGTGCCAGGGCATGCTCGATGGAGACCCCGCCCCGGTGCTCGAAGCCGCCGCGCACTACCGGGCCGTCGGCCGGCTCCCCGAACTCGGCCAGGCCCTGGAAGACGCCGCGGTCCTGCTTGCCAGACGCGGCGAGGTCCACGCCGCCCGTGCGGCGTATACCGAGGCCGTGGAGCGCTACGGCGAGCTGGGCGCGGCCTGGGACCTGCGGCGGGCCGACAGCCGCATCCGCCCGTACGGCATCCGCCGCGGCGCGCGCGGACCGCGCCGCCGCGGTCCCCGCTTCGGCTGGGAGGCGCTGTCGCCGACCGAACGCCTCATCGCCGGCCTGGTCGCGCGGGGACGCTCGAACCCCGACATCGCCAGTGAGCTACTGCTCTCCCGACGCACCGTGCAATCACATATCTCCCACATCCTGATCAAGCTGACCGCCCACTCGCGGATGGAGATCGCGCGCGAGGCGGTCCAGCACGCGGACGTGGAGTAAACCCGTGACGCCCGCGGCGGTCGTCCTCGGCGGCTGTTCGGACCTGGAGGAGCCCGATGCCCGAGCTGCTGGTGCTGAGTGAGGACGAGGTACGGCGGCTGCTCGACCTGGACGGTCTGGCGGCGGCGCTGCGGACGGCGCTGCGATCGGTCAGCGCCGGGACCGCGTCGGTGCCGGCACGGATCGGGGCCTACTCCGAGGCGGGCCTGCTGGGCGCGATGCCCGGCTTCGTGCCCGGGCTTGGGCTGGGCGCCAAGCTCGTCGCGTACCTTCGCGACAACCACACCCGCGGGCTGCCCGGTCACCAGGCGCTCATCACCCTGTTCAACCCCAACGACGGGACGCCGTGCGCGCTGATGGGTGGCACGCGCATCGCCGGCATTCGAACGGCGATGACCGCGGCGGTCGGTGCCGCCGCGCTCGCCCGCCCGGACGCGCGGGCGCTGGCCATCCTGGGCGCCGGCGTGCAGGGCGGCACCCATCTGGAGGCCTTTACCCACGAGCTTTCCTTCGCTGACATCCGGGTCGCCTCACGCGATCCGAGCCGGGCCGCCGAGCTTGCCGATAGGTCATCAGTCGCTCGCCCGGTCGGCTCGTTCGAAAGGGCGGTGCGGGGGGCGGAGGTCGTCTGCCTCTGCACCGATGCGTACGAGCCGGTGATCTCCCGTGAATGGCTGAGCCCCGCGCACACGTCAGCTCGGTCGGCAGCGGAGCGGAGGTCGACCCGGAGACGCTGGCGGTCGCCGCCGTCTTCGTGGAGTCGCGGGCGTCGGCCACCCGCCCGTTCCCCGCCGGCGCGCGCGAGCTCTCCGGGATGGACCCGGACACGGTCACGGAGGTCGGGGAGGTGTTGCTCGGCAAGCATCCAGGGCGCACGTCGGATACGGAGATCACCGTGTACAAGTCCACCGGGCATGCCTCTGAGGATCTGGCGGCGGCCGCGGTCGTCTACCGCGCGGCGCTCGCCGGTCAGGTCGGCACCCGCGTCACGATCTGAACGCACGAGCCATCGGAGGGTTGAGCCGGTCCGCAGCGTCATCACCACCACCGCGGCGGATCCCGCGTCGCCGCCACGTGTTCGTGCTCGCGTCCGCGGAAGCCGGGTCCCAGCGCGTCGGGTGGCCCGCTTGCTCGTTGATTCGGTGCCGCGGGACTGGCACGTGGGACCAGGCGGCGCCACCGGCACGGCCGCCCGGCGGCGGGGTGTGGAAACAGTTCGCATCTCGTAAGGAGTCGCGCTCTGGGCGCGGACGCGGCGACAGCCTTGGATGGGTGGTGTCAGCGAGCTTCGGCTTCCGGCTGGGCCCCTGGAGGAGAGTGATCGGATGGCCACTGAGGTCGGTACGCCGGCGGCATTGGATGGTCCGGCGGAGCTGGATCCGTTGGCACGGTCGCGGCTGAGCCGGTTGCTGATCGCCGTGGTACGGGTGGTGGTGGCCCTGTTGTGGATCCAGAACTCCAGCTGGAAGAAGCCGCCGGACTTCGCCGCGTTGCGGGGGTTCACCCAGGACGGGGTGGACCATCCGGTGCTGGCGCCGTGGGCGTGGCTGGTGCAGCACGTCATCCTGCCCAACTTCACCTTCTTCGGCTGGGTCACCCTGATCGTGGAGGCGTCGCTGGGGGCGTTCCTGCTGATCGGGCTGGCCACCCGGCTGTGGGCGGTGGTCGGCATCGGCCAGACAATTGCGATCACGCTGTCGGTGCTGAACACCCCGGGCGAGTGGCCGTGGTCGTACTTCCTGATGCTGACCGTCCACGTCGCGCTGTTCGCCACCGCGGCGGGCCGCTTCTACGGCCTGGACGGGGTGCTGCGCGCCCGCT
>WNFZ01016419.1_pt1 | contig 10792 bp, 11 predicted proteins | sample 5400081 | NCBI WGS metagenome assembly WNFZ01 (sample SAMN13153365, study PRJNA577476) | soil metagenome | isolation source: 80 cm soil or saprolite under grassland replicate 1 | place: USA:California | collected 2016-06-15
CTTTATAGGTGTCTATGATCAATATTTATTCGTCCAAGTCAAAAAAATGGTGACAATTTACATTTACATGTTTCGGGGCAATTCCGGTGGCTACTTTATAAATACGTCCCTATTCTTGCATTATCTCTATTACTTTATTAGCTATAAATTTGGCTTCCTCTTCCGAAAGTGATTGATGAACTGGCAAAGAAAGAACAGACTTTGATGCCAACTCTGTAAACTTTAGATTGCTATTTGGGTAATGCTTGGAATAATATGGTGTCATGTGTACCGGAGGATCATAGTAGACCATTGCACCAATTCCATTCTCGTGTAAATTACTTTTAATTTCATCTCTTTTGTTATCTAAGGTTACCGTGTAAAGATACCAATTATACCGAGATCCTTTTGGTTCCAAGGGTATTTTTATATTTTGTACTTGATTTGACTGAGAAAATAAATCGTGTAGAATTAAGGCGTTCCTACGTCTTAAATCTAATATATCTGTTAATTTTTCCAACTGAACCTTTGCTATCGCTGCACTTATTTCCGGCAGTCTCATATTTAGTCCCAAAACTTTTGTGTCATAACCCTTTACCATCCCGTGGTTTCTCACCATCATAAGTTCATTTGCTAAATCGTCATCATTGGTGGCAATGGCACCACCTTCTCCTGAGGTTATGACCTTACTTGCGTACATGCTGAAGCATCCCATATTGCCTAGGCCTCCAGTCTGCCTTCCAAAGTAACTTGAACCAAGAGACTGACATGCATCCTCAATAACTGCGAGAGAATGCCGCGCTGCGATTTCAGAAATCTCGTTCATTGAAGCAGGATGTCCGTACAAATGGACTGGAACAATTGCCTTCGTACATCTTGTGATTTTCTTTTCGATGTCAAGGGGATCAATCGTATAGCCTTCTTGTAAGATATCTGCAAATATAGGTTTGGCGCCAGTTGCTACAACAGCATTAGCTGTTGCTACAAAAGTAAATGAAGGCAATATGACCTCGTCCCCATACCCTATGCCGTTCGCCAACAATGCGGCGTGTAGCGCAGAAGTACCCGAATTCACGGCGATTACATGTTTCACGTTCAAAAAGCCTTTCAAGAGCCTTTCAAACTCACAGACGTATTTCCCTCCCTCCATAGCGGCAGACGTTAAGGCCGCATCGTCCAATACTTTTATTACCTCTTGTCTTTCCCGCTCATCTAATTGCGGTTTGTTTATCGGGATCAATATTGAAACCTCTGTAATTACCAATTATTTTCATTTCTGCTTGTTATAACTCTTTGTCAATATCATAAAATTCTTCAAACCCGCAACATAATTCATCCGAAGCAAGAATACAAGATCTGCATAATGATGTTTAAACAAATAAAAATAGGAATTCAGTCCCTTATGCGTTAAGCAGATGTGGCAGAGTGGTCTTTCCGATTCAGGGAACACAATAATGCGTCGGCCTTGAGTCCAAAGGTCGAAAGCTAGCCGATTCGCCTTCGGGCGAGCAGGAGTTCGAATCTCCTCATCTGCGTCCTTCCAAATATCCTCTATTTATAAACAGCCCTTAGATTTTTACAGGTTCCGGGCCTTTCTTAAATACTAGACAGTAATGTACCATCTTAAAATTTAGATATTCTATGACCAGTGTAACTTTTACTTGGTCATTGGAGTAAGTTTTCAAGAAATAGGATAGATGAGCCAGAAAGCGTAAAACAATATAATTCCGGTCAGCGCTTATTGTTTATTGTACTATGACTTTTTCTTATTAAAGTCCGAATGTATCAACAAATTCTATTTGGATAGTACAAAATCATATCCTAATTTCTGATGAAAAATTCCCGGTGCTAATGATTCGGATGTATGCTTAGCAGTACCATTGAACATTGAGGATTAATACGATTATACATCTTTACTCCAAATTGGTAATTATCGTCTTCTCAAATCTCATTTAGTTGATTTGCTTGTCCCTTCCAAAATTGCGATAGACTACAAAATTAAGACTTGTATTGTGTTTTTGTTGCTCGCATTTGGAGGTCTAATTATTTTAGCATGACTAGATCGATCTTGCGCGGCAGATTAAAATTATCAATTAGACTGCCAAATAGGTGGTTGCATGAATTGCCCGGTTGCATGAATTTGCTTTCATCGACTAAAGAGTCCAACCTAAGCGAGATGTTACACTACAATTAATTAAAAGCTTTGTCTGATCAATCTAGGAATGGAGAAAAGATTTCTTTGGAGAGTGATTTTGCCGGCAGTAGCTGTCATAATATTAAGCGTAATTACTATTATAAGAAGCCCTTCTGAGACTACGGTTCCCATACCTCTCCCTCCGTCTGGCTCAATAACAAATGCAACCGAAAGTAAAGGAATTTCAGTTGTTGGACAAAAATTGCTCGTGCCATGGTCATTAGCATTTTCAGATGACGGACGAGGATTTTTTACTGAACGGGTGGGGATCATAAGGAGCCTCAGCTTAAATGGCACAATGCCGAGTGATCCCCTGGCATATATTAGGGTTGATCAGATTGGTGAAGGTGGCCTACTAGGGCTAGCTCTTCATCCGAATTTCACTTCCAATCATAAAATGTATATTTATCACACATATTCAAACGCTAGTGGAATATTCAACAAAGTTTTACTACTCATTGAGAACAAGAATAAGATAGTAGATTCTATGACAATAGTAGATGGAATTCCTGGTGGAAAATTTCATGATGGCGGTCGTATAAAGTTTGGTCCAGACAAGAAATTGTATATCACAACAGGTGACGCCGAGAAACCAGAGTTGGCACAAGACAAGAAATCTTTGGCAGGAAAGATATTAAGGGTAAATGATGACGGAACGTTTCCGAATGATAATCCTTTTCCACATTCTCCTGTCTATGCATATGGTTTAAGGAATGTACAGGGTTTGACATGGGATCCTGAGACAAAGCTGATGTACGCAGCCGACCACGGATCAAGTGGCAACGATGAAATAAACGTCATAACTCCAGGATCAAATTATGGTTGGCCATACGAAGAATGTACTAATGGCGACAATTATGACAAACCACTAGTTTGTTTTAATCCTGCTATAGCACCTAGCGGGATCACCTTTGCGAATTCAAACAAGTTAGGCTATAAAGGTGATCTAATTCTAGCAACATTGAAGGGGTTACAACTACGTTCAATCAATCTTACTACCGGCGAACAAAACAATATCCTTGTAGGTTACGGCAGATTGAGGGATGTGGTTGAAGCACCTGATGGATCGCTTTATGTCCTTACCAGCAACACAGATGGCAGAGGTATAGTACAAGAAAATGATGACAAAATTTTAAAGATCTTCAAACATTGAGGAAAGATAGTTATGAATAAAAAGTTTCGTGATTTAGATTTGGAAGGAAGACTTCATATGCTTCGCTCGGAAATACCGTTAGATGATGATGACGTTTTAACCATTAGGAACACTTCATCGCGGACGAAATTTGAAGATATCAATAGAATGATAGAGAATGCAATTGGAGTATACCCACTTCCCCTGGGAATAGGTACAAATTTTATCATAAACGGGAAGAAATACTATGTGCCAATGGCTACAGAGGAACCCTCAGTGATAGCAGCAGCAAGTTTTGCTGCAAAGATATCAAGCGCCAACGGTGGGTTCAATGCTACAGTCGGTGCCTCTATCGTGAGGGGCCAAATTCAGGTCATTTCTGTCAAAGACATACAAAGAGTCCGCCAATTCATTGATGCTAATAAAGAAAACCTGCTCGAACAAGCGAATGTTAATTCGAGGACTATAAAGGCAATAGATATCCAAACAAGAATACTCTATGACAAGACACTTACATTTGATAAGCCGATGCTCATCGTAGAGTTATTTGTAGACACCAAGGAAGCTATGGGAGCGAATGCGGTGAATTCTATGTGTGAGATAATTTCTCCAGAAATCGAAAGGGTGGCGCAAGGTAAGGTAATACTAAAGATATTATCTAACTATGCAACCGAACGCATAGTAACATGTGAGACAACATTAAGGAAGGAGGATTTAGGAGGAAACAAAATAGTAGAAAGGATGCTTCATGGCTATACTTTTGCCTATTCGGACCCATATCGAGCAGTAACTCACAATAAGGGCATCATGAATGGAGTAGATGCAGTAGCACTAGCCACGGGACAAGATTTCCGAGCCCTGGAAGCTGCAGCACATGCATACGCTTCAAGGAACGGATATTACAGATCTCTTTCAATATTTAGTAAAAATTCTAATCAGGATTTGGTTTGCAAGATAGAAATGCCAATTGTCGTGGGAACGGTCGGCGGCATAACATCCGTCTACCCCATGGCCAAATTGGGCCTAAAAATCCTACGGGTTAATTCTGCCAGTGAACTCGCTATGGTAATTGCCTCGGTAGGTCTTGCTCAAAACATTGCTGCCTTGAGAGCACTTTCAGACGAGGGTATTCAGCAAGGCCACATGAAATTGCATGCAAGGAATATAGCTGTAGCGGCAGGCGCTACGGGTTCGAAAGTAGATATTGTCGCCAAAATTATGATAGAGGAGTCTAAGATATCGCTGGAAAATGCAAAACAGATACTGGAAAGAGCTCGGTTTGATATTAATGAATCCTAAGACTGTATGATAAAATTGGATGAGTAGATATTTTCGTTACTTTAATTAATATAGATCCACGAAAATTTCCATGGTACAAGGGAGTCCAATCAAGTCCTTCAGTGTAGAGTTTAACGATATCATTACAAACACTCAACTTTCAATAGATATATATCAGATAGGAAAGGTAATTCACTATTAATTAAATGGCTACAGTAAAGTTCGCGGTACCAAAGGGCAGTATCGAACAGGCTACCTTCACAATACTTGAAGAGGCATGGCAAACAGTTAGTGGGCGCGGTAGGACTTATAGAGTTAAGTTGAGCGATCCCGAAATCGATGTTAAAATTCTTCGTCCCCAGGAAATCCCGACTTATATTCAAGAGGGATTCTATGATATCGGTATTACTGGTTGTCGTTCGGGGCCACGGAGGCTAAACCGCCTGAAGATGTAGATGCAATACTGGATATCACTGAGACCGGTACCACTTTGACACAAAATAATCTAAAAATAATTGAAAATGTTCTTGAATCAACGGCTGTGCTGATAGCTAATAAGAGTTCAGTAAATGACGGACTAAAGGCTGAAAAAATGGCCGATATGGTGGCTTTACTGAAGGGTGTGGTCGAAGCTCGTAAGAAATTCCACATTTTTGTGAACGTAAGGAAGGAGAATTTGAAGCGATTGCTAGATAGTTTACCTGCATTGAAAAGACCGACAATAAGTAAACTCAGCGAAGAAGGGTGGTTTGGCGTTAATACTATAATTGACAAAAAAGAGTTTATCAAGTTGGTTCCAAAAATGCGGGAAATTGCACAGGGCTTAGTTGTTATGCAACCAAAACAAATTCTTCCGCTCGATGAACTCAAACGGGTAATATAATAGTGATCAAAGTCGTACATATTGTAAACGGTACTAGCGAGGCCAATTCAATACGTAAATCTACTGCTATTTCTGAAAAGATTTATGATAAGGTCAAATTAATTATCGCTGAAGTAATTAAGTACGGTGATAAAGCCCTTTTCGACTACACCGCAAAACTAGATGGGGCAAAAATTAAAGATTTTCGCGTTACCACAGAAGAGACGAGTAGAGCCTACGAATATGTAAATGAAAAACAGCAAAGATCCTTAAGGGTAATGAAAGAAAGACTTGCAATGAATGAATTAGAACTCTTAAAGCGCCTTAAGAGGATAGTAACTATATCAAATGGCATAAGATTAGAAAGAATTTCCAAGCCTCTTGATTCAGTAGGATGTTATATTCCTGGTGGAATGGCACGATATCCGAGTACTGTAATCATGTGTGCAACCCCTGCCAAAATTGCGAAAGTCAAAAGGATCGTGGTAGTCTCCCCTCCTCTCAAAGATGGAAGCATGGACCCATTAACTCTAGTGGCGGCCGATATGTGCGGCATCGACGAAATTTACAAGATAGGTGGCGCCCAGGCCATAGCGGGCCTGGCATATGGAACTGACACCATTTCAAAAGTAGATAAGATAGTCGGTCCAGGAGGATTTTATGTAAATGTAGCAAAAATTTTGGTGAGCAAAGACGTGGGAATCGACATGATTGCTGGCCCAACAGAATTGCTTATCTACGCTGACGCTAGTGCAAATCCAACAACGGTATGTAAAGATCTAATTGCTCAAGCAGAACATAGCCCGGATACCCTTTGCGGAATGGTTACTGTTTCGAAGACTTTAGTAAATCAGGTAAAGATATGTTTAAGAAATCTAATTTTCAGCGAATCTTTACCTAGGAGGGAAATCATACGTAAAAGTATATTGAATAATTCTTTCATCGGTTTGTGCAGAAATATTAATTCTGCTGTTGCTTTTATTAATGAGATGGCTCCAGAACATTTGGAAGTGATTTGCCGTAGTCCAAAAGACATATCGGCCAATATTAATTCCGCAGGGATTATTCTTGAAGGACAATTTACTCCTGCTTCAGCCAGTGACTTTTGTCTAGGATCCAATCATGTACTCCCCACTAAGCAAGTTGCAAAATACAGGGGTGGACTCACTGTTCTAGATTTCGTCAAGATCATTACACATTTATCTGCCAGCAAAAATGGACTTAAATTGGTAGAGCCTTTCGTAAAGGAAGTAGCTTTAATAGAAAATCTTCCGAATCACTATGAAGCAATAAAGGACCGATTTATTAAATGATTGATTGGTTATCCCAAAGGATTAATAAAATTAGCAAGATTGAAAAGTACTCCAAACCGATAAAAAATGCATCATTCAAGCTGGACGCTAATGAAAATCTCCTTCTTGATTCGAACTTTCTTAGTCAATTGGTCATAAAAGAAGCAAGAAAAATTGATCTAAGGAAATATCCACTTGAACAGTACGATGAATTATACAAGAAATTATCCGAATATCTTAAAGTCAGTGAAAAGACGTTAGTAATAGGTAATGGTTCTGACCAGATTATCGAGTTACTCTTGTCAGTAATAGGTGACCATAAACGGGTGACACTTTTCACTCCAACATTTTCTTATTTCATTAGTCGTTGTCAATTTCATGGTATTAATATTTCAAATATACCACTTTGCCCCAAGGATAATACAATCAGGAAAAGATCATTCATAAAATCGGCAGAAAAATCTAACATAGTATATCTCTGTTCCCCCAACAATCCTACAGGAAATCAAATTGAAAGATCAATAGTACAGGATATATTAGAGCTAAAAAACGTGTTCGTGATACTTGATGAGGCGTATGTTGAATTTGCTAACTATTCTATGACGAAATTTGTAGAGGAATATAGTAATTTAGCAATCCTCCGTACTTTTTCTAAAGCTTTCGGCCTGGCTGGATGTAGATTAGGATATCTTGTAACAAATAAAAAATTTGCACATTTCATCAGAGCTAATGTTCAATCACCATATCCAGTTAATAGTCTTTCACTGGTGATAGCGATATCTCTATTATCTAATTTGAAAGCAGTTCAGAAATCTGTCCAGGTCATTAAAGTAGAGAGACAAAGACTCTTTGAAAGAATCTCTAAAATAGATTTTTTATCACCATATCCATCTGATTCAAATTTCATTTTTGTAAGAATTAAAGAAAGGTACGTGCGGGTGCTTGATGCTCTCGAGAAACATGGTGTAGGAGTAAAGGTACTTGGAAACTTGTTTGGTTACGGGCGGTGTCTAAGAATCACGGTAGGAACGCCTAAGATGAACGATACCATAATACGGGCACTAAAAAGCATTTGATGGAATTGTATGCGCTTTAACACTGTCATTGATTGGGAAAAAATTCATGTTTACAAATAGATGTATAGTTTTTGATGTAGACGGCGTCTTGATAGACACTAGACTTTCTTATAACAGAGCGATTAAAAAGACAGTGAATTATATTGTTAGGTACTTCGCGCCGGCCCTATCCAGTAATACTCTCGTGACAAATGATATGATTTTTAATTTTAGGCAATATGGCAAGTTCAACAATGATGTTGACACAGCCTACGCATTGTGCCTCAGCATAATTTGCAATCCATGCACTAAATCTGATTTGCCTAATTTTATTACCGAAGTAACGGCAAGAGCGACCTACGGTGGAATAAGATCCGTAGAAGATTACCTGTCGAGCATTAATCCTAATCAGCTGGACTTTATTAAAACCAAACTAAAATATCCAAATCGTATCAGCAAGAGCATTGTAACACGAATATTTGACGAATATTTTTACGGTGCGTTGCTGTTCAAGAGGAGGCATGGCGTCAGTGCTGAACATCATTTCGGTAAGCCCCTAATTTATTATGATAGACAAATTGTTATGCGGGTTGTGTTACAAGAGATTTCAAAGTTGTTCTCAGGAAGATTGGCATTAATTACGGGAAGGAGTAAGTTGGCATCCCAATATTCACTGGGAAATCTCTATTCAATGTTTAGTCAAGAAGCCTCCGTTTACCTTGAAGATGAGGGAAGATATCTTGGAAAGCCAAACCCTTACTCTTTGAAAAAGGCACTCGATGTTTTTTCTTGTACGGAAGGTTTCTATGTAGGTGATTCTCCAGAGGATCTGATCATGTGTAAAAATTTGAATAGCATTGATGACTATAACGTTGAATTTATCGGGGTTTATGGGGCTGCCGTTCATCCAAAAAGAATTAAAGAGTACTTTTTGGGGGAGAACTGTCTTATTGTCAAAAATGTAAATGAACTTTCGAACATATTATATAAAGTTAGAAATAAACTCTAAAGGCGTGCAATGTACGAAGAGAAATGAGGATTGCTAATTTAAAGAGAGAAACTGGGGAGACTAGAATCAATATAACGGTAAAACTAGATGGGCAAGGCGAAGTTCTTGCAAAAACAGGATTCAAATTCATTGATCATCTAGTCTGCACTTTTGGCAAATACAGTATGGCAGATATCGACCTTCGGTCTAAATCTCATGATTCAATTTCCCATCACCTTATTGAGGATATTGGAATTACTCTAGGTAAATCCCTGGATAAGGCATTGGGGCGAAGATCTGCCATCACAAGGTTCGGTAATGCTTCTGTCCCTATGGATGAATCCTTAAGTTCGGCATCTATTGATTTGATTCGCCGGCAATATTGCAAGTTAGATCTGAAATTAAAAAGAAAAGAAATAGAAGGAATTAGTGGGGAGGACGTCGAGCATTTTATTAGATCGCTGATGGAAAATTTGAATGCGTGTATCCACATTACAGTGGAATATGGCAACAACGATCATCATAAAATCGAATCGGCGATTAAGGCTTTTGCAATTGCTTTCAGGGAGGCAGCCAGTGGCGACTCAAAAAGGATTGGAATTCCGAGCACTAAAGGTGCAATGTAAGTGAAAAAGCCCAAAATAGCAATTCTAGACTATGGAGCAGGTAATTTGTTCAACCTTCAACATTCAATGCTTCAGAATGGAGCTCGTACTGCTTCCATATTGAACACGTTGCGTAACGTAAAAGAGTACGATGGCCTCGTATTGCCCGGTGTGGGCAACTTTGATAGTGCAATCGAGTCTATAAAAGGCGACTCTCGGCTATTTCTTGATGCTATAAACAGCGGGTTACCTATTTTGGGAATATGTCTAGGACTGGAAATGTTATTTGACCAAAGCGAAGAAGGTAAGATGAAGGGATTAAAGATATTGGCTGGCGATGTATTGATGTTGCCACGGTCTAAAGTGAAGGTCCCACATATGGGATGGAATAATTTGGAGATAATAAAGAGTGATAGTAAGTTGTTGGATGGGATAAAAAATGGGGCGTGGGTGTATTATGTGCATTCATACCACATAAATCCTAAAAACAAATCCATGGTTGTCGCTACTTCGAAATATGGAAAATCTCTTCATGTTGCAGTTGAGCATGACAATATTTTTGGTACGCAATTCCATCCAGAAAAATCAGGCGCCGTAGGGTCCAGAATAATCAGAAACTTTCTCGCAATTTGTTCTATCAAGATATGAGAGTCCTAGCTGCGATTGACTTAATGGCAGGTAAAGTAGTTAGACTCACCAAAGGTCAAGAAACTAACAAAATTATTTACAGTGATGATCCTGTCCAAACTGCGAAAAAATGGGTTGCCGAAGGAGCTGACATGTTGCACTTGGTCGATCTGGATGCAGCATTGGACTCGGGAAATAATAACCTCCCTATTATAGAAGAGATTGTAAAGTCCGTAAATATTCCAATACAGATGGGCGGAGGGCTTAGATCAGAAGAAGCGATTGAAAGGATGTTTGAAATTGGTTCGTTAAGAGTTGTATTAGGTACATTGGCGTATAGCAAACCGAATGTCGTTCGAAAAATGATCAACCTTCATCCTAACAGAGTGGTAATTTCGGTAGACCAAATTGGTGGGATAGTTATGGTTAAGGGCTGGAAAACCCCTACTGAATACGGTGTTAGAGATGCGTTGTCAAAATTTGGCAAAATGGGAATAACAAATTTTCTTTTGACGAGCATCGACAGAGACGGGACATTAGAGGGGCCCGACGTCGAAACTATTAATCATATCTGCTCTGATTCAAATGTTAACGTGATAGCCAGCGGTGGTGTTTCCAGCCTTATTGACATTTTAAGACTTCAGGCCGTGGGCTGTAAAGAGGTAATTTTGGGAAAGGCTTTGTATGAGGGTAAGATAGAACTCCAAAGGGTTAAGTCGATCTCGTAATGCCATTATCTAAAAGAATCATTCCATGCCTAGATGTCGATAAAGGAAGGGT
>WNFZ01007580.1_pt1 | contig 10791 bp, 16 predicted proteins | sample 5400081 | NCBI WGS metagenome assembly WNFZ01 (sample SAMN13153365, study PRJNA577476) | soil metagenome | isolation source: 80 cm soil or saprolite under grassland replicate 1 | place: USA:California | collected 2016-06-15
GGTGTTTTCATAAGCGAACTCATAGCTCTTGTCTAACGAATTTTTTCCCGGTCCCGGACAGGGATGGTCGAGTTTCCATATGCTCACATGATTGATGACTCACACACTTGATAATCGGCTTAATACCTATAAGGCTCACTACTAAACAATCCCCAAATATAAATGTATGAGTTAAACGTCCATCATCTGCTGGGATTCTTTTCAGGACCTCCTCCCGTGCTCGGCGACGACTTTTTCTTTAGCTTGATAAGTTCCCTGATATAGTTCCCGACGACATAGTACCTGGAGGCGGGGCCTAGAAGACCACTGCTCAGTTGATAGGTTATCCGGCGGGTGTAGATGGTCCTGCCGGTCTCTTTATCGGTAAAGTCGAGATCGGCTTCGAGGAGCAACGCGCTGGCGATGATAATGTTGCCGCGATCGAAATTGCGCGCGCGGATGGTCAGAAGCAGCGTCTTTTCGGTGATCTGCGTACGCGAGGGACGGATTTCCTTGAAACTACCCGGCTTCCGCTCCAATTCTTTGCGGATATCCTCGCTGATCTTGGTGATTTCTTCAGTCTTCAGCTTGGCCTTCCCATCAGGCACGATCTCCAACTCCAATGCCTCGAAGTAGTTGAAAGATTGGACCGGGATGACGCCGAACTCCAACCGCGCCAGCATCGCGTCGCGGTCAACCTGATACTGTTGAAACATCTGTGGCGTGGCGGCCTCATAGTACAGCAGGAAAATTGTGGAGCCCTCAAATCTGCTGTTTGACCTCGATCAGTTCTTTCGCGTCGTAGCTCTTGCCGCGATCGGTTCCCAGGATTCCCTGGTAATTGTTGCCGATCACCTCGCGGACTTCTTCGTTCCGATGCTGCAGCCTAATCTGATAGACCGCTGAGAAAAAAGCGCTCATGGCTGAAGATCCCTGCTGTCACGCTGGCCCACCGAAAGTAGCAGTGATAATAGTGCGCATCATGGAGGTCTTATGAAAACACTTCTGTTTGTATTACTGGTTACAGCGCTCTCAGTTCAGGATGATGTGGCGGAGCGAGTGCAGTTGTCGAAAATCAAAGACGTTGAAAAGGCCAAAAGCAATATAAAGCGAGTTACGGATTTCGACCTCGCTCTTGGAACGCCTCAACGGAACGATTCGTCAGCACGTCGCGCCGCTGCATCGTAAGACGCGCAGTTTCGCCAAGTGTCGGACGGCGCTCGATACGCAGACGCAGCTTTTCAAGAGCTATTACTAACCTTCAACGCTGCAATTACTTCAAAGATCACGTAGGGAGTACCCCCGATTCTCGATGGCGGCATAATACCTCCCTGGTTGATAAGATACTGCTTGATTCTGGTTCCTGATGATCGCAACTTATCAGACAGCCAATGATTTTTCTTTCCGTAGCTCTGCCGGATAAGTGGGCCTGAGAGTCTTCGGCATTGATTGAATGCCCGGTTGATCGTGCTCCTTCGGGAGCCGGGATTGACAAATTTTTCACTGTGTCAATCCTGGCTCCCGAAGGGACACCGATCACTTCGCCCTAACAAGTGAGCGTTCAAACTCAGCGATCTGTTTAATCGCGCTATCCGCATCCCAAATGCGGATACGGCCATCGGCGCAACCGGCCACAAGCCGTCGGCCGCCGTCGAGCAATTCCAGACCCGTTAGGGTTATCGGGCAGCCAGAGAATTCTCCTCGATGGCGGCCGGATTTCACATTCCATACATCGACGCCGCGCGACGTGAAGAAATTATCCGCCTTCGTCGCCGCCAGGAGATAGACGCCGTCCGGCCACCAGAGGAGCCCTTCCACAGCTTCATATATGTCCCGCTCGAAGGGGCGCAACTCATGCGCCATCGTTCCATCCCCCACCCTCCAAATCCGGATGCGATATGGCTTCCAATAGCCGCCAGAGACTTTATGCGCGGTAGCCACCGCCACCAGTGCTTCGTCCGGGGAGAAGGCGGCGCGATTAAGACTAACATTGTCATCGAGCTTCGCGATTTCGCGTCGTTTATCGGCGTCCCACAATGCGAGAGTCCCGCTTTTTGAGAGATAGACCGCGCGTTTAGTGGTCGGGGCCGTGATGTAGGCAATGGCGTCACGGGGCATGTCGTCCGGGGGCGTCTTCAGACGCCTACAGGTCTTCGTATCATAAATCAAAAGGGTAGGCTCGCTGCTTTGAAGTAAAAGGAAGCGCCCGTCCTGCGTGAACCGCAGGTGTGAGACCGGTTTCTGACCGATCATGGGCTCGGTGAAATCTCGGAAGCGCCGCCATGTCTTCGTGTCCAACAAACGAACGTCGTACCTTCCTATGAATCGTGCGCAGCCCTCTCACTTACCGGCTGAAACTGAGGGAGCCAGGAGCGTATGCCGGAGCGACTCAAGCGAAGGATCTCGAGAATTTCCGCCGGCGCGTCCGCGCGGTCATAAACCTGCGCCCGCCAGCGATTCCCATCCGGCGTCTGAACGACAAGTCTCCGTCCTGCTGGAGGCAGGCGCGCGCCGTCATCAGGAAGGTTTGCGAGTAGCTTATCCATCCGCTCCAACTCGCCTTCGGGGATCGTTGGATAACCGCTCCCGCTCACGCCCGTCGAGCCGCTATAAAAGTAATGGATGCGACCGTCGGCGAAAATATAGCAGCCATATGCGACCGTTCTATCGTTGAGTGCAGTGAGTATAGAGGGCTTGCGCTGAGATGAAATTTCTTCATCGCCCTCGACGGCGGTGATGATCAGCCTGAGTCGGACCACCTCTCCCCGAAAATTTAAAGTCAGAGGACGCGAGGTGTAAGGACGGACCCAATTCTCATATTGCGCTCCCGGAGGACCTTGATGTCGGGTGCTACGCGCGGCGTCATTACTTTCGATCAACGTGATCAACACGAAACCGGCTAAAACAATCAGTGTAATTACTCGCAGGTTTAGGGTCATAACTGAAGAACCATTAAATCTCGATACAACCTTGAGACAACCTGCCGTCTGATTCTGTATGATCACAACGTAATGATGACCGCTGCGAACGAACAAGGGGAACAACTATCGCGTGAAGAACTCCTCGCGCTGGTTATCCGGCAGCAAGAGATTATCGCGCATCTGGAAACCGAAGTCGCCGCGCTCAAAGCGGAGCTGGAAAAATTCCGGCGACCGCGACCGACGTCTCGAAATTCCTCGCAACCGCCGTCTCTCGATCAGAAAGCCAATTCCGATCCGCAGAGAAAGAAGCGAAAGAAGAAACGTCGAGGCCACGCTCGGCAGACGCGGCCGCTGGTGGAGAAGCCCGATCAAATCATCCCGGCTCCTGTGAGCGAGTGTCGGACCTGTCGAGCCAACTTGACGAAGGTCAAGCCGGAGAGAGTTACCCTAACGAATAAAGCAAGGAATTGTGTTATGAAAGTTCAGGAACTGATGACAAACGATGTGTGCGTGTGCGGCCCGGAGACCAACCTGGCCGAAGCGGCAGGTCTGATGTGGGGATATGACTGCGGAATTCTCCCGGTCGTGGCGGATGATGGAAAAGTGATCGGTGCGATTACTGACCGCGACATCTGCATGGCGGTGGCGACCAGGAATCAGCTCGCTTCGGAGATTAAGGTGAGCGAGGTCATGTCAGGCGCAATCCATGCTTGCCGCGCGGCTGATGACGTCAAGCAGGCGCTCAAGGTGATGGAAAGGGAGCAGGTGCGGCGGTTGCCGATAGTCAACAACGATGGAAAGCTGCAAGGGATCCTGTCAATCAGAGACATCGTGCTTCGCGCCGAGGACGGCCATGGGAAGCGGCATTCGGAGCTAAGTCACGAAGATACCGTCGGCGCTCTCAAGGCCATCTGCGCGGATCGCCGGCCGGAAGCTTCGCATCGGTCGTCGCGGAAGTCAGCGGCCACACAGGCGTGAGGCTACGCAACGCCATTCTCTCTCATCTCCACCAGAGACGCGCTGAGAGCCGTCGTGAATTCATGCAGCGGGTGATTAGTGGTTATAACAAGTCCCGCAAATACGGCGCCGGGCGATCGGATGCCTGCCGCCAAATTGAAGGAGGAGAGACTATGAATCATCTTTTGGAATTACAGCGCCAGGGACAGGCAATCTGGCTGGATTATATTCACCGCAACCTGATCACCAGTGGAGAGCTAAAACGCCTGGTCGAGGAAGACGGCCTGCGCGGCCTGACCAGCAATCCGACCATCTTTGAGAAGGCGATTGCTGAAACCAAGGATTACGACGAAGCGCTGTGTAAGCTGCTCGACGCTCGGGCGGGTTTGTATGACCGCACGCTCTATGAGGCATTAGCTGTCGAGGACATTCAGATGGCGGCGGATACTTTGCGCGGTGTCTATGATGAGCTTGATGGCGCCGACGGCTTCGTGTGTCTGGAAGTAGCGCCTGATCTAGCTCACGATACGGCGAGCACGATCGCCGAGGCGCGCCGCCTGTGGAAAGAAGTGAACCGGCCGAACTCTCATGTTTTCCCTGAGCCACTATGAAGCCGTGGCCCAGGCTTACTTGCGAGGGGTGGAGCGGGCGTCTCATCCTCACGGGATAGCTTCGGTCGCCTCTTTCTTCGTGAGCCGGGTGGACACGGCGGCGGATCGCGTTATGGAAGCCATGGGCGCGCCCGATGCGCTGGCTTTGCGGGGAAAGATCGCCATTGCCAATACCAAGCTGGTCTATCAGCGCTTCCGCGAGATCTTCCACGGCGAGGCGTTTGCCGCGCTACGAAAACGCGGGGCGCGTGTCCAGCGCCCGCTCTGGGCTAGCACCAGCGCCAAGAACCCGGCTTATTCCGACGTGATGTATGTCGAGGAACTGATCGGGCCGGAAACCATCAATACGATGCCGCTGGCCACGCTCAACGCTTTCCGCGACCACGGGCGAGTGCGGGCATCATTGCAAGAAGGGCTGAACGAAGCGGAGACCGCTCTGGCGCGTTTGAAACAACTGGGCATTGACCTGAATGTAATCACCGAGCAATTGCAGGTGGACGGCGTGGCTGCCTTTACCACTTCCTTTTACCAGATGTTGGCCGCGATCGAGAAGAAATGCGGGACCATCAAGTCCGCCGGGTCAGGCTCGGGACGAGAGCAGGCCATGCGCCACAAACAGGAATAGCGCCAGGGATGGCGCGAAAAGAATGAGCGCGATTAGAGCGATTTGAGAAGTGGATGTTAACGTATGAGCAAATCATCTTGCGGCTAGCGTTATCAGCGTTTCTGGGCAGCCTCGTCGGGCTGGATCGTGAGCGATTGGACTCCCGTCGCCGGATTGCTCGCGGTCGAAGCCGCGATTGAAGAGACTGGTTTGCGTCCGCAACACACCCTGATCCAGCGCGGCGACAGGCTCGAAGAGGATCGCGTTCAAATCGCCCTGAATCGCGCGCCGAACAAGATGCTGCTGCCTTTAGCGGAGAGGCTGCGCCAGATCAGCGGTGTGCGCGAAATCAGTGACTCTGGTTGATGGAGCCTTCAGTGAATACTCGCGCTTACTATCGAACGATTCGGTCTGCGCCGATCCTTCACCGTCTTTTCCAGTTCCTGCTTCGTGGGAGTCAGAAAGCCGGATGAGGCGATCTATCGCCTGGCGCTAAGCGTCACCCAGCGCCGTCCCGACGCCTGCTTGTTCATAGATGATCGGTAGTTGAACATAGAGAGCGCACGATTGCTGGGCATTTGTACGATTCACTATCAATCTCCCGCGCAGTTGCGCGCGGAACTTCAACGCTACGGCGTGACGTGATGCGCCTTCCCACCATCCCCACGGCTTTTTTCACGACTCCCTGATGAATTCTTGATTACTCGTTTATGACTTCCTTATGCCCTTCCTGTTAGGGTTGAGAAGGAGAAGGAGAAGAAGATGGCTACTCATCAAGTCAGACTGAAGAGCCGGCGAGAGATTGCCGAGGGGACAATGGCTTTTCATTTTGAAAAGCCGCCAGGCTTTGCCTTCAAAGCCGGTCAGGCTCTCGCCTGGACTCTGATTGATCCGCCGGAAACCGACGATGAAGGCGGGATGCGAAACTTCTCAATTGCCAGCGCCCCCGGCGAGGCGGATTTAATGATCGCAACGCGCATGCGCGACACCGCGTTCAAGCGCGTCCTTAAAACCATGCCACTCGGAACCGAAGTCCGCATCGTGGGGCCTTTCGGCTCTTTGACCCTGCATCAGAACACCGCTCGGCCAGCCGTTTTTCTGGCCGGCGGCATCGGCATCACGCCTTTCCGCAGCATGCTCTGGCAAGCAGCGGAACAGAAGTTGCGTCATCATCTTTTTCTCTTTTATTCCAACCGCCGTCCCGAAGACGCCGCTTTTCTGGAAGAATTGGAAGGGCTGGAAAAAGAGAACCCAACTTACAAATTCATTGGGACGATGACTGATATGGCCAGATCAAACCGGATCTGGCGAGGCGAAACAGGCTTTATCAACCAGGAAATGCTGGCTAAATACATTGGCGATTTGGCGGCGCCGATTTACTACATTGCCGGGCCTCCGAAAATGGTCGAAGCCATGCAAAAGGCGCTGAGTGACGCAGGCGTCGCCAGCGACGATGTCCGCGCCGAAGAATTCGCCGGTTACTAACATAAAACTCGGAGAGGAGATTTAGATATGTGCTACAACTGCGGATGCCAAATGCCCGATAACAACCAGGGCGATCCAAAGAACATCACTGATAAAACTTTCGAGGAAGCCTCGAAAGCCGCCGGCCAGTCGCCGGAGGAAGCCAAAAAGAATACGCTGGAACTTCTGCAAAAAACGCTCGGCGAGAAACAACAAGCGAAGGAGCAGAAAAGGTGAAAGCCGCGCGCGGAATCGGCTTTATCTTGCACTTCATGCCCCCGCTTCATGGTGAACCAAGATGATCAAGTTGAAACGGGCCTACGAAAAACCGGCCAAAGATGATGGCGAGCGGATACTGGTCGAACGGCTCTGGCCGCGCGGCGTGACCAAGGCGAAGGCGAAGCTCGATCTTTGGCTGAAGGATGTCGCGCCGAGCACGGAACTGAGAAAATGGTTTGGGCATGACCCGGACAGGTGGATCGAGTTCCGTCAGCGGTATCGAAAAGAGCTCAAGCAGAAAGCCGATCAGATCAAACTGCTCAGGCGCAAGGCCAGAGAGGGCACGATCACCCTGATCTACGCGGCGCGAGATGAAGCGCACAATGGCGCGCTGGTGTTGAAGCAGTTTCTGCAAAAAGGTTGACGGGCGCCCCGGCCATTGCAACTGATGAGGGCTTTGCGCTTGAGACCTGCCACTTTTTCGCTCCAACCATCGCCGCCCTTTCGGCTCGATCTGACGGTCTGGACGCTGCGCCGCCGGCCGGACAACCAGGTGGATGATTGGGACGGAGAAACCTACCGGCGCGCGTTGACGCTGAACAGGAAGGTCGTGGAAGTCGCGGTCGCGCAAACGGGCTTGCCTGATGCGCCGCGGCTTGAAGTGATGGTGACCGGCTCGCGGCTCGTGCCCGGCGTGAAATCAGCCGTGACGGCGGCCCTTGATCGGTTGCTGGGTCTGAAGACGAACCTTTCGGGGTTTTATCGCCTCGCGGCGGCTGATCGCAGGCTGCGGCTGCTGGCAGAGCGGTTTCGCGGGCTAAAACCACCACGTTTCCCAACCATGTTCGAGGCGCTGGCGAACGGTATCGCTTGCCAGCAAGTCACACTCACGCTGGGCATCCGGCTGCTCAGCCGCCTCGCTGAAACCCATGGCGCCGCTATCGAGGGGAATCATCTACACGCCTTTCCTCAACCGTCCGATCTGGCCGGGTTGGAGCCGGAGAGGCTGAAGAGATTGAAATTCAGCCGTCAGAAGGCCCGCGCCCTGCTTGAACTTTCTGACGCCGTCGTTGAAGGAGAGATGAACCTGGAAGGACTGGCCCTTCTCGATGACGAAGCGGCCGTGGCGCGGCTGCTCCAATTGTGGGGCGTGGGGCGATGGACTGCGGAGTATGCGCTACTGCGCGGATTGGGGCGGCTCCACGTCTTCCCCGGAGACGACGTCGGCGCGCGCAATAATTTGCAACGCTGGTTGCGTCTGAAGAAACCGTTGGATTATGAGGGGGTACACCGGACACTCATCCAATGGAAGCCCTACGCGGGGCTAATCTATTTTCACTTGTTGCTGGATCGCCTTGCCGAAGCGGGGATGATTACGCCGAGGCAAGGCCATCCATCATAATCAAATCAAGTCTCATCGAATGAGAACGGAAAGGAATTGATCGCCATGATAACACGTACCGGAAATGCTGTTTGGGAAGGAACTCTCAAAGAAGGTAAAGGAACAGTGAAGCTGGGTAGCGGCGTCTACGAGGGGCCTTATTCTTTCACTTCCCGCTTTGAAAACGGGAAAGGAACAAACCCCGAGGAACTCCTCGGCGCGGCTCATGCGGGCTGCTTCTCGATGGCCCTGGCCAATGGACTCACCCAGGCGGGCCACGCGCCAATGCGCATCAACACGACCGCCAAGGTCCATCTGGAAAAGGCCGGCGAGAGCTTCAAGATCACCTCGATAGATCTCAACACGGAAGCTGAAGTTCCAGGAGTTGATGATCAGACATTCCTCCGGCAGGCTGAGACGGCCAAGAAAAACCGCCTCATCTCACAGGTTCTGGGTGGGACCGAAATCGAGTTGCAGGCCAGGCTGATGAAAGCAGCGGGCTGAGTTATACCCGGCTCGGTTACAGATCGAGTTTTTAGTGAAGCAAGCAAGAGAGATTACGGAACAGGCGGAATGAACGGAATAACCGGAGACTACTTCCCTCTATGGATTCGCCTGACTCACTTCTTCAACTTCCTGTTCATCACACTGCTCATCCGCAGTGGAATCGAGATTATCGGCGCACACCCGAAGTTTTACTGGAACGATGACTGTCTGCCGGGGAGCGAGTGGTTGCGGTTGACGAAGGAGCGAATGCCGGAGACCGGATTATGGACCGCGGAGGACGAAATTACTCCGCTCAACTCCTGGTTCGCGCTGCCGGGGCGAAACAACCTTGGATTGGGCAGACATTGGCATTTCTGGTCGGTCGCCGGCTGGCTCATCACCGGCTCGATCTATGTCGCCTGCCTGTTAGTCACACCGCAATGGCGCCGGCTCATTCCCACGTCCTGGGAGATTGTTCCGAATGCGTGGAGCGCCTTGACGGTCTACCTGCAATTCCGGGTTCCGCCGGGCGGCGACCCATTCAACCCGCTTCAGCAACTCGCTTACTTCGGCCTGATCTTCATCTTGACGCCATTTCAGATCATCACCGGCGTCGCCATGTCGCCTGCTCTGGCCGCGCGCTTTCCCTGGTTTCTGAAACTCTTTGGAGGCCGTCAGTCCGTGCGGAGCTTGCACTTCGTGGGGATCTGCCTCTACGTCCTGTTCATCATCATCCACGTGACAGTGGTCATCCGGCACGGTTTCGGCTCCGAGATGGCGAGGATCGTGCTCGGAGATGAGAGCGAATCGCACAGGCTTGCCGTTACGCTAGGCCTGGCCGGAATCGCGACGGTCATCGTCTTCCACATCGTAGCGACCTTGCTTTCACTGCGCCGGCCGATGAAGGTCAAGAAGCGGCTTGAAATAGGCATTGATCGGCTGCGGTGGCTTCTGTTTCACCATTGGCGGTCCAAACAGAATTATAACCGCCGTTCATCGTATGCCAGGGTCAATGGCCGTCCGCCGAGAGATGCGGCATTTCAGAAACACCTTTCGACGAACTTCGAGGACTTCCGGCTTGAGGTCCGCGGACTCGTCGAGCGCCCATTGAATCTATCGCTGGACGAATTGCGGAAACTGCCAAAGAAAACGCAGACGACCCTGCACACCTGCATTCAGGGCTGGACGTTCTTTGCGCAATGGGGCGGCGTGGCGGTTTCCGACCTGAGCGACCTGTGCCGGCCATTGCCCGAAGCGAAATACCTCGTCTTCCGCACGATGGATGACAAATGGGAGAGGCCGGGGCACGGCTACTACTACGAAGTGATTGATCTGGTGATCGCCCGAAAACCGCAAACGATCCTGGCGTATGAAATGAATCAAGAACCGCTCCCGTTGAACCACGGCGCGCCGCTGCGCCTCCGGGTTGAAAGCCAGTTGGGCTACAAAATGGCGAAGTGGGTTTCCGCCATCGAGTTTGTCGAGAGCTTTGCCGGCATCGGGCAGGGACAGGGCGGCTGGCGTGATGATGTGTTGAATTACTATCCGCTCGATGCGGGCATTTAAGACCGGACCGAAAACAATGAGCGCCGCGATGAGACCAGCAGATAGAATTGTAACGCCTTCGAATCGCGACGGGCTTCCGGCTGATGAAAGAGAGCCGTTGAATGCGTTATTCGCCATCTACCATTCCTTAACCGGGAAGAAATATGCGATGGCGATTACCGGGTTTGTTGGCGTGGCGTATGTAATCCTGCACATGTTGGGCAACTTGCAGGTTTTTGCAGGCCCCGCCAAGCTAAATGCGTATGGGGCGCTCCTTTCATCCCGATTTTCGCCACGGCGATGTTTATCATAACGTGGTGACAGGATTTCACGTATGGTACGTCTCGGCCATCTACGTTGTAGCCATGTTATTCCTGGGGCTGCATCTGTATCACGGCGCCTGGAGCATGTTCCTGTCTGTGGGGATCAACAATCCGACATTCAATGGCCTGATTCGCGGGATCGCCACCTTCTTCACAATCATCCCAAGATAGGTGACGGCTTGGTAAATCTTGAGCGCGCTGCGGCCGTCCTTTCTCTGAGCGGAAGCCATCGTGATTGCGCTCCAAGCGGCGCAGCACTCGCATCCCGGTCTCGGCTAGCGAATTTCGCTGCACGCCAGGC
>WNFZ01006280.1_pt1 | contig 10788 bp, 10 predicted proteins | sample 5400081 | NCBI WGS metagenome assembly WNFZ01 (sample SAMN13153365, study PRJNA577476) | soil metagenome | isolation source: 80 cm soil or saprolite under grassland replicate 1 | place: USA:California | collected 2016-06-15
GAGACCCGAGCAGTCGCGATCACATCGATAGCATGCCCGTTACCAACGTACTGAAGATCATCAAGGAGATGAATCCAAACGATCCTTTGGACGACCTTAAGAGCGCTGCCTCATTTGTGCCCAAGGCAAGCCGATACACCGCGTTCCACGATGCCAATCAAAATGGTAACGTCGATTTTCCAAACGAGCTTACCTCAATCGACCACGTTCTTCTTTCCCCGGAACTCGCTGCCAAGGTCGAGCTAGTGGACATTCGCCATGATCATGATCCTAGAAATGTAACCGATCATTTCCCGGTTGTGGTGCGAATCAAGTTCGCAGGTGCGCCTGGGACGGCCCAAGTCAGGATCACTGGGCTCCTACCTAACCCAGTCGGCGACGACACGCAAAACGAAGAGGTCACAGTCAAAAACTTTGGTAGCCAACCGGTAAATTTAACCGGTTGGAAGCTTCGCGATCTAGCCCATACTGCATGGGTGTTGGACTCGCTGGGCACCCTCGGTCCAAGCGAAGAAAAAACGATCAAACGAAACGCTCAGCCTATGGCGCTAAACAATACGGGCGACACTATTGATCTTATTGACCCGTTGGCAGCCGTGATTCACACGGTGACTTATCCGAAGGTTCAAGAAGGAGAATTGGTAACCCCAGCAAATTGACAGCCTAAATTCTGACGAATTAGTTAACGGGAGATGAACAAAATGGCCACTAAGACGCCACGCGCTAAGCGCCGTTCTCAAAAACGGCTTCCAAAACCTAAAATCGATCTATCTCCAATTTACGAGTTTCCTGCTGTCACAATCCCAGCGCTTCGTGAGCTTGGTCAGCTCGAAACGCCTTCAGCCATCTCCAAACGTCAGGAAGTTATCGCCCGGCACCTGAAGTCAGCCCTAAAGCCTGAGCGATTAGAATCTTTACAAAAACTAGCTGCTCGGGCGCCCTCCGTTAAAAAGTTGCTTGGTAAGAAGTTCGTTCCAATTGGAGTTCGCACGCAAGAAGATGCAAAGCAAAAACCAATGGCAGCAATGGCTATGTTCTACAGCTACTCGAACCAAGTCGCTGTCGAAGCGATACTGGACGGACGGGGTCGCGTCGTAAAGGTTGAGGAGTATCGCCAACAACCCGCCGCGACAAATGGAGAAATTCATCAAGCAGTTGCACTTGCACGCCGATCGTTACGGCAGCAAGACGGTTGGAGCGATGACCTCACGTCGGGAGTCATAGCAATAACAAACGACGACCCTACCAGCCCCGACTATGGTCGACGCCTAATGGATGTGCGTTTTTTCACGGCAGATGAACGACTCGCTAAACTGATGGCCATCGTAGACCTTGGCAAAGGAAAGATCACTCGTTCAGGGTCCGTACAGTACGAAGGAGAACAACCATGAGCGAAAGTGGTTTTGTTGTTTGGCCGAGCAGTAGTTCCCCGATTTGGCAACTTTCCTATGTTCTCGGTGATTCTTCACAACCCGAGGGAATAGCGATTCGTGGCGCAAAATACAAAGGCAGACAAGTCTTCTACAAAGCAAGTCTCCCTTCATTACGTGTTCAATACGATAAGCCTCCTGGCGGGAGTGCTTGTGGGCCATATAAGGACCCGCTCCACTATGATAATGCGGACGTTCAATCCAATGGGAAGAAAGTCGCGATCTACACTTACCTGAGTGGCTTGCTACCGGTCCTCGCTTTAGAGTCATATCACCGGATTGGGTCTTATCGCTTGCGTCAACGATGGGCTTTCACATTATCAGGCACAGTGCTTCCGCGACTCTTTAGCGCTGGTTTGCAATGCAACCAGAACCACCGACATCATACATATTGGAGATTCGACTTCGATATTAACGACGCAGCGAATGATGCCTTATACGAATTCAACACGACAACGCCTAATATTGGCTATGGGCCGGGATGGCATAAGAAACTGTCGGAGACCACAAGAGTTAAGAATCCGCCGACAAATCGCCATTGGGCCATCATGGACCGGTCAGCAGGCAATGGTTATTTCATAGTTCCAGGTTCGGACGACGGCGTAACTGATGGCTTTTCAAGCCATGATCTTTGGGTGATGCGATATCGAGGAAGCGAAGACCGCGAGGGCAACCAAGGATCAGCGAGCAGTGATGATCTTCTTACTTATATCAATGGTGAGAATACGGACGGTCAAGATGTTGTCGTTTGGTATTGTGGGCACTTAGCACATCAAGCGCACGCTGGCGGAGACGAGTGGCACCACGTAGGACCGCGGCTCGATCCATTTCGATGGTAACAGCTGATGGAAAACTAAGGAGGTGCTATTATGTTGCGCGTTGAAGTCGATATTTTTTCAGGTCGGCCGAACCCGACATGGATCGTAACTAGTGATACCGTGACTCGCAAATTACTCACAGCTCTACAGCGCAATCGTAGTCTTACCATGAAATCGGTAGGCGGATTTCAAGGTTTGGGCTTTCGGGGCGTAGAGGTCCAAGTCCTCGGGGACAATGATGACGTTCGGGCGGCAAAGCTTCCTCATAGTTTTCTCCTGGCAACGGGAACAGGTTCTAAGCTGAAGCGGGGCGGCGAGCTCGCTGCTGCACTCATTAAGGAGATGACCAAATCCGCAAGGATCGTGCTCCCTGAGCATGCTTTAACACCAATCGACAAGCGAATGCAGAGTTTGGTCTTGTCCGAATTGGAGGAGTTTATAGCCAAGCCTCGACGAAGCCCCGTGCTAAAGGAATTGAAGGCTAATTTTCGTCGCCGTACAATCCATGATTCACGGTGCGAGCGTTGTCAGTACGAAATTAGTCTATTCAATCCCGGCTTTTGGAACAATGATCCGAATGTTCGAACGAAGAACAACTGCTACAATTATGCGCGTAATTGGCGGACAGATACATTCGCTCAGCCTGGAAGGGCATCTGGTCATCCCAATAGTGTGATGCAGTGCGCTCAGGTATCCACTGCCGCCCGATATGATGGCCTAGTCGACCGATGCAAATGTGTTCCCGCGTCAGAATACCCACGGCGCCTGATGGCTTTGGTAGTCTGGCCAGGTGGCGACTATCATTGGTATCGGCATCAGATCGGCGGTTTTTGGGGTCACAAACCCGGCAAAACTGCCGCGCGCAACACGGATAATAGCAATGTCATTATTTCCAATCCGGAGACATGTGACCGGGGTAACTATACGAACTTTTGTGGCTACTTCTATGCCGGCAAGAGTGTGAACATCATTTAATCGGACGGAGCACAAGTTTTGCGAGTGGAACTCGACATTTTTAGCGGCAGGCCGAACCCTGAATGGGAGCTACAAGAACACGAAGTAGCTGAGCTTGAATCCATTATTAAACGCTCGTCTCCTTCGCAGGGGAAGGTCGATCCACCTGGGTTAGGTTACCGTGGCTTCATCGTGTACCTGCCGGATACTGTTCGCATTTACAAAGGCCAAATATTTGACGAGCGCGACTGGTCACACAATAGATTGGCCGATGTAGGGATTAAGCTCGACTTATGGTTGCTTGAGATTGGCAGAACGCATCTAGATCCTGCTGTGTATGAAGCGTGTTTTCTTGCGTTACAGCACTCGTAATTCACGAGTGTAAGCGCCTAAAAGGAGTCTTCTTCCCGTAGACAAATTCATATCGGACCCAAAATCATATGAGGCTTTAAGTAGCAACATCAAGAGCGGAAGGATTCTGTTAGTTATCATGGTACAGGACAGACGCTGTATTTTTGTAGCCGCTAATTAATACCCGAGAAGCTTCTTCTAGGAAGAACCATCGTTTCAAAGTGGATACCTGCACTATTAAATGCTCCTTCCGTTTCAAACCCAGCTGGCGCAGACATTGCCAACCTTACGGATCTAGTATCGCACAGGAGAGTCCACCATGAAGAGGCTTTTTCTATCCGCTTGGGTCTTGTGTCTATAGGCGAAAGCCTTGCAGCGGCACTGAGCAACATTAAACTAACGGCGAGCGACAGGGCTGGAGGCGACCTTTCGTAATTTACGTTTCGATCAGTGGCGACCAGTTTCCGTAAAAGCCTGAGGCTTGTAGGAAATTCTCAATGAATCATTAAGCCGCACCAATCATTACAAACAGGAAGGTGCCCGGGGACGTCCTGCGAACCACCCAGTCAAAGGAAACTTCACCACCTATAGCGGATGGCGGTTATGAAAATCACTCAGGATCACATTGGCTCGAATACAAAGATGGGAGCGACACTCGTTGCTGATGGTGCCACGTTTCGCGTTTGGGCGCCGCGGGCGGAGGCTGTCTATGTCAACGGCCGGTTCGGCACGACCGATCTGTGGAGCAAGGAGGATTCCGACCTTCTTTTGAACAAGGACAGCCGCGGCTACTGGGCTGGATTTCTTAAGGAAGTGCAAGATGGCGATCAATACCTATTCTATGTCGTTGGCGGCCCAGGGCGGAAAAATTTCAAGCGAGATCCTTACGCCCGTGAGTTGACGACGCCGCAAACACATCCCGGAACATTCGGTTATCCCTCGTGCAACTGCATTGTCCGCAAGCCGGACGGCTACTCGTGGCGAGTAAAGGACTTCCGACCGCCGGCATTCAACGATCTAATCATCTACGAGCTGCATATTGGAACCTTTTTTGCCGTCGACAAGGTGGGGCATGATCGTCGTGGGACGCGTGGAGGGCAATACCTGGATGTGCTCGATCGCGTGGTTCATCTGCAGGACTTGGGGGTGAACGCGGTCGAGCTACTTCCCGTTCACGAATTCGCGAGTCCAGTCAGCAGGGGTTACGATGGTGTTGACATGTTTTCGCCCGAGATGGATTACGCGGAAACCGATACGGCAGAGCTCACCCACTATCTAACCAAAATTAACAAGCTGCTACGGGATCGCGGCGCAAAAGAACTTGAGCTTTCTGAGGTCCGGACTTCCATAAATCAGCTGAAGGTGCTGATCGACATCTGCCATCTCTATGGCCTAGCCGTCTTTTTTGACGTCGTCTACAACCATGCGGGCTCGGCAGTAAAATCGCAAACAGGCGGTCTGTGGTTCCTTGATGAAATGCCGCGTGGTAACGACAACGATAGCCTGTACTTTATAGACAAAGACCACACCGGGCCCGTCTTCGCTTTTTGGAATGAAGACGTTCAGGGGTTTCTAATGAATAATGCCAGATTTTTCCTGGAGGAATACAAGGTCGACGGTTTGCGCTACGATCAGGTAACGGTCATCGATGAGCATGGCGGTTGGTTTTTCGCACAGAAGCTCGCTGAGAGAGCGCGCGAGATCGATACTCGCAAGCCGCACATTTCAGAATATTGGCTCGGCGACCGCTTTAAGAGTGTGCTGCGTCCTCCGGACGGATTAGGCTTCGATGCAAACTGGCATGACGGATTGCGCGGCGTGATTCGTAGGGTGATCGGCCAAGCTGCGGCGGGACGCGGCACTCACGTACATCTAAATGAATTGGCGGCAACGCTTCAGAATCGGCCCGGCAATTTCCCGTTTCGCTGGCAGGTTGTCGAGTACGTCGAAAGTCATGATGTGATCGATGTCGAGCATGGCGACCGTCAACCGCGCATCCCAAAGCTTGCGGACGCTACAAACGCACATTCATGGTATGCGACCAGCCGATCCAGAGTCGCTGCGGGCCTGCTGCTAACTGCACCGGGTATTCCGATGCTTTTTATGGGGCAGGAATTTTTGGAAGACAAGTTCTGGTCCGACAATGATGCGGTCCATCCTGGACTCTTGATTTATTGGAGAGGGCTCGAAACGAATAAGACCATGAAAGACTATTTTCAGTTCATGAAGGAATTAGTCTGGCTTCGACGTCGCCACCCGGCCTTACGTAACGAGTGGATCAATGTTTTCCATGTACACGAGGAAAACAGAATCATCGCCTTTCATCGCTGGATTGAAGGAGCAGGGCGCGACGTGGTCATTGTTTGCAGCCTTAACGAGTCAACGTTTTGGTCTTACGATTTAGGCTTCCCTCAACCGGGTCAATGGCTCGAAGTCTTTAATAGTGATGTGTATGAAAATTGGCTAAACCCTTGGACCGCAGGCAATGAGGGAAACATTTTCGCAGGCGGGCCGGGGAGGCACAACCTGCCTTCATCAGCGGCAGTCATTATTCCTGCGAACAGTATTTTGGTGTTTGCCAAGGACAATGGTGATTAGCAACTGTGCAGTAGGAGTTTTATGCCCAATACTAGCACTTGTTGCTATTAAGTAAGCTGCTGTGGAAGGGACCGGACACCGTCGGTCTGTCTGTGACGGCTCATTAAACAAATCCGATTCAGCTCAAATAACCCACCAGCTATCAACTTGTCAACGTTCTTTTTGAACCTTTTCCGTTTGGTGCCAAAAGCTGCCTATCGCTTGGTTACGTGCGGTTGCCGGCTAAGAAGTTTCAGCCCGTGCGAACGTTGATGGCGTAGATCCGGACAACTTTCTTCCCCGGCTGCCGCGAAATATAGACGAGGGCGTCGCCTTTGCGGCGCAGTTCACCATCCGGAACGATCACTTTCAACCATGCATCGCGGACCTTTTTCAAGTCTTTCACCAACGTCGCGCCTTCCTTACCTTTGAGGAGAACCGCTTTCGGCGGTCGCGGTTTGGAAAGTTTTCGAATGGACGGCAGTTTGGCGGGGGGCTCGGTAAGCAGATGATCCACAGTGGCGGCGATCTCGGAAACGTCGATCGTGACCGTCCCGACACTGTTGACCGCGACTGCGATATTGCCCCGTGCGAACTGGACGGCGGCCGGAATATCTGACTGGGGGGCACGCGCTACCAATGAGATGTCACCCAACGCACCACGCTTGCCCGTCCCGCGTGGCAGGTCCGGCCGCATGGAGTGATCGAGTATAGCCAGCAGATGCTTCTGCGCGGCGCGCCAGTCGGCCAGCTCCGCGATGTTCATGCGGACCATCTGCCGGTCCGCGGCCTCTTCGCTTTGCACGAGATACGTCACCTCCGCCAATCTAGCGTCCTTGTGCATCGGTACAGCCTTGAGCAGCTGCCATCCCTTCAACTCATGGCCCTGGATGCGGAAATTGTAGTTGAAGATGCGCTGGCCGAGTTTGGTTTCCTCAGCCCATGCTTTGATATCGTAATGCGATTCCATGACTTGTCCTTTCCTCTAGTGTCTAAGCAACGGGTCTGCGCTTGCGCGTGCTTGGCTGCGCCTGGCACTTCGGGCACCCGTTGGCTTGCGGCGGACATAATCGTTTGCGGTAATTAAACGCTGCACAATCGCCGAACAGCACGTTGGTAGGCAGCAGTGGAGTATGTGGCGGCTGCGTAGGGTCTCCGTCAGCGTCAAGCTTAAGACAACCGTCGAAGACGTTCTCGTTCTGGGTACAGGCCCCCTTCCAAGGGACTTCATGATAACTGAAGCCGAACCCGAATGGGATTTCCCAGACGTTGTAACCGATGGCAATCACTGGATTGAGGGCGAAAGAAGATTCCATGCGCGACTGCCACAGATCACACCCGATAACGTTGGCCAGAGTAGAGACCGTATTTGCACTATCAGTGCAATTGACTTTCTCCCCTAGGCCAACACCGCCGTTGAGCCGCTCAAGCATCTCCGTCAGGTTGAACGTGGTGTAACCGTACATGGTGGCACCAGAAACAGTGTCGTACGTCACGACACCAGTGCCGTTGTACCGCTGAGTGATAAGTCCTGCCGCATCATCTACATTGCTGGCGCCCGCAGCCCACCCGCAGGCCAAATCCAATGCTCCCACCCAGGGTGTCTCGTTCGTCCATGGTGCTGTCGGCCGCCCCAGTATGATGTAGAAGCGGTGAATGGCCGATCCTATGGAGGCGACTTTTGCCGGCCCTGGCGTACGGCGGGCATACCAGTCGATCGACACGTCAGCGCGCTCGACGCTCCACGGCAGGGGCCACATTAACTCAAACTCGATGGGGTTGCTCAGGCCACTGGGATTGAAGGTTGGTGCGACATCCTTGTAACGTACGCCCCCGTAACTGCCCGTCGCACCGATCGTGTAGGTGCCCGGGACGTATGCGGGCAGCTTACGAAGCACCACTCGGATGCGTGGCAGCGAATGCATGATGTAGCAAGCGGGCTCATTGCGGACGCCCTTCTCAAATTCGGGAATCGGGACCGCCGTGTGCGTGAGGTGGTTCTTCAGCGGGATCGAAGACTCACGATAGTTGAACTGAATGCTGTGGATTGTGAACGGTGGCTTGGCCGGCTCGATGGGTGGGATGCCATTGAACGAGATGACTTCCAGCTCACGGTCGGAGCACACGTAGATGAGTGAATCGTCCGCGTTAGGCGCAACGCCCGACGGCCGCCACGCAAGCCCGCTTGCGACGGTGGTCACCACGACGGGCGGTCCCAGCTTTAGCTTGACCAGGCTATTGGCCGGATCTCGCTGGACGCAGTAGACGCCTGTCGCCGTTTTATCCCATGCGAGGTAAAACGGCGCTGTCAGGCCAGTATGAAGCTGATTGGCGGCGCCGCTGGATAGCTCGACCTGCGTCAGCGCACGGGGGTCCTGCTCGGTGACATAGGCGTACTTGTGGGCCGCATCGATCACCAAGCCGACGGGATGCCCCAAACCGCCGCCGATCGGCTGGATCGCCCCGCCGCTATTAAGGTCGATGCGAATGAGCCGCCCGGAGTCATAGCAAACGGTGTAGAGATAGCGTTTGCCGGCCTGTTTTACAAGCGCAAGCTGATGAGGCGCGTAGCCTGGCTCGGCTATATCACGTTTCCCTTCTTTGCCGAAGATCTGTACGATTGATCCAGTACGCTCGGAGATGAAGATCTCGTTGGTGTCCCAATCCACGAGGACATCCTCGGGGTACTCGAGTCCCGCCATGACGGTGGTGACCATGCCCGTCTGCACTTCGACCTTGCACAGCCTTCCGATCGACCACTCGACATAGTAGGCAGTCTTGCCGTCCGGCGAGAGACGTACGCCCACCCCTGCAGCGAGCCCAAGAACAATGTCATTGATCTGCATGACGCCGGCTCCTTACCAGTTTTGTTGAAATCTTGCTGACAAAGCTAACCTTAAAGATAACCTACCGAGACGGGCGCTCATTTTCCTACGATGCGCTAAATAGAAAAGTACCCACATAATGAAAACTACCATTGGCGGGATGACTCCCACCAAATCGTTAGAGCGTTCTTAATCTGTTATCATAGCATAACGCTGCCGACGGCGCGGGGATTTCCATAATATGTCTCCTATGGTTACTCGTGAACAAAGCCCTAAACCCTATCTGCCTCAGCGCAACACGTGTGCCAAAGACGAAAGCTGAAAAAGACTGGCACTTATGGCAGAGACTACGCAAGCTAGCGTGTCGATTTCAATACAGGGGAGTATCAAATTAGATTCATTTCATGTTGGAAAAACTCGTCTCGGACGAATTTAAGCGCGCCGTGCGAGCAGAGTTGGAGAATGCTGGAGGTTACCGTAGTCGTGGGCAGATATTCAGCTCTCTCAAGCCAAGGACCAAGTTGACATAAGGCTACCTTATCAAATACCCTCAGGCTCGAAATGGGCATTGGCGGAATGCTCCCAACGCTTCAGTTTCAGGTTACGTAGTCAACGTCATTTCGTTGTTTGGACTACGAAGGAGGATGCCATGGCTGTCGGCAAACGCTTCAGGATGCAAATTATCAGCTCAACGAAGGTAGTGAAGACGGAGCGAAGACCTAAGCCCGTGAAGCGGGTCAATGTCAAACCGACGACGGCTGAAATCATTCGGGCGTTCAAGAGATCCCGCGGTTACGAAGACGTCATCGCTCGTATTCCAAAGGCCGAGACGGCAGCCGGGTGGGACAGCGGCACGCAAGTAGCCTATTTCAGCGTCTGTCAAAAGAGCGGCAGCGCAAGCTTCCTCGACCTTTGGGACTGCGATCACTTCGACTTAGTCAGCGACATGCAAAGGTCAGTCGCAGACTGTCGCGCGTGGTTCTCCCACCGCGGCTTTTCGACCTGGGGCTCCGCTCAAACAGCAACGGGCCGTATCAACTGCTTCTTCAACGCCGCCGTGGCGGCTCCCTATTCCTGCGTCGTGCAGCTTCAGAGCGATCCGGTTGCTTCAAACGCCACGGTCGAGTGTTTGATTGACAACAACACGTTTGGACCGTTGCCATTTTCAGGCACGATCATTCAGCCGCACTTCAGCATGCTGTCGGTCGGGAATCACCACTTCCGCATCAGACAGATGAGCGGTGCATTCTACTTCCTGAGCCTCACGGTCTATCGCTTCTGAGCGATGACATCGACCAAGAATGCCCGGGCGCCGCATTTAAGTCAGGTGACGGCTTCGACATCGGTCCCAAGGCCTCGAGAGTCTCAATCTATCAAGTTAGCTCGCGTTCGATAACGCGTTTCGAACGTAGCATTGAAAGAAGGCGGTTAAATAGGCAACGCTAATCTGGTGTTGGTCTTCGACTCGTCGCGCAACCAGCAAAACGAGTTGAATAGTGACACATAGTCCCGGTACGGTAAGAGGACTGAAAATCCTCGTGTCGGGGATTCGTCCTGTCCTTCGACAAGGATTTCGTTTAGCCTCCAATCGAACTGATCTCGTTCAATTAAATCTCTGACAACGTCAAGCTTCTTTACAAGCTGCCGATTATTTCCAACGAACTGCTGCCTCAAATCAGTCAGTTCATCGCACAAGGAACACCACCCTATTACAGCAACAATAGATAGACCGTTTTTAGTGCTTAAAGTTTCCATCTCAAGTGGACTATAGATTGACGCGTCATTCAGTTCAATCTCAGACTAAAAATCTGGTTTTTCCACTAGACGAATACC
>WNFZ01011325.1_pt1 | contig 10788 bp, 10 predicted proteins | sample 5400081 | NCBI WGS metagenome assembly WNFZ01 (sample SAMN13153365, study PRJNA577476) | soil metagenome | isolation source: 80 cm soil or saprolite under grassland replicate 1 | place: USA:California | collected 2016-06-15
CGCCCGGGCCCGGCCGCATCGATCTCTTCGGACCCCTCCACGGCCACCACGAAGTGATCGCCTCCGGTGCCCAGGCCGAGCCAGACGGCCGTCGTGTTGAGGACCACACGATCCCCCGGAGCAACCGGCCCAACCAGCGCGGGGTAGGCCACCGCTCTGGCCGGGTCGCCACCGACGTCGACCATCAGCTCGACGGCCCCCGGTCGCTCGGCCACCAGGTCCAGGACGATCCCGCGCCGCATCCGTATCCAGGGAGCCGCCATGAGGGGCATTATCATCGCCTCCCGGACCCGCAGGAGGCTGTGGATGGAACCCTCCCACGATGCGTTTCAGGACCTGGTGGTGGAGGCACTGGAAGGGCTCCCGACCTGGGTGCTGGATCGACTGGACAACGTGGAGGTTCTGGTCGAAGACGAGCCGCCTCCGGACCAGCCCAACCTCTTGGGGCTGTACGAGGGGATCCCCCTGACGAACCGCAACTCAGGGTATTTCGGCGTCCTTCCCGACCGGATCACGCTGTTCCGCTCGTCGATCGAGGCGGTGGCCAGGGACGAAGACGCCCTCAAGCACGTCATCGGGGACACCGTCGTCCATGAGCTGGCTCACTTCTTCGGCATCTCGGACGATCGGCTGCGAGAGCTGGGGCGCGGCTGATGCACCCACTGGAGCGCTTGATCAATCTGGTCGCTCTACTCCTGGAAGCCCGCCGACCCCTCACTTTCGAGCAGATCCGTTCTCTGATGCCCGCGTACCAGCAGGGCGACCTGGCGGCGGCCAAGCGGATGTTCGAGCGGGACAAGGACACCCTCCGGGAAGTGGGCATCCCCGTAGAGCTGGCCTCGACCGACGCCTGGGAAGTGGAGCAGGGCTACCGCATCTCCAAGGACGAGTACTACCTGCCCGAGGTCAGCTTCACCCCCGACGAGGTATGGGCCCTGTTCGTGGCGGCCCATGCTCCCGGGGAGGGCGGTGACGCCGAGCTTGCGTTCCAGAAGCTCTCCACGGGCGCAGAGACCAACGTCCTGACGGCCATGGCCGAACGAACCGCCGCCCCCGGAGCGGACCCGTCCGGACCACATCTGGGCGCCGTGGCCGATGCGCTGGCCCGGCGGCGGGCGGTTCGGTTTCGGTACCGCCCCTCGCAGGGCAAACCCGCTCCCAGAGAAGTGGACCCCTACTCGTTGGTGTTTCGGGGCGGTCACTGGTACCTGGCTGGACTGGATCGAACCCGAGGTGAGGTTCGGTCCTTCAGGCTCTCGCGCCTCCTCTCGCCGGTGAAGGAGATCGGACCAGCGTCCTCGCCCCCGGATGGATTCGACGCCTCCGCCCTGCTGCAAGCGGGCCCGTGGGGATTGGGGCAGCCGGCGGCTCGGGCGCGGGTGGCCTTCAGTCCGAAGGTCGCCTGGTGGGCGGTCCGGGATGTCGCCGGCGCCAAGGTGCTGAAGACTCGCAAGGAAGGTTGGGTCGAGGTCGACGTCCCGGCGAGCCAGGGCGACTCCTTCGTCTCCTGGATCCTGTCCTTCGGTCCCGACGCCCGCGTGTATTCGCCCAGGTCAATCCGCGACCAAGTCATTGCCAGGCTCGAGGCGCTGGCGGCCCATGGCTAGGCCGGCCTCCGCCCGTCACACGTCGAGGGCATCGGATCGGCTGCGTCGTCTCCTCGTGGTCGTGCCGTACGTGGTTCGCCATCCAGGGGCTCGATTGGAGGAGGTCTCCCGGCTGTTCGGCGTGGGAGAGCGCGAGCTGCTGGAGGACCTCAACCTCCTGTTCGTCTCCGGGCTCCCTCCCTACGGCCCGGGCGACCTCATCGACGTGCAGGTGGAAGAAGGGCGGGTGTGGATCGGGATGGCCGATTACTTCTCTCGACCGGTCCGTCTCACCCGCTCGGAGGCGCTGGCGCTGTACCTGAAGGGAAAGGCCCTGCTGGGCGCGCCGGGGCTGGAAGAGGCTCCTGCGCTCGCGTCGGCGTTGGAGAAGATCGAACAGGGGCTGGGCCGAGATACCCTGGAGAATCTGGCCGGCCGGGTGGAGGTGGGCGCCGGGGGGCACGCCGCGGCAGCCCTTGCTTCCGTTCGCGTGGCGGTCGAGCATCGGGAACAGTTGGAGATCGAGTACTACACGGCTGCCCGCGACGACCTCACGACCAGGCGCATCGATCCCGAACACGTCTTCTCCTCCATCGGCAATTGGTACGTGGTCGCCTGGGACCACCTGGCAGACGCCGAGCGCCTCTTCCGAGCCGACCGCATCCGCTCGGCCAGGCCGACCGGCAAGACGTTCGAGCCTCGCGGACTGATCGGAGCCGGCCGGCCCCTGTACACCCGCTCGACCAGGGACATCCCGATCAGGTTGGTCCTGGGGCCCAGCGCGCGGTGGGTGGCCGAGTACTACGACACCGAGCGAGTGGCTGAGCAGGAGGAGGGCAAGATCGAGGTCATGCTGCCGGCCAAGGAGCTGCCGTGGGTGGCGAAGTTGATCCTGCGCCTGGGGGGCGAGGCCGCGGTGCTGGGGCCGGCCGAGCTGGCCGACATGGTTCGAGACACGGCCCAGAGGACACTGGCCCTGTACGCACGGCCTTCCGCCTGACCGGCACAGCTTCCGCGATCGAGCCAGAAACGAGCGTCACTTGTACAGGTGGTCGACACGGGTCGAAGGGCTCGGTCCCAAATTGGACTTTTGGCTATCTCAAGGGGCCTGCCGGCCCGACCGATATGCGTGGTGAGATGACCACCATTCGGACAACCTGCCCCAGTTGTGGTGAGGTCGACATGACCCCCGAGGCCATTCTTCTGTCGATCCGGGACCAGCGAGGCGAAGGCTCCTATCGCTTCTCCTGTCCCGAGTGTCTCACTACGATCGAGAAGCCGGCCGACCGGAAGGTCGTCGCCCTTCTGCTCTCGGCGGGCGTCGAGCTGGCCGATGTCGGCACCGAGGACATGGATCACGAGCCAGAGTGGGAGAGTTACGAGCCGCTCGAGGTGCATCCGGGTGGCCCGCCGTTCACCTCCTGCTATCCTGCGACAGTGCTCGTGGTCGCTGTGCTGCTGGCAATCGGCCTCGCTTCACTCGGGCTGCTGGCGGTCCTGATAATCGCCCTGGTCCGCCACGTGAAGCTCCTGGCTTCTTCTCTTCGGCGGTTCCAGGACGAGGTGCGGCCGATCCTCGAGGAGATCCAACAGGACTCGGAGAGCGCGCAGGACAAGATGCAGAGGATGTCCCGATAGGGCAGCTCGGCTGCCCGGGACCACCGGACAAAGACCGATCGATCCCATGCCAAGAAGACCGACATCACGTAAGACCCTCCCCCTCGAGGTGATCGGATGGCGCTGAGGCTGCGGCGGTTCCGTCGGGAGCAGGACCCCGAGGGAACCATGACCATGATCGAGCACCTGGACGAGCTCCGAACGCGCTTGATCACGTCCATCGCCGCCATCGGTGTGGGGGTGTCGGCTGGTCTATCTCTCCGTCACCGAGCCGTTCATCATCAAGATCAAGGTCGTGGCCTTCCTGGGGATCGCGTTGGCCCTGCCCGTCGTCCTGTACCAGTTCTGGCGGTTCGTCACGCCGGGCCTGACCGTTCGCGAGCGCAAGTACGCGATCCCATTCGTCGTCTCCTCGCTGTGTCTGTTCGCCCTGGGCGGGTTCTTCGCCATGCTGACGCTGCCCAAGGGCCTGGGCTTCCTGCTGGGATTCGCCGGTACCAAGAACGTCCTGGCGGTGCTGTCCATCGGGAAGTACCTGGGATTCGTCATGCTGGTGATCCTGGCGTTCGGGGCCGCCTTCGAGTTCCCGTTGATCCTGATCTCGTTGATGCTCGTGGGTGTCCTGACCAGCCGGCAGCTCCGGCAATGGCGGCGCTACGCGCTCGTGCTGATCGCGGTCATCGCGGCGGTGATCACTCCCAGCCAGGACTGGTTCACTATGTCTGCGCTGATGGTCCCGCTGATAGTCTTCTACGAGCTCTCGATCGTGGTCGGGCGGATACTGAAGAAATAACAAGGGGGACAACGCGAGTTGGCCATCAAGGGGAAGGGGCGTACACGCGGCCGGCGTGCGGTGGCCGCCCCGCCCAGGCGCGCAATCGTCGTTCGCAAGCCTCCCATCTGGCGCCGCCGGTGGGTGTGGTCGGTCGTCGGACTGATGGCCGTCGCCGGCACCGTGGCCGGGGTTCTGGTTGCCGTCCACGCTCACGGCACATCCACCAGGAAGGCCCGCGAGCAGAAGGCCATCGTCGCCTACCTGAACGCGTTCCGGCTCCACCTGCCCCAGGACCGGACTCCGGTCCCGCCCGACGCCATCGTCATCTTCTCTTCCGTGCAGGGCGATCTCGACAACCTCAAGAACCTGTCCGCCGCCCAGGCGGAGCAGAAGGGCAAGGACGTGGCGGCCATGGCCACGAAATCGGCAGACGGTCTGGAGAAGGTTCGCATCGCGAGGCTGATCCCCGTCGAGTTCACCGCGGATCGCGGCGAGTTGAACGAGGCGCAGTTCCTGATCGTCCAGGCCTATCGCTTGTACGAGCCTATCGGCAACCTGGTCCAAGCGGCGGGCAAGGCCTCCGGAGACGCCCGCCAGGCCCTGCTCGACCAGGCGCAATCCCTGATGAACCGGTCCGGCGACCTGTTCGATCGGGGCTATGCAAAGATCTCCCGGATGGCCACCCGTCTGGGCATCCCCATCAAGACCGCCAACCAGCCCGCGCCTCAGGCTACGCAGAACAACCCCACCCCCACGGCCCCGCCCTCGGCCACAGCCTCGCCTTCAGTCTCTCCGTCCTCGTGAGGTAACCGAGCAGACCCATGGCGGTCGTGGTCGTGGCGAATCCAACGGCCGGCAGAGGCAAGGGCGCCAGGCTGATCCCCAAGGTCGATGCCCTCCTCCGCTCGCTCGGCGTCTCGCACACCCTTCGGATCTGTGAGGGGGCCGATGACCCCGAGAGGCTGGCCAAGGTGGCCGCCTCCGACGGCACCGAGATCGTGGCCGCCCTCGGCGGAGACGGACAGGTCGGGGCCTGCGCCAACGGCCTCTTCGGAACGGAGAGCGCCCTGGCGGTCATTCCTGCGGGCACCGGCAACGACTTCGCCAGGCACATCGGGCTGGACCGCAAGGACCCGCTCGCGGCTGTCCGGCTCCTGTCCTCGCCCACGTTCAGGGCGATCGACGTGGTGAAGGTGACCACACGGGAACGGCAGCGCTACTACGTGAACATCGGGGGAGCGGGCTTCGACTCCGAGGTCAGCGAGCACGCGAACAGGGTCCGCCGGCTGAGGGGAGCTCCCAAATACGTGTATTCGACCTTCGTCACCCTGGCTCGGTTCTCGCCGGGAGACTTCGTGGTGAGGGTGGACGGGAAAGAGCATGCCTTCAGAGGCATGATGCTCGCCGTGGGGAACGGGACCTCGTACGGCGGTGGGATGCGGGTGACGCCCGATGCCCGCTCGGACGATGGGCTCCTCGACGTGTGCGTGATCCAAGAGCTGCCCAAGTGGCAATTCGTCAAGACGTTCCCCAAGGTCTTCTCCGGCAAGCACGTCGAGCATCGAGCGGTCACCATGCTCCGGGGGAGGGAGATCGAGATGACGGCCGACCGCCCGTTCCAGGTCTACGCCGACGGTGAGCCCGTGGGACGCCTCCCGGCCACGTTCTCGGTCGTTCCATCCGCGCTCCGAGTCGTCGTCCCTCCCTCCTAGATAGGCTTCTGACATGACGAACGGACTGCTCCTGCTGCACGCCTTTCCCGTTGACGCATCGATGTGGAAGCCGCAGCTCGCGGCCATTCGAGGTGAGCTGGCGGTGGTCGCGCCGAACTTCCCGGGGTTCGGTGATGCCCCGCTGGCCGGTGAGGTCTCCACGATGGACGAGGCTGCCGAGGTCGCCGCGGCTGAGGTCGCCGCAGCCGGGCTGGATCGCGTGGTGGTGTGCGGCCTGTCGATGGGCGGGTACGTGGCCTTCGCGTTCTGGAGGAAATTCAGGGATCGGGTCGCCGGGCTGGTTCTGGCCAACACTCGAGCCGGCGCCGACGACGAGGCAGGACGGGAGCGGCGGCGGGCATTGGCTCAGCGCCTTCGCGCCGAGGGGAACGAGTTCCTGGTCGAGTCGCCGCCACCGCTCCTCTCCTCCGAAGCGCCCGCCGAGCTCTGGAACCACGTCAAGTCGATCATCGCCACCCAATCGGCCGAGGCCATCGCCGCGGCCTCGCTCGGAATGGCGGAACGCCCCGATTCCACGGCCGATCTCCCCGGTATCGACGTCCCGACCCTGGTCATCACCTCCAGCGCCGACACCCTGATCCCGCCCGACGCCACCTCACCGATGGCAGACGCGATCCCTCGCGGGGATCTCGAGGTCATCGAACGTGCAGGGCATCTCTCCAGCCTGGAGGCTCCCCAGGAGTTCAACCGGCTGCTTCGGAACCTCCTGGTGCGGTGCGGCGTCCTGTCCGGCTGAGACACCTGGGATCGCCACCGGGCCAGCAGGACGAAGCAGGAACACCCGATGCGTCGGCAGGCGATGGGCGGCACCCGATACTGTGTGGGTGTCTCTCGGCGGAGGAGGAACGATAGCCGCGGACAGGTGGCTGCCCAAGAAGCTCATCTATCTGGAGCTGATCGAGTCCCTTCTCGACGGCGATGGTGGAGAAAGCCGAGCTCGCACCTACCTGGCCCGGGACTTTCCCTGGCTGTTCGAAGGGGAGTGGGAGCTCGAGCGGTGGGGTCTTCGGCGCCCTAGGCCCCCACTGTCCCAGAGTGGGGCCGACTCAGTCCGTGGACCCACGTTCCCGTTCCCGGCGTTCCCACGGGTATTGCTTCCAGGCGTGATATGGGTCCTGCATTTCGCCCAGTCGCTTCTCCGTCCCCGAGCCGGGATCCTCGTTGCCTATAGTCCCGTGATGGGAACGGGGGCGGCCGCGGCCCGGTTCCTGCGGCGGAGGTCCCCAGTGCTCGTCGTCCGGATCACCACCGATTTCTGGTCCTCCCGAGCTCGCATGCTGGGCGGCAGGCGGCTGGAGCCGTGGATCGTCCAGGGCCTCGAACGGTTCGTGCTGCGACGCGCCGACTTGGTGCTCACGATGGGCCCCTTCACTCACGAGATCGTGAGAAGGTTTGGCGTGCCCGAGGAGCGAATCCTTGACCTGCCTCGCCCCACTCGCTGGCTCGGAGTGGACGCCCTACCTGCCGAGCAGGACGGTCAGCGCCATGTGGCGGCCGCCGGCCGTCTCGTTCTGGACAAGGCGTTCGATCTGCTCATCGCGGCCTTCGCGAAGATCGCGGAGCAGTTCCCGGACGTGATGCTGGACATAGCCGGCGACGGACCGGAGCGCCCCAACTTGCAGAACCTGGCCACGAGCCTCGGCATCGCGGCTCGGGTCCGGTTCCACGGATGGTTGAGCCCCGATTCGATGCGGGGTTTCTACAGCGGAGCGCTGATCTCCGCTCTGCCGTCTCCGCTCAACGAAGGGCTGCCCACGGCGCTGTTGGAGGCTGGCCTTGCCGGCTGCGCGCTGGTCGGCACCGATGTCGGTGGGATCCGGGACATCGTTCATCCGGATCGCACCGGTGTGCTGGTTCCTCCCAACAACCCCGGGGCGCTGGCCGAAGCCATCCGGACGCTGTTGCAGGACCCGGAGCGGGCCAGACGTCTGGGCGAGGGCGCACGCGCTGAGGCTCGGGCCCACTTCCGGCGGAGAGAGGCAGTCGTTCAGCAGGTGCGGGAGCGCCTGAACGCCCTCCGAGCCGTTCGCCGGTAGGAGGCGGTATGGCGGGGACCGAGGAGCTGCCCAGGAGGGTCGTCTACCTGGAGCTGATGGATTCCCTCCTCGATGCAGACGGTGGGGTGGGCCGAGCCGGTTACAGGTTGAGCCGCGACTTCCCCTGGTTCTTCGAGGAGGAATGGGAGATCGAGCGGTGGGGTCTTCGCCGGAGCGGGCCAAGGCAGTCGCAACACGACGTCCGTGGTCTCACGTTTCCCTTTCCAGCCTTCCCTCGCGTGCTCCTGCCCGTCGTCGTGTGGGCTACGCAGTTCGTACAGTCCTTACTACGCCCTCGGGCGGGGATCTACATCGCCTACGATCCCATCAAGGGAACAGGGGCAGCTGCCGCGCGGTTCCTGCGGCGAAGCTCCCCGGTGCTGGTCGTCCGATTCATCAGCGACTTCTCGGCTCGCGCTGGCCTCCTCTACGGCAAGCGTCTGGAGTCTCGGGTCCTGCGTGTGCTCGAGCGATTCGTGCTCGCCCGGGCCGACATCGTCCTCCCCATCGGCCCGCACACGCGGAAGCTGGCCCTGGAGGCGGGCGTGCTGGAGGAACGCATCGTCGAGCTGCCCAACACGGTTCGCTGGTTCGAGATGAAGCCTCCCCCTGTGGCGCGGGAAAGTCCGCCGCGTGTGGCGGCCGCAGGCCGACTCGCTCCGGAGAAGGGATTCGATGTCCTGATCGCGGCCTTCGCCGAGATCGCGGAGCCGTTCCCGGACGTGATGCTGGACATAGCCGGTGACGGACCGGAGCGTCTCAACCTGGAGAACCTGGCCACGTCGCTGGGGATCGCCGACAGGGTGCGGTTCCCTGGTTGGCTCGACACCCAATCCATGCTGGGGCTCTACGGGGGGGCTCTGGTCTTCGTTCTGCCGTCCCGAATCAACGAGGGGTTCCCCACGGTGCTGCTGGAGGCCGCGCTTGCGCGCTGTGCGCTGGTCGGCACGGACGTCGGCGGGATCCGGGACATCGTTCATCCCGATCGCACCGGCATCGTGATCCCTCCCAATGACCCTGACGCCCTGGCGAGAGCGCTCCGGACGCTGCTGCAGGACCCGGAGCATGCGACCCGTCTGGGCGAGGCGGCGTGGACCGAAGCTCGATATGGCCTGGAGCACAGAGCCGAAGCGGTCCAGCGGGTGCGCGAGCAGGTGAACGCCCTCAGGCGTGCCGGTTAGGTGGCCGTAGGGCCCGGCCGGACGCCTCTTCGAAGAACGCGACCCTCTTCCACCTAGACTGGGATCCGTGACTGATCTGGCGCGCTTCCATCAGCGGTATCCCTTTGCCCTGGACGACTTCCAGGTCCGGGCCATCCGGGCCCTGGACGCAGATGAGTCCGTGCTGGTCGCGGCCCCCACCGGCTCCGGCAAGACCGTGGTGGCCGAATTCGCCGTGGAGCGGGCCCTCTCCCATCGCCGCAAGGCCTTCTACACGACGCCGCTCAAGGCTCTATCCAACCAGAAGTTCGGCGACTTCATCGCCCGGTACGGATCGGCCCGGGTGGGCCTGCTCACCGGGGACAACTCCATCAACTCCGAGGCCCCCGTGGTGGTCATGACGACGGAGGTCCTGCGAAACATGCTCTACGAAGACAGCTCGACGGTGGACGGCCTGGACTGCGTGGTCCTGGACGAGGTCCACTACCTCCAAGACCCGTACCGGGGAGCCGTGTGGGAGGAAGTCCTCATCCATCTGCCGCTCTCGGTGGCTGTGGTGTGCCTCTCCGCGACCGTGTCCAACGCGGAGGAGTTCGGGGAGTGGATCGGGGCGCTGCGAGGGCCCACCCGCGTGGTCATCGAGGAGCGGCGACCGGTCCCTCTGGAGAACCTGTACCTGGTCGGCCGGGACCTCCATCCGATGCACGTGGAGCAGGGCGGCCGTCTCGTCCCGAATCCCTATCTCGTCTCGCTCACCCAGCGCGAGGTTCGCGTGCGAGAGTGGCGGCCGCGGGCGGGAGGACGGTACGGACGCCGGCAGGTCGCCCGGATCGAACGCCCGCGCGAAGGCCATCGGCGCGTCTACGTTCCTTCGCGAGAGGAGGTCGTCCTCCGGCTGAACGAGGAGGCCATGCTCCCGGCGATCTATTTCGTGTTCAGTCGGGCAGGGTGCGACGCGAGCGTCCGGTATCTGATGGGTTCGGGGATCCGGCTCACGTCGAACGAGGAGGCCGACCGGATCCTCGAGGTCGCCGACCACCAGGCTGCCTGGATCGACGACGAGGAGCTGGCAACTCTCGGCTATTACGAGTTCCGGGAGGCTCTGGCCGCCGGGATCGCCGCCCACCACGCCGGCATCCTTCCGGTCTTCAAAGAGACCGTGGAGCGGCTGTTTCAGGCCGGGCTGGTGAAGGTGGTGTTCGCCACCGAGACTCTCTCGCTGGGCATCAACATGCCGGCCAAGACGGTGGTGATCGAGGATCTGTGGAAGTTCTCCGGGGAGCGCCACGAGCTGCTCACCCCAGGCGAGTACACCCAGTTCACAGGACGGGCCGGCCGCCGGGGGATCGACGAGGTTGGGTACGCGGTGGTCCTCTACCAGAAGCAGGTGCCTTTCGAGCGGGTGGCAGGGCTGGCCTCCACGCGGACCTACGAGCTGCGCTCCTCCTTCCGCCCCTCCTACAACATGGCCGTGAACCTGATCAGCAACTACACGAGGGATGAGGCCCGGCACCTGCTCAACTCTTCGTTCGCCCAGTTCCTGGCCGACCGGGGCGTGGTCACCCTGGAGCGCCAGCTGGAACGCGACCGGGCCTACCTGGACGGGTACCGGGCCAGGGTCAAGTGCGACCGGGGGGACTTCGCCGAGTACTGGCGGTTGCGAGAGCAGACCGAGCGGATCCGGGAAGACGCTCGCAGGTCGGGCGAACGGCACAGGGAGGACGAGGCCAGAGTGGCCCTGGCTTCCCTCCGGCCGGGAGACGTCATCTTCGTTCCTTCCGTTCGCCGTCGGGGCTTGGCCGTGGTGATGGGCTCGAGGGAGGGACGGCCCATGGTCCTCACTCAGGAGCGGCGGTATTTTCGCCTGTCTGCCCGCGACTT
>WNFZ01008424.1_pt1 | contig 10783 bp, 5 predicted proteins | sample 5400081 | NCBI WGS metagenome assembly WNFZ01 (sample SAMN13153365, study PRJNA577476) | soil metagenome | isolation source: 80 cm soil or saprolite under grassland replicate 1 | place: USA:California | collected 2016-06-15
TGAGCGCGACGCAGGGCGCAGCTGTTAGCGGCGGACTCCTGACGGCTAGCCAGGGAGCGACTGTCAGCGGCGGTCTGTTCCAGGCGCAGCAAGGTGCAACGGTGAGCGGCGGTCTGCTGAGCGCGACGCAGGGCGCAGCTGTTAGCGGCGGACTCCTGACGGCTAGCCAGGGAGCGACTGTCAGCGGCAGTCTGTTCCAGGCGCAGCAGGGTGCAACCGTCAGTGGCGGTCTGCTCCAAGCCCAACTGGGCGCGACCGTCAGCGGCGGGTTACTCACGGCCAGCAATGGTGCGACCGTCGACGATACGTTGACTGCCAATAACGCGGTCACAATTGTCGGAACTGGTGCGCCCGCTGGGACGGCGCTGACTGTGACCAACAACGGTGCCACCATCAATGGCGGTGCGACTGTCAGCGGTGGCTTGCTCGCTGGCAACAACGGCTTGACCGTAACCGGCGGGAGTACGCTCAACGACGGCGCCACCGTCAATGGCACGCTAACCGCGTCCAACACCCTCAACGTGAGTGGCACTGGTGCGGCGCCCGGAACGGCCCTGACCGTCGCCGCGAACGGCGCCACGATCAATGGTGGATCCACCCTAAACGGAGGCGCCACCGTCACTGGCACGCTGACCGCTTCCAACGCCCTTACCGTAAGTGGCACTGGCGCAGCGGCTGGCACGGCACTGACGGTCACGGCGAATGGTGCGACGATCAATGGTGGGCTCACCGTCAATACTGGCGGCGCGAGCGTGAATGGCTTGCTCCAGGCCAATAATGGCTTGACGGTGACCGGTGGAAGCACCCTTAACGGTGGGACCACGCTCAATGGCGGAGCCGATGTCAACGGTGCGTTGACTGCGAGCAGCGGTTCGCTGAACGGTGTCACCATCGGCGCCACAACGGCCGCGCCGGGCACGTTCACCAATCTCGTCGCAACATCGCTCACGGTTGGCAGTGTGAATTCAACGAGTGTTAACACAGGCACGCTGCAAACAGCTGGAACCTCGACCCTCAATGGGGCGCTGTCGCAATCGGGCGGCAACGTGGGTTTCTTCGGGGCGAGTGCGGGCCAGCATGCGGCGCTCACCGACGGAAACCCGAGCGCCGCGGGCGACACCTACACCACCGGTACTCGCGACACCATCAATGCGTTGCGCAGCCGAGTTAGAGAGCTCGAGCTGACTTTGCAGAGCTACGGCTTATTGCAGTGAGGTTTCAGCGTCAATTTGTAGTCGTCGGGATGGCGGGGGTCTTCTGGGCCCTCGCCAGCACTCCCGTCGCTGCACAGCAAATCGATCCCAACGGAATTGTGATCTCCACCAGCAGCGGCTTGCCGCTGTTGGTGGATGGCATCGAAACGGAAAAAGTTCCCGCGAATGTCTCCTCCGGCGCGAAGGTCTGCACCCCAGACCTGCGTATGTACAAAAGCGAGGGCGAACGCTTCATCTTCAAGCAGTGGAGCACTGGCTCCACTGACGACTGCATCACACCGACCGCCAAGGGCTCCTATCGGGCGATCTATAGCCACGAAGTCCTGCTGCTAATCAAGTCGACCGCGCCAGGCATCCAGCGCAGCAAGTGGGTGACCTACGGCGCCCCGGTCGAATTCCGCGTGCCCGACTCCATCCCCGATGGCGACGGTACCCGCTACCGATTCCAGGGCTGGAGCGACGGCGAGACGCCCTTCGATCTCAGCAACACGATCGCGCCCGTGAAGCCGACCGTGCTCGAGGTCAAGTGGACCCGCGAATACTTCCTCCAGGTCGACAGCCCCGACAACGCGGCAATCAAAGGCACAGGCTGGTACGCCGACGGTTCGAACGTCGTGCTCCGCGCACCCGACCTGCTGTCGGGCGACACCGATCAGGAGCGCTGGAAGTTCTCCGAATGGCAGAGCACCAGTTTCCCCACCGCGGTGATCCAGAACGCCAAGACCGCGACCACGACGTTCGCGATGCAGGCGCCGTACACCGTCCGCGCGGCGTACGACAAGCAATATCTCGTGCAAGCGAGCAGCCCGTTCGGCACGCTCAAGCGCGATTGGATCAATTCTGGCCAGGAGGTCGTTCTGGAAGCGCCACCGTTGCTGGAAGTGGTGCCCGACCAGGAGCGGCTCGTCTTCAAGCGATGGGACGGCATGGATGGTCTCCTGTCGCCAAAGATCAGCGGCAAGGCCGACCGGCCGATCAACATCACCGCCGCGTATGACCGCCAGGTCATGCTCAAGGTGAACTCGCCACAGGGCGCCACCGGTGACGGCTGGCAGAAGGCGGGCAGCGTCGCGACGGTCACCGCTCCGGGCTCGGTGCCACAGATGCTCCTGCTCAAGGCGAGTTTCCTCGGCTTCGGCGGCTACCCCGCTGGCCAGTCCACCATTCAAGTGCTGGTCAACGAGCCGACCAGTCTCACGGCTCTGTACCGCACCGAGCCTGACTTCGTCCTGATCATCGTGGTGCTCGGCATTCCACTGGCCGCCGCGCTGATCTTCATTGGCTACCGCAGGGGATGGCGGTGGTCGACCATGCGCCGCGGGCTGCGCGTGCGAGCGACAGCAGTCGCAGACTTCGCACGTCTCCCGCTCCGGAAGGACGCTGAACCTACGACACCCGAACTTTCGACACCCCGCAACGGCGTCTCGCACCTGCCGCAGCCGTTGAGTCCTCATCATCGTTCTTAGGATGCTGATGCAAAAGCGGTCCCCGCTCTGGATTCGACAGGCTCACCATGAGCGGGGACCGCTCGTCCTGAGCTTGTCGAAGGATCTTTTGCATCAGCCCTTAGAGAAGGCTTGAACTCGAACACCCTGGGGGAACGCGTGCGCATCTGGCTCCTGCTTTGTTCTCTGCTCTCGATGGTCCTACTGTTGGGGGCGGCGCCTCCGGACGAGACCGCCCTCGTCTCGGCGAGCGACGACACCTACGTAGTGGCGGATGTCGCGGCCCCCGATGACCCACAAGGCCTGCGCGAAAAGAACTTCGGCGGCCTCGATTTTCTGAAGATCTGGTACGCCTCGCAGATCCAGGCACAGGAGCAGGTCGTCTCCGTCGGCCTGATCAAGTTTGACCTGTCGCAATTCAAGGATCGCGAGATCCGCTCGGCCCACCTGCAGCTGTTCGCGGTGCGGGCCGATCTGACGCAGCCCGTGCGCCTGGTCGACGTCAGCCTGGCCGAGGGCCCGTGGGCCGAAGCCAACGCCAACTTCAAGGATTTGCCGCAATTGAGCACACCGCCACTGGCGAGTGCCGCGATCTATGGCGCCAATGTCTGGTACTCGTGGGATGTCACTCCAGCCGCCGTGCGCAAGGCGCGCGATGGCGAAGTGTCCTACGCGGTCGGGTTGCGCACGCTCGAGACAAAGGGCGAAGAGCAGGTCGTGTTCGCTGCCCGCGAGGCGGGTCGCAATGCGCCGCGGCTGGTCATGACCCTCGCGCCAGTCCCGCCCACGGTCCCGCCGTGGGCCGTGCCCGTTGGGATCGTCGTCGTGGCCGCGCTGGCCTTCGGCGTTGGCATCCTGCTTGGCCGCCGACGCCGCGCCGGCCGTGGTGCGGCAGCTCGGGCCCCGCAGGCAGCCAAGGTGGCCAACGGCACAGCGGCGCTCAGGCCCACGGCAGCTGCAACCAGCGCAGTGAGCGCACCAGACGATCTGGACGCCATCATCGAGTGCCCGGCGTGCAAGCGGCAGATTCCTGAGATCGCTGAGGTGTGTCCTCGGTGTGGCGCCGCTGTGGCTGTCGCCAGCCGTTGAGGCCCGCCATGTTGCGAGCTCCCGCGCTGGGAGTCGTCACTCTCGCGCTCGCCACAGTCATCGCGCTGCCCGCACTGGCGGCGGGGCTGGCGGTCACCGTCTCGCAGGTCGACGTCAGCTCCTTCCCCAAGGTGCGGGTGGCACTGAGCGTCGCGGATTCCGTCGGCGTGCCCATCACCGGGCTCGATGCACAAGCCTTCGAGCTCAAGGAAGACGACCAGGTCATCAGCCCCATCCGGGTCGACTCGGTCGTGGAGAGCCAGGAATCAGTCGCCACGGCGCTGGTCATGGACGTGTCGGGCAGCATGGGCGACAACGGCAAACTGGATAGCGCTCGGACGGCGGCGACAGCCTTCATCGACACGCTCGGCGCCAAGGACAGCGCCGCGCTGATCAGCTTTTCCGACCAGGTCAAGGTCGTCCAGCCGTACACCAGCGATCGCGGCGCGCTGAAGGCCGCCATCGCCGGCCTCCAGCCAGGCGGCGACACTGCGCTATACGACGCCATCGCTCAGACCGCGCAGTTGCAAGGAGCGTTGCCGCAGCGGCGGAAGATCCTGCTGCTGCTTACGGACGGCGCGGACACGCGCAGCAAGCAGTCCGTCGAGACGACGATCGCTGCCGCCCAGCAAGCCGGCGTCGTGGTTTTTGCCATCGGGCTGGGTGACGACGTAAACCGCGACGTGCTGAACCAGCTAGCTGGTTCCGCCGGGCAGGCGGTGTACGTCTCGGACCCGGCGCAGCTGCGCGAGACGTTCCTCTCGATCGGCGATCGGCTCCGCCGCCAGTACGTGCTGGAGTACACGTCCAAGACGCGCGCCGACGACAAGCAGCACGCGCTGGCGATCAAGGTGAACTATCGCGGCCAGGTCGCCGAGACCAGGGGCAGCTTCGGCGCGCCCAAGGTCCCGCTGGTGATGGACATTCGCGGCATCACCAACGCCGCGAAGGCCAGCGGGGTGCAACGCATCGACGTGACGATCGCCTCGGGCGAAGCGCGCCAGGTTGAGCTGCTCGTGGACGATCAGTCGCGCGGGATCGTGACCGCGCCACCGTTTACCTTCCAGTGGGACACGCTCGCGGAGAAGCCGGGCATCCACAAGGTGGTGGTGCGCGGTACCGATGTTGGTGGCGCGGTGACCGACAAGGAGCTCGTGCTCGAAGTGCAAGGGGTTGCGCCTCCGCCTCCCGTGTTGGTGCAGACACCAGCGCCGGCCCCTGCCGTGGTCCCCGTCGCGAGATCAACTCAACCCTTCTGGGAGGAGAACATCGGTCTGGCAATCGCGGGCATGGCGGGTGTGCTCCTGCTGCTCGGTACGGGCGCGGTGTTCCTGGTGGCCAGAAACGCCCGACCCCGCACGGTCGAGCCAGTGCGCGTCGCCCCGGAGCCAAGCGACAAGACCGAGTTCATCGTCCATGGCGCGCCGCTGAGTGACGTCACGATGATCAGCCATCGCCGACCGGTCGGGCTGTTGCCGAAGGCCAAGCTGGTGATCGGGCCTGGCCAGGAGGTGGCCGTATCGCCCAGCGGCGAGACCACCATCGGCCGCGATACCGCCAGCAGCGTGGTCCTGGACGATCCGCAGGCGTCGCGTCACCACGCGCGCATCGTATTCAAGGAGGATGCGTTCTGGCTGGAGGATCTCGGCAGCACCAACGGCACTCGTGTCAACGGCGAGTCGGTCACGCGCCACCGACTGCAGGCCAACGAGCAAATCAGTGTCGGCGACGCGGTCATGACCTTCGCGCTCGAATCACTCTGATGGAATCTGTCATCCCGAGCTTGCGAGCGATCTCGGTGTGCAACGTGAGATCCCTCGGCTCGCAAGCTCGCCTCGGGATGACACCTGGTAAGCCGTGCCCGCGCTGATTGGTCCTGACGGACGGCACTTCCAACTCAAAGACGGCGTCGTCGTTGGCCGCATCGGCACCGATGGCGCGCAGCCCGACGTCGACCTCGGCATGCTCGAGCGGGCGATGACAATCTCGCGTCGGCACGCGCGGATCCGACGCCGCGGCCAGGATTGGTACCTGCGCGTCGAGGACCAGGTCACCAACGCGACCAGGGTCGCTGGTCGGAAACTCGGGGCGGGCCAGGAGAGCGCGCTGGACGATGGCGACGAGGTCGAGCTGGGCGGTGTGCCGCTGGTCTTTCTCGCCGACTGGGACAGCGAAGCCACCCTGGTCGGGCTCCAGCAAGCCAACGCGATGCTGGTCGTCGAAGGCACACAGTTTCCGCTGAATACGACTGAGGGCCGCCGCCTGCGCATCGGCCGCCGCTCACCAGATGGCAAATACACCCCGGACATCGATCTGCGCGACCTGCCAGCCAGCGGAAGCGTGTCGCACCTGCATGGCCACCTGATTCGGCGCAACGGCCGCGACTGGTTCCTGCACGTGGTCAAGACGACCAACGGCACCAACGTCGCCGGCAAAGAAGTCGCTCCGGGCGAAATCGTGCCCCTGTCCAATGGCGACACCCTGCAGCTCGGCCGTTTCCGTGCGACCTTCCGCCAGATCATCGCCGCGGACATCGACCATAACGAACGGCTGGCGCTGAGCGTGATCCCCGAGGAAACGATCATCGAGACCGGCGGGCAGCAGCAAGGCCGCATCAACCTGGTCAACGTCAGCGGTCAGGTGCACCAGATCCTGCTCGAGCTTACGGGCATTCCCAACGAGTGGTTCATGCTCGGACTCGACGGCAAGACCGGCCACTCACTCAATCTGCAATTGCTCAATGCGGTCGAGCCGAATCAACCGCTCGCCGGCTCCGCTGCTCAGGCCGTGGTGACGTACACGCCGCCGCGCGTCCCCGAGTCACGCGCCGGCGTGTACCCGATCAGCATCAGCGCCACCACGGGTGGCGAGGTCCAGATTCGCCGCGTCGTCACGAGTCGGCTGCGAGTGCTGCCGTTTGAAGGTCTCGAGGTGAGCGCGGGTCCGGAGGAGATTCGCAAGTCGCGCGGCGAGTACACGCTCGAAATCCATAACACGGGCAACTCCGAGGTCATGGTCGACCTTCGCATTGACACCCACACCAAGAAGGTCAAGGCCGAACCAAGCCAACTCCAGTTCCGCCTGGGCAATGGGCACACGCGGCAGGTCCCATTCGTCATCAAAGCGCGCCGTAACTGGCTGGGCCTGGACCAGACCTACGGCGTGGACATCACCGTCAAAGCGGGCGGTCAGCAGCGCCTGGCGGCGGTCCGCCAGGTCGTCAAGCCGATCCTGCCGCGCTGGATCCAGTGGATCGTCGGCAAGGCGTTCTCGATGTTCAGTCCGATCGCTCTGCCAGTGGCGACGCTCGCGCTGCTGATCGGGGTCGGGTACTTCCTGCTGCGACCACCGGACATCAAGGAGTTCCGCGCCGAGCGGGGAACGATCGTCGCGGGTGGCGACACCCAGCTGATGTGGACGCTCGATCGCGCTGCCGGCGTCAGCATCGAGCCACCGGTTGCCGACCAGCTCAGCGTGTCCGAGGGTCAGCTGAAGGTCATGCCCACGGCTAAGACCGAGTACACGCTCACGGCCCGCAACCTGTTTGGGATCTCGCATTCGGCCAAAACCACCGTCGACGTGCTGCAGATCACGGCCTTCAAAGCGACCCCCGACCGGCTGAACAAGGAAGGTGAAGAAGTCACCCTGCACTGGGAGACCGCGGGCGCGACAAAGGTCAAGATCGACCCCGAGGTAGAGGTCAAGGACCCGAAGAGTGGCGATGCCAAGGTGACTCCCAGCGCGGCGACCACGTACACGCTGACCGCGACCGGCACCAACAGCGTGACCACCACTGCGCAAGTAACCGTGGCCATTGGTGCGCCGGCCATCGACAGCTTCGAGGTCGTGCCCGGCCCAGGTGGCAACCGCTTCTTCCAGGGCGATCCAGTCCAGTTGAAGTGGGCGGCCAAGGGGTACAGCAAGCTGGTCATCACCAGCAGCGGCGGCGACGTCGCGCCGGGACAGCCACAGCTCGACGTCACCGGTGGACCGCCGGCGACCGTCAACCCGGCCACGCCGGGCGAGGTCGTGTACACGCTGACTGCCTCCAACGCGGCGGGCAGCACGCAGGCCACCCGCAACGTGACCGTCTCGGCAGTCAGCATCGTGCAATTCGAGGCCGAGCCGACGAAGGTGGCGCCCGGCCAGCCCGTCAAGCTCCGCTGGCGCATCGAGCGGCCAAATGAGGCGACGAAGCTCGTGATCGAGGGCGGTCCAGGGCTGGGGCCGGTCGAGGGCATCGGGGAGCGGTCGGTGAGCCCGACTGTCGACACCACGTACACGCTGCGGATGACCGCCGCCGACGGCTCCACCCAGGAGCGGCAGGTGCAGGTGTCAGTCGAGGTGCTGCCGACGATCAACACGTTTACGTCCCCGCGACCGACCATCGCATTCGGCGAGGAAGCGCGCCTCACGTGGAGCGTGTCCAACGCAACCCAGGTCGAGATCCGCACCGCCGATGGGACAACGCTGTTGCGGTCCGACCGACCTGAGGGCACGATGGTCGACTTTCCGCCACAGCCCACCACCTACATCCTCGAAGCCAGATCCGCCTCTGGCCGCAGCGTCACCAAGGACTTCAGCGTCGACGTGAAACCGCCGGGCCAGCCAACCCCACCGCCCGCCGACCCAGCCGCGCCCAGTACGTCGCCGTCTGTCGCGCCCGCGGCCAGTCCGGCGCCAAAACCATGATGCCCGCCATCTCTTCCAGGAGCTACCCACTGTGAGCACATTGCGCATCCGTCTCTTAGGTTCGCTTGACCTGGAACGAGATGGGCGAGCCCTCGACCGCTTCTCGAGTCGCAAGGCTCGAGATCTGTTCGCCTACCTCGCGATCCAGCGCCAGGCAACGCATGGCCGAGATCACCTGGCCGGCACGTTCTGGGGCGACTCGTGCGACGACAAGGCCCGCCACGCCCTCAATACCACCCTGTGGCGGATCAACAAGGTGCTGGGGGCCGACGAGGGCGGGCGCCAGAACGGCTACCTGCGGGTGAGCCAACGCGACATTGGCTTCAATGCTGCGTCCGACGTCTGGCTCGATGTGGCCGAGTTCGAGAGTCGCTGCGCGGCCGCGGAACAAACCGCGAATGTCGCCGAGCAGATCGCGCTGTATCAGCAAGCCGTCAGCTTCTATCGCGGCGAGCTCCTGCCCGACTGCTATGAGGACTGGTGCGTCATCGAGCGCGAGCGTCTCCAGTCACTGTTTGTCCGCGCGTTGTCAAGGCTCATGGGGCACCATGCGCAACGCGCCGACCACGAGCAGGCGATCGAGTGTGGCCGCCGCATCCTGGGCTGCGACCAGCTACAAGAGGAAGTCCACGAGGAGCTGCTGCGCCATGAGCTGGCGATCGAGCCCGCGCTCGAAACGCGGGCGCTGCTCGCGCGTATCCTCGGGCTGCGCCAGCGGCCGGTGCCGATCGGTGAGCCGCGGTCGGCCGCATGGATCGCGCCGCGCTCCGATATGGCTGGCGTCGCGGCGCAGCTCGAGGAGCTGACGGCGACCTGCGAGAGCCTGCGCGTTGGCCTGGCGCACGCCACCGAGCTGCTGGCACGCCTCACCGACGAGGTCAACCTGGCTCTGCCCGCCGAGCCGCGGTTGCGAAAGGTCGCCGGGTGACGCCACTCTCCTCTCCCTTGCAAGAGGGCGGGGTTGAGGGCTAGCCGGGACCGGTGATCCTTGTGACGCTGCGGTGTCCGCCGGCTGATCCAATGGCGCGTCACGCGAGCTGCCGGGGGACGCGCTGATGAAGTCGCTGGACGAGCGTAGTCACACGTTCGTAATCAGAATCTGGCAAGAGCGGCGCGATGTCTCGGACGCGCCGCCCATCTGGCGTGGCCGCGTCGACGACGTGCGCGCAGGTTCACGCGCCTACTTCACGTCGCTAGAGCAGCTCATGGAATACCTGAGCGGTCGATCGATGATGGACCTGGCTACCCCGAACGGGCTCGACGACGCCTTTGAGCTGGAAGCGCTGCTGGTGTGTCTGGCGCCCGACCTCGACCTGCGCTATGAGCGCCTGTATGCCTACCTGCAGGACGACGTCACTCGGCGCCGCCCCAGCGTCGACCTGGTGCTGCGACTGCTCGAAGCCAGCGCCAGCGCTGGGCCCATCGCTTCGCGCTCCGCGCTGGGCCCCAATGGCCGCCTCATGCGTCGTGGGCTGCTGACCCAGCCTTCCGACGATACGAGCCAGGCGTCGCTGCTGGCGAGACCACTGCGCGTCGAGGAGCGCATCGTCGAATATGTCCTGGGCTCGGATCGAGTCGACGCCCGACTGGCGCCGTTTACCCAGCTCTTTGGCGCGGACGATCCAGCCCGCAAGTGGGCGCTGCCGTACGAAGCGCTGCGGGGCCTGGTGCGCCTGTTCGGCCAGCGCGGGGTCACGCGCGTGCTGTACGTGCACGGGCCGACTGGCGCCGGTAAGCGCGCCACGGTGCGTATGGCAGCGGCCGCGGCCGAGCGACAACTGCTGCTGGTCGACGTGCCAGCCGTACTGGCGGCACTCGGGGAGCGCGCCTCACTGACACTGGCCGCGGCCGCCCGCGAGGCGCTGCTGCAAGACGCTCTGCTGGTGCTCGAGGGCTTCGACGTCTTGCTGAGTGATGAAGCCGCGGCTGGACTCGCGCTCGCTTCATTGCGCCGCGCGTTTGCCGAGCATCGCGCACCAGTGGTGCTGCTAGGAGAGCAGCGCTGGGAGCCCTCGATCTGGCTGCCAGGCGTCTCCGCGCTACGACTCGACCTGCACAGTCTGGCAGCCGGCGATCGCGTCAAGCTGTGGCGCAGCCAGATCAACGGCCAGATGCCTGCCGACGCGGTCGCCGAGCTCGCGGCACGCTATCGCCTGGTCGAGGATGACGCAATCCGCGCGGTCGTGGCCGAGGCACACAGCCGAGCCGATCTGCGCGGGTCGACCGTCGTCGAGCCAGATGATCTGCGCGGCGCGGCACGGGCGATCGCGACCCCGCCGCTCGAGGGGTTAGCGCGGCACATCGAGCCGCGCTACTACTGGGAAGACATCGTGCTGCCGCCCG
>WNFZ01011930.1_pt1 | contig 10782 bp, 5 predicted proteins | sample 5400081 | NCBI WGS metagenome assembly WNFZ01 (sample SAMN13153365, study PRJNA577476) | soil metagenome | isolation source: 80 cm soil or saprolite under grassland replicate 1 | place: USA:California | collected 2016-06-15
TTCGACGACAATCGTTTCATAGCGTAGTTCGACCGGCACGACGCGATCCAATTTCACGACCCTGGTTTTAGTCTTGTCTGAGAAGTACGACTTGAGTGCCGAGTCTGAGATGTCGCTTCCGCCCATTTGCGCCAACAATCTGGCAAAATCCTGTACCTGCGCTGTCGTCAGACCGACGCAGCCGTGCGACGCAAACGTACCGAGTTTCGCCGGCGACTTACCGCCATGAATAAGCGATGGCAGCCCGATGGGAATCTTGATTGGCCCCAGCGGGTTAAGTTTGCTACCCGCCGCCACCTTCTCGCCCACGCTGATATTCTTCATCTTTGCGACCCAGGGCTCATCAGGCGGGGTCCAGGTTGGATTGAAGATAATTGTTTGCGCTTTCCTCAGTCCCGTGGGCAAAGGAAACTCGGGATAGCCAATCCCAATTTTGTACGACTTAATGAGTGAACCTTCCTTGAAGACGTCCATTCGGAAGGCGGGAATGTTGACGACGACGCGCGTGTCTTTAGGGATAGCATTGGGACCTGGCAGGACTGTATCCTCCCGGGCTTTAGTTGCAGCCGTTTCGGGTTCTTCGCTTCCTTTGACCCAGTAGTCACGAGCGAGCGCAAAAAGCTCCTCGGTTTTTTGTTCACCTATAACTCCGCGTATCGCTTCTGCGGCGTGTTCGCGCGACTGCTCTGCCTGACGAGACTGCTCCTCAGCGCTCTTCTCTTCAATGTTTGATTCTCGCAGTCTCGCCACTTCTTCACTGGCAATCTTCTGTAGTTGGGCCAGTTGATCGTCGGTGAGCCCAACTTTGGATTTCAGACTCGACTTAAACGCTTCATTCGAAAACAAAGCATCAAGTACGGGCAACGTCACTGCAGTCGCCTTGCTGACTGAGCCCGCGGGAGAAGGCGATGCGGAAGGTGAAGGACTACCTGCAGCATTCGAGTTGGAATTTCCGCCCGGCTCAGTGGCGCAACCAACGGCGAAGATCAATAGACCAAGCGTTAGCCCGAAAGCGGTGGATTTTATTGCGTTCATTCTGGAGTACCTCGTTATTGGTGTTTTCGACATGATGTCGCGTATCGCGCTTACGCGTCTCCTTTCGCCTACTCTGTGCTGGCTGTTTTGGCTTTGGGAGAAGGCGATGCAACGGGGGAAGGACTGGCAGCAGGGCTCGGGTTGTTTACAGGAGCGCTCTCCGTTGCACGACTGGGCGAAGTTGACGCCGACGGCGAAGGACTTGCGACGGCTGGGGAGTTTGAATTATTAGCCGGTTCGCAACCGACTGCGAACATGATCGAAAACGTTGTTAGAAGCGCGAGCGCGACGCGACTGATTAGGTTGCTGTTTGCAGTAGTCATTGTTTTTTCCTCGTTCCAGCAAGATTGAAAAGCTGGACGATAATTGCCTGGTCTCCAATTAGTAGCAATGGGTGTTCCCACATAAGTTTCGGGGGAATCTCCGCTCGTGCTGCACCGAAACCCTCGTTTTCGAAAAGGGGCTTGCACTATTAGCGAACGCGGGTGAACCAGCGCGCAAGCCCTTTCCTAAGCGCGGGCTGGATCAAAAAGCGGAAGGTGAACTCTTGACCGAAAGGCTTTCAAAGGGAGACCCACAGGCAACTTAGAAAGTCTCGCAGGTTAGGAAGGCGGGGCTTGCCCCCGTTGATTGGATGAAGACTATTTTCGGAGTAGCGGATACGGATTGATGTTGGTGCCTTCCCAGTAGCGCTTGGGATCTGGAATGACGGAAATTGAAAAGTGCAGATGATAATTTCCAGCTCCCGCATTACCGCTGTCGCCGACGTAACCGATAACCTCTCCTTGCTTTACAAACTTGCCAGCTGCAAGGCCATCGGCATAGCGTTGCAAATGAGCGTAATAGAACACCAGCTTCTTGTCTGGGCTCAGTTGATAGATTGTTGTACCGCCGCGTTCGCTCTGGAATAGTTTAATGATCTCACCGTCGGCCGCAGCCATGACCTGAGTGCCCGCTGCGGCAGGAATATCGATCGCATCATGAACGCGCCCTTCGGAGCGTGCATCCGTGAAGGTGTCCAACAACTGATCAGGCTTTACTCCCGGAACAGGGATTATGAGTTTCAATGTACCGACAAAACTTCCCGAAAGTGGTGCCTGGATAGGCGCTTGATTACCGTCAGGCGTTGGTAACGTTTCGTTCTGCGCGGTGGCGGCGGGAGTTGGTGATGCTGCCGATGTGGCGATCGACGGAGCTACGCTCGATGCCTGGTAAGGTGAAGGGCCAGCTAGAACGGAATCCGTGGGTCTCTCTGCACCGTTGAAGTTGGTTGTCTCAATGAACCCCGGTGGTCTGGCGCGCAACCAGAAAAATACCGCCAGCGCCCCGATGGTAACCAAACAAATGATAAGCACCCGTAGTCGCGCGGAACTCGCGCTGGTAGTTGGCGTTTTCACTTCGGGTTCAATTAGTTGTGATTTGACCAGGGTCTGCTCCGGATCTTGTGTTGCGAAGAGGATTCCGCCATCGTCCAAGCAGAAGTTCAACGTGTCATCGTAATATGTGCGCTCACAATTGGGACACTGTTTCATGAATGCCAAATGCGGCAGTTGTGATTTGACCACGGTCTGTTCCGGAGCTTCTGTTGCGAGGAGAACCCCTCCGTCGTCCAGGCAGAAGTTCAGCATCTCGTCGCTATATCTGCGATTACAAATTTGGCACTGTTTCATGACTGAAAGATGCCAGTTATTACTACCTCTGAAAGCCCAGTGGCAATAGCGGGCGCGGCGCCGTACCTTCAAAAAACCAACTCGCGCCAACCCGTAGACGATGATGCCAGGTAGGCAGGCGTGCCGTGTAAAGCGCAAAGCGGGCCTGGCGCGCCAGTGGCCCGCCAAACGCTTTTCCGCCGGCAAGTACAGCAGCCCGCTCCGTGCCCAGGCTGACCGCTTCTCCGAGTTCTTCAAAATGTTTCGTCTGTAACTTGCCGCCCGAGAGAAAGGCTTTTATATTTCGTGCAACAAGGCCGGCTTCCTGCAATGCCAGTTGGGCAGTACCGGCCAGTGTCGGCGCGGCATCTTTGTACAAAGCGATGTCCCCGAGCGCGAAAACATTGTCCTGCTCAGGTACCTGCAAAGTGGGCTTGACCAGGATCAGGCCGCGACTAGTTTTCTCAATTTTCAGATTCTCGACCACGGGACCGACTCGCACGCCGCCGACCCAGACGACTGCGGCGGTGTCGATCTCAGTCTCCGCGCCGTTATGCTCGAAGACGAGTGTCTTTTCGGTAACCCGTACAACGCGTGTTAAGGTATGAACCTCGACGTGAGATTCAAGCAGTGCGTCCTCGACAAACTCCCGGATTTCTTCGCCCATGCCGGGTACAACTCTGTCGCCCATCTCGATAACGAGCACGCGAGGTTCCCCGCGTAGCGCCCGGCGTTTGAAAGCGTCGCGCAGCAAGTCGGCCATTTTCGTCGAAAGCTCCACGCCGCTGGCACCCGCACCCACGACCGCAAAAGTCAAAGCGCGCTGTGTGTCCTGGGGTGGCAAATCAGGAGGAACGCGATCGAGCGCAGCAATCATTCGCAGTCGTAACTCATCGGCGTGCGCAAGCTTGCGGAAGGGAATTGTGTATTCCGCAGCCCCGGCAACTCCTGCGAAGTTTGTAACGCCGCCGACGGCGATCACCAGAACATCATAAATGAGGCTTTCATTTCGGTGCTTGAGGGCCACCGTTTGCGCTTTCAGATCGATATTCACGACTTCATCGCGAACAAGTTTGACTCCTTCATCGAGCAGCTCCCGGTACTTAGGCGCGATGTGCCATTCCTCAACTTCGCCGCTCAAATACTCGTAGAGCATTGGAGTGAAAAGAAAGTGATCTGCATCACTGACGAGGCTGACGTCGCCGGCACCCTCCAGATTAAGAGCTGTGAAAAGGCCACCAAAACCTCCTCCAACAATTACAATCCGCGCTTTTTTGGTTTCCATTTGTGGGTCAGATGTTAACAGACAATACCCAACAGACGAATGGGGTCAGCTTTGCAACGCACTCAATATCCTGAACCGGATCGCTCGGTGACCGAGCACGAGAGCCAACCTGGCAAACGGAGCTTCGGCACGATTGTAAAACGAGCACTAGACGTGACTTCAGTTCAGCATCTGGTCGCGATCGCTCCTCGTTCTGCACTTGATCGCAATGCTTAACATTGACCCCCGCACAGCTACAGTAATAACCTAATGCCCATTTCGCTCAGCACCCGGATCACAACCAGGGAGATCAAATGATGAACTTGAGGCCACCACCCACTTCGCCTCGTATCTACTTCTATCTTTTCTTCTTTGCTATTTTTCTCGGCGGCTTGATGCATTCGACGACGATTATTTCATCCTCGCATTCCCTGGATTACCGTGCGAATGGACCGAATGATTACAAGCGCGATGCTGAGCTCTTCTATCAGAACAACGGTTTTGGTCGCGTTCAGGGAAACAGCATCATACTGAGCGCTTCATACAATAACGATAACTCACCGTTGCTGCGCGAGCTGAAGCAATTGTTACCGCAAGCTCCCACAGCCAGGATTGCGCCGCAGGTGCTCGCCGACACGACCGATGGCAAGAGCACATCGATTGTTATCCTGCTGGCCGATCAGGCCGATGTCAGCCCTGCATATGACATGAAGGACCAGGACGCGCGCGGCTGGTTTGTCTATAACACCCTTACGCAACATGCCGCCCGCACGCAGATTGGTCTTCAGGGGTTTCTCAAATCCAGGGGTGTTACGTATCAATCTTTCTGGGCAGCCAACATGATGGTGGCCACAGCTCATCGCTCCCTCGTGGACCAACTAGCCGCGCGTCCTGACGTGGCGCGCATTGACTCCAATCAGCCTACTCGCTGGATCGAGGAGCCGGTCGTCGAGAAATTAGGCATCTCATCCGACAGCACCAACACCACTGATACAGCCGAGTGGGGCGTGCTTAACGTCAATGCGCCGGCTGTTTGGGCGTTGGGTTTTACCGGCCAGGGAATCGTAATAGCCAACGAGGATACAGGCATGCGCTGGACACACAATGCCTTAAAGCCCAAGTACCGAGGTTGGGATGGAAGCAGCGCTGATCATAACTTCAACTGGCACGATTCAATCCATACTGGCGGCGGTAGCTGTGGTGCCAACACCGTCGCACCTTGCGATGATAACGGACACGGTTCACACACCACAGGCACTACCGTCGGTGATGATGGCGCGGGAAACCAGGTTGGCGTGGCGCCCGGCGCGAAATGGATCGGCTGCCGCAACATGGACCAGGGCAACGGCACGCCGGCCACGTACACTGAGTGCTTTCAGTTTTTCATCGCCCCGACCGATCTGGCCGGCAACAATGCAAATCCAGCCCTCCGCCCTCATGTAATTAATAACTCCTGGGGCTGCCCCGCCAGCGAAGGCTGCGTTACGCGCGCCGAGCTGGAGACGATCGTCAACAACACCGAAGCGGCGGGTATTTTCGTTGAAGTCTCGGCTGGTAACAGCGGCCCCGGCTGTTCTACTGTTGCCGACCCGCCGGCGATTTATAGCGGTTCCTTTTCGACGGGGGCTATAGACATCAGCAATGTGCTGGCGAGCTTCAGTAGCCGCGGGCCAAGCAACTTCTACGATCCAAACCTGTTAAAGCCAAACATCTCGGCCCCCGGCGTCAACGTCCGGTCCTCGACGCGCACCAGCGATACCAGCTACGGAAATCTCAGCGGCACCTCGATGGCGGGACCGCACGTCGCTGCTGTGGTGGCGTTGCTTTGGTCGGCGCGGCCGCAGTTAGTTCGTAACATTGCCACGACCAAATCGATCTTGCAGAACACAGCGAATCCTGCAGTGGCGGTCAACCCGACTCAAACTTGCGGTGGAACGCCGTCGACCCAGATCCCAAATAATTCCTTCGGCTACGGACGCGTCGATGCCCTGGCAGCCGTTAATGCCGTACCGACGGCAGCGGAGGCGAGCATGAGCGGTCGGATTACAACTACAGACGGGCAACCTGTGGAGGGTGTGACTATCCAGTTGAGCGAGGGCGGATCAAGGAAAACTATTACCGATAGCAACGGCAACTATCGCTTCGAGAATGTCCGGACGGGCAGCTTCTATACGGTCACGCCGTCTCGCGTGAATTATACCTTCAATCCGGAAAATCGCTCCTTCTCACTCTTCAGCAATAACACCGACGCTGTCTTCACCGCTACTCCAAATTCGCTCATAGTTGAGAATCCACTTGACGTTTCGGAATACTTTGTTCGCCAGCACTATCTGGATTTCCTGGGACGCGAGCCTGACGAAAGCGGCTTCAACTTTTGGAGTGATCAGATCCTTGAGTGTGCGGATGACGCAAGCTGCATTGAGCGGCGGCGAATCAACGTTTCGGCAGCTTACTTCCTCTCCATCGAGTTCCAGGAAACCGGCGGACTGGTTGATGGACTTTACCGCGCGAGTTATGGCCGGCGGCCGCTTTATGCCGAGTTCATGCCCGACACGGCAACCGTCGCGCAGAACGTGATTGTGGGCACGGGCGACTGGGCACGCCAGTTGGAGGCGAATAAGCAAGCATTTGTCGACGCCTGGGTGCAACGACCGGCGTTCCGTGCTGCTTATGACGGCCTGACAAACGAAAGCTACGTGGATACCATAATCAGCCAAACGGGCGGTAGCTTCAATGGCGATCGCGATGCGCTGGTCGGCGGTTTAACCAGCGGCTCTTTGACGCGCGCCGCGGTGTTGCGTCAGGTAGCGGAAGATCAAGGTTTCGTGAGCGCTAAGCGCAATGCAACATTCGTCATGATGGAATACTTCGGGTATCTGCGGCGCGATCCGGATGAGAGTGGCTACCAATTCTGGCTCAATAAACTGAATCAGTTTGGCGGCAACTTCGAGCAGGCAGAAATGGTCAAGGCATTTATAGTCTCGGGTGAGTACCGAGGCCGTTTCGTGAGGTGAAACCTGCACAGATTCTGTAAAATCTCAAGATTTTCCATATTTCGTTCGATATTTCTCATTTTCTATTCAACCCGCGCCGAACAGCTTGAAGTGGTAAATGTAATTGAAAAGTGAGAAATGGAAAGTCTCAGCTTTCATTCTCAATCTGCGGTTTCAATCAAACTAAGCGCAACCGGCACCTCCAACACGCCCGCTGGACAGGCCCGCAGTCGCGTGTTAACTTACTTTGTCACTTAATCTTAGCGGTGCCGTCGTGAGACGGTTTTTCTGCTGTTCTGGAGGATCATTTTAAGCGGTGCCATTAGCCAAAGAAACGAAAGTACAGATACTTAACGATTTTCGCAGCCACGATACGGATACAGGTTCCCCACAGGTTCAGGTGGCTTTGCTCAGCAAGAGAATTGCTGGATTATTTGAAGCGCACGGACATCGAGCGATACCATGAGGTCGTGACTCGTCTGGGGCTTCGCAAATAGAGAAGCAAGAGAACAACTAACTGCAGTCGAACGAGAGACTTCGAATCTCTGATTTCCATAAAGCCCGCGTCTATCGAAGAGCTTGCCCAAGATGCCGAACGTGACGGCGATACTCCGAAGCAAGCAGACGTGTTCGGCCTTGGCGTAACGCACAAAAGGCGGCAGAGCTTCACGGTAAAGAGGCTCTTGCCGCCTTTGTGATTATAACGACTCCATGTTTTCCCCAAACGCTTCACGTAGCGTTCGTTCCCCAAAAATCGAACGGTGGGATTGAAAAAATTTATTTCGTAACCCAAGCGAGGCGCACGAGACGCTCGCGAGCCTGAGTAAGTCAGGTAATTGTCCGAAGGAGACAAAACAAGATGACAGTCAAGAAATACCTCGAAGAATCAATAAAGTTAGGCGATAAGGATTTGACGGTTGAGACAGGCCGAGTCGCCAAGCAGGCAGATGGCTCGATAGTTATCAAGTATGGTGACACGATGCTGCTTGTGGCCGCGGTAGGCGCACAGAGTACGCGTGAAGGAATTGACTTCTTCCCGCTGACGGTGGAATACCGAGAAGCAAATTACGCAGCCGGGCGCATTCCCGGCAACTATTTCCGGCGCGAAGGACGGCCCACCGAGAAGGAAACTCTTACCAGCCGTTTGATCGATCGACCTTGCCGACCACTTTTCGCCGAAGGTTATCGTAATGAGACACAGGTAATCGCCAGCGTAATTTCCGCCGACCCCGACAACAATCCTGACGTAATCGCAATCACGGGCGCTTCATGCGCCCTTTATCTTTCCGACGTTCCCTTCATGAATCCCATCGCCGGCGTGCGAATCGGCTTGATTGAGGGGCGCTACATTGTTAACCCGACATACGACGAAGTCCGAGAGTCGCGTCTGAACTTGATAGTCGCGGGGACCGAAGAGGCGATCGTCATGGTCGAGGCGGGTGCGTCCGAAGTTTCGGAAGAAATTATGGTCGAGGCGCTTATGCTCGCCCATAAAGAGATCAATCGGCTCTGTCGCTGGCAAAAGGAATTATACAAAGCGCTGGACATCAAGAAGCGTGAAGTAGAACCACCAGTGCTGAACGAGGAGATGCTGGGAGATATTCAAAGAAACTATAGCGACCGTTTGCGCGCCGCTATGAACACTACCAGCCAGGAGAAGCGCGATAGTTACGCGGCAGTTGACGCTTTGAAAAAGGAAGTCGTCGAACGTTATCCGGAAGACGAACCGGAAAAGAGACAGATGGCCAAAAAGGTTTTCGATCATCTAAAAGAAACCCTCTTTCGTGACGACATTCTCAATAGCCGACGCAGGCCCGATGGCCGCCGGTTCTCTGAAATCCGCCCGATAAGCTGCGAGGTTGGTTGGTTGCCGCGCGTCCACGGCTCCGCGCTTTTCACTCGCGGTGAAACTCAGGCGCTCGTTACCACCACTCTGGGCACGAAGGAAGACGAACAGTTTATGGATGATATCGAGAAGGGTGAAGTGAAACGCCGGTTCCTGCTTCACTACAACTTCCCGCATTACTCCGTCGGTGAAGTAGGTCGCTTCGGCTCTTCAAGCCGGCGCGAGATTGGACATGGAGCGCTGGCGCGGCGGGCGATCGAGCCGATCCTGCCCGATGAGTCAGTTTTTCCATACACGATTCGCATCGTGTCTGATATTACCGAGTCAAATGGCTCGTCATCTATGGCTAGCGTTTGTGGTGGTATTTTGTCATTGATGGATGCAGGCGTGCCTTTGAAATCTCCGGTTGCGGGTGTCGCGATGGGGTTAGTAATGGAAGGTAATAAGTACGCGATTCTAACGGACATAGCCGGAGCTGAAGACCACTACGGTGACATGGACTTCAAGGTTACTGGAACCAAAGAAGGCATCACGGCTCTGCAGATGGATATCAAGATCGGCGGCATCAATGCGCAGATCATGGCTGAGGCCCTCGAGCAGGCAAGAAAGGGACGCCTCTACATCCTGAGCGTGATGGAACAAGCGATTGCTGAGCCGCGTCCCGATATCTCGGCCCACGCGCCGCGCATAATCCAGATCAAAATCAATCCGGATAAGATTCGCGAAGTGATTGGACCAGGCGGCAAGATGATTCGGGCGTTGGTGGAAGAGACGGGTGCAAAGATCGACGTTTCCGACGATGGCACGATTTCGATAGCGACGGCGAGCGGTGAGGCAGCCCAAGCCGCGGTCGCACGCATTCGCGGAATCACCGCCGAAGCCGAAGTGGGCCAGACCTACCTGGGTACGGTATCTCGGATCGTTGATTTTGGCGCGTTTGTTGAGATCTTTCCGGGAACGGATGGACTTCTTCACATCTCCGAGATCGCTGATAGGCGCGTGAAGGATGTCCGGGATGAGTTGAAGGAAGGGCAACAGATCCTCGTCAAATGCATCGGCAAAGAAGGCAACAAGATCAAGCTTTCGCGAAAAGCAGTCTTACGGGATGAGGATCGAAAGGCTGAGGCGGCGAGCGCGAGTGACTCGGTAAGTGCCCACGATCCCGACTGAGGTCAGTGATTTCAGGCTCAGATTCGAGAACCGAGATCTCGATTTGGGGTTCGTAATTGAGGGAGGTTTGCCCACGCGCAAACCTCCTTTTTATTTGAGTTTAGAAGGCAGTGCACCTCACTTATGCTGGAATCCTTTCTTCATTAAGCATCTTTCCTTATCAACCAGCGAAACCGTCAGTGGTGTTTTCAAGCAGGCCACGATATTCAAGGCTTGTACGCAGCGGTGAAAAGTTTAAACGGTGTAAATCACTCCGCAGTTTTTGCATTCAGGGAAGATACGAGGAGAAATTTCAAACCGATGACGAGTCGAGCCTATCGCTCTCTTGCTGCGATCCTCAGCATTTTGGTTTTGTCAGGAGCGCCGACACATGCGGCGCCCGTGGCAATCAGCGAGGTGATTCAGGTCCTTGGCAGCTACCAAAATTCTCCCGAGCTTCGGCTTCGCAGTGCTTCCCAAAGATCAACTTCTTTAGTAGACGAAGCAGGCGCTCCTCCTGACACGTTGTTGGCTGGGGTCGCCGTGAGTGCTGACCAGCCGGCGGGTATTGACATCGTCGATCAGGGCGACGTAGAAGGAACAATTTGCAACTGCGGCGAAATTACGGTTCCGGGCGGTGGCTTTCCAAAGTGGCCCTTACTTTTCTTAGCCGCAATTCCATTCTTCTTCATAGATGGCTGCGATCATTGCGAGACACCCACTCCGCCTACAACGCCGACTCCTCCTGGCACTCCTGAGATTCCCGAGCCCGCCTCGCTCTTGTTGTTTGGCACCGGCCTGGCTGCTTTTGGAGCAGGATTGCGTAGACGATATGCCAAAGGCAAA
>WNFZ01013351.1_pt1 | contig 10781 bp, 7 predicted proteins | sample 5400081 | NCBI WGS metagenome assembly WNFZ01 (sample SAMN13153365, study PRJNA577476) | soil metagenome | isolation source: 80 cm soil or saprolite under grassland replicate 1 | place: USA:California | collected 2016-06-15
ACGAGCGATTCAAAGCGCAGTTGCGCATCGAGGCATTCAACGTATTCAACATCATAAATTGGGACGCGCCGGCAAACGCGAACCTTACGATTAATTCCAATGCAACGGCAATAGCTCCTAATGTGGGAAGAATTACGGGTCTGGCGCAAGGCACTAATCCCAGGCAGCTGCAGTTTGGGTTGAGGTTTGTATTTTAAGGTCTGGTCAAGAGGGAAAATTGCGGACGTTCTTACGCAAGGTGGCGGTGATGGCTTCCTCTATCACCGCCATATTGCTGAAGGGCACACTGCATTGAATGGCTGACGAATTCGGCGAAAACGAAATAGCCCCTCCGAGTTAGCACGGAATGAAATTAGCAACCTTAGTTGAGTCGTGCAAACGACTATTGATGATCGCTTGTTTGGCCGGAGCAATGCTGGCGCTAACAGATGCTTCTGTATCGCAGGCGTCACTGGCTCGGAACGCTAACGAGCGCACACTCCGCGTATTTCTGCTCGATGCGAAGCAATTGGAAATAAATAAACAGCGCATTCGCGGTGGAGACAAGACTCTGCTTCAAGCCATCGCCAAATTGGACCAGGAGGCGCAACAGGCGCTCACGATCGGTCCCTTCTCAGTTGTTACCAAGGATCCGGTTCCACCCAGCGGCGACAAGCATGATTACATGAGTCAGGCTCCTTATTTCTGGCCTGACCCCCGCAAGCCTAATGGTCTTCCGTATATCCGCCGCGACGGAGAGCGCAATCCTGAGATCAACAGGATTACCGACCATCGCAGTTTGGATCAGATGGTCAACGCTGTGGAGACCCTGGCCCTCGCTTACTACTACAAGAGCGATGATGCCTACGCAGCCAAAGCCGGGCAGTTGCTGCGCGCGTTTTTCCTCGATCCCGCAACGCGCATGAATCCACACTTGCAGTTTGCTCAATTCATCCCCGGTGTGAATACCGGGCGCGGTATCGGGCTGATCGAAACACGCGGATTGACGCGCGTTGTCGATGCTATGGGCCTGTTGGCCGAATCGAACGCGTTAACCGGGAAAGATCAGCAGGGTTTACGCGAGTGGTTTACGAAATTCCTCGACTGGATGGTTGAGAGCAAGAATGGGCGTGACGAAAGCGCAGACCGAAACAATCACGGCACATATTACGACGTGCAGGTGGCTTCGTTCGCCTTATTTCTTGGGAGGAAAGAATTGGCCCGAGACATTCTCCAAACCGCGCGGCAGAAGCGCATTGCCGCACAGATTGAACCCGATGGCCGCCAACCGCTGGAGCTCGCGCGCACCAAAGCCTGGACTTACAGCGTCGGTAATCTTGACGGGTTAATGCTGCTGTCGAGACTGGCTGAAAACGTGGGCATTGATCTATGGAACTACAAAACAAGCGACGGGCGCAGCATTCGCGCCGCTCTTGATTATCTGGCGCCTTTCGCCTTCGGCGAGCAGAAGTGGACTTACCAACAACTCGGTGAATGGCCACCGCAAATGTTGTTTCCCTTACTGCGCCGGGCTGCGACTAAATATAAGGAGCCGCAGTATCAAACACTCGCGGCGAGAGTTCCCAGTCTGAAACCGACGGACCGCCAGCTGCTGCTTTTTCCGACGCCGATTGAGGCAAAGCAGGCACAAAGATGAGCTGTGAGCGCTGCCAGATTCCACCTGCATTGACGCTCACTCGCACGAGCGGCGTTCTCTTCATCGTTGCGCTTTGCGTGCTCATTTCGCCGCTCAGCCAGGCTCAACCGACGCCGCAGAAGGCTCGACAGACGTCAAGTGCGCAGTGGGGCGCGCCATCTGTCAATGTCTCACACTCGACGGGCAAATGGATTATTGCTGGCAGGAAAAACTCGGTCACGCTAAGCGAATCGAATCTTGCGTTGAGAGTTGCTGCTGGATCCGCGCGCTGGGTAATGATGCCCTCGACTACAGAAGATGCGCTCGTCAAATCAAAAGGCCAGGAGTTTCAACTGCGTCTGGCTGACGCTCGAAGGATTTCTACTGAGCCGTACCAGACTGGCTTCAGAACAGGCATCAAGATCAGTCTGAACGGACTACAACACAAAGGCCGAGATTTGGATCTCGCGCTGTTTCTAACCGTCGCGCTTGAGGGCCAGGATGAAGACCTGGTTTTTGATATAGCTGCCAAAGAAGGCGAATGCGTCCTGCGACAATTGGATTGGCCCACCGCGCTCGAATCGGGTGATGTTGACTATACGCTGCTTAGCAACGGCCGGGGAACACTGCTGCCACGCAGCTGGCCCAAAGAGTATTACCCGATACGCAGCATCACGCCCGCTGGCAAAATTGCCGTCACCGATCACAGCGTGCTGCAAAGCCACGTCATCGAATCGTGGTCGATGTCGTGGTGGGGCTTTCAAAAGGGCAAGTCTGCAGCGATGGTTATTGTCGAGACACCCGATGACGCCGCTTACCAATTCAGCCATCCGGCCGGCGGGCCAACCGTAATTGGACCTCGCTGGCGGGCTCAACTCGGACGCTTTGGCTACCCACGCACAGCGCGCCTGATTTTTTTTGAGAAGGGTAACTACGTTGACCTGGCTAAACGTTATCGCCGCTATGTGCGGGAGTCAGGTTTGTTTGTCTCGCTCAGAGAAAAGATCGCACGTACTCCCGCCGTAAATGATCTCATTGGAACTCCGCAAACGCGCGTCAGCATTTTGCGCAACCTGAAGCCGGATAGCGACCGCTACGATACAAACGATACGTCGAAGAACTACAGCCTAACTACTTTTGATGATCGTGCGCGTCAACTTCGCGATCTCAAGGCCAGAGGAAACGAACGGGTGTTGGTCTTTGTCTCCGGCTGGCCTCACCTTGGCTACGATCGTCGGCATCCCGACTCACTGCCACCGCCCGAGCAAGCCGGAAGCTGGGAAGGTATGAAGAGATTGGTGGACACCTGCCGGGAGCTTGGTTATCCCGTAATTTTTCACGACCAGTATCGCGACTATTACCTTGATGCTCCTTCTTTTGATCGCCAGTTTGCTGTTCACGAGGAAGACAGCTCGTTACCACCCCACCAATTTCCCGGCTCACGCTTCGGCGACTCGAAGGAAGGCAGGATTCCTTTCATGCGCCATTGGGATGGCGGCAAGCAGGCCTATCTGAATGCGCGCTTTCAACTCGGTCACCTCTTGAAGAACTATCGCTTGTTTTTTGAACACGGTGTCAGCCCACAGGGGATTTACATTGACGTAATCGGCTACGTGCCGCCGGATGAAGATTTCAACCCCGAGCACCCGACAACGCACACAGATGCAATGCGCTCGGAGGCAGCGATGTTGAATTGGTCGCGTCAGAATCTGGGGATTGTAGCGACTGAGGCAGGAAGTGATTGGGTGATTCCTTATGTCGACACCATCAATCAATCAGGCGGGGGAAGCAAGGCGGTTCTGCTGCCGCTCTACAGCCTCGTTTATCACGATGCAGTATTAGTCTCCTATAATTCACGCGATCAGAAGAGCTTATTGTTAGGTCTGCTGAATGGCGGAGTGCCGGAACTTCCAGTTCTGCCAGGTGCGGTTGATGAGAAAGCTTTGGCGTTAATCCACGCCATGGCTTCTCTGAATCGTAGAGTTGCGTTGCTTGAAATGACTAACCATGAATTTCTCGATCGAAACTACCGCAAGGAGCGAACAACCTTTGCAGATGGTACCAGGGTTACGGTCGATTGGGACGCGAGTAGTTTTAAGATTGAGCCTGAGCTGAAAAGTGATAAGTGACAAACCTGAACACATTCTAATTGAACGAGAGCGATAGTCGGACATAGCGCGGAGGCGAGCAGCGGGGGCAAGCCGCCCTTCCTGACCTGAGAGATCCTTTGACCAGTTTGGTTCATTCTGGCTTGAAAGCCTTTCAATCAGGAATTAAAACTCAACTTCTATGATTAGCTCAGAGTAGGGAAGGGTGGCTTGCCCCCGCTGGTCGACCAGGATTCAAGTCGAATCAGAACTGAATGACCAGGAACTACGAGTACGAACAAAGGCAATGTTCTCGCCGCACTTTTCTCTCTGCGGCGCTGGTGGCTCCGGTGCTCACCGGGAGTTTCCCCCTGGAAAACCAAACAGCAGGCTTAGCACAAGTCTTCTCTGCACTCTCTTCCGTGGTCTTCGCAAATCAGGTCAGGATTGTCAGTCCAGATCGTCAATTGGAATTCCAACTCGTGAGTGAGCAGTCGCATTTGCAATATTGGATAACGTTTAAGCAGAACCCCATCGTTGAAATGTCGCGGATGGTAATGAAGGTCGATGAAGTTGACCTGGGCCAGAATGTTGAGATCGGTCGGGTAGAACTTTATCGCACTAATGAACGATATGCTTCGCGTGGTGTTCACTCTGAAGCTATCGATCACTGCAATGGTGCCAGAGTTTCCCTAAGACATCCGGCGAGCAATACCAACTACACACTCGAAATCCGCGCCTACAATGATGGAGTTGGTTTCCGTCACATCATTCCCGGCAATGACAGGCTTCGCATTCCTGATGAGGCGACCGTTTTTACGCTACCCGCCGGCAGCTCGGTTTGGTTTCATGATTTCGAAGGACACTACGAAGGCATTCATACGAAGAAAGAAATCTCTGAAGTTAAAACCGGCGAATGGGCAGCGCCACCACTGACCTTCAAACTGCCAAACGGCGCCGGCTACGGATCGCTCACCGAAGGAGCATTGATGAATTACGCCGGCATGGGATTTCAGGCTGACGGTCAACGAGGTTTCAAGACAGTGCTGGGACACGCTTTACCGGTAAGTCATCCATTCGATCTGAGATACGGAGCGGTCGAAGCAAAACGTCTTGCGGTTCCAGCGGCGATGGCCGGAACGATCACGACGCCCTGGAGAGTGTTGATGGCGGGCAGCGATCTAAACACGCTGGTGAACTGCGACATCATCGGCAACGTCTCGCCGCCGCCCGACAAGAAGTTCTTTCCCGCCGGACTCAACACCGGCTGGATCAAACCGGGTCGAGCTGTTTGGAAATACCTGGATGGCGGCGAGAACACGCTTGACGGAATGAAGGAATTTTCTCGCCTCGCTGGAGAGTTGGGGTTTGAATACAACGTCGTTGAAGGTTTCTGGCAGCGTTGGACGGCGGCAGAAATGCGGGAGCTTACCGACTATTCCCGCCAGCAGAAGGTTGGCATTTGGGTCTGGAAACACAGCCGCGCCCTGCGAACAGCGGACGATCGTCGAAAGTTTTTCCTGCTTTGTAATGATCTCGGAGTAGTGGGCACGAAGATCGACTTCTTCGATCATGAGGCTAAAGAAATCATCGATCTCTATCAGACACTGCTTCGGGAAGCAGCCGAATACAAATTGATGCTTGAGTTTCACGGCGCCAACAAACCGGCCGGCGAATCGCGGACCTGGCCAAATGAAATGACGCGAGAAGCGATTCGTGGTTTGGAATACCGCAACACGCAGACGCGCTCGGTGCACAACACCATTCTTCCATTCACTCGCATGCTTGCGGGGCATGCTGATTACTCAGTCATGCACTTTGGCGAGCGACGGAGAGAAACATCGTGGGCGCATCAGATCGCTTCGGCGGCGATTCTCACTTCTCCAGTGCTCATTTATGGCGCCCACCCAAAAAGCATTCTGGAAAATCCGGCCGCGGAGTTAATAAAAAGCATACCCAGCGTGTGGGATGAAACGATTGCGCTACCACCTTGCGAGATTGGTGAAATCGCGGCTTTCGCACGCCGCAGGGGCAGCACGTGGTTTCTGGCGATCATGGATGGCCCAGCGGCGAGGAGCATCCGTGTTCCTCTTTCGTTTCTCGAATGGGGCGAGTATCAGGCCATGCTGGTCCGCGATCTGGCCGACGAGCCGGCGGCGGTAAAGGTTGAAAAGATAGCAGCCAACCAGAAGCAGTCGCTGGCTATTGAACTTCGCCCCGGTGGCGGGTTCATTGGAAGGTTTACCCAGTTGAGCTAGCTTCGGCTACAAGCATTGAAGCGAAAGCTCCGTAGGAGCTAGATGTTTATAGATCCGTTTAGTTTAAACCCTCAGCTCTGGAGAAGCGGAATAGGTTGCGCTCCTAAGGAGCTAGTCGAACCAGGTTGGTTCGAAACTATAAACATTTCGCCTCTAACGAGGCTCAGAATGGAAAGATTGAGTCACTTAGGCCGACCAATGTGCTCAATCGGATTAGGAATATCGAGATGAAATTTCTTTGCCGTCTACTTTTTGTGGCGACGGCGCTATGTCAGACGATTCTCGCTCAGTCGCGCATGAATCCAACTTCAACCTGGCCTCGTCAGATTCCTGTCCGAATTGCTGATAGTAGCAACAAAGATCTTTTAGTAATGACACTCGGTCCAGTTAAGCCGGCAATCGCTGATGGTATGTTCAACCCGACAACCGACGAGGTGCAACTCAAAGATGGCACCACCCTTAACAACTATTATCGCGATACTCTAAAAATCAAGTACTACAAGCCAATCGACAAGTCGCGATTTCCCTTGCCACCGTCGGGTTGGTGCTCCTGGTACTTCTATTACCAGGAAATCGGCGAAGACGAAGTGAAACGCAATGCAGACTGGATTGCTCAGAACTTGAAGGATTACGGCGCGGTGTATGTTCAGATTGATGACGGCTGGCAGGGTACTGGCCATGGTCTGGGAGAAAATCGCGACTGGACAACTATTGATAAGCGTTTTGCCGGAGGCATGGCCGCGCTGGCTGATTACATCAAGTCGCGCGGATTAAAGCCCGGAATCTGGCTTGCGCCTCACGGCCAGAGCAATGAGACAGTCGTGAAGCTGAACCACGGCGCTTTTCTGCTCAAGCCCGATGGGTCGTCAGCTTCGAGCACCTGGGAAGGAAGGTTCCTTGTTGATCCGTCGGCTCCTGAGTCGCGGCACTATTCTCAACTCTTTCCGGTTGGGGCTACGAGTATTTCAAGATTGATGGACAACCAATTGTCATTCGCGAGTACCGCAACAAAAAATCCTCGATGAAGCATCCGGTGGACGACACGGATGAACTCTATCGAGATACGTTGGCAAGTATCCGCGCGGCGATTGGACCAGACCGCTACCTCCTTGGCTGTTGGGTAGTTCCTTTGGAGGGAGTTGGTCTAATGAATGGCTCGCGCATTGGCGCGGACGTCTTGCCTAACTGGGACGGGTTCAAGTTTGCCATGCGGGCCACGATGGAATACTACTTCCTGCACAACATTGCCTGGTATACAGATCCTGACGTGCTCGTGGTTCGCGCTCCGTTGCCCCTCGAGCAGGCGCGCGCCTGGGCGACTCTCCAGGGTCTGACCGGACAGTCGCTATTAACCAGTGACCGCCTCAGCGATCTTTCAGCAGAGCGAGTTGACCTTCTGCGACGTGTTTATCCGGCGGTCGATATTGTGCCTATGGATCTGTTCAAGTCGGAGCGCAACAAGCGCATTTGGGATCTGAAAGTCAATCATCTCGGCCGTAATTACGATGTGGTCGGTGTTTTCAATTTCGATGAGACAAAGCCGGCGCCCACCTACGTGAGTTGGAAAGATCTGGGTTTACCGGACGACAAACCGATTCACGTCTTCGATTTTTGGAATAAAGAATATCTCGGCGCCTGGGAAAAGGGTGTAAGTGTCGACCTTTCTCCGGCCAGCACACGTGTCCTTACGCTTCTCGCTCAGGAAGATCATCCGCAGCTGATTTCTACCAGCCGGCACCTGACACAAGGCTGGGTTGATCTGGTGTCGCAGGCTTACAACGCGGCTGACAATTCTTATCAGGGCAGAAGCAGGGTTATTAAGAATGACCCGTATGAGCTAAGGTTTGTCTTTCCTCGCGGAAAAAATTTTGTCATTAAACAAGCCTCGGCGCGGGGCGCGACCGGACGGTTGCCGGTGAAGATTTCCAATCATCAAGGGTGGGCCACACTTGAGTTCAACTCGCCCCGCACCGCCGTAGTCAGCTGGAACGTTTCCTTCGCGCCGGCCGACGTCTACCACTTTCCAGTTCGCGAACCACAAAACCTTTGGGCCGAGCGAGCCGGCATCGATGACATCAACTTAAGGTGGACCGTGCAACACCAACCCGTCATCGGTTATCAGGTTTGGCTTAACGGAAAGTTGGTGGGCTCTACGCCATCGCAGGTATTCGCATTGCGGGATTTGGATCCGGCTGCGAGTTACACGGCGGACGTGAAAACCGTTTGGCAGGACGGAACAAGCAGCGAGAAAAAGGCAGAGCTCAAGTTTACTCTGAAGCAACTACTTCCGGAACAAGTATACCTTTCCGAACTCGATCCCCTGCGACAGACATCGGGTTGGCGACAAACCGAGTTCAATCGCAACTTCAACGGCGGAGGACTCTCAATCTCCGGCCGCCACTTCGAAAAGGGCATAGGCATGCCCACAAATTCCGAAATTGAGTTTCAGCTCAATGGAACTTACGCCAGTTTCTCGGCACTCGTGGGAGTCGATGACGAACATAACAATAAGGATTCGATTGCCGAGTTTGTCGTGCTGGGAGATGGCAAGGAGCTCTGGCGCAGTGGTGGAATGAAAAAGGCGGATGGCGCGAAATCAGTAAAAGTGGCTGTGAAGGATGTTCGCAGACTGATGCTGCGTGTTAGACGCGATGGGGAAGGTGGTCGCATTCATGCTGATTGGGGAGACGCGAAGCTGAGTAACTGAGCCTCCCCGCGGCCAGCTTGCTTGCGGCTCTGCCGCTTGATGTGCGGAAGGTCTTTGACCTTCCGGTAGCGATAGAAAACTTCTGGGCTATGCCCGAAGGGGACTCAATCCAGGGGCACAGCCCCATTAAAACCAGGGTGGCAAACGGAAGGTCAGAGACCTTCCGCACATCAGGCGGCTAAGCCGCGGCGGCACTTATGATTCGAGCTCTCATCTTCGTGGCATCAATGCTTCTGACCGGCATCACTGCGCAGCAATCGGATTTGAATGTTGACACGTTTGATCGGCCAAGAGTCTTGAAGGCAGCGAACCAGTATTTGAAGGAAGCGCCTATAACAATCACGGCGTCTACTAGTCCGCGCAGCGCCGGTGGCTTACACGATTTTTTCTCGGAGGGCGATTACTGGTGGCCTGACCCAAAAAATCCTGATGGTCCCTACATTCAACGCGACGGCATGACCAACCCTGATAACTTTACGGATCACCGGCGCTATCTGATGAGGTTAAGTGTGCAATTGCCCGCGCTCGTCGCCGCTTGGAAGCTGACCAGGAATACGCGCTACGCAAAGCATGCTGCGTTGCATCTTCGTGCCTGGTTCATAGATGAACGCACACGAATGAATCCGAATTTACAGTATGCCCAGGCAATCCATGGCCGCTTCACCGGGCGGGGAATCGGCATCATCGACACGGTCCATCTGGTTGAAGTGGCACGAGCAGTCGAAGTGTTAGCGGACTCCAAAGCCCTTTCGCAAACAGAAACCAGGGAAGTCGGACAGTGGTTTGCAGATTACTTGAAGTGGTTGACGACCAGCAAGAACGGTTTGGAAGAGCGCGAAGCAAAGAACAATCACGGTACCTGTTGGGTAATGCAGGTTGCGGCTTTTGCAAAATTGACTGGGAACCAGGAATTGCTCAGCTACTGTCGCGACCGTTTCAAGCGCGTTTTGTTGCCGGGTCAGACAGCCACCGACGGGAGTTTTCCGCAGGAGTTGAGACGGACCAAGCCCTACTGTTATTCCCTATTTAATCTTGAGGCCATGGCAACGATCTGCCAAATACTTTCCAAACGCACAGACAATCTCTGGCTATTCACAACTGCTGAGGGCGTCGGCATCCGTACCGCGCTCGGCTATATGTATCCTTATATAAAGGACAAGAAGCGGTGGCCATTCCCCAGGGACGTCATGTATGACGAGCAGTGGCCAATGCGTCAGAGCAGCCTGTTGTTTGCTGGAAGGGCTTTGGCAAATTCTGATTACCTAATGCTGTGGACAAAGCTCAGACCTGATTCAACCGTGGAAGAAGTCGTTCGGAACTTCTTTATTCGACAGCCGGTCTTGTGGGTGAACTGAGCAAAACGGCTCTTAATTTGGTGCGGCGACCTGTCGCCGCTTTGGTCTGCGGCGGCTGAACGCCGCCCTACGAGTAAATCGTATCAACGCCAGGCTGCGACAGGTCGCACTCGGCCAAGGCGCTGACAGATCAACGCACTCCAAACCGGAGCAAGGAGTCAACCATGCGCAAGTTTTTTCTGGGGTTTCTGGCAACTCTTCTTACCTCGATATCAGCAACTCTGGTTGATGCTCAATCGCCTTCCGGAAAGAAACAACAAACGGCACACGGGAGCCAGGCGGCCGCCAGCTCAGCGTTTTCCACTGAAGACCAAAAGGAGAAACGTCTCCATTGGTGGCGTGAAGCACATTTCGGTTGGGTCTATTCACCACAGGAACGTAGAGAACGCAGCGCGGCCGGGGCCGCAGCCAAAACGGTGCCTTAGCTCCGGAGGAGTAGAATGTCTACAGCCACGGCGAGCAAATCCAATGACAAGTTGAGAGGGGCGAAATGTTCCGGCATGCCGGTAAGTTCATCAATAACATTTCGCTTCTCCGGAGCTTGGGGAATTGTTTTAACGCGTGATCTATAAACATATCGTCCCTCCGGGACGAGACCGTCGCATCGACTAGCGAAAGACAGTGAAGACAAAGCAACTTACAAGACGTGAAGTTCTTCGCGCAGCGCTGGTGACGCCTGCCCTGGCAGCCTTACCGAAGCTGGTGCAAGCCGAGCGTCGCAGCCTCGAGCGTTTTGGCCGGCAGACCCTGGTAAATGCC
>WNFZ01006288.1_pt1 | contig 10778 bp, 8 predicted proteins | sample 5400081 | NCBI WGS metagenome assembly WNFZ01 (sample SAMN13153365, study PRJNA577476) | soil metagenome | isolation source: 80 cm soil or saprolite under grassland replicate 1 | place: USA:California | collected 2016-06-15
CGGGCATGGATGCGTAGTTGTGGAAGAAATAAGCCAGATAATACGGAATCCACTTCGGTTCGAGACGCAGAAGGCTGAGTAGGATTCCGCGCACGCAGCCAGCCGCCGGGATGAAGAGCAACTTCAACGCGGGGAGGCCATATTTCGCGTACATTCGGCCGATGCCTTTGCCGTCCTGCAAAAACTGGTCGAGGGCCACTTCGTAGGTATCGCCAAAACGGTGCTTGACGATGGTTTTCTGCGAAACACCGACCTTGAGATTGGCCTTTTGTAGCCGCCAGCGCAGTTCGATGTCTTCACCAGAGCGGAAACGCTCGTCGAACGGGTAATCCAGCAAAAGCTGGCGGCGGAAAAAGGTTGCCATGACGCCCGGCCAGTTCTTGCTGCGCCCACGATTGTGATGAGCCGCCAGCGCCTGTCCCCAGTAACTGGGGCCGGAGATGCTTTCCAGACCCGCCTGGATGGCATCGTAGCCGCCTTCGGTGTATTCGGCGTACAGGGCTTCGAGCGCGCCATCGGGCAGGACAATGTCTACATCAATAAGCACCACGATATCATATGTGGCGGCTTTAATACCTATCATCCGCGCAGCGGGGACGCCCCGGCCATCATCCGACAGGACTCTGGCCGGGTACCTGCCGACAATTTCCAGAGTGCGGTCGGTGGAGTTGCCATCCACCACGATCACTTCGTGCGGATTAGCGCGAAAGATGGAGTCCAGGCATTCTTCGGCCTGGCTTTCGGCGTTTCGGACGGGGACAATCACCGCGATGGGTAACATTTACTTCACACCCGCCATTTCCATGACCTTTTGGATGTGCGCCACGATGATGTCCGAAGCCAGGTCCGGAGTGCACATCAGCGGGACGCGCAGGTAGAAGCAGCGTTTGCCTTCGAAGGCCTTACTGACGATGGCCGATTTCTCAATCATCGCCTGATCGATAGGCGAAAGCGCGGCTGCCCCCATGGCAGTCATCACCACCCGCGACGGACGCGGCAGCTCGGAGAAGAAGTTACCAACCACCTGGCTGGTCATCCAGCGGATGTCTTTTTCAACAAAATACGGCTCAGGCGTGCCGCTTTCGAAACGTTCCACGAACAGGACAGCGGCAATCGGCGCGCCATCCGAGAAACGCGCTTCCGGAAAAGCCATCTGCGGGGTAACCATCATGTGCTCGGGCGAATAGCGCCGGGTGATGGCGGCCAACTGCGGATATTTAGTGATGTACGGATGAACCAGCGTGGTCATGCTGTGAATCGTTTTCGAAAGCCGGTTAGGCACCAGCGGCTTCTGCACCTTTTTGAACAGATGCGGGTACAGCGAGCGATGATACGGCTTGATGGTCATCGGCTTGGCAAAAGAAAGCAAATCGCCTTTGTCAGTCACGAAGGCCCAGTCATCGCCCATGAAAGCCCAACCGTCTCTCACGACCAGCTTAGACATGGTGCTAGTCTTGCCTGTGCCGCCCCAGGCCGGCATCATCAAGGCGTGACCTTTGTATTCGGCGGTCAGAGCATGTACCATCGCCGCGCTTTTCTGCACCATTAGTCGGTCAATCAGCGGCAGGGCCATGGTTAGCATCTCCCGGGTGCCATTCAGGCGGAAGCCGCCATCCGGCTCACAAAAGACCTGGATTTCGAGTGAATCCAGCTGAATACCTTCAAAGTTGTAATGGAATTCCGTTTCGCCGTGCGTTTCGCCGTTCGCGCCATTCGGCAGCGGCTCAAGCTCGGCTTTAATTGTCAGGTCGTAGTGTAGCAGATCTTCATCGGTTAGGAAGGGGCGAAACATTTCCTGGAACTGCAAAACGGTCGGCGCAGTTTTGTGAATGCGCATGGCGACCAAGTTATGGAGGTTGAATTTCACCCATTCGTTGGTATTGTTTGACATTTTGATTCCTGTTCTAAAATTAATGACCTATCCAGGCCCAACTAGGAGCCTGGTCATACACAAGCGTAATCTTCGCGCCAGCCAGGAGGGTAAAGCTGCCAGATGTCAGGCCGGTGGGTGTATTGTTGACCGAAACCGCCTGCACACTGCCGCCGCTCAAGTAGATGGAAACGGTCACAGAGTATGGATTTTGTAACGGTTGCCCGCTAACAGGCAGATTCGGCACAGACAGGGGAACGCTGCCAAAGCTGTCTACCGTTACCCTGGCACAACTCTCCCCTACGGCGTAGCCGGATGTGCCAGCGCGCAAAATATGATTGGCCGCGCAATGTGTGTCGGTGATGTTCTTCTCAAGGTGGATTCCATAGCGGTAACGGTTGGAAGATTCCAAGGTGAAAATTTTGTTTGAGAGAATGCTCAGGTTCGAGATCTCCGCATCCGCCGAAGCTTCCACATAGATCGCATCGTATAGGTTATCCGCTCCGAGTCCATCCCCCAAAATCGAGTTGCCCGTAATCAGGAACTGGCTCCAAGTGCGTTCGGTGGGCTGGCTGGTGCGCGAAACCCGCATAGTGGAACGTTTGTTGCCGTTAAAGTCATTCGAGGCAATCACAAGCCCGTAGCTGGTCTGATCAACATCGATGGCCGCGCTGATATGGCTGTAAATATCGTTATTCACCACGCGCACACCACCATTTTTGATGACAATCCCAACATCGCAGCCATAAATATAGTTGGACATGATGTTGTGGTCGATGCTGTTGACATCCAGGTAAATCCCAGTCTGGTTGCAGCCGAAAATACGGCAACTGCTCACCCGATTCTGGCTGGATGCGTTCTCCAGCTTTCTATCACCCATGCGAATGCCATGCGTACCGCAATCACGGATGAGCAGGTTCTCAAAAATCGAGAAATATGCGCTGGTTAAAATCCCTTCCTGCCCGCCGGGGTTACCCGCCTTGTTGCCGTCAATGGCAAAATTGGCAAGTTGAGTGCGTCCAAAAGCAAGGTCGCGTGTGGATGTGTGGCCTTCATCGCTCACAACCGGCAGGTTAACGCTATCGGCTAGGCGCAGGGTGCTGTTGAACATGCCCGACCCGTGGATATTGACCTTGTCGCGCAAGATAAGCGCACCGTTTAGCAGGTAAGTGCCCGCCGGAAGGAAAACCCATCCGCCTCCGCTCTGGGCACACATATCAAGAGCTTTTTGCAACGCTGGAAGGTCATCCGCCGACCCATCGCCTTTTGCACCGAACGCTGGTGATTTGACATCATACCCAAGCGAATCCAACCGGGAGAATAACTCCTGGTCGTTGGCGTTCCAAATTTCGCGCCCCTGGTTAGGTGTGTGCGATGGCAAAACTTGCTGGAAAGGCATGATTTTATCGTAAATCCTGGTAAGGTACGGTCAACCTGACAAAAACCAAGTCATCTTGCCCCCACTGCAAAAATGTCACGGGAGGCTGAAAGTGCATGCGCGTGGGTTTGGTTTTTAAAGTGGCAAGTTGGGCTAGTTTTTGGAAAATAAAGCCCAAAAATACCCCGGCGGCAACCAAAAACAGCTTAAGGAAATTCCGTCTGGAAATTTTGGCCATTTTCACAATTGCTCTGCGCCAAGGGCTTTCACCAGCATCGGAACTGCACTGGTATCCACTTGTGTCTTGGAGAACTTGCCCACCAGAAACCCACTGGTGGTAATCAGCAACCCGGCAACAATGGCAAAGGCGCGTTGAATCCCGGCAAGATCGCCGCGCAACAGGCCACCGAAGCCCCTGAGCACGCCACGCGGCAAAACGGTCAGCGTATACGCCCACTCGGATTGGGTGCCATCTTTCTGGCCGACAAAGTGCGAAATGAGCGCCTTGGAAATTCCCTCGCCGTAACAGCGCGAACGGAAGTACTCAAACTTTTTGCGCTTTTCAGGGATGTTATGCAGCACGCTGGCGCGCGGCTCGAAGATGAAATTGCCATTCACCCACTTCTGGCGGGCGCGGATGCAAATCTCGGTCTCTTCACAGCCGACCGGGAGGGTGCCAACACGCCCAATCCCGTTGCGAAAGATACCAATCCCCTCGAAAACCTCGCGACGGAAGGACATATTACAGCCGATGAGATTTCGCACGGGGGCGGTTTGCTCAGGCAGGCCAGTGTAGGTACAGCCAACAACCCAGTCGAACTCGCGGGGGAACCAGGCAGGGCGGCCATTTTCCCAGTTGGGGATAATCGCCCCGCCCACGCCCATTACTTGCGGGTCAGCAAAATTCTCGTTAAGCAATGTCAACCAATTGGGGCTGGCAGTGGCGTCTTCATCCATAAACGCAATAATATCGCCAGTAGCAACGGAGATACCGCTATTACGCGCGCCAGAAAGGCCGCGTTCTTCGTTGTTTTTCAGCAGAGTTATATCAGGGAATTGCGCCCGGGCGCGGTCCAAAAGCCGTCGATTGTGGTCTATGACGATGATAATCTGGTCTGGCGGGTAGGATTGTGCCTTGACAGAAGAAACCGATGAGATGAGGTCATCCCATCGGTCTTCTGTGTATGCACAAATGATAACTGTGAATTTTAGCATTGTTGCCTAGATTTACTTCCTGCGAACACTAAACACCAACAGCAACCTGCTGAACAGAAAGCAGATCGTTTTCGGTGAACTGGTTTTCATATGGACGAGTCAGCGTCAACACACCAATCACATAGCTGCCAAGCATGAGCGGCACAGCCAAAGCAGATTTAGCGTATTCGACATCACCATACTGGCGGCGCAGCCAGCGGGGATCTTCAGTAGTATTCGAAATCAAGGCCGGCTGGCGGTTTTTCACAACCCAACCGGCCAATCCGTTGCGTAAAATTTCCGAAGGGATAGAAGAGATAGCTACATTAGTGGCTTGACCAACCAAGCAGCTATCCTTCATGTCACCATGCTCATCGAGCAGCACCAGGGTGCCGTTAGCAGCATGCAATTGCTGGATAGTGCGCTTGAGGGTCTGCTCCAAAACTATCTGGGAATTGCTACGGGAGAAAGCCAAGAGCTGCATCAGGGTGAACGGGCTGTCAACACCAGAAGCACGCGACATGGCGTTCTCCTGCACGGTCAGATACGTGCGGCCGCGGAAACACATATGACGCTCAACCGGCTCGTAGTAGGTAAATCGTTCGCGGAAAATAGTCTTGAGCACCCGAATCCCGTCTTTGATGGCGTTCAAGTTGCTTGAACCGTAAAAACGTTCGCCCTCAAAGCTGGGTTCTTCCACAACATGCAAATTCTTCCGCAAAACCTGCAAATACAGGCCGGTGTCGATCTCAAAGCCATCGTATTTATCGAGCTCAAGCACATCGAGGCAGGAGCGCCAGAAAGCATGCAGTCCGAAGCACAAATCAGTGTATTTTTGAGAAAATAGCAGGTTCGAAACCTGTGCAAGCCCCCAATTGCCCCATTTGCGGATAAAAGTCATATCAGTGCTACCGCCGCCCGGCGCAAAGCGGGACCCCTTCACCATATCAACGCCTTCCATCAGGCGTTTAACCAGACGCGGGATTTCACGCGGGTCATTGGAGCCATCGGCATCCATCAGGATAATGATGTCGCATGTCGAAGCTGCATAGCCAGAGCGCATGGCAATTCCCTTGCCTTTGCGCTTCTCCATTACAACTTTGATGGATGGCAAAACCTGACGAGCGACTTCGACGGTATTATCTGTAGAGCGGCCATCTACCAAGATGACCTCGTCAACCCAATTCATAGGAATAAAGGGCAGAATTAGAGGCAGGTTTTTGGACTCGTTCAGGGTTGGGATAACCACAGAAACCGTCGGGCGATCGATCATGCCATCACTGATCAGCGTTTTCTTGGTTAAAGTATAAATAGATTCAACGTTGCGAGTTGCAATAGTGGTGGATCTTACTTCGCTTATTGGTGCCATGATGTTTACTCCCTAACTGACGATGCGGCAAAAATGATTGGTAAAGCGCTAAATCCTTACATTTTGTCGATTTTCCCTTACATATCCTTTCATATTTGAAAGGCTATATATATGACGTAAAAATTGCAAAAAGGTTAACAACAAATTAAGGGGAATTTCTTAAATTCACTCTCGCGTATTCAATTTACCCAAAGTATGTGGTTTTATCGGAGTACACCGGATACAGCTGCGGTCTTCAGGATTTCACTTTGTTCAGCAGTTCCTGCCAGGATCATAAACCTCACGGTTTGCCCATAAAACTATCCATAAGGTCCGAAGTGAGTCAAATAAGAAATTGTTTGTGAATTGCAATGGATAATCCAACTCTGACCGCGACCAGTGCATTCCCCAGGTTAGTGGCTCTGGGATTGTAAAGTACATGGAGTGCTAGTCACCTTGGGGTAGCACCCTATCAAGGGTCAAGGTAACGATTACTTGAATTTCATTCTATTTCCAAACTGGAGTCCTTGTGTCATTAATGGTCCATGTAATCAACAAGATCCAAGAATAACACGATGCTGATATAAGGTCGGTTTCCCATTTGTAAATAGCCAGCTTGACTCGATAGTCTCACGCAGGCGCTTATCTCTTCGGAGAATATATTTTGTTAATGCTGATTGCTTCCGCGAGGTAATAGCTTCAAAGGACAATCACCATTACCAGAGGTTGAAAGCTCAACCCTTCCCAAGTTGGATAAACCCAAACCACGTCCCCAGCTAATAAGGCAAATCCAACCCTGGAATCACATGAATGGGAAGCCGGCCAACACCCTGCAAAACGTGGACTGTACTGCCAACCATCTGCAACAACACGGATCCAATCAGGATACCCGTGATGATTAGTATTTTCATGTAGGGCAGGTTCTTTTCACTGCCACCTATTATTCTGAGGGATATTCTCATGACCTCGCTGAGAATAAGCCAGAAGAAATAGGAGAAAACGTTTCAACGTCCTGAATTGATTCAAAACTCCTATCTATAAGATCAGGCAGATTTCACAGAAAAGTCGTGGGACTTGCCTTGTACAAAGCTAGAAACGATTACGTTTACCGCCGCGAAATGATCTTATAGAAGCCATTTCGTGTCTCGTGTGGCGGCTGGGAACAATTCCCAGCCACTTGGCGTTTAATAAAGGCACATTAAACGGTGTTAGAATGTCCTTGCCGCTTGTCTGACGAACGCGATATTTCGGAAAAAACTACGCGGCACTCTGTAATTCCTATGACAGACATATCACTTGATCAACGGCCCGCGCGGCGTGTGGATTTTCCGCGTTTGCAAGCCATTTTACTTCATCCTCGTCAGGTATTTCAGGAAATGACTTCTGAATCACGAGCCACTTGGTTGACTCCTATGCTCGTGTTGACGACAACAGCGATTCTGGTTGTGATTGTTGCCGGGTTCTTAAAAACACGCGCTGCATCGATGGGAGAAATTGCATTGCCCCGGATTGGCAATACTGGACGCCTGAGATGCAGAATAACTATATGCAGGCACAACAGGCTACGCAAGGGCCAGTATTTGTGTATATTATTCCGCTTGTAAGTTCATTGGTGGGCTTGTGGGTGGGATGGCTCTTACTGGCCGCGTTGTTGCATTTTGGCTCTACACTTTTGGGAGGGCGCGGCTCCATGCAGGGCGCGTTGAATATTGTTGCCTGGGCAAGTCTCCCATTTGCAGTGCGCGATGTCTTGCGGATTATATTTATGCTATTTACTCATCATGCGATCACTAGTCCCGGCCTCTCGGGCTTTATATCGACCCCCGGGTTTGTCTCTCAACTCTTGACGCGTGCAGATCTTTTCCTGATCTGGCATGTAATCTTGCTGATAATTGGTTTGGGAATTGCAGATGGCTTGCCGCGTGCCAAAGCAGTCACCGGAGTTGTAGTAATCATACTTTTGGTGAGTCTTGCGCAAGCTGGGCTCGGAACTTTAGGATCAGGTTTTGGTGGGTTGGCTGTTCAACGTCCTTTCTTTTAATAGACATGCTGAAACCGTTCATACGCGTTCGTAGACTAACAAAACATTACCAAATGGGTGGGACAATCGTGCGTGCGCTTGATGGTTTGAATCTCGATATCGATGCGTATACATTCACTGTGGTAATGGGACCTTCTGGCTCTGGCAAGAGCACTTTACTTTATCTACTTGGTGGTTTGGATCGTGCAACTTCCGGTGAAATCTCGGTGGATGGTACGCGCTTGGATGAGATGGATGAAAATGCACTCGCGCTCTTTCGCCGCCGAACGATGGGATTTGTTTTCCAATCTTTTAACCTGATCCCAAGCATGACAGCTTTGGAGAATGTGGCTTTTCCCATGCAGTTTGCAGGAGCCAGCTCCGTACAACGAAATGAACAAGCACGAAATAGATTAAATCAAGTTGGGTTGGAAAATCGCGCTGACCATCGCCCAACCGAGCTTTCCGGCGGGCAGCAGCAGCGCGTGGCCATCGCGCGTGCGCTGGTGAATAATCCCAGCTTGATTTTGGCGGATGAACCAACTGGCAACCTCGATACCTCCAGCGGCGCGGCTGTAATGCAATTGCTGTCTGACCTCCATAATTCCGGTCGAACAGTGTTGGTCGTGACGCATGATCCGCGCATGACACGGTTTGCAACGCACAAAATTTTTCTTCTTGATGGGCAAATTGTCAGTGAGGCGGAGTATCAATCTGCCGCGCTGGAGTCCACTCAAGCATCATAAATCCGACTGCATTGAAGAACAGGGAGAACAATGAAAACTGGGTTTTCTCGATTTGTATCATTATCTATACTTATCGCTTTGCTGGTGATAACACTTCCTACACCTGCATATGCAATTTCTAATTCTAATCTTTCACCAGAGAAAAATGGTAAGTTAATTCTCTTGCAAATAACCGATACTCCCACCAATACTCCGATTCCTACTGACACCCCCGTCCCTTCGGGATCGGTTATCCGTCCACAAATTGGTGTGCAAAACTATCGAACGAAACCCGTGGATGTTCAATATGGTCAGGACTTCACACTCATTGTGAAACTGAGAAATGAAGGGCAAGCCCATGCCTATAATGTCCAGGCATCATTTACATCGAGTAGTTTCCTGCCACTTAAGAATGGTGGCGTCAATATTGTTGGTGACATCCTGGCGGGCAACTCAATGGATGTGGATCAGCCAATGACTGCGGCTACTTACGTTTACGGTATTGTGAGCGTTGACATGAACCTATCCTACAATGATGCAAATGGCACCGCTTATACTGAAAAGTTTACATTAAATATCTCTGCGTCTCGTGGTAGTTATGTCAGTGCTGCCACGTTAACTCCTACTGCAGTGAAAAGTTCGCAACTTGTTATCACGAGCTATGCAGCCAGCGTTGACCCGCTTCAGCCGGGTGAACAATTCACCCTCACGATGACCATTAACAATACAGGGAATGTTGGCGCTCAACGCGTGACCATGATCGTGGGAGGCGGTTCAAGTGGAACGCGTGGCGGGACACCCCAACCTGGTGGCGTCTCAGGTGGAAGTGGAGAGTTCACCAACTTTGCGCCCGTCGGTGCATCGAATGTGCAAACACTTGGAGATTTACCGGCCGGAGGAGCAGTACAAGCTAGTCAGACTCTGATTGTCAATGTATCCACAAACCCCGGCGCGTATCCAATGAAAGTAACCTTCTCGTATTTGAACGATAAGGGCGAAGTCATTAACGATGATCAAGTAATTACTTTGTTGGTGTACATTCTGCCAGCTGTGGATGTCAGCTTCTATCGTCCGCCCGATCCATTTTTTGTAGGGCAGCCCGGTGCATTGCCCATCCAGGTTGTAAATCTGGGAAAGCGTCTGGCGGTATTAGGTACGATGAAAATCACCTCAGCCAATGGGGCAATTGAAAACGGCACCAGCCTTATCGGATCGCTTGATGCGGGTGGATACTTCACCCTTGATTCAACTCTCATTCCGGAACAATCTGGCAAAATGAATCTCGATATCACTATTGATTACACCGATGATTTCAATCAATCTCGCACTATTACGCGTACATTGGAGATAGAGGTGATGGAAGGGATTCAGGAACCAATCGTTGATCCTTCGGTGAGTGAAGGGCAAGGAATCGTTGTTCCGGTGCAGACCGAAGAAAGTACACTACATAAAGTATGGCGCTTTATCCTTGGATTATTTGGTTTGGATAGCGCGCCGCCATCGAATAATGAGCCGGGTATCGTACCAGGACCTGAAGCACCGTTACCAGTTCCAAAGCCAGGGGGCGGAAAAGGTTAATCATTCACTCAGATGAAACTTATTGATCTGGTTCGACTTATTTTCGGAAACCTGAGCCGTCGCAAAGCGCGCGTGGCATTGACCGCGATCGGTGTAGTCATTGGCACTGCAGCAGTTGTCATCTTGGTTTCTCTCGCAATTGGTTTGCAGAAAAATGCCAATGAGCAGTTGTACGCAATCGGTGATTTGACTCAAATTCAGGTTAGCCCAGCCTATGATATGCCTCAAGGTAAGGTTGTTGAAGTTAGGATAGCCGGCGGGGGGTCAGATCCTGGTCAGCCCCAACCTGCGCGCCTGCTAACCAATTCTGCCCTTGATGAACTGCGCGCAATTCCGGGTGTGGCATCCGTGATCCCGCGTGAATATCTAATGACGGGAGTCCTGATCAAATACCAGAAGTTGGAAGGGGGGGTAGGCATCATTGGTGTCGATTCAGATGATCTCGCGAGTTTGGGCTTGGAAGCAACCCAGGGTGAGACCCAATTAGGGCGCGGAATTATCGTGATCGGTGCGATGGTAGCGAACAACTTTTATGATCCACATCAACGACCCGGGCAGGAGCCACCTCCGCCACCTGATTTGTTTGGGCAGCAACTTCAACTTGTCATCTCGAAATATGATGCACAGGGGAATGAGACCCGCAAAAACTTCAGTATGCGTGTGAC
>WNFZ01009217.1_pt1 | contig 10778 bp, 15 predicted proteins | sample 5400081 | NCBI WGS metagenome assembly WNFZ01 (sample SAMN13153365, study PRJNA577476) | soil metagenome | isolation source: 80 cm soil or saprolite under grassland replicate 1 | place: USA:California | collected 2016-06-15
CCAACCTTTTCGGCCGCGGCGCATCTACCCCGGTGCACGACAGCACCGCTCCGGGGGGTCCGGAGCGGTACCGGGGGAGGGGTCCCTGACATGCGTTTGTCTCACCATCTCGTCATCGCCACCGCCGTCGCGGCCAGCGCCGCGGTCGGTATCGGCACCGCCGTCGCGGCCGGCGCCGCAGCCGGCGTCGGCACCGCCGCATCGGCCGGCACCGCCGCCGGCAGCGCGGCAACGGTGGCCGCGCCGTACCGGCCGATCTCGCCGGACGCGCCGTTCGACAACCAGCTCACCAACGTGACCTGCGGGGTGTGGCCCAGGGTCAGGCCGCCGGCCGGCGCCGACTACGGCCACCTGCCGCGATGGGCGCACGGGCCGAACGGCTCGGTGATCCTCCGCGAGGACCGGGTGGACCTGCGCAGGCCGGACTGGAGCCACTGCTACTCCAACGTCAACCCGCTGATCCGCAGCTACACCCTGGACCGGAACGTGGTGGTCAGCGTCCTCGGCCCGAACTACACCCGGATGACCGGCCGGCCCGACAACGGCTACTCCGTGCTGCACCGGGTCAGCCGGCAGCAGTTCCTGGACAGCTACAACACGAAGGACGGCTACGCCCGCTACCTGCGCTACCACTCGGTGTACCGGCTCACCTTCAGCGGGACGCGGATCGTCCGCGTCACCGAGGTCGGGGTGAACTGGCGGTACGGCGTCTGCGGCTGCTGACCGTCCGGGGAGCCGGCCGCGGGGGACGGTCGGCAGGACCCGCCACGGGACGGGCGGCGCGCGCGGAGGGGCTGCGCGCCGCCCGTCCCGCTTGTCACCCAGGCGAGCGGAGACGAGAATCCCGACCGGTCCTCACAATCGTCGGGAGGCGCCGTGAGAAGGCTCAGCATCGTCGCTGCCGTCGCCGCCAGTACCCTCCTCGCCGCACCCGTCGCGTTGCCCATGGCGCTGACCGCCCCGGCCGCGGCGGCGACCGGCCCGATCACCCTCGACGGCACCCTGCCGGACGGCGCGAAGTACCGGCTCGAGGTCCCCGCCAACTGGAACGGGACGCTGTTGCTGTGGAGCCACGGGTACCGGTTCGGCAGCTCGAACCCGGCCGAGACCTCGCCGAGCCCCGCGATGGGCGCCGCGCTGCTGGGCCAGGGGTACGCGTTGGCCGGCTCCGGGTACGCCAGCACCGGCTGGGCGCTGGACTCGGCGGTGCCCGACCAGCTCGCCACGGTGCAGCAGTTCGTGACCCAGGTCGGCCAACCCCGGCGCAGCATCGCCTGGGGTGCGTCGCTCGGCGGCCTGGTCACCGGCAGCCTGCTGGACGCGGCGCCGCGGCAGTTCGACGGCGCCGTCCCGCTGTGCGGCGTGCTCGACCCGATCGGCTCCTGGAACCAGGGCCTGGACGCCATGTTCGTGGTCAAGACGCTGCTGGCTCCCGGTGCGGACCTGCCCATCGTGCGCATCACCAACCCGCTGGCCGGCCTGGTCACGGGCTACCAGGTGCTGGACGCCGCGCAGGCCACCGCCGCCGGCCGTGCCAGGATCGCGTTCGCCGCCGCGGTGGGCGCGGTGCCGACCTGGGTGGACCCGGCCGTTCCGGAGCCGGCCCCGCTCGACTTCGACGCCCAGGAACGCACCCAGTACACCGCCTTCCGCTCCAGCACCCTGCCGTTCGCCTTCCTGGGCCGCGCCGAGCTGGAGGCGCGGGCCGGCGGGGTGTACTCGTGGAACACCGGGGTGGACTACACCCGGCAACTGCTGCGCTCGCCGAACCTGCCGCAGGTGGCGGCCCTGTACCAGCAGGCCGGGCTCAGCCTGTCCGACGACCTGGCCGCACTGGGCCGCGCGCCGCGGATCGTGGCCGACGTGGCCGCGGTGGACTACCTGGCGCGCAACCACGAGCCGACCGGCCAGCTGTCGGTGCCGGTGCTCGCCGTGCACACCACCGGCGACCCGCTGGTGGTGCCGTCCCAGGAGCGCGCGTACGCCACCTTCGTGCACCGGGCCGGCGACACCGGGCTGCTGCGGCAGGTGTTCACCCACCGCGCGGGCCACTGCAACTTCACCGGCGGCGAGCTTGTCGCCGCGCTGCACGCGATGGAGAGCCGGCTGGACGCCGGGCACTGGGGTGACCTGACCAGCCCGGAGGTGCTCAACGCGGTGGCCGCCGCGGCGGTGCCCGGCCCGGTCGCGCCGGCGTACCTGGACTACCAGCCGGCGCTGCCGGCCCGGCTCGGCTGCGTCCCGGCGGACCAGCGGTACCGGCCCGCCTGCTGACCCACCGACCACCGGCGCAGCCTCGCCTCCGGCAGTACCCCGCTGGCCGGTTGTTACCGGGGGTGTGGGTTGGTGGGCCGGTCGAGGCGGTCCAGTTTGGCGCGGACGCGTTCGGCGTCGGGATGGTCGAGGTCGTCGAGGATGTCCAGGGCCTGCTGCCAGGCGGTGCGGGCGGCGTCGGGGTTGTCCGCGTCGGCGTGTTCCCGGTGCAGGGTCAGGGCCTGCTGGCAGTGGGTGAGGGCCTGCTCGTGGTCGCCGAGCAGGGCGTGGAACCAGCCGACGTTGTTGAGGGCGTATGCCTGCCCGTACCGGTAGCCGCTGGCCCGGTACAGCTCGAGGGCCCGCTGGGAGTGGTCGAGGCCGTCGGCGGGGCGGCCCTGCTGTTCCCGCACCTCGGCGAGGACGAGATGGATGTGGGCCTGGCCGGTGCGGTCGCCGGCCCGGCGGTACAGCTCCAGGGCCTGCTGGAGCTGGGTGTGGGCGTCGTCGAGGTGGCCGAGGCGGATGTGGGCGTGGGCGAGGTTGTTGTGGGCCCGGGCCTCCGCCACGTGGTCGGCCAGCCGCCGGGCTGCGGCCACGGCGGCGCTCTGGGCGGCGAGCTGGCCCTGCCAGTGCCCGCGCCGGTAATGGAAGTCGACGAGGGTCCAGGCCAGTTGCCAGACGTGGGCGTCCAGACCGGTAGCGGCGGCCTGGCCGATGGCGGCGAGTGTACAGCTCGCCGAGCTGCGCCGCGGTGCAGTTGTTCTTCGAGCGGACCGCCGACCTGATCCGGTTGCGGGACGCGATCACCGCGGCGATCGGCGAGAGCGACGGCACCGCGTGAAGGGCCACGTGAGCCTGACGATCAGCCTTGCCGACTCCGGCGCGGCGAGGGTCGGTGACTGGCCGACCGCGATCGACGGCGCGTCCATCGTGGTGGTGGACGTCGGCCAGCAGACCACGCTGGCAATCCTGCGCACCGAGGCCGGCTGGCACCGCTTCGCCGCGGTCGCGGTGGAGGCTGCGAACCGGGCCCGGCAGGGCAGCAGCGGCGGCCAGCCGAGCGGCGGATCTACCGCCCGGTAGATCCGACCGGCGCGTACGGATTTCGAGCCGCTGAGACGGCCTGTACGACGATCACGGCCCGGCCGGGGTGAATGCCCCCGGCGGGGCCGCTGTTCGTGGCGGGGCAGGTCAGCGAGGGTGCGGCCCGTGCGCGTGGGGGAGCGGGGGCCGATAGCCTCTGGCATTATTTCCATAGGCTGTGCGGCCCGGGCGCGCGGGCTCACTTAGCGCAGTCCTGCGCGGAGTGTTCGGGACGGCTGAGGTTATCGAACGGCTGCGCTGTGACATTCGCTGGCGCATTCGGGGCCGTTATGACACAGCGGAATGCGCCAGCGCTAAACCGGAGTCCGAGCCGGGGTCGGTCTCCGGTTACGGCCACACGACGGGCTCGGCGGACTCCCACAGTGCGTCCACGTGCCGGACCGCGAGCTGATCGAAGATCCCGCCGTCCAGCCGGCGGCGCAAGTGCTGCACGGGGTAGTTGCCGTCAGAGATCCCGTGCGGCCACGTGACCAGGAGCGCGTCACTGTCGGCCCGGTACACAGACCGGCCGAACCCCAGTGCGCTCTCCCGGATCTGGACAACATCGCGCAGCGGCTCCAGGAACTGCCGGGTCTGATCGACGCGGGAACCCAGTGTCACGGGCGCCCCGGTGCTCCGCTCATCGGCCGCGACGATCGGGTTAGCACGGTCGCCCAGGATGAACCGCGCCCGGCAGCCGAGCTCGACCTTGGCCCGCAGCAGTTCCGACAGGTCGGGGATGAGTCGCCAGAGGAAGTAGAAGTCGAACGCCGAGACGGCGATCTCTTCGGTGGCGGACACGATGAGCTGCCGCCACTGTGGCAGCGCCTCATCGTGGCTGAGGTACACGGCGTGCACCTCGCGGTCCGGCCCGGTTTTGATCATGGCGCGGGCGGCCCTCGGCCAGATCTCCACTTCGTCACATCCCAGCGCCTCGGCCGCGGCCCAGCGCAACCGCGAGTGCGGCAGCCGGTCCTCGGTGATCCACCTTGTGATCGTCAGCGTGGCAGCGCCGATGGTCTCGGCCAGCTCCCGCTCGGTCATCTTCGCCTCTGCGAGGCGACGGCGCAGCACGTCGTTACCCACACATCAGACGCTACCAAACTTGGTCAGGATCGTCGGTGGTACGTCATTCCCCGGGCCCTGGGACCGGTAGCACGCTGCGTGCATGAAGTCACCGGCCGGTAGCGCGCAGGAACCGAGGGGACACGCCGATCACCACGGCTCGGCACGGCCGGCCGGTGGCTTCACAACCCCCGCCCCGTCATGCAACGGGCAGCGCGGCGGGGATGGGCGGAGCGCAGCCGCCGGCACCGGATCCCCGGCGGCTGCGCTCTCCACCACGCTCTCCACCACGAACAGCACCAGGAACAGCGGCAGCTACCCGACCACCGCGGCCGACGTCGCGGACCGGATCGTCTCCCTCCGCGCCGCAGGGCTGCCCCCGGTCTCGATCGCGATGGCGTTGCGCGTGACCGTCGGGGAAGTCCGGTCCGGGCTCGCCGATGCGGAACGGCCACCCGGGACGCCGCACCACGGCGGGCTGATCCGCCCACACTGACTGAACGTCCCGCCGCGTCCGGACGCCTATGGCCGCCCCCGGCCCCGGACGTGTGCGGCAGCCGACCGAGCTGGAGGCCGGCACGGGCCCGTCCGGGCAGAGTCCCCCGGACGGGCCCCCACAGCTCCGGGGGTACGAAGACACCGACCACGGCCTCCGACGCGGCCAGAAGGCCGGGGAGATCGACGGGGTGCTCGGTGCTGAACCAGGAAAGCGCCTGCCCGTGGTCGGCGCCCGACGAGCCCGCTCCGGGGACCGCTCGTCCCACACCCTGTCGATCAGCGTCTCCACAGCGACCTGCCGGCCGGCGTCAACCGCCAGCGCCGCCAGCACCGCGCACCGCTGCGGCGGCCCGACGTCGACCACCCGACCCGACGCCACCACCACCACCGGCCCCAACAACCGAAAGTCCACCTCGCCCCCTCCTAAGCCCCGACCCGGCCGTCCTCGTCGAGGACGCACCCGCCGTCACCGTCGACCCGTCGTGCTAGCGGAGGGTCCCCGCGGCGAGGACGAGGATGGCGCGGGTCTGGTCGGTGATGCTCAGCCGGTTCTGTTCGACGACCGGGTCGGTGGCCTCGCCGGTGTCGGCCGGGCCGAAGTCGAGCGCTCGCAGGCGTAACGAGCGCTTCGTCATGTCCAGAATCTACTGCCGACGGCGGTCACCGGCGAGGATCCGCCGGCGCTGTCGGTACCGGGTGCGAAGATTGCCGCGTGAGTCTGTACCGGGACGACGCGGTGGTGCTGCGCCTGCAGAAGCTGGGCGAGGCCGACCGGATCGTCACGCTGCTCACCCGGCGGTACGGGCGGGTGCGCGCCGTGGCGAAGGGGATCCGCCGCACCAGGTCCCGGTTCGGCGCCCGGCTGGAGCTGGCCAGCCACGTCGACGTGCAGCTCTACACCGGGCGCACCCTGGACATCGTCACCCAGGTGGAGACCATCGAGCCGTACGGCGACCGGGTCGGTGCCGACTACCCGCGCTACACCGCGGCCACCGCCGTGCTGGAGACGGCCGAGCGGCTGGCCGCGGCCGAGGGCGAGCCGTCGCTGCGGCTGTACCTGCTGGCTGTCGGCGCGCTGCGCACCCTGGCCGAGCGCGGCCACGACCCGGGCCTGGTGCTGGACGCGTTCCTGATCCGGTCGATGGCGGTCGCCGGGTGGGAGCCGGCGCTGGCCGGCTGCGCCCGCTGCGGCGAGCCGGGGCCGCACCGGGCGTTCTCCATCCCGGTCGGCGGCGCCGTCTGCGGCGACTGCCGGCCGGCCGCCGCGGCCACCCCGCGGATCGACACGGTGTACCTGATGCGCGCGCTGCTCACCGGCGACTGGCCGGCCGCCGAGGCCACCGAGACGGCGGTCCGGCGGGAGGCCAGCGGGCTGATCGCCGCACACCTGCAGTGGCACCTGGAGCAGGGCCTGCGGTCGCTGCCGCTGGTGGAGCGCCAGTGACGGCACACGCGGACGTCGGGGTCGGCGAGGTGTCCGGGTGACGCGCACCGCGTACCGGCCGCCGTCCCGGCACCCGTCGGGCGCCCGGCCCCCGGCGATCCCCGCGGACCTGCTGCCGCGGCACGTGGCGCTGGTGATGGACGGCAACGGCCGCTGGGCGAAGGCGCGCGGGCTGCCCCGGACCCGGGGGCACGAGGCGGGTGAGGCGGCGCTGTTCGACGTGATCGAGGGGGCCATCGAGCTCGGCGTGAAGTACCTGTCGGCGTACGCGTTCTCCACCGAGAACTGGCGGCGCTCACCCGAGGAGGTCCGGTTCCTGATGGGGTTCAACCGGGCGGTGATCCGGCGCCGCCGGGACGACCTGCACGCGATGGGGGTGCGGGTGCGCTGGTCGGGGCGGCCGGGGCGGCTGTGGAAGAGCGTGATCGACGAGCTGCGGTCGGCGCAGGAGCAGACCCGGCACAACGACGTGATCACCCTGCAGTTCTGCGTGAACTACGGCGGCCGGGCGGAGATCGCCGACGCGGTGGCCGCCATCGCCCGGGACGCCCGGGACGGCCGGCTCAACCCGGACCGGATCGACGAGCGCACCCTGCGGCGGTACCTGTACGCACCCGAGATCCCGGACGTGGACCTGTTCATCCGGTCCTCCGGCGAGCAGCGCACCAGCAACTTCCTGCTCTGGCAGTCCTCCTACGCGGAGCTCGCGTTCGTGCCGACGCTCTGGCCGGACTTCGACCGGCGGCACCTGTGGTCGGCCGTGCAGTGGTACGCCGACCGGGACCGGCGGTTCGGCGCCGCCGTTCCCAACCCGGTTCCGGACCCGCTGTGACAGCATGTCGGATGTGACGGCACCGACCCGGACCCACCGGCCGCCGCCGAGTCCGCCAAGCCGCCCCAGGGTCAGCTCCACCGCGGTGCTGGCCGGCCTGCTGGTGCTGGTACTGGTCGCGCAGCCGCTGCTGTCCCGGCGGTTCAGCTCCGCGGCCCTGCAGACCTGGGCCACCGTGTTCGTCGCCGTCTGCGTGCAGGCGCTGCCGTTCCTGGTGCTCGGCGTGGTGGTCTCCGGCGCGATTTCGGCGTTCGTGCCGCCGGCCTTCTTCGCCCGCGCGCTGCCGAAGAACCGGTACGCCGCGGTGCCCGTGGCCGGCGCGGCCGGCGCGCTGCTGCCCGGCTGCGAGTGCGCCTCGGTGCCGGTCGCCGGCGGTCTGATGGCCCGCGGGGTGGCGCCGTCCGCCGCGCTGGCGTTCCTGCTGTCCTCCCCGGCGATCAACCCGGTGGTCGTGGTGGCCACCGCGGTGGCGTTCCCCGGCCGGCCGGAGATGGTCGGCGGGCGGTTCCTGGCCTCGCTGGCGGCGGCGGTGCTGGTCGGCTGGATCTGGGCCCGGGTGGGCCGGGAGGAGTGGATGTCCCGGCCGCGCCGCCCGGACACGGCCGGGATGAGCCGGGTGGAGGCCTTCCGGACCACCACCGTGCACGACTTCCTGCAGGCCGGCGGCTTCCTGGTGCTCGGCGGGCTGACCGCGGCCACCCTGAACGTCTTCGTGCCGCGGCAGATCCTGAACACCGTGGCGCACCACCGGTGGCTGGAGATCGGCGCGCTGTCGCTGCTGGCCGTGCTGCTGTGCGTGTGCTCCGAGGCGGACGCCTTCGTCGCGGCGAGCCTGTCGCAGTTCTCGCTCACCGCGCGGCTGGCGTTCCTGGTTGTCGGCCCGATGGTCGACGTGAAGCTGATCTCGCTGCAGGGCGGCACCTTCGGCTGGAAGTTCGCGGCCCGGTTCGCGCCGCTGACATTCGTGGTCGCGGTGGCCTGCGCCGTACTGGTGGGGGAGTGGCTGCTGTCATGAACCGCGACACCGGCAACGTGCTGCTCGTGCTGCTCGGCGGCGCGGTGCTGCGGATCTCGGTCGGCGACACCTACCTCAGGTACGTCAAGTCCACACTGCAGATCCCGCTGATCCTGACCGGCGCCATCCTGGTGCTGCTCGGCCTGGTGTCGCTGTGGCGGGAGAACCCCGGCCGCGGCGCCGCCGCCACCCGCCGGGTGCCGGCACCCGGCCTGCCGGCGAACGCCGCACCGGCACCCGGCGCGTACACCGGCCACGTGCCGGTGGTCGCCGCAGATGGTCACGTACCGATCGTCGACGCACACGGCCACGCGCACGGCACCCGGATGGCCTGGCTGCTGCTGCTGCCGGTGCTGGCGATCTTCCTGGTCGCCCCGCCGGCGCTCGGCTCGTACGCGGCGGACCGGTCCACCGTCACCAGGGTGCCCGCGCAGAGCTCCGACTACCCGCCGCTGCCGGCCGGCGACCCGGTGACCATGCGGCTGGACGAGTACGAGGCCCGGGCGGTCTGGGACGCCGGCCGGACACTGGCCGACCGCCGCTTCAAGCTCACCGGCTTCGTCACGGACAAGCCTGGCGGCGGGTACTACGTCACCCGGCTGGTGATCACCTGCTGCGCCGCGGACGCTGTCGCGGTGCGAATCCTGGTCAGCGGGGACGCCGGCAGCTTCAGCAGGGACACCTGGGTCGAGGTGACAGGCCGCTACGACGGGATCGACCACTCCCGGGAGAAGTCCATCGGGCCGATCGCCACCATCAATGCCGAGTCGGTCCGGCCCGTCAAGACCCCGAAGGAGCCGTACGAAACCTGACCGCGGGCGCTCAGCCCACGGTGTACTGGCGCACCGCCGCGGCGAGCACCAGGGCGATCACGAGCACCCGGACCAGCCGGCCGCTGGGCTGCAGCACGGGCCAGCTCAGGTAGCACAGCCAGCCCAGCAGCAGCGCCAGGACGGCGAGCAGGAGCGCGCCGCCGGGTCCCCGGAGCAGCAGCCCGGCCACGGTGAGCCCGAGCACCACCACCAGCGGCAACCAGGTCGGCAGCCGGCGCAGCCGTCCGAGCAGCGCCGCGCTGCGTTGCTCGACCCGGCGGCGGAACGGCTCCGGCATCGACTGCGTCCTTCCTCGGTACGGTAGGGCCCTCATCTTCGCAGGCGGGTAGTTCCCGGAAGGAGCGCGGCGGGGTGCTGGTGGTGACCCGGTTCACGGTCCCGGAGCAGGAGTCGGCATCGTTCGCCGACCGGGCCGGTAAGGCGCTCGGTGCGATGGCCGGCTGCCCCGGTTACCTGCGCGGCTCACTCGGCCGGGCAGCCGACGACCCGACCAGGTGGGTGCTGGTCACCGAGTGGGAGGGCGTGGGCGCATACCGGCGGGCGCTGTCGCGGTACGAGGTGAAGGTCACCGCCACCCCGCTGCTGGCCAGCGCGCACGACGAGCCGAGCGCGTTCGAGGTGCTGCGGGAGGCGACCCCGGGCGGGCCGGTGACCGAGCACCGGCCCGATCGCGGGATGATGACCCGAGCCCGTGACGCGCAGCCGTCAGGACCAGATCAGGAGCCGAGATGACCATGCCTCCCGGTGGTTACCCGGGGCAGCCGCAGGACCCGCAGCAGCCTGAGCGCTTCCCGCCGCCCGGCGGGTTCCCCCCGCCCGGCAACGCCGGAACCCCCGGCGGACACGGCGATCCCGGCGGCCCGCAGCACGGCGGCCCGCAGTACGGCGGCCCGCAGTACGGCGGCCCGCAGTCGGGTGGCCCGCAGTCGGGTGGCCCGCAGTCGGGTGGCCCGCAGTCGGGTGGCCCGCAGTCGGGTGGCCCGCAGTACGGCGACCCGCAGTCGGGTGGCCCGCAGTCGGGCGGCTGGGCGCCGGCTCCCACGCCCCGCAGCAACCGCACGCCGCTGATCATCGCGGTGCTCGCGGTGCTCGCGGTGGTGCTGTCCGGGGCCGCTTGGGCGGTTACCCGCGGCGGCAACGACCCGAAGGCGCAGGCGGACAAGTTCATGACGGCCGTGCAGCACGGCAACCTCGACGACGCCAGGAAGCTGCTGTGCAAGGACGGCCGGGACAAGTTCGGCACCGCCGGCGAGCTGAGGGAGCAAATGGTCGGCAGCGGCGAGATCGCCGGCTTCACATCGGGCGGGGTAAGCGATGCCACGTTCCAGGGCGACAGGCGCAAGGACGTCGAGGTGAGCGTGCAGATGAAGGACGGCACCACGAAACAGGTGACGCTCAGCATGACGAAGGAGAGCGGCAAGTACTTGGTCTGCGGCTTCTGACTCAACACCACACACGACGTCCGAGCGAGGGACACGACATCATGACGCAGCCACCGGGTTGGGATCCGAACCAGAACCCGTACGGACCCGGGCCGGGTCACGGCGGTCAGTACCCGCAGTACGGCGGCCCCGGCCCGCAAGGCCCGCCGCAGGGTCCCGGTCCGCAGGGTCCCGGCCCGCAAGGTCCCGGCCCGCAGGGTCCCGGTCCGCAGGGTCCCGGCCCGCAAGGTCCGCCGCAGGGGCCCGGTCAGCAGGGACCCGGCCCGCAGGGCCCGCCGCAGGGACCCGGTCAGCAGGGACCCGGCCCGCA
>WNFZ01010188.1_pt1 | contig 10776 bp, 6 predicted proteins | sample 5400081 | NCBI WGS metagenome assembly WNFZ01 (sample SAMN13153365, study PRJNA577476) | soil metagenome | isolation source: 80 cm soil or saprolite under grassland replicate 1 | place: USA:California | collected 2016-06-15
TGAAGCCGTGGAGATCCGGGAGCCGCAGCAAAAGCCGGTGAATGCTCCGCACGACAACACTGGTATCCGTCGGGTCCCATGGCTCGTCCGCCATGAGCGCCGTAGCCTCCGCCTGGGCGAGTGCGCGGCGCTCGCCCCGCCGCCGGCGCGTCGTGCCGCCCTGCTCGGCCGCCTGCTGCGCGAGCCAGGAGCGCAGGTGTGCCCGCTCGGCGGCAAGGTGGTCCAGCGCGCGCTGGGCCTCCTTCCGATCGCCGGCATCACCTTGCGAATCGCTGGCTCGCTGGTGGAGGAGGGTTGACGCCTGCTTGATCTCCTGAAGCCGCTCACGCGCCGCCGCGGCCGATGCCGGCGCCTCGAACGCGGGCCGAACCGCGATGATGGGATCGGGGAACGGCGGCGCGCTCCCTACCAGAACATCGCGAATCAGGTCGGTCAGGGCATACTCGTCGGCGGAAAGCGTGGCCCGGCCCGCCTTCGCCAAGCTCGCGAGCAGGCGGTAAGCCGCGCGCAGGAGACACTCCAGGCTGGTGCGATCGACCGGCTCGTCGTCGTTCAGGGCAGCGATCCGGGCCATGAGCGCCACGTGCTGTTGGCGGCGAGTTTCGTTGCGGGCCTGTCGTTCGCGCTCCTGGAGTGTCTGAAGCCACTGAACGAGCACAGTGCGCTCCTCGGCCAGCGTCTCGATCGCCTGGCTGGCCCGGCGGCGCTCAAGATAAGGCTGTTGCGTGTCAACCAGTATGCGCTCACTACTGAGACGCTGCCATTCGTCGCTATCGGCATACTGGCCGCCACGCATGGCGTCGACGTACGCGATATATTCTTCGGTGAGAGCTTGCATACGAGAGGGCTGGCCATCCACAACACCACCGCGACTGAGGCGGTATCCCTCACTAGCCGATCGCACTTGCAAGCAGGCCCAATCAGGCGGAAGCAGGGCCTTACAGCTTCACGAAGCCTCTTCAGATCCACGAGCTGCGCCGTCGTCAGGAACCTCGACGAACAGCACCTTGAAGGCATCTTCGTCCGTGACTCCCGCTGCCGCCGCATACACACGCGCGATACCCCACGCCTTGGAGCGGCGCAAATCGCCGCGGCGGTGCGGTTGCGTGGCCGGATTGAGCCAGCCAAAGTACGCCGATCGGCTGATTGGGGCCCGATCGATAATATCCTTGGGCTCCAGGCCGGCGCGTGCTATGAGATCCCGAAAGTTTTCAGCAGGGCGCAGCATATGTCCTTCACTCGACATCGCCACGGTATAATACTAAGTGAGACTACTATAGACCCACCCTGGCCAAAACGTCAAGCAACAGTCGGTCGAGGCGGGCATGAGCTTTCTTATCTGGGTGGTCCAGCGGCGTTGGCCGTGGTCGCCACAATGGTTCCAACAATGGCAGCATAAGCAGCGAATCCGCTGGCTGCAAGCGCGGCAGATACCAGCGATGCTGGCGGCACAGGAGGCCGGTGTCGGTCTCTCTGAAGCGTGGGCTGGACCGGGTACCAGCAGTGATGAGATTCTGCAACTGAACGCCGTCGGCGCGGTCTTCGATGCTCCACTCACCGCGCCGTTTGGCGAGCATTACGGCACTGGATAGCCTCAGTGTTAACAATATCTGTGTTTCTGGTATTGTTTTGTAGTATTATAGCGCGCCGGCTTTACCATAACCCTTAACACCTTGATGAAACAACAAAACAACATACGCGCTCTATAGCATTGTTATGCGGTAGAGCGCGTATGTGGGCTAGAACGGCCTTCTGTCACCCTGAAGCGAGGGACGAGATCGCGGCGACAGCGGCCCTAGCACCTGTCTGGCGCAGCCTCCGCGGCTGTTCTGTCTCCGCTGCGAAGATCGACCCGTGCGTAGACAACCCAGCCATGGCCGCCTGCCGCGAGGCGCGCCCGCTGGTCGATGACGGACTGCCGGCCAGCATTCGTACGGACAAACTCGCTCACGCGCGCGGCCAGCTCCGGTGTGGCGGCGTGCATCGTCAGATAGATCAGGTCGCCCACAACCTGGTCGAGCGCGTTTCCGAGGGCCGTCGCATCGCACCCAAAGCGCTCAGCAATCAGCAGCCGCGCCGGCGATGAGTCCGGTATTGCGCAGCTCGGCCGCCTCGACCAGCCGCTCCATCCGTGGAGATGGGCGATCGTGCATACCCTGCCTCCTGCCATTATCAACATGCCCCTACTAGATATTCCCCTGAGCAGGGCAAAGTGCGACATGTTTTGGGCGCAGTTGCACGAGCCACACAATCGCCGGAACGGCAAGAAGACAGGGTGCGATGATACGGCACACAACAACGCGTGGCGCGCACGATTTTACCGTGCGCGCCGCGCGTGGTGTCGGATGCTCCGCGGGCTTAGGCCGGGCGCTGGAGCCCCTGTGCTGCGCACCAGGCGTCGCGGATCGGCTCATCCACACCTTCGAGCGCCCACATTCGCTCGACCTCCTCGCCCAGGTCGCTGGGGTCGCTGGCGTTGCGAAGCCGGGTCAGCGGGAGGGGCAGGCTGACGGTCAGCGCCTGGCGGGTCGTCGGCAGCGCCGCATCCAGCTCGTTCCGATAGACGAAGCTGCGCAGGTAGAAGGGGCGATCGAAGGCCAGGTCGACGCCAAGCTGCTCGGCGTTCAGCATCGCGAGCAGGTGGCGCGCCAGACCAACGCGCAGCGGGAAGTTGACCGGCTGCACGAAGTTCAACGGCATCGGCACGTTGACCTGGATCGGGTCGCCCTCCGTGATTGTGTAGAGCATGCCCTCGTCGTCGTTGAACTGGACATAACCCATCAGCGTCGCGTCGTCCTGCTGGGCAGCCGGCGGGCTGAAACGCACCTGGCCGGTCCATGCATCGCGGAACCACCAGGCGTTGACCTCCGGGAACACGTCGGCGAACATCAGGTTGTACCAGAAATCCCACGCGGACGCCGCCTGGTGCGGCCGCTCCACGCGCATCTCGCCCTGCTGGGGATGGGTAACAAGCCCTCCCGCAGCGTATATATTGCTAAGTACGAACGTGTGTGCTATACTGGATACTTCGATGATCGTCGTACCTCCTTTGCGCTTATGCGTGTGACGCGAGCTATCACGCATATCCCCTTACGGGATGTTAATGCCAGCAAGCTGGCTCAACTTGATGCGCTCGCAGATGCATATATACGCCTGTGCCAGGAATACACCACAGCCTTCTGTACCACCAACAGCTCCGATGCGTATGCCGATCCGTGGATCGAAAGTCCGTTGTCGGCTCGCTGGCAGCGTGTGGCCATCCAGCAGGCAGCAGGGATTGCCCGAGCCTGGCGCACGAACCGAGACCGAGCCTACACTGCTTACCTTGAAGCTGTCGCGGAATATCGCGAGCAGGATGGCGAACCAAGATCGGATCACAAGCGACCAGAGCCAGTTTGGCGTGAGTGGAACACTCCCAAGCTCACGCAGATCGTCGTGCAGGCGAGCATCAATGTCGTGAAACTGGAACTGTCGGAAGACAGTAGTTTTGACTACTGGTTGCGTATCAGCACGCTCGAAAAAGGCCAGCCGCTGCGGGTGCCAGTAAAACTGGCTTCCTATCACCGGACCGCTATCGACAACGCAACTATCAACACCAGCGTTACCCTGACCCGAAAGCCGACCGGTTGGTGGCTGACTCTCACAGTAGATGAATTTGTCGATCTGCGTACCACTGAAGCGTCGCCGGTCGTCGGCGTCGACGTCGGCATTACCAATTTCTTGACCACCTCGAGCGGCAAACGATACGGCACATTTTCTGGCAAACTCGCTCGCCGACACAAACTGGATCGCGAAAAGCGTCGCCGGAAAGCTAAACTGCGGGCCTGCCTCAAAAAGAAAGGTGTGCAGAAACTCCCTTCGCTCACTAATCCACGCCTCGGACGACACGTGCGCCAGGAAATCAACCGCGCCGTCAATCTGTTCTACGCTGACCACCCTGATGCGCAGGTGGCCTACGAAGACCTCTCGGTGGCGTCCATGCGCCTCAAAACTCGACGCGCCAATGCCTATCTGTATGCAGTAAACTTGTCCCATTTGCCAAAGCAGTTGGCGTGGGGCGCGCGTAAACGCGGACAACGAGCCCGACCAGGACCGGCTGCATATAGTTCGCAGGAGTGCTCGGTCTGCCACTTTGTTGACCGCGCTAACCGTCCTCATCAGCGGACGTTCCGCTGCCAAGCGTGTGCACATACTCAGCACGCGGACGAAAATGCGGCACAAAACCACCAAGCGAGGTTTTTTGACCAGGACATTCGAGCATGCAGCAGCAAGCAGGAAATCAAGGCGCTGCTGCACTCTCGACATGTGGCTTGGAAACAACGGCTCGTCGTAGTCGAGCCGCCCGCCGAGTTTGTTCGTCAACCGGCGTAGGTTAAGGATCAAGCCAGAACCTCCTGGTTTGGTCAACTATGACACGCGCCCCACGGCTTGTCAAGGGTTATCGCTGCGCCAGCCGGTTGAACAGCGCCGCCAGACGCTGGCCGACCGCCTTGGGCATTTCGTCAAGTGAGTTGATCGCGGTCCAGTTGCCGGCCCCCCACAGCTCGTCCATCAGCTCCTGATTGGCGCCGCGGCCGAGGTAAATACCGAACGTCACGATACCGCGCCTCCGCGCGTCTTTCAGCACGGCGGCCGTCTGCGCCTGATCTTCCACTTGGCCGTCGGACAAGCCGACGAACAGCCGGTTGGCCTCCTCGCCGCCGCGCAGCGCGGTGACCGCGAGGCCCGCCGTGCGCGAGAGCGACGTCCCGCCCAGGCTGGTCTCGGTCAGGGCGGCCGCGCGTCCCGGGTCGAATGACGGCTCGTCCATCGCCTTGAACTGCGCGTCCGTCGATCCGAACCCGCGCGACTCGTACGGAATATCCAGCAGCTCAAACGTGTCGCCGAGCACCATCATCGAGTCGTAGAGCGCGCCCGATTGAATGTGGTAGTTCATACTGCCCGAAAGGTCCACGGCCACCGACGCGCGAAAGGACGTCTGCGGCAGGGTCTTGGACTGCGTGCGCACGTTCTGCTGGCCTGCCGCCGCGCGCACGATCCGCCGCCGGTCGAGCTGCCCCTCCGGCAAATTGCGCAGGCGCTTCTCGACGTCGGCACGGATCGCCTGGAGCACCGTAGCCATCCGCCCGGCGACCTTCTTGTGCTCGGGCCTGCGGCCCTTCCACTTGTTGACCGTCGTTGCGCCGGCCCTGGGCATGCCGACCTGTACGCCCTCGATCCGGCCATCGGGCGTCTTGTAGCGCTGCTTGGCCGAGCTGCGGTTGCCCAGCGGCTGGTGCAGCGCCGCGCCAAGCACCTCGACGCGCGATTCAACCCGGATGCCCGAGTCGAGCGCCGAGACGGCCTCGCGCTCGGCCGCGGCAAGCACGTCGGCGAGCTGAGCCTTGGTGAACGGCTCATTCGCGTCGCGGAACGGGCTGCCGCCCTGCCGGGTCGGCGCCGTCCCGCGCCCGCCGGCGCCGCTGCTCTGCCCGCTCTGCTGACCCGCATCGCTCCCGATCGCGTCCTGGGCGCTATCCTCGTTCCAGTCCTTCCAGTAGCCCTCCATGTCGGCGTCTTCGACATCGCTGCCGTTTCCGCCGCGCGCGCCCGGCTGCTGCCCGCTCACATCGCCAGCGCCGTTCGCGCTCTGCTGACCGTTACCATTGTGGTCGTCACCCTGGCCCGACTGGCGGCCCTGACCGGACCCGTCATCGCCCTGGCCCGACTGGCGGCCCTGGCCGCTTTCGTCGTCGCCCTGGCCCATTCCCTTCCGCCAGCCCTTGCCGCGGCCGTTCGTGTCGTCGTCCTCGCCCTGGCCCTGCTGGCCGCCACCACCGCCACCCTGCTGATCGCCCTGGCCTTGCTGACCTTGCTGGCCACCCGCGCCGCCGCCCTGCTGATCGCCATGCTGGCCGGCCTGCTGGTACTGGCGATCGCCGCCGCCTCCGCCTCCGCCTTGTTGGCCGGACTGCTCGCCCTGCTGGCCGGACTGTCCACCGCCGCCGCCACCGCCGCCCTGCTGGCCGCTCTGTTGGCTCTGCTGGCCGGACTGTCCACTGCCGCTACCGCCACCTTGCTGGCCGGACTGCTCGCCCGACTGCCCCTGACCGCCGCCCTGCTGGCCGTTCTGTTGGCCCTGCTGGCCGCGGTTCTGGGCCGGCTGATACTGCCGGCCGCGGTTTTGCTGCTCCTCCTCGTAGGTGACCCCACCGGAGAAGATGGTCTGGCCGCCGCCACTCTGCCCGTCACCGTCGGGCATCTGCCCCTTGACGGTCACATGGCCCTTGAACTCGACGTCCATGTCCATCCCGCCGCCACCACCGCCGCCGCCCTGCATCTGGCTGGCGTCGATGACCTGGTCGCCCTCGATGACAATCCGCGGCCGCCGCGCGTCCGTGCCGGGAGGCGGGTTGCCCGGGTCGGTGCCCTTGAAGCCATCGGGCATCTTGACGCCTTCCTGCTCCATGCGCGCGGCCATATAGACCGCGGCGGACCAGGCGTCCTCTGGCTTCCCGTTGACCGCGGCGCGGACGACGGGGGCCAGTTCATCGAATAGCGCCCTGGACTTGGCGTCCATCTTGGCGTAGGTCGACGGCCGCACGTTGAAGAACGGCAGCGCCTCGTACAGGAGCGCCCAGGGCACCACGTCCTGGGGCGGCAGCGGCGTGCCATCCGGCCGGCGCACGGTTTCGGGCCAGCGCGGATTGATCGCGGCGTCGGCCGCCAGGATCTCGCCGGCGCCGGCGTATCGGTCGTCGACGCGCCGCTCCATGCGCCCGTCCTCGACGATGTTGTAGGCGTCCTTGACGAAGGTGCGGCTCGTATCAAGGCGCACCGTCTGGACCCCAAGCCCGGCGAAGCGCATGTCGACCTCGACGTCTTGCGGCCCCTTACTCTGCATGATGTCCAGGATGCCGGCCCACAGATCCATCGGCGTGAACTGCTCGTGCCCCAGCTCGTGGTAGATACCCGCCTTGATGGCGACGAGCTGCTGCGCGTGCGGCGCGTCGGGGCCGAGCGGCTGCGGATCGGCAAAGATCTTGCCCTGCATATCGGTCGCGAAGCCGCTGCCGGGTTCCTTGAACACGACCCGCCGCGGCCGTCCGGCGATCTGGGTCGCGACGCGGCTGAAGGTCTCGGCGATATGCCGGTTGTTAATCGGGTCCTGTCCCTCGGCGAGGCCGTTGGCCACCACCTCAAGCGTCAGCGGCCGCGAGTTGCCGTCACGGTCGAACCCCTCTTTGTTGTACCCGCGCCGGTCGAAGCCGTCGCGGTCGTAGCCGAACCGATTGTAGCCCTCCTTGTTGTAGCCGGTGCGATCGAAACCGTTCTCGTCAAGCCCGCTGAAGTCGTAGCCCTCGGCGTCGACCCAGTGGCGATAATCGTTCGGGTTCTGAGTGTAGCCCTGGCGGACGTTCTCCTGCGGCGGCCCGCTCGGCTCGACATAACTTGGATTGTGCGGCGTCTGGAGCACGAGGTCATAGTCGCCGCCGCGCACTACGCCCGAGAAGTAGGCTTTGACGGTGCGATTGCCGAAATTCGGACACTCGTGCCCTTTGGGGTTCCCACCAGTGAAGCGCCCGCACTCCGGGCACCTGAGCGGCACGCCATCAACGACCGCCCTGGGGTCCTCGGCGAGGCGCCGCTCGCTGCGCAGCCAGCGATAGGCGACCGACCGCTTCCGGCCGCCCGCGATCAGCTTGTTGTACAGCTCGCGAACCTTGGTGTCGTCGTTGACGTAGCCCTTGCCATGCTCGTAGCGCGTCGGCATTGGCGCGCCCTGCTTGAACGCGTCAAACGTCGGCGGTGTCCGCGGGTCATTTGGCGGCGGCAGCGGCGCGTAGCGCGCACCCGGCACCACGCGCGGGGCCTGGTACCCTGTCCCGTTGTACCCCTTGTTCCACCCCAGGTAGCCGCCAGGCCGCTTGTCCCACTCCCACCCGATGTGCGGCACCCACTCGGCCGGATTGTTCGGGTTGATACACCGGGTGGTCGCCGCGTCGTACACCCAGCCGCAGTAGTTATACTGCCGCCCCTGGGCGTCGGGCGCGGTCAGGCCGGTCTTCTTGCTGAAGCCCCAGCGGTCATAGCCGAACTGGTCCCAGCCCGACTGGTTGTACTTCGCGAGCAGCGTCTTGCCGGTCTTGGGACTGACCGTGAGCATGCGCTCTTGCCCGTTCCGATCCTTTCCGTCGTTGTCATAGCCGGTGAAGGAGTAGCCATTCCGATCGAGGCCCAGATTGTTGTAGCCGGTGCGGTCGTAGCCGTCCGGCCCCATACCGCGCAGATACCCGCCGCGATCATTCCCGTTGCTGTCCAGACCCTCGGCATTGAAGCCCCAGCGATCGTAGCCGTACGGTCCGATGCCATTGCGGTCATAGCCGTACATGTCACGGCCATCGGCGGCGTAGCCGTCGAGATCGAACCCATCGGCGTTGAACCCATCACCGTACAGCCCGCGCGCGTCCGCCACGAAGAACGGATGCGTCTGACCCGCGGCATTCTGACCGGTTTTGTCCCAGCCGTTGCGATCAAGCCCACTCGCATCAAAGCCGTTTTTATCGTATCCCTCGGCATCCAGGCCCTGGCGGTCATAGCCCTTCTCATCCCGCCCGTCCGCCGCATAGCCGTGGCCATCAAATCCGGCGTCGTTGTAGGAGTCCTTGCGGAACCCCTTGGAGTTGAAGCCGGCGCGGTTGTAGCCGTCTTTATCCAGGCCCTGGCTATTAAACCCATTCTCGTCCCAGCCGTCCTTGTTGAAGCCGTCCTTGTTAAAGCCGCGGCGGTTGTAGCCATCCCGGTCATAGCCGTTCTGGTCATACACCTTGCCGTTGGCGCCGATGACGGCGCAGACATGCTCGGTCTTGCCGATGAACTGGCCGCACTTGCCGCATTGCTGCACGCCAGCCGCGGCGCACAGCGCGCCGGCGAAGTCGGCCGCGTAGCGCGTCGGCTGCGCCTCGTAGTCGATGACGGCGTCGTTCAGGCCCTCGGAGAGATTGTCGCGCACGCTGAGCGCCGCGGCGGCCTCGTCGAGCGCGGCGCGGAGGTGCCCATCGTCGCCGCTGAAGGAGACCAGGCCGTTGGCCAGGTCGGGCAGATCCGGCGCGTCGCGCATCGCCCGCCAGGCCGTCACGCGGTTCTCGGACGGCATGCCCCACAGCCGCGGTTTCCGCCCGCGCGACAGGTCGTCGATGATGCCGGCTAGCAGCCGGGCATTGTCGATGTCGGGCCGCGCGTCGAACGCGTCGGCCGCGATGTACAATGCGGTCGGAACCTGCGCGTTATCTGCGATGTTGCCGTCCAGGATGTCCCGCGCCGTCGGCAGTAGCGCGTCGATGATCGCCTGGTTACGCGCCTCACGCTCCTCGCGCTCCTTCGCCCACCAGTCACGGCCCCGCCCCCCATCGCGATCGCGGCTCTCCCAGAACGCGGCCGCGCGGTCGGAGATACCGTACTCATCCGTGTCGTCGCCGGCATCCTCGTCGTCGAAGTCCTCGTCGTCGAAGTCCTCGTCTTCGTCGTCCGCGTCATCCTCATCGTCCGCGTCCCAGAGGCGTCGCTGGCCACTAGAGAAGCCGCGGCTCATCGAGCCGCCCGCTCCGCGCCCGCCCCAATCGTCCCAGCCGCCGCGCGCGCCCAGCGCGTTCCGCACCGCATCGGCGCCGGCCAGCGTTCCGAGCCAGCCGACCGTCGCCTCGTCGGTCGGCACCGACGCCATCCTCGCCGGGCACTCATGGCCCGCTGTCGCGCTCATGAACTGCCCGCAGTCGGGGCATTTCTGCGTGCCTGCGGCAATCGCGACGATCGCCGCGAACGCCTGCGCGTTGCGGTACGGCTGATCCAGGTACGCCTCGGCAATGCGCATCGCCTCTTCGCCCACGCCGCCGATCTCCTGCATATGCGTGGCGTAGGTTTCCAGCGCCCGGCGTTCCGTCGTGGCGTGCGGCCCGCTGCCAAGCGGCTTGGAGCCGCTCGCCAGCTCGGCGATGCCGGGCAGGCCGCGGACAAACTGCTCCGCGCGCCCACTCAGCTCGGCCGGGTAGCTCTCCAGCCACGCCGGCCGGCAGACGTGCGGCTCTCGCCCCATAAACTCGCCGCAGGTGCTGCACTTGAGCCCCTTGGCGTCCGCGTCGTCATCCCCATCGCCGCCGTCGCCGCCATTGCTCCCGCCGTTTCCACCGGGCGCAAGGCCCAGTGCGGTCAGCAACTCCTCGGGCGAGCGCGTCGGCATCGTTTGTGGCGCCGTCAGCCCCGCCGCGGCCTGGGCAAAGGTGCCCACCGGGGCAATCAGGCTGCCGTCGGGCGCCATCATGCTGCCGTCGGGGTGCAGCGTGCCGCCGCCCAGGAACAGCGTGCGCATCTGGTCGTCCGAGAGAGGCTGGACGCCGCCCTGCAAAGCAGCCGCAGCGCCCGTGAGGTCGCCGCGCCCGAGCGCGTCTGTGGTCGCCTGGAACGCCGCCTGAAAGTTCGGGCCCAGCAGCGTGCCGCCAAACACGCCGGCCAGAGTGTTTGGGTCGATCCCCAGCGCGGACGCTTGCGCGGCAGCCCGCTGATCGGCGACGTACTCGGACGGATTCCGTCCTGCCGCCAGCGCCGCCGCGAAGTCAGCGCCGGAGATCGGCTGCAAGACGCGCGGCGCGGCGGGAGTGGTTATTGGTGATACAGTTGGAGCCGCTGTGCTGTTAGTGCCCGGCACCGTGGTGACTACATCAGATGAGATGTTTTCCCTTAGTGCGCCTGCAACCGCGGGATGCATGCCCTGGATCGCCGCGGCCGCCGCGCTCGGATCGA
>WNFZ01010467.1_pt1 | contig 10776 bp, 10 predicted proteins | sample 5400081 | NCBI WGS metagenome assembly WNFZ01 (sample SAMN13153365, study PRJNA577476) | soil metagenome | isolation source: 80 cm soil or saprolite under grassland replicate 1 | place: USA:California | collected 2016-06-15
GGTCGATCAGGCTGAGCTGCAGGCCAGGGTCGATGGGATCTTGAACCGCCACCCGGCCGTCGGGTTGGCCGTGGGCGTCGTCCGCAACGGATCCCTCGAGTTCTTCCTCGGGCACGGGCTCGCCGACATCGCGTCGAGCTCGCCGGTTACCGGGGACACGGTCTTCCGGATCGGCTCCATCACCAAGACCTTCACCGCGATCGCGGTGATGCAGCTGTGGGAGCAGGGGCTGGTCGACCTCGACGCCCCCGCCAACGACTACCTGCGTGCGTACAAGCTGGTCCCTGCCGAGCCCAGCTTCCGGCCGGCGATCCTACGACACCTGTTGACCCACACCGCCGGGATCCCCGAGGTGGTCTACGCCGCCGACCTGCTCCACCCCAGCTGGGGCCCGTTCGAAGGCCGTCCCGTCGTCCGTAGCGTCAAGGTCGGAGAGCCGCTTCCGTCGCTCGCCGAGTACTACCGCGGCGGTCTCCGGCTGGTGGCCGAACCCGGTTCCGCCTTCGCCTACAGCAACCACGGGTTCGCCACGCTCGGCCAGATCGTCGAGGATGTGAGCGGGGTGCCCCTCGAGCGCTACCTTCGCGAGCGCATCTTCGAACCCCTCGGCATGGCCGATAGCGACCTGGTCCGGTCTGAGCGGGTCACGTCGCGGCTCGCGACGGGGTACGTCCTTGGACCCAGGGGTGCGAGTCCCGTTCCCGATCGCGACTGGGTCGGCGCCGGAGGCGGGGGGATCTACTCCACCACCCGCGACCTGGCGCGCTACCTCGCCGCGCTCCTCGGCGGCGGCGCCAACGAGCACGGCTCAGTGCTCGAACCGGCGACGCTCGCGACCATGTTCGAGCCCCACTACCAGCCGGATCCGCGCGTGCCGGGGGTGGGCCTCGCGTTCTTCCGCGGCGACGCGGGCGAGCATCGCGTCGTCGGGCACGACGGGATCCTTCCGGGCTTCAACTCGGAGCTCTCCCTGGCTCCCGACGACGGTGTCGGCGTCGTCGCCCTCACGAACGGGGCGCGCGGAGCGTTCGTGTGGCTGCAGGCCGAGCTCGGAAGGTTGCTGCGCCACCTGCTCGGCGTCCCCGACGAGGTCGTGCGCTCCGACGTTCCCCACCACCCCGAGGTCTGGGGCGACATCTGCGGCCACTACCGGCTTCCCCCGCGAATCTCTGACCTCCGCGGGCGGGTGGCGACGGCTGGCGGTGCGGAGGTCTTCGTCCGCGGCGGGCGACCGATGCTCCGCGTGCTGACTCCCGTACCCGCCCTCTACCGGGGCTTCCCGCTCCACCCCGACGACGAGGAGGACCCGTACGCCTTCCGGCTCGACCTATCGGCGTTCGGGATGGGGACAGCCCGCGTCGTGTTCAGCCACGAAGCCGGCGCGGGCACCACGGCCTGCCACACGGAGCTCCAAGCGATGTCCCTCTACAAGCGACCCGGCCGCGGTAGGCCAGCCGCGCGGCTCACCGTGGCGCTGGGTGCGCTCGCTGCCGCCGGCGTGGTGGCCGGCCGGCGACGCGGCAGACGGCACGAGAGGCGGGCGGTTGCGCTTCCCGTGGGCATCGGGGACGGGCTATCGCAGGCGGTGCAGGTGATCGGCCCTCGCTACCGCGAGGACCTGTGCCTGGATGCCGCGGCGGCGCTGGAGGACCGGGTCGGCGTCATCACGCCGATCGATCCCAGGTGGTGGTGAGGACGATGCGCACCTCGATGGACCGGCTGACCGCGTTGGACCAGATGATGTTGGGGGCCAGCAGGGTCTGGCCGCAGGACATCGGTGCCCTGGCGATCCTCGACGGGAGCAACCTGCTCGAACCGAGCGGCCGCTTCCAGATCGAGGCCGTGCGCGAGGCGATTGGGTCGCGGCTGCACCTCGCCCCCCGGTTCCGGCAGGTCGTCTACGTCCCGAGGCGAGGGCTCGGCGGACCGCTGTGGGTGGACGCCGAGACCTTCGACCTCGGCGAGCACGTCCGCCTCCTTCCGCTTCCCGCCGGGAGCGGCGAAGCGGACCTCCTCGTCGCGATCGAGCAACTGCGGAGCCGGCGCCTGGATCCGTCACGGCCCCTCTGGGAGATGTGCTTCCTGACCGGGCTGCCGCAGCGCCAGGTCGCCTTGTTCGTGAAGCTGCACCATTCCATCGCCGACGGCATGGCGGCGATGGCCACGATCAGCGCGTTCCTCGACACCGCGCCGGACGCGCCCGCTCCACCGGCACGCCCGTGGACGCCCGCGCGGCCGCCGTTGGCACGTGAGCTCCTCGCCGACAACCTCGCGCGCCACGCCAAGCGGCTCGCCGGCGCGCTCTGGGTGCTTGCCCGGCCCCGGACCACCGTGCGGCGGCTGCGGGCGGCGTGGCCGGCGGCCCGCGAGCTCCTCGCCGAACGGCCCGCGCCCGAGACCAGCCTGGACCGCATGGTCGGTCCCGGCCGCAACCTCGCCCTGATCCGAACCACCCTCGAGGCGGTCAAGGAGGTCGCGCACCGCCACGGGGCGACGGTGAACGACGTCCTCCTGGCGGCCACGGCCGGAGGCCTGCGCGCGCTCCTCCGTCGCCGTGGCGAACCGGTCGAGGGCGTCACGGTGCGGATCTACGTGCCCGTCTCGTTGCGCCTGCGCGGCGGGGTGCGCGGGCCGCAGCAGGGCAACCTGATCGCGCAGATGGCGGTCCCGCTGTCCCTCGGGGCGTCCGATCCTGGCCGCAGGCTGGAACGGATCGCCGCGGAGACCGCCAGGCGGAAGGCGAGGGCTCGCACGTCGCTGGGGACGCTGTTTGGCGGCCGGGTCGCCAGGCGGCTGCTGCTGATGGCCGTCATGCGCCAACGGGTGAACGCGACCACGGCGGACATCCCGGGCCCCGAGGTGCCGCTCTACCTTGCCGGGGCGCGGGTGCTCGAGGTGTTCCCGCTGCTGCCCCTGATCGCCAACGAACCCCTCGGCGTGGGCGCGCTGTCGTACGCGGGGAGGTTCGACGTCGGCGTCGTCGCCGACCGGGATGCCTACCCCGACCTCGACGCCTTCGCGGCGGGCATGCGCGAGGAGCTGCACGCGCTCGGCGTGCTGACCCATCCCACGTCCATCCTGCAGGGAGATGATCACCATGTCGGCGCTCAGAGCTGAGCGGCGCAGGTCAGGAACGATGCCGATCCGAGACGTGTCCCTCTTCGTCGACGTGGTCGGGCGCGGATACCCGCTGGTGCTCATGCACGGCGGGCCGAGCGCGGACTACACGTCGATGCTGCCGTTTCGGCGCTGCGCGGACCGGTTCACCCTGGTCTTCTACGACCATCGCTGCAACGGCCGGTCGGTGGGCGCTCCCGTCTCGTCCATGACCTGGGAGAACCTGACCGCGGACGCCGACGCGCTGCGCCAGCGGCTGGGCTTCGACAAGTGGGCGGTGCTGGGCCACTCGTTCGGCGGCCACGTGGCGCTCGAGTACGCGCTGCGCTACCCCGACAACCTGTCGCACCTCGTGCTGCTCGACACCGGCGGCGACAGCCGCTGGTCACGACAGAACGCGGCTGACCTGCTCGCCGAGCGCGGCTACAGCCCCGAGAAGGTGGAACTGGTCCGGCGCTGGTTCAACGGCGAGTTCACGCCAGACGAGTGGTGGCCAATCTTCCTGCGGATCGGGGACGCATACTCCCACCACCCCAGCCTATGGCTGACCCTCCGCCACCTGGTCCGTGGCGGATGGCGCGCGAAGATCCGGCCGGAGGCGCAGATCTTCGCTGGCCGCCACCTGGTCAAGGGCTGGACGGTGATGGACCGCCTCGGCGAGATCACGGTGCCGACGCTGGTGATTGCCGGACGCGACGACTTCGTGTTCCCGCCGGAGTGCCAGCTCGAGCTGGCGGCTGGGATCCCCGGCGCCCGCCTGCGGATCGTCGAGCGCGCCGGCCACAGTCCGCACCTGGAGCAGCCCGCCGAAGTCCTGGAGGCCGTCAGCAGCTTCGTCTCCGCGGCGACGCGGAGCTGGTCACCAACGGCGCGCTCGACCACCTCGACGCGCTGACCCGCAGCTACACCCACAACCCAGAGTACTACGGCTACGTCTACCCGCTCTCGCAACATTCGCGCGAAACGCGGGTCACCTGCCGGATCCACGCACGGCGGATCACCCTCGACGCGATCCACGCCTGAGCGTGGAGCTCGCGGTTGAGACCGTGCGACTGGTGGACGCCGTGCTCCCAGTTGCCGGCCGATGGACGACATCGCGATGACCCGGCACAGCGCCTGGCGGTGTCCCTTGCGACGGCTGCGGGCCAGGAGCGAAGCGAGCTTTACAGACCAATGGCCTGCCGGTCTCGGGACGTTGGACCCATGTCCTGGTCGGCCGAGCCGGCGAGGCTACAGGTAGCAACCGAAAGGAGATCACCATGGCAATCCAGCAGGAGCGGGTGCGGCTGGACGGCTCGCTGCAGCTCCCAGCGCAGCGCGCCGCCGAGACCGCGCCGGCCCACGGGGCCGTCATGACCACCCACGCCGCGAAGTTCCTCGCGGTTGTGCGCGTGGCGGTCGGGTTCGTGTTCCTGTGGGCCTTCCTGGACAAGACCTTCGGGTTCGGCTACGCCACCCCGTCCGCCAAGGCCTGGATCAACGGCGGCTCGCCTACCAAGGGCTTCCTGAGCGGCGTGGAGGTGGGCCCGCTTGAGTCGACCTTCCACAGCTGGGCCGGAACCCCCTTGGCGAACTGGCTGTTCATGCTCGGCCTGCTCGGCATCGGCGTCGCGCTGCTGTCCGGGGTGGCGCTGCGCGTCGCGGCCGCCAGCGGCACGGTGATGATGCTGCTGATGTGGGCGGCGGAGTGGCCGCTGGCCAAGCACACCTCGGCGGGAGCGCCGAGCATGTCGACCAACCCGATCGTCGACTACCACATTGTCTACGCGCTGGTCCTGATCGCGGTGGCGGTGACCTACGCCGGCAACACCTGGGGCCTGGGCAGGCTCTGGGCGAAGCTGCCGTTCGTCCAGCGCAACCGCTGGCTGCTGTGACCGCCGTCGCGTCGCGGTCATCCAGCGGAGCCGACCGCCGCACCTGAGGTCCCACCAACAGGGTCGTGGCCACCAGCACCGCGGTGCTGGTGGCCACAAGGCGCTCCGCCACCTCTTACCCGGCAGCCTGTCGGCCCCCGGCCCGGAGCCATCGGATCGTCACGCTCGACCCAACTCCGAGATTGCGCGGAGTGCTGAACGTTGTAGACCAGTAACGGCGGGGCCCCTTCCGGCCCACCGACCCAGCGCCGGTGGGCCACAGCGGCGACAGGAGCTCGACGCCGAGGTGACCGATCGCGGCGGCGGCTACCGGATCCTGCCCATCGCCTGGTCGCTGATCGCACCGGCGAGCTGAGGCCGCGCTGGGCGGCGCATATGACCCTGCGGGAGGGGGCCTTCCTCCTCATGCGGCGCGGCCAAGCGCGTAGGAGGCTGGAAGAGGAGGTGGTCGACGATGACCGACCAACGCGCACCCCTTCGCGACGAGGACCTGCGGGACCGAGCGATCGCCCAGTTGAAGAAGAAGAGCGACTTCGGCGCCCACCTGCTGGTCTACCTGCTGGTGAACGCCTCCCTGGTCGGGATCTGGGCGGTCACCGGGGCTGGCTTCTTCTGGCCAGCGTTTCCGCTGCTCGCCTGGGGCATCGGTGTGGTGATGAACGCCTGGGACGTGTACTGGCGGCAGCCCCCGTCGGAGGACCGGATCCATCAGGAGATGGAGCGGATGAAGTAGCACCACGGTCACGGCCAGCCGGGCCGGGAGGTGGCGATGGGCCGGGGTCCACAGGGCCCCGGCCCTGCCTGTTGGCGCGTCATCGAAGCTCGTTGACGGTCGAGGCGTACAGCATCCCTCGGGGAGGATGTCTGGTCAGCCCAGCGGATCGGCACATGAAGGACGCGTGGCACGAAGGTCCCCCTCGTGGCGGCCCGGTCGGCCCTGGTTGTGGTGCTGCTGGAGCAGCAGGCTGCGGTTGGAGGTGATTCGTCATGTTCACGATTCGGAACGTGGGCGCAGTGGCCCTGTTCCTGTTCGGGACGACCTTCCTGTGGCTGACGCCCTCGTTCGCAAGCCAGGGGGTGTCGACCAAGGGCCTCGCGTGGACGATCACGCAGGTCCTGTCGCTGGTGACGCTCGCGCTGTTCACCGTGGCCACATGGGGGCTGTTCAAGAAGGCTGGATGGTGGGAGGCCGTGGCGGTGGTTGCTGCCGCCGTCGGGTTCGCCGTGCTGGTTCCGTACTGGCTGGCGGCGCGCCACGCCGGTGAGGTCAACCCGGAGTTCAACGTCCTCATCCACGTCCTCGGCAGCGTTGGCGTCTGGGTCCTGCTGCTGGTGCCGTCGCTGGAACGCTGGGTGGACGGCCACGTCCTCGCAGGGAGTTGACCGCGGTGCCGGAGGGCACGGATTGACGGGATCGGGCTCGATCGGGCTCGGCGGCCGGTCGCGCCGAGCCCCGGTCGCTATCCCGCTAGCCATGTCCCTCCCGCGGCGCCGACCGCAGGCCGCTGAGCAAGAGCGCGGCCGCGACGGCGAAGACGCCGGCGATGAATGGCTCCGCGGGGTCAAACGATGTCGCGCCCGGCACCTTGGCGTCGGCCTGGAAGAGCAGCGCGGTCATGTAGCTGAGCTGGTACACCGTGCCGTATCCATCACGCCGCACCTCAGTTCGATCCTCGCCGTCGCCGTGCCACCACGCTCTCCTGACCATGTGGCTATGTCCACGCTCCTGCTCGTTGGTCGTCTCCTACCCGCCGCCCCTGGCCGGCGTCACTGGCACGCGTGCGTGCGCTGCGGCCGGCTGCGCATCCGCAACAGGGAAACGCCCACGCCGTAGGTCACGAAGGTGCCCTCAGGGATGACCTCGACGAGGCAGGCAGAGGCCTGCCGCTCGGCCGGCAGCAGGGACGCCAACTCCTGCGACAGCGAGCCGGCCTCCGGCGAGCCGGCCGGGTGGACGATCGCCGTGGCGTGGAAGCTGACCGTCGCGGGCGGGATCGGCGCCAGCAACGACAGGAGCCCGCCCCGGCGCACCGGCACGGTCACCGCGACCCGCCGGTTGGCCGCGATGTGCCTGGCCTTCCAGCCGTCGGGGGCGACCGCCACGTACAGCCGCCGTCCGACGGTCTTGTAGACCACGCCGCTCGACCGGGGCTCTCCCGCTGGTGTGACGTGGCTGAGGACCGCGAACGACGCCTTGGCAAGCTGGTGCCAGACCCGCTCGGTGGTGAGACGAGGTGCTGTCGACTGGCCGTCGTCCCGGGGGCCTGCGCGGGTTACAGCCTCGCCTTCGGTGCCGATGCCCGCTTCGTTGTGATCGATCGTTGCCGTCATGGCCGCGCCTCCTCAATTCCTCGAAATTCCTCGGGGCGAGACCGTCACCGTGGGGGTCAACCCACTTCGCTCGATGACGGCCCTGACGAGCTGGCCACCGATGTGGATCTCGCGCCGTTCCCAGGTTCGGCGCGGCGGCCACGCCGCGAGGCGGCGCACGTCGGCTGGCAAGGCGGCGAGGAAGCGGATCCGCTCGACCCGTGGCAGGCACCAGGCGAAGGTCACCAGCGTCGCTCTCGCCAGGCGCAGCCCGTCGGCCCGGTCGAGCCCAGCCCGACCGGCCACTGCGAGCAGCGGCTCAAGCTCTTCGGACCGCTCCGGCCGGTCCGAGCAGGTAGGGCAGGCGCGGGCATCTGGGGAGAAGGTCCCGCTCCCCCAATGCCCTCCGGCCCCTTGCCATCCTCTGCCTCCCCGTCTGGTTCATGGCGAGTTTCCACTCTTCGACCTGCGCTTCTGGGCTGGAATTGCCGGTGTTACGCTTGGCCGATGGAGCGGGGGCGGGCTGGCGATGAGCGGCTGGTGGAGGCGGGGTTGATCCTGTCCTCTGGGTTGTCGCTGCCTGTGATCCTGCAGCGGATCGTGGAGCTGGCCGCCGAGATCACCGGCGCCCGCTACGGCGCCCTGGGGGTGCTGGGCCGGTGGGCCGTGGCATCCTGGGCGTGCTGATCGCCGACGCCCGGCCGCTGCGCCTGGCCGAGCTCGGCAGCGATCCCCGCTCGGTCGGCTTTCCGCCCAACCACCCGCCGATGCGGTCGTTCCTGGGCGTGCCGGTCAGCGCCCGCGGCCGGGTGTTCGGCAACCTGTACCTGACCGAGAAGCAGGACGCCGCGGCGTTCGACGCCGACGACGAGCGTGCCCTGGTGGTGCTCGCCGCCCAGGCCGGGGTCGCGGTCGCCAACGCCCGCCTGTACCAGCAGGCCAGCGACCGGGCACGCCGCCTGGAGGCCCTGGGGGCGGTCGCCGCGGCGATCCTGGCCGGCGACCAGGCCGAGCGGGTGCTGGGCCTGGTCGCCCGCGCCGCCCGGGAGCTGGCCGGGGCCGACCTGGCCACCGTCGCGGTCCCCGCCGACGGCGGCGGGGGTGAGCTGGTCGTCCAGGCCGCCGACGGCGCCGGGGCCGCGCGCCTGCGCGGGACGCGGTTCCCGGCCCAGGGCTCGGCCGCCGGGGAGGTGCTGCGCAGCGGCACGGTCGTGGTACTCGCCGAGCGGGCCGAGCGGCCGCTGCTCGGCCTGGGCGTGGTGGGCGCGGCGCTGGTGGCGCCGCTGTCGGCCCAGGGCCGGGCGTCCGGCGTCCTGACCGTCGCCCGCGCCGCTGGCGGCGGTGCCTTCCGCCAGGCCGACGCGCAGCTGCTGGAGGCGTTCGCCGCGCAGGCCGCGGTCGCGCTGGAGCACCTGCGGCTACGCCGCGAGCTGGACCGCCTGGTGGTCATCCAGGACCGCGAACGGATCGCCAAGGAGCTCCACGACGGCGCCATCCAGGCACTGTTCGCGGTCGGCCTGGGCCTGCAGGCCGCGGCCACGCTCGCCCGCGACCCCGAGCTCGCCGCCCGCATCGAGGACGCGGTCGCCGAGCTCGACCGGGTCATCGGCGACCTGCGCAACTACATCTTCGGCCTGCGCCCGGGGATCCTGGCCGACCGCCAGCTCGAGGGGGCCCTGCGCCGCCTGGTCGAGGAGTTCGCCGGGCGCAGCGGCGTGGTCGCGGTCGCCGAGATCGACCCGCAGGCCGCCGCCGCGCTGGCCGCACACGCCGGCGACGTCATCCAGCTCGCCCGCGAGGCGCTGGCCAACGTCAGCCGGCACGCCGCCGCCGCCACCTGCCGCCTCAGCCTGCGCCAGCAGGACGCCGGCGTGGTCCTGGAGGTCGACGACGACGGACGCGGCTTCGACCCCGACCACGTTCCTGCCGGCGGCCACGGCCTGGGCAACCTACGCCAACGCGCCGCCGCGCTGGGCGGACACGCCCAGATCACCAGCACCCCCGGGCAAGGCACCACGGTCCGCGCGACCATCCCCCGCTGACGGCACCCGCCCCGCCCCGCCGCCACCTAGCCCCACCAGGTCCACGGCGCGTCCTCGGGCAGCGCGATCCGCCGCCCAGTCAACACCGTTGGCAAGATCCGCACGTAGTGGCCCTTCGCGCCCGGCGCCCACGGGTACAGTGGCAGCTGCCGCGCGCGCGCCAGCTCGACGGGGTCGGTGACCTCGGCGGCCTCCCCCCGGACCAGGACGCTCCAGCCGGTGCGCGTCGCCTCCTCGACCCCGTCGACCTCGAAGGCGACCCGCCCGGCGCGGCTGACCACGTCCAGCTTGGTCCCCTCCCCGGTGCGGAACAGCACGGTGTGGTGGTCGACGACGTAGTTGACCGGCAGCGCCAGCGGGCCGCGGTCGTCGACCATCACCACCCGGCCCAGGTGCTGGCCGGCCAGCAGCCCGAAGCATTCCTCCTTGCTCAACTCCAACCAGTGGACGTCCCCCACGCTCCTCACCTCTCCGCACTCGATCAGCACTCCTCGGCTCCACCATCCGGCACAGGCTGGCCTCACCCACGCGACCTGGTCGGGGACGAAGGTCCGGCACCACGTGGGCTGTCCGTCCCGGTGCAAGCACGCGCGTCAGCGGGCCTGGGTGTGGACCTGGTCGGGGTAGCTGGCCAGCATGGTGACGTAGTTGGCGCGCTCCCACGCCGCCGGGTCACGGACCGAGCGCTGGCTGCGCAGGCCTCGCAGGAGGTCGACCGACGGCATGCCGCGCCCTTCAAGCCAGTTCCGCAGGCCGGTCTCGACGACCGTCAGGTGCTCGGGGCCATGGCGCAGCAACGCCGAGGTCATCATGGCCACGTCGGCCCCGGCCATCAGCACCTTGACCGCATCCTCAGCGGTGTGCACGCCGGTCGAGGCGGCCAGGGAGGCCGGTACGTGCCCGGCCAGGATCGCGATCCAGCGCAGCGGCAGGCGCAGCTCCTCGGAGCTCGACAGCACCAGGTGGGGTGTCACCTCCAAGCTGTCGAGGTCCAGGTCGGGCTGGTAGAAGCGGTTGAACAGCACCAGCGCCTGGGCGCCCGCCTCGACCAGCTGGCGGGACAGGTTGGCCACCGAGCTGAAGTAGGGGCTGAGCTTGACCGCCAGCGGGATGCCGATCGTACGGCGTACCGCGCGGACCAGGTCCAGGTAGCGTTGCTCGACGTCCGAGCCGCTCAGGCCCGGGCTGGAGGACACGTAGTAGACGTTCAGCTCGACCGCGTCGGCGCCGGCGTCCTCCAGGAAGGTGGCGTGCTCCACCCAGGCACCGCGGGAGACGCCGTTGAGGCTGACGATCACCGGGATCTCGAGGGTTGCCTTGGCCTTCTCGACCAGGGCCAGGTAGCCGTACGGCCCGGCGTTGTAGGCGTCCAGCGCCACCGCCGCCGACAGGCTCTCCGCTCCGGCTTCCAGTAGCCGGCCGACCTCGCGGGC
>WNFZ01014284.1_pt1 | contig 10775 bp, 8 predicted proteins | sample 5400081 | NCBI WGS metagenome assembly WNFZ01 (sample SAMN13153365, study PRJNA577476) | soil metagenome | isolation source: 80 cm soil or saprolite under grassland replicate 1 | place: USA:California | collected 2016-06-15
GGCCTGCGCCGCCGCCGGGCCGCCGGCTTCGACATGTTCGGTCACCGCCGGAAGCTGGATCGCCTGCCGCGGCTCCCGGCCTACGCGTTCCTCCTGGCCTGAGGGCCGCCATGAACGAGGCGGCGCTCTGGTGAGCACGCGCCGGTCGCGTCCGCCCCTCGCGCCATGAGGTCCGGAAGGCGTCGGCGGAATCTCCTGTTCATCAGCCCGGTCATGCCCGCGCCTGCCGGGAACGGCCTCGCCATGCGGGCTGGGGTCATGCTCGAGGCGCTCGCGGCCGATCACGACGTGCACCTGCTGGTCATCCCCGTGGCCGGGGCGTCGCCCGTGAGCGGAGGCGATCGATGGGCTGCGCGGTTTTGCATGCGCCTGGCCGTGCATGACGTGGCGAACCGCGTCGACCCGCTGTTCCGTCTCATCGCGGGCATCCGGGACCCGCGCGAGCGCGCGGCCGCGTACGCCCGGTACCCGCGGCCCCTGCTCTGCCGCTTTGCCACGAGCGGCGCCGTCCGCGAGAGCGTAGGCGGATAGAGAAACGCCCAGCCTAACGAGGGGCTGCCCCTGCAGGGCTGGGCTCTGGGCACTTCTTCGACGTCGACCGCGGGCCTCTGGCCTCTATGCCCCGATCCGATCGACTCGGTCATATCGGGTCTGACCATTTCCGTCAATGTCCACAGTTTCTGACACCCCCGGTGTCTACACTTTGTGACACCAGAGTCCTCCGTTGGGCCGTGGAGGCGGGGGCTTCAACATCCACTCGACGGCCACAAGGTTTGCACGCGCTGGTACCATGGGCGTCGTGACCGTGCCCGTCCCGTTCATCCCACCTATGCTCTGTGAAAGGCTCACCGACCCCGCGTGCCTTGCCGACCGGCGGTATGTGGCCGAACCCAAACTCGCCGATCACCACCTCGCCCGGTTCGCCGCCGCCGGCCGCTTAGGCCGGCCCTCGGTGACGTCGGCGCGCGTCCTACCGCGCGCTCCAGGGAGGCGTCGGGAATCGCGGCTTGCCCGTCGCAACGTCGTCGGGCCAGAGGATGACCTGCTTGCCGTCCTGCCACTGGGTCGTCACGGCCTTGTGGGCGACCTGGAATCCGCGCTCGTCGATCGCGAAGTCCCCGAGGATCGTCTTGGTCCGGAGCTTGAGCAAGGCCTCTCGCAGCTTGTCGGACTCGACGCTCGCCGCCCGGCGCGCTGCTTCCACGAAGAGCTGGCAGCCGGCGTAGCCGTTCGCGGCCTGAAGCGCCGGTGCGCGGTTGAACTCCTTCTCGTACGCGGCGACGAACTCCCGGTTGCCAGGATAGGGGAGCGACGGCTCCCAGAACGTGGCGCTGTAGGCGAACTCCGCGTTTTTCTCGAGACGCTTCTGGTAATCGGGCAGGCCCCCGTACGGCAGGCTGCTGAACATGTTGACGTTGAGGTCCACCTCCCGCATCTGGCGCGTCATCGTGATCAGGTCGTCGAACAGCTGCGCAGCGATCACCAAGGCATCCGGCCTCGCCGCCTTGACGCGGTTCAAGATGTCCGAGAAATCCTTCGTGCCTTTCGGGTACGTCTCCGAGAACACCACGTCCAGATTCTTCTTCTTCGCCAGCTCGCCGGCGCCCTTCGCCGCCGCCTTCGCGACGAGCCCGTCCTCGTTGAGCACGGCGATCGTCTTGAGCCCGGAGCGGGCCGCGAGATCGACGAAGCCCGCGGGCGTGAGCTCGACGGGCGAGATGGCCATCACGAGATATTTCCGCCCCTTCTCCCAGAGCGATGTCGTCCCCGCCATCGGCGCGATCAGGGTCTTCCGGTACTTTTCGGTGACATCGGCCACCGCGTCGGTGATCGGGGACGAATACGGACCGATGACCGCATCAACCCGATCCTCCGTGATCAGCTTCTCGTAGACCTGGACGGCGCTCTTTTCATCCGAGCCATCGTCACGGATTACGAACTCGATCGGACGTCCGAGCACACCGCCTTGCGCGTTCACCTGCTTCTGACAGAGCCGGTAGCCCTCGCGCCCGTAGCCGCCCTGTAGCGCGTACTTTCCGGTGAGCGCCATGGAGGCGCCAATCCGGATCGGCTGCTGGGCCATGCTGAGCGACGAGGCGCTGATGACGAGTACGTTGAGAAGACTGAGCGCGAAGCGATGCAGTCTGCGTTGTTTCATGCCCAATTCCCCTTCGCGAATGCGGCGCCCGCATTCGTCGTGCGAACGTGTCTATCCGATCGCCGCCTTCAGCACGCGGGCAACGTTACCCCTATGACCTTGGCACGCGATAGCCCTGCTGGCGGAGCACGGCGCGGATGAGCGAGATGTAGCGCGTGCGGGTCCGCACGAGGGCGTCGCGGACCCGCAGGCGGCCGCGCACGTGGCGCTGGGCGTCGGAGACCCGGTGCACCGGGCGGTAGGCGCCGAGCAGGTTGGCGTCGGCCAGAGCGCGCGCATCCCGCCGGTCCGTCTTGATCCTCCGCGTCCGGGTCGCGTACATCGGGGAGAAGTTCGGGTCGGCGACGACGACCTCATGACCGAGTTCCTCCAGACAGCGGGCGACCCATTCACTGTCGGTCGAGGCCTCGATCAAGATTCGGGCGCGGGGTCGCTTGCCGAGCACCGCCGCGAAACGTTCGGGCTCGGTGCGGATCCGCTGCTCGATCAGTTCGCCCCCCTCAGCCAACATACAAATCTGACTTTCCTTCTTGTGCACGTCGATGCCAATATGGTCCATGGCTAGCCTCTCCTCTCTGCGGCGCTGACCGCGGGTTCACTCTTGTGGGGCAGTGTATGCCACCACGTCGAGCGGGAGGCCAGCCGCTTCATCCCATCTTCGCTCCAGATGGGTTTTCTGGACGCGGTCGTGGGCAGGGCGCTCCGGCTCGGTGAGCAGATTCTCCCGGGTAATTCCGACACACCGGTGACAGCGGGCGTACCATCTGAGCATGGGGACACGCGCCAGGGGGAGGTGAGCCCGCGCGGCCAGGGCTTCCGCGCCGGCGATCGCTACCCGCTGGAGGGCCGCGCGCTGGCGCTCCTGCGCCTGCGCCGGCCGAGGCCGCGCCCATGAGCGATCCGGCCAATGTCCGCCGCGCCCATCGCATGCCCTTCGGTGCGGAGGTGCGCGAGGACGGGAGCACGCGCTTTCGCATCTGGGCGCCGGCGGCGCACGCGGTCGAGCTCTGGTTCGAGGCCGAGGCCCGCGCCCTGCCGATGACGCGCGATGCGAGCGGCTGGGCGGAGCTCGTCACGCGCGAGGCGCCGCCGGGCACGCGCTACCGCTTCCGCATCGACGGCGAGTGGCTCGTCCCCGACCCGGCCTCGCGCCGGCAGCCGGAAGACGTGCACGGGCCGAGCGAGGTCGTCGATCCTCGCGCCTATGGCTGGACCGATGGGGGGTGGCGCGGCGTCCCCGCCGAGCGGCTGGTATTCTACGAGCTGCACGTCGGCACCTTCAGCGCCGCGGGCAGCTTCGCCGGCGTCGCAGAGCGGCTCGACCACCTCGCCTCGCTCGGGGTGACCGCGATCGAGCTGATGCCGGTGGCCGACTTCCCTGGCCGCTGGGGCTGGGGCTACGACGGCGTGCTGTCCTTCGCGCCGGACGCTCGCTACGGTCGCCCCGACGATCTCAAGGGGCTCGTGGCCGCGTGTCACGGGCGCGGGCTCGCCGTCTTCCTGGACGTCGTGTACAACCACTTCGGGCCGGAGGGCAATTATCTCTCGCGCTACGCGCCGGCCTTCTTCAGCCGCCACCACACGCCCTGGGGCCTGGCCATCAACTTCGACGAGCTCGGCTCCGAGGTGGTGCGCGCCTTCGCCGTCCACAACGCGCTGTACTGGCTCGAGGAGTTCCACCTGGACGGGCTGCGGCTCGACGCCGTGCACGCCATCGTGGACGACTCGGCCGTCCACGTGCTGACCGAGCTCGGACAGGCCGCCGCCGAGGGCCCGGGACGGGAGCGGCCGGTGCACCTCGTCCTCGAGAACGACGACAACCACACGCGTCATCTCGTGCGCCCCGGCCCGGGCCGGCGGCCGCTCTACCAGGCGCAGTGGAACGACGACATCCACCACGCCATGCACGTGCTGCTCACCGGGGAGGGCGAGGGCTACTACGTCGACTACCACCCGTCACTCGACCATCTCGGGCGTTGCCTGGCCCACGGCTTCGCCTACCAGGGCGAGTTCTCGCGCCATCGGGGACGGGCGCGGGGCGCGCCGAGCGGCGCACTGCCGCCGACGGCCTTCGTGAACTTCTTGCAGAACCACGACCAGATTGGCAACCGCGCCCTCGGTGAGCGGATCACGAGGCTGGCGCCCGCCGAGGCGGTGCGCGCGGCCACCGCCGTCCTGCTCCTGGCACCGTCCCTGCCTTTGCTGTTCATGGGACAGGAATGGGCGGCGGCCGAGCCGTTCCTGTTCTTCAGCGACCTCGGCGGCGAGTTCGGCGCCCGCGTCCGGCCGCGCTCGAGGTCGTGTGGACGTTTCCGGACGAGCAGGTGCTCAGGCTGATCGCCAATCTCGGGCCCGCGGCCGTCGCCCACGGCGGGCCGGTCGCCGGCTGGGGCCGGCGCCTCTACGGCCTCGGCGTGTCGGGGTCGAGCTGGAGGGAGCTGCCGCCCTGGAGCGTCGCGTGGTTTCTCTCGGCGCCCGAGCGGTGCAGCGCGATCGCGCCCCGATAGACGGCGATGGTGCGCTCGGCGGTGCTGTCCCAGCTGAACTCCGCCTCGACCCGCCGACCTGCGACCTCAGCCATCTGCGCCGCGCGCTCCGGGTCGGCGACGAGCGCCTTGACTGCGGGCGGCGAGGGCCCGCGGTTACCTTCGAACCCGGGGTCCCCCGCGCGATCGCCAGTCGCCCGTCAAACGGGTTCACGCCTCGCTCACCAGCATCGCGACGGGAAAATTGGCGAGCGCCGTGCTCAGGGGCAGGGCCCCGCCCGCACCGGGCAGGCGCTCGCCCGTCAGCGGATTGAGGAGCCGTTGCCCGGCCTCCCGCGGCACGATGACCCGGGTCTCGTCGCCCCAGTACGCAGCACCGAGCGGCGGTTCATCGGCGCCTCGGCGGGCCAGGAGGCGCGGAACGATGGTGAGCGCGACCTCGCCTCTCGCGAGGCGCGCGAACCCGAGCACGTGTTCGGCTAGTGGCCCCCGGCTTTCGAGGGGCCGATACTCGCCGTCACCGAAGAGCGCCGCGTGGGCGCGGCGACAGGCGAGAGCTTGGCGGATCAGGTAGAGCTTGGCCCGACCGTCCTCCTTCCTCTTTACGAGCTCCTGGGCGAAGGCCGCCCGATCGGGGGCCGTGTCCACCGCCCGGTCCAGTTCCTCCAGCATGTTTTGTCGGAGTTGCCAGTCGACGGCGCGCCGATTGTCGGGATCGACGAGGTTGAGGTCCCACAGCTCGCTGCCCTGGTAGAAGTCGGGAACGCCCGGAGCCGTGATCTTGACGAGGACCTGAGCGAGCGAGTTGAACGCGCCGTAGTGCGCGACACGAGCCTGAAACGGGACGAAATCGTCGAGGAAAGAGGACGATCGGACAGGATCGAGGATCGCTTCGGCGAAGCGCGTGATGGCGTCGTCATAGCGCGTGTTCGGTTTGATCCAGCTGGTATGCGATTTGGCTTCATGGATCGCCTTGAACAGGTAGGCGCGGAGCCGCTCCACCCCGATCGGCCAGGCCCCGACGAGCGTCTGGTAGATGAGATACTCAGTGTTCGGCCCGGGTGTCGGCTGCGTATCGACCGTCGTGCGGTGTTTCCGGTTCAGCCTCTGCCAGAGGGTAACTCGACGCCGCCATTCATCCGGAATCTCCGAGAGGACGTTGACGCGGGCTCGCACGTCTTCGCCCCGCTTGGTGTCGTGGGTCGAGGTGGCCGACAGCCCGTGTGGATATGTCCGCTGCCGCTCGACCATGGCCGCATGGAACTCGGCCGCCGGGGTACCGAAGCGGCTCGGGTCGGCGCCAACCTCGTTGAGCGACACCAGCCGGTTGAACCGGTAGAGGGCGGTGTCCTCATAGCCTTTGGCGGTGACCGGCGAGGTGATCTGCTGGAACCGCATGGCGAACTCTCGCCGCTCTCGACGCTCGGCCTCCCGGGCCCAGGAGGGAAACCGCAACGTGAGAATGTCCTGGATCCAGTCATAGATCGACGGGCTGGTGAGCGGTGTGCGCCGCTTCGCTTGCGCCACCGCTCGGAGGATGTACTCCCGGTCGCCCTCGCTCACGCCCCTCTGGTCCTCGCCCACGTAGGTGCGGTAGACGGGAAAGTTGGCGACGATCTCGGCCAGGGCACGGGTGAGGCTCGGGAGCGTGAAGTCGCGGGAGGAACGATGCTCCTCCGAGATCGCGTTCAGCCGCTGCGCGAGCATGTTCAGCTCGGAGGCCATCGACACCTGCATGACGAGTCGTTTGCATTCGTAGACGACCTCCGCAAAGGGCGGACGCTCATTGATCAGCCGGACGTACAGCTGCTCCATCGCCCGTGCCTGGCTGCGGTCAACGAAGATCCCGTTCAGTACGTTGAGGAAGTCGTACCCGGTGGTTCCTGCGATGGGCCAGCTCCGCGGCAGCGACTCGCCAGGGCTCAAGATCTTCTCGGCCACGATGTAAAAGCCCCCGTCGGCGTCGGATCCGGCGCCGCGCGCCCGCGCGCACTCGCGCTGCAGGCGTCGGAAGTATTCGGCGGGGGCGTAGAGCCCATCCGGATGGTCGACACGGAGCCCGGTCACCTGGCCGGCGCCGACGAGACGGAAGACGAGGCGGTGAGTCTCGGCGAAGACGTCGGGGTCCTCCGTGCGGATGGCGGCGAGCTCGTTGATGTCAAAGAAGCGCCGGTAATTGATCTCGTCGCCGGCCACCCGCCAGAACGCGACCCGGTACGCCTGCTCGCGCAGCAGCTCGTCGAGAAGATCGAACGACCGCGGATCGTCCGGTGTGCCGTTGAAGCGACGAATGGTCTGGTCGAGGAAGGTCTTCACCTCGGGTGACTGCCGCAGCAAGGCCGCCAGGCGCTCGACGCCGGCTGCCTTGTCCGGGGTGCGCCTCCTCGGTCGCTCCAGATCGCGGCTGGGATGCGGGGCGAAGGCCGCAAACCAGGTCGCGAGGGCCTTCAGCTCCAACAGGCCGGGGTGCGACGGCCCCAATCCGGCTTCGAGCTCGTCGATCCGGTGGCCGAGGATTCGGCTGTAGGAGTGCGGGGCGATCGGCAAGACCGTGTCGTAATAGCGAACCATGAAGACGCCGTCATTCAGCTCGAGGTGTAGCTCCCCGCGCTCCAGCACGATGCCGTATTGGTCGCCGAGAACGGGCAGCAGCACCTTGCCCGCCAGTTCGGGCTTGGCCGGCTTCCAATCGATGTCGAACGCGTGGGCGTAGCGAGAGGCGGCGCCGTTCTCGAGGACGTCCAGCCACCAACGGTTGCGATTCCCGGCGATCCCCATGTGGTTCGGGACCAGGTCGATGAGCAGGCCCAGACCGTGGCGGACGAGGGCGTCCGAGAAGCGGACGAAGGCGGGCTCGCCGCCGAGCTCGTCCCGGATGCGATTGTGATCGGACACATCGTAGCCGTGGGAGCTCTCCGAACTCGTTTCGAAGAAGGGGGAGGTGTAGCAGTCGGAAATCCCCAAGGCCGCGAGGTAGGGGACGAGCCCGGCCGCATCGTCGAACTGGAGTCCAGGGCCGAGCTGGAGACGATACGTGGCGAGCGGAATTCGCGGCCCGACCGGCATCGTCACGGGGTCGTTTCGCCCACGAGGGCGAAGCCGAGGGCATCGACGAGCGGCCGCAGCGTGTCGCGCGCCTCCGGGCGGTCGCGCCACAGCGCGAAGACCCGGTTCTGCGTGTGCCAGAGCCCGACGCCGACGCCGAGCCGCCTGGCCCCGAGGACAAGCGTGACGACGCGGGCCACCCGCCCCGCTGTCACCCCCTCGGCGAGCGCGTCCAGGCCGCGCGCGACCGTCAGCCTGATGATGGGTCGGGCCGCGGCCGAGTCCAGCTCGAGCCCCAGGGAGCGGGCCTCCTCTGACACCTCGAAGACCCGCTCGGGGAGCGCGGCCCCTTCGGCGGCCCGCCTCAGCCCGGCCACCAGCTCCTCCTCGAGCACGTGCTTGGCGGTGATGCGGAGTACCTCGGGAATCGGCGCGTCGGCCTGTCGCAGATACCGGACGACCTTTCGGCTTTCCGCCCAGACCCGCCGATACGTCTCCTCGTGCTTCTCGAGCACCGCCCGCATGACGCTGGCCAACACGTGCCGGCGCTGCTCGAGGAAGAGGTGCGTCAGCGAGAATAGGCCCTCGGGGAAGTGCTCATCGAGCCCCCGCACCATGTCCGCCATGCTGCGCTGAGCGTAGCGATGCAGGAGATCGGCCTTCATCGTGTCGTAGCCTGCCGGATCCTCGTAAGTCCGGATGCCGCACGAGAAGTCGTGACCCCCGAAGTGCAGCATCGTGTACTGGAGATCCCGGCTCTCGCCGGTGATCTCGGAGGCGACCCGGACACGCCCGATCCGCAGCCGGCTGCCATCGTAGTCGTCCCCGGTGTCGTCGAGCCGCTGGACCCGCCACGCATAGACCGACGCCTCGTCCGGATACTCCTCGAAGAGGCCACTGATCGCGTAGTGGGCGACAACGCGGCGCAGGTCGACGACCGCCGGTCTGATCAGGGCGCGATAGACCTCGCCACCGTTCGCGAAGACCGGCACGTTGGTCGGCGCGGCTTCGAGCCGCCGGACAAATTCGCCCTCCAGGTCTCCGCCGCCGAGGTCGCTCAGGTACTGCAGCGCCATGGCCGCGTACTTCAAGATCTGGGTGGGCTCGAGCCCCGAGATGTCATCGAAGAACCACGCGCAGGACGTGTACATGAGCAGCCGATGCCGCTCCATCTCGAGCAGCCGGCGGGTCGCCACCTGTGCGGCCGTGTCCAGCAGGACCCGCCGGTGACGGGCGAGCCAGCTGGCCAGCCCGTCCGGACTGCGATCGATGATCACGTCGATGTAGGCGTCCCGCGCCTCCCACGGGTCCTTGAGGAAGGCCGAGGCGCGCGACTCATAGAAGGCATCGATCTGGTCCCGGAGCCAATCGAGCGCCTCGCGCAGCGGCCCTCGCCAGCGCTGGTGCCAGTCCGGGCGCGTCTTGCATCCGCAGTCACTCCGCCACCGTTCGACCCCATGGGCGCAGCTCCACGAAGTGAGCTCCCGGATCTGGACCTCGAAGGCGGGCGGGTGCTTGGCCAGAAATGCGCTGTAATTCGTCAGGACGGCAAATCCATCCGCCTCGATCTGTGCGATCGCGGCCGCCAAGGCCATGTCTCCGAATTGCTTGTGGTGACCGTAGGACTCGCCGTCGGTGGCGCAGTGGACGAGCTGGGCCCCATCGCGGTCCGCGACGAAGCCGCCCTTCAGGCGCGCGACCAGGTTCTCGGCTCGGTCGAGGGCGTTCTCGAACGCGATGGCCCGGGAGATCGGTCCGTCGTAGAAGAACACGGTGAGCGTTCGGCCTCCAGGGCCGCGCCAGAGATAGGGCCGGCTCGGATCGACACGGTCGTTGACTTCCTCCCACGCCTCGGTGCCGATCCTGCGGATACGCCAGGCCTGGTGGGGCGCCAGGATCGTGAACTTCATTCCCGCCTCGGCGAGAATCTCGAGCGACTCGGTATCCACCGCGGTCTCGGGCAACCACATCCCTTCGGGGTCGCGTTCAAACCGCGCCTGAAAATCCCGGCGCCCCCACCGGACTTGTGTGACCTTGTCTCGCCGGGCGGCGAGGGGGAGGATCATGTGATTGTAGACTTGCGCGATGGCGTTCCCGTGGCCGTCGTGGGCCTCGACGCTGCGACGGTCGGCCTCGAGGACGTTGCGATAGACGTCGGGCGCGTGGCGATCGAGCCACGAGAGTAGCGTGGGGCCGATGTTGAACGAGATCTTCTCGAAGTTGTTGACGATGTCGAGGATGCGGTTGTCCTGGCCGACCCGGCGGGCGGCGGTGTTTGGCGAGTAACACTCCGCGGTCACGCGCTCGTTCCAGTCATGGTAGGGCGCGGCCGAGTCCTGAACTTCGACCGCTTCGAGCCAGGGGTTCTCGCGCGGTGGCTGGTAGAAGTGGCCGTGGATGGTGACGAAGCGGTCGGCGGCGGTTACAGGTCGCTTAGCCATCGTCGCCATTTACCCACACCCCGGCGGGGCGACGGTCGACCAGAGCCTGCGTGCCGCCGCCCGGGGCCTGACCGACCGTAGCGCGATTCATCCCGATCGACCTCGCCATACAGCATGGCACGTGCCCCATGAACGGGTGGACTCCGCGAGTCTACCAGTGTTCGCAGGGCACGAGAGGCAAGATCTCACGGGAACGGTGCCCAGGCACCCCCGACTCGCGAGGCGCTGACTGCGGTGATGCGCTGTGGCATCGGGGGCTCGTGGGCGGCCAGTGTCTGAGAATGAAGAGGGTTTTTTCGTGTCGTCGCGCGCTAGCGCGATGCCCGAAAAAGGCGCGTTGAACGAAGCCGCCCGGCGACGGCCGCCCCGGACGCCAACTATGGGGGTTGATTGAGCGAGATCAGCGGGGAGAAGGCGGGGGTGCCGGGCGAAGTCGCGGAGAGTCGACGGCGTCTGAGGTGTCCGGGACCTGGCGGGGCGACGGTGAGGAGGAGCATAGTGACCGTGAATGAGCGATGGTAACCTCGTTGGGTCGGGGTAGTGCCCGCGGCGGAGGGGGGCGAACCCTCCTTCGAGGAAAAGCTCATGCGAGGTGATCGAGGTTCGAGCGCCGGCTTTGCCGGCGCAACAATTCCTGGGGGGAGG
>WNFZ01006290.1_pt1 | contig 10774 bp, 10 predicted proteins | sample 5400081 | NCBI WGS metagenome assembly WNFZ01 (sample SAMN13153365, study PRJNA577476) | soil metagenome | isolation source: 80 cm soil or saprolite under grassland replicate 1 | place: USA:California | collected 2016-06-15
AATGGAATAATTACGATAGAGATGAGTGAGAACAATCTTAGAAATATGATTGAGTCAGTTGACAACATGGTCGTGAAGCAGCAAAGAACTCTCTTGGAAAATCTTCCTCCCGATGATCAAGTCAGACAGAAACTGGATGACTATAGCGCATTAAAAGAAGATCTTAGAAAGGTTTGGGAAACATTGACTCAATGAAATCACCTCCCTGGCTCTTCCTTCCCAACCAGACTTGCATAAGAAATGCGTGGGACAATACAATAATCCTAATCGGTAAGTAATTATTCGGATTTTATTCAAATATTACTGGTAAGTAAGTGAATGTGAAATAACTACAAAATATCAGAGGTCTTGTTCTAATTGTAGTGAGGAATTCACCCTGATTCTTCCAGAGGATACTTTTAGAGCAAGTCGCAATAGATGTGACAAGACAGACAATACGCAACATAACTTACAACTTAAGGTGCAGTGTAAAAACTGCGAAGAAATAAACATTACTTATTATTGCACCAACGGCCATAGATGATTGGGTATGTTGGGTATGTACTAATGTATCACTTGCCCCATAAGGGGTGCAATGGTAGCCGCCGAGGGATGTATCTTAATGTTCACTTGGATTATGAGCAGATCAGGCATTCCTATCTAATTGCGGCAGGATATCTCAGAGATAGTAACAAAGAAAATCATACCTCAAGTTAAGTAAAAAGGTTTAGAGAGAATCTAGGCAATTCAAATTCTAAACCGGTAATATCTATAGCATCTTAGATAAGTAGTTTTATTTCTGGCAAATTGAGAGAAATGAACAGAGAAGACATTGCGTCTTTTTGCGCAGGGAGTCGTCAGCTCCATGTCAGACTAACGCCTAAACAACGTTACGCGATGAGGAACCGACGCCTAATCAAGTTTCAACCAATATGTCCAAAGCTCTTTTTGACCCGAGTAAATAAAAGGGTCAAATGTCCTTATGGTCAACTTAAATGTGATAAAAAAGAAATTGATGGGATTCTAAATGAAATAAATTTCCATCAATAATTATACTTATTTGGTTCTTTGAAACACTTAACGACCTCGTAGCCTTTTAATCCTTGCAAATTAGCCCTGTGTTCAATACATTCGACACATTCGTCTTTTTTATCCCCATCACAAGCTTGTTTTGCTTTACTTTCACTTACTTTTTTATGATTATATGTAAATCCTTTGAGTTTTTCGCCCCTGTCGTAATGCGCACCAGCCTGGGCAGTTGTGACGCAAATCGAACTTGCTAGAAGGCTGAATGCAAAGACTGCGGCTGCAATTGTTATATTTCTTGTTGTGTTGTTTTTAATAATCATTGAGGTTCTTCGATAAAAGTCATTAATAAATCGATTCCATAAAAAAAATCATAGAAAAATCGGATAGTAACAATATACTTATCTTAATATCGAGAAATCCTCAAAAATTTGTTACTATATGTAGAGAAGAACTACAAATTCTCATGACTAATAACTTACTTTTTCTAGATATTCTTGAAGATACTCCATTTCATTAAGATATTTTGCTTCTGCAAAGTCGTTCTTTAGTAATTTCCAAACACAAGTAGCGGCCCCTTCAAATCCATTAGCTTATTACATTTAACCTGCCGCTTGAAAGCTAACCCAAATAAATGTTACAAGTTCCATTATAGAGAATTAGTTTACAATAACAATCTAATGGAGAAATCAAAACGATATCTCAGATAGTAAAACAAAGACCGGTAAAAGAGAAAGCTCTTGTTTTCTAGAAAATGCCAAAATAACAGATTTTAGCCATTAACAACGTGTTACCAAAATAATTAATTCAGTTCATAGCATTATGAAAGTAATTAAACGAGTCACTACCATAGCGTAATTTGGCTTTGATCCTAGGTTTTCTTAATTAATGCTAAGAAGAATAATAGTAAAATGACAAGTGGGATAGCAGGCAATATAAGATCAGTGGCAGGATTGTCTATGGTTTCAATAACATTTGCCTCCAGAAAATTTTCTTCTACATATTGATATAAGGCGAAAATGGCAAATAATCCAAACGCAATAGCAGCATATAGCATTTTCTTGAGTTTATTTTTCTTGTAACCAGTAATTGATAGCATTGATAGTATAATTGCCAGCACCATAGTGCTTGCTATTATTGTTATTTCAATGTCGTCGAAAATATCCATTTTATTAATATTGAAAATGATGAAGTTAATGTGTATTTTGTCTAGTCAAGGTAGTCCAAATGCGATTATAGAGCCACCGTGTTTGACTTCATTCGGCATCCCCTGAACTTTCCCAGTAGGAACAAAAAGCATGCCATTCCCAATCGATGGACCAACAGGACCTATTGGAGCTTTTGTATTATATTCCCACAATTTGCTTCCAGATTCTTTATCCAACGCCAAAATCACACCAGACTTGGTCTTATCCGTGAACGGAATATAGCCACAGAATAAGATCGAGTCTGTGACTATTGGAGAAACTCTTGGAGGGAATTCAATATCAAATTGCCACTTAATATTACCCGTAGCCAGATCCAACGCAAATATAGTACCATTACGTAGTCCCTGTTCAATGGTATGAGGAGGAGCTACTTTATGACCGCTTATTCCATCTGTAAAGAAGTTCAAGCCTCTATTTGTAGCAGGTATGTAAGCTGTATTACTGTCAACTGCATGATAGTTATAGACACCATATGCCCATATTGTGCCGCTACCATTGGGCATGGGTATTGAACTAACGTTATAGCGCTTTCCTAACTCTTTCCACCATATTTCTCTTCCACTCGATGCATCCATTGCGATTACATTTCCCATCTTGTCATGACCTATTACTAACTTTCTTAGTTGATTGTTATCGGTAGTAATTTGACTGATGGTGGTTCCCCACGAAGTATCCCAATCATGTGTATCTGGAACGCTCACATTTAGAATGGTGTCATGTGCGATGAATGGAGTAGCCCATACTATTTTACCATTAGTAACGTTTACTGCTATAACGTGGTTTGAATAAAGGTTTGGAGATAGCCTCGTACTTGCATTAAAATTTGGGGATGCACTACCAAGAGGTAAATACAAAATACCTGATTGTGGATCAAGTGATCCACCAGACCATGCCGTTGCACCTCCATTTGGTGGAGTTTTTCCAGGCGCTACCCAAGTCCCTGTAGTGGTATTGATGTTCCATATTATCTTCCCATCAGTCCGATTAAGAGCCGTAATGTTTCCTTTCACGAATCCCAAACCCGGTGGAAGACCACTGCCACCTGAGCCTGCAATTACAAAATCCTTCCACACTATCGGTGCAGAATCAATGCTATATCCTAAAAGTGGATTACCCAAAACTCCTGATTTCCAAATCATCTTGCCGTCTGTCGCATTTATAGCTACGATTTCAGAGTCCGAGGCGGTACTTGCAAATATAATACCTTTGTCAAATATTAATCCCATGGTAGGTCCATTTCCTGGACGTGTATTCCATAATAGGTTACCAGTCGGGGTATCAAACGCCACTATATTTCCTACATAGTCTTGCACGTAACCTCTGCGACCTACTATAATGGGAGGTTCTTGTATTTCAAATTCATTATAAAGAACCCACTTAACTCGTAACTTACTAACATTGTCTTTTGTTATAGTGGTCTGATTACTACTTCTAGTACCATATAGGTCGTGATTGATCTGAATCCAATTATCATCGTTTTCCTGCTCCGTGCCAGTTTCACTCTCGATCAGGTTACCTGGACCTTGTAATGGCAGCTTGGACGATTCTATCGCTTCAATAGTTACGTTAAAAAACCCTAAAGCAAATGCGATAGAAAACCCGCATAAAAATACAATAACCCCTATTATAGTAACTAAAACATCTACATAGTTGAACTCCCTTGTGATTATAGAGTCGTTCATTGAGAAAAGGAGAATAATAATTAAAATAAAAGATTTGCCTCAAGAATGTGAAGAGAATCTATACGCATCACGTTCATTATAACCAAAATCGTAGAGGCATATCTGAACTGAGCAATTGATATCTTCAATTATCATTAAGTAGGATTAGGAAATATTTCTGTCTATTGTGCAAGTAAATTTGGGGAGATGTGGTCTTATCTTAGCTAGTTACTAATTTTTTAAATCTACCATCTTTTAAGATTACACCGGAGGCGATCAAAGGTTTTTCAGCGATCGCCTTTTCGATTGCATTATTGCTTAATTGAATTGCTTGCCCAATATCCATGTTGTCTCTATATCCCTGTAGTATAACCTCAAGAGCAATTTCTGATGATTGTCCTATCGCGAATGCGGATCCTCTGAAATAAGTTCCACTCGGATCTATTTGGCAAAGTTGCACTCCCATTTGATCTCTACCAGCTATCAATATAGATGCAGCCTGAGGCCTCACTGAATAAATTGTAAACGAATGTAAATATGAGCTGATATGTCCTGCGAGAGATCCTATCTCGATGGGAGTTTCAAAGGTAACTCTATGTTTCTGTGCATGTAGTCTTATTTCATCAATGAGTTGTAGTATATCTCCAATATAGCCCGACCCGGTCGCTCCTACATTATCGTCTATGGAGAATATCTTTTCGGATGGTTCCACGAGGGGTCTTATAGGTTTTATCTGACTAGATAATATAGCAAAGTTGGATGTCTTTATTCCTATTGTTGTGGAACCTTTGTTTACCGCCTCTAAGGCGCTGTCTACGAATACTAATCTTCCCCCAGGTCCATAGTATGAAGGATACCGATTATTACCTGATATACCAATGTTTGTAAAGCTATTTTCTGACAACTATTCTATCACCCCGTCTTCACCGTTAATGTAGTAAGATTTGGAATCATAAGTACATCTATTCCGTTACCCGAGCCAGGATCTCGTTCCATAGCTGCAGCTACAGCCTTAGTAGCGATATCTTTAGCTTGTTCATTTGTAATATCTTTATGATACGCACTTTCAAGTACTCCGTAAGCTATTGGTGAACCAGATCCAGAGGATGTAAATTCTTCATTTGTTATTGCTCCACTCATATCTGCCGAAAAAATATGTCCTCCATCATCATCCACACCAGCTACCACTAATTCTACAAAATATGGCTGGTAACTCTTAAGACCCGAGTAAGCTAAGTTTGCAATTAGCCTTGCAGATTCTTTAACAGTTAATGGAAATCCGCGACGTAACTCCATAAGTTTCCGTTCGGCCTTTGCAACACGGATCAAGTACTCTGCATCTGATAACTGCCCGGCTATCGCTATTGCAAGAGTATCGTCCACTTTTGCTATTTTTTGTGTTATTTTAGATCCGATGAAGAATCCTTTGCTCGCTCTCCTGTCGGAGCCTAATACTACACCTTCTTTTGTTTTAATACCAACTATTGTCGTCATTAGTTTTCATCACTATTTACGAAGTAACACAATAAATTGACTACGTTTTAAGAAGTCTGTCACATACTTTAGTCAATACAGATTACTGACATATCCTTCTATCCTTTACTAATTCATCTGTTCAGTTATGCCCAACTTATTTCCAGTTAAAGCATTTATCTTGAAACCTTCTAATCTCCCTTGAACTATCTTTGTAATCTCTTTAACTATTCTAGTGGCACCAAACATTGCTTGGAGCTTAAATTCCTCTGAATCAGCATTAGTATCTATGATGCAATAATTTCCTATTAAACTTACGATTAGCTCGAATGGACCTGTTTCATTTAGCCATTTAAGCATATATCCATTGTCTATTCTCTTCGAGCCTATAAACCGATTCTTATCAAACCACTTCCCCCTAAGACCTTCCAGAATTTTTTCTATGTCGACTCGCACTGGAATGCGCGCATGAAGAAGCTGGAAGACCTTTTCATCACTCTTAAATGCGGAATATAGGCGCTTAGCGTTTGCATTAAACAGCTGAATTGTATCCGCATTCTTTTTTAATCTATACCCTGCCAAGGATTTCTCAACAAAACCCAAATCTTCAAGCCTGGTGAGAGCTCTAGTCAAACTTTGCTGATGAACATTCAATTTTCTCTTTATACCAGTGAATGAATACTGAGAAGTTTCATCTAGACTTAGCAAAGAAAGAATTTTCTTATCATTAGTATGAAGTTCCTCAGTTGAAACAGAAGACCCGACAAAGTTAGGATGTTTTGGAATCAGGATTTGTACGATTTTTTCGCCGTCACTCGATTCATCGCTTTCTAGCTTGTGCCCGTTTACATCAGTACTGTTTACACTAATTACACATTCATCATGTTCTTTCGTAGAACTTGGTACTTCTGTTTTGATTATTTCTCTCTCCTTTATATTTGAGTCATATAGCCAAATATAAATTAAAAAGTAAGTCAAATCTAATTCAGTATTAGAATTCTTACCAAGTAATTTTTTCATTGAGAATATTCTTTGTGTGACCTAATTGCATAACTGAAGTCACAGTCGGTAGAATCAAAAACGAGACTTCATCTAAATTGTCGGAAGCTATTCTACTTCTAACAGATAGTAAAGCACACCAATCTGGGGATCTAGACACCGTTAAAACTAAAAATATAATCCATTGTAAAAATAACAGTTATTTACGGTGGTTGGTTTGAGGCGAGAGGTTTAATTGAATAATTAGAAATTTTTCACTGCTATTCATCATAACAGTAAGTGTAATCTGAATTCCGAAGACTCATGGGTGCTAGATCATAAAGTATTTCACTTAGTTCTTAGGCACAAATTATTAGAATTGTGTTGGGGACAGGAATTGCAGGGCGTTTCCTTTGTTGCATTATAGCACTTCAAATAAGAACTTTTTAATTAATTGAATGCATCATAATCATTATTCGATTGATAAAGAAATAAAAACTTCTAGAGAAGGAAAGTAAAGAACTGATTTAGATGGGAATGCAGAGAAAGTCTACTATACCCCGCTTTGAAGATGACCTAATTCGTTTTTTAGTGATCTACAAGTCGTAATAGTAATAACTAAGACTTTACAGATAGAGTACATATGGTCACACTGCTCTGGCGTGAACCTTGGTTAAAACCCTTATCAAGTGATGATATTGAAAGTGATACTTGTAAATTCTGTGATGGTGCACTCAATGATCGAGATATTGTAACATCATGCGAATTTTGTGAAATTGGAATAATGCACAATCAATGTGCTACAGATCATGGCTCCAAAATACATAATAAAGACATCGAGAAGAAAATTGAATTTCATAAAGACAGAAGATTGCATGATTATCAGTAATAATTTAGATTTCGTCAGGACAGAGGGCGATTTGTCTAAATCCGAAATTATGTTCTCTTGATGGTCATACTTCCTCTTAAATTATTATTTTCCAACACAATGAAGGTCAAAAACTATAGTTCACAATTCGCTGCCTCAGAATCTGAGCCACCCCTGTTTCTTAAACCAGTAAATCATAATTGCTGCAGGAAGTAAGGCAGCCATTACCAGCATTATGAATGAAGTATATTGTCCTAGAAATGTAGCTGACCCAGTTTCTATACCCCCCGGCAAATTCACATTCATTCCATAATAGGCAGCAATAACGGATGCAGGGATTGACAAGGTAAATAATATTGTCAAGATAGCAAGAATTTTATTTGATTTTTCCGTGCTAAGCATAAAATCAGTATCTTTGAATATCTCTATGGTTTCTTTGGATTCGTCTAGCGCCTCTATGACCTTATCAATATGATCTCTAACATCATCAAAATAAGGGGTAAGATCTTCTTCTGAGAATCTTTGTATTTCCCTACTGATTTCTAATATGGTACGCTTTAGAGGATATACTATTCTTTTCAGGGTTGTTATTTCTCTCCGCAGCATTGATATTTCTGTTGCTACTGCGGTCTTTTCATCAAAGACAAGGTCTTCTATATCATCTAGATTACCCTCTACCTTCATTAAAATGTGAAGTAGATCATCTACCAGCAAATCTATGATGCTATGAAGAAGATACCCCGGAGAATTTCCCATAAATGATTCCCTCTGTTTTGGATCGGTCTTACATATTTGGAACATTTCTATTAAAGCCTGTAATTCTCCCTGTTGAACAGTAACTAAATAATTGGAACCAGTAAATATTGATAGCTGAGCGGACCGCGGAATGCTTTGTTCTTTGTCAATTGTAGGAAAATGAAGTATTATAAATAAATGGTCCTCGTAACGATCAACTTTCGGAATTTGAATTTTTGAAAGGCAGTCTTCAATACTAAGCTCATGGAAGGAATAATAGGGTTCAAGCATCTTCAGTTTTTGACGTGTTGGTTTCTGTATGTCTATCCAGGTTAAGCTCTTATTGGTTATCCGTTCTTGGCCATCATTTGTCTTACCTATTTTCTCCATCCCGTATCAAGCTCTAATTTACGTTACACATGGATACCAACAGACTTGCTTTATATTAATATTGTTAGAGTCTAATCAGGATTACTTCATAATGCGTAACGTTCAAGTCGGCAGCTAGAAGTTTACCTCACTAAGAAATGACTGTACTATATTGGTAAAAGAAAAAAAATACTACTTGATTCAGGAAACTTTTCGAAACTTCCGTCTTCGTTTTGGAACTGTTGGCAGAATGAAAGTTTAGAATTTTACTGACAAAATTGAGATACCTCATCGGATAGGTACCTTACCTTCTTCAGGACAAATTCCTTAAAATAATAGGGGCCCTGCATCTGTAATATTGGCAAGTGCTGATAATTTTGCCGTCGAGGAAGGGATGGGAGAAAAAGCAACAAACTGGATGAATTCCTTCGCTAGGAAAAATGGTAAAAATTATGAGTGCAAGCTTGAGGGCTACTCCATTTCCACTGTACATTTCGGTACCTTCGAAGTCCTATCTTGGAAAGGTGAATGGTCAGATGCCCGAAGAATTATACTGAAAGCTAGCCAAAAATTAAGCATAAAAGTAATAGAGGGGGGTTACCACCAAAAGGATAATATCTTACTATCATTAATTGGGGGTAGTAAAGAATACGCAAAGGTATATCGGAAGGGAAATTATGTTGGCACCTTAATATTAGGTAGAAAATCTGGACATTGGATAATCAAATTCGAAAAACAAGGATAGACTAGTGTCAAACACGTACTTATGGACTGATCTAAGAAAACTAGGCAACTAATCTGGCTTTGCGTAAAACAAGAAATCTGAGATCTAATATCTGAAACGGTTGCATAAAACATGTTTGTTGGAAGTGCAAAATTAGTTTGACCTACGAAGAGGGAAAAGACCAATGAATCTGTTGTACACAATTTAACAAAACCTACGTCAACTTTCGAAGCATCAAATCTCATCCAAGGACAGTGACTAAAGCGTCTTCGGTCTAAGCTTGAGCTATTTAATGGAAGACTACCCAACTTCCAACTTTACGGAACCATACATTGTTTTCTTATTCCCTTTACAAGATTTCGGATCGTGACCTCAGTTACACCTCCTGCCTCAGCAAATATCAGTTGTGTCTTGTATTCTCCTTGAGCCAGGGATGACAGATAGAGCACTGTAGCAGCCAAACCCATCGGATTTTTGCCATTTGATTCCCTCCTTTCGGTAACAATCGACATAAGGTCCATAGCATGACGTCTAGTTTTTTCGCTAATGCCAATTTTATTTGCAACTCTATTAATACAATTCATCGGATCAATCAATGGAACTTTCAAATCAAGACCCAACACAAGAATGCCGTAATTTCTTCTAAGCTCTCTGTGGGTTACGTTTATTGCTCTTGCGATGTCTTTCATGGTTCTAGGGTTTCCAATTTCTCTACAGGCAATATAAACAGCAGCTCCCAATACCCCAGAAATTGTTCTGCCTCTGACTAGTTTCCTTTCATGAGCTTTCCTATAAATATAAGCAACTTTTTCTACAATGTTTTCAGATAATCCCAGCTTATGTCTAAGCCTATCAAGCTGACTAAAAGCTTCCTTGAGATTTCTAGTGGAAGCATCCAACTGTGTCCTGCTGTCCAAGGTCTTTAATCTTCGTATCGATGGGTAAAGATAACTATCAATTTCGTGGCTAGCATCTTTAATAGTATTTCCGATCACAGTGTACAATCCTTTATCATGGCGTGCAAGAGAAAGAGGTGCTCCTGTTCTTTGGCTATTCCTATTTTCAACAAAATTGAATGAACGCCATTCTGGACCTGCTTGCTCGGTCCTGTCCACTGTGACTATGCCGCAAGTACTACAGAAGACTTCTCCGCATTCTACGTCTGATATCAGAAGGTTATTGCATATAGGACAGAGTAATGAGTTATCCATTCATAACAAGACAATTTTATAAGTATTATACTCCTTATATAACGGTTAACTATAGGCGATCATTGCTTTGGCATTCCTATATTTGGCCGTAAACATGCAAGTTCAAAGGACAAAATCTTGAACGGATGAGTCTGCATAGCCGAATGCCTGTTAGTACTAATGCAGTAGTTATCTTGGATGATAAAATAACTGGTATGACTGGTACATTTGTCGTGGGTTACTGGGCCTTCAGATCACGGATTGTGTGACTAACATTGTAAATACTGCTAATGCGCAGAATATCAAAAACATAACTAGTTACCTTTACCTACCCGGTATGTAATACATAGGTTAATCAAGAAGATCTTTTTCGGTAAATCTTTGTCGGATTTTCATGAGCAGGTTGTTAACCAAGTGATATGATGTAGTATTCATACGGAAGACTTTCTAATCGCACCATACGCAGAAATTCGATTATCGGGATGTTTAGACTATTTCCAGATTCTTCTGATTTTATGTGAGTGTATTGTTGTTACCAATAGAGGATCGAAAATAATGGTTTG
>WNFZ01006295.1_pt1 | contig 10772 bp, 8 predicted proteins | sample 5400081 | NCBI WGS metagenome assembly WNFZ01 (sample SAMN13153365, study PRJNA577476) | soil metagenome | isolation source: 80 cm soil or saprolite under grassland replicate 1 | place: USA:California | collected 2016-06-15
AAATCGGTGTGGGGTTTGACGCGGTTCACGAGTCCGATCCAGTCGGCCTCGGAGGCCAACCGGTCCAGCCAGACCGGGAGGCCCAGGGCCTCGCCCGCCTGGACCACGTCCATGGTGGCGCGGATCTCGCAGCCCATGGTCGCCTCGGTGATCCCGTAGTGGGCCAGCACCGCCCGCTGGCCCTCCGGGGTCGCGCCCCCATGACTCCCCATGGCGGGGAAGACGAAGGGTCGCGCTCCCAGCTCTTTCAGCCACGCGACCGTCGCCTTGACGATGACGTCGATGTTGGCGATCCCGCGGCTCCCGGCGCCGACGGCCACGCGGTCCCCACGCTTGATCGGCAGCCCGGCCGAGGCGAGGGCGCCGCGCGCGGCGGCGGGGATGTCGGCCACCCGCGGGCGCGCGAAGCTCTGCCTGACGCGAAGCATCCGGGGAAGCTCGGGGAGCGACATGTCGGGATCATACGAGCGGGGAGACACCCTGTCAATGCCGTGAGAAGAAGCAGGCAAGGGTCGGTCCCACCAATGTCCTTGACTTTCAAGGCGTCTCGCCGTAAAACTACCGCGATTGGACCTGACCCCTTGCTGATGCGTCTCAACTTCCTCTCGGTTCCCTCGGCGCTGACGGCGTTGCTCCTCCTCCTCGGAGGATGTTCCGCCATCAGCGACTTCTTCAAGCAGCGTCCGCAAGCGCTGCTGCCCGCCGCCGATCTGTACGCGCAGGGGGAGATGGAGCTGAACCGGAACCGCTACGCGGACGCGCGCACGGCCTTCAAGAAGATCGTCGAGCGCCACCCCCAGTCGACCTACGCGGCGCGCGCCCGGTTCCTCATCGGGGAGGCCTACTACCGCGAGGGCGAGTGGGACAAGGCGATCAAGGAGTTCGAGACCTTCCTCGCATTTTATCCGCGCCATCAGATCGCCGACCTCGTGCAGTTCCGGCTGGCCATGAGCTACTACGACCAGATGAAGCCGGTGGAGCAGGACCAGGGCATCACGGCCAAGGCGATGGAGGCGTTCAAGACCCTGGTGCGCGAATACCCGGAGAGCCGCTACGCCGCCGACGCCCTGGCCAAGATCGACATCTGCCGCGGGCGGCTGGCCCAGAAGGAGCTGTGGGTGGCCAGCTACTACATCAACCAGGGCAACCCCGCGGCGGCCCGCCAGCGGCTGGAGAACGTGGTCAAGAACTACCCGCGGACCCTCGTGATCCCGGAGGCGCTCTACCGTCTCGGCGAGGTGTATGCGGGCGACGGCCGCGCCCAGGAGGCCCAGGAGAGCTTCCGCCGGGTGGCGACTGAATTCTCCTATACCGAATGGGGCCGCCGCGCGGCCCAGCGGCTCAAGGCCACGGCCACGAGGTGATCCCATGCACGACATCGTCGACCTGCGCTCAGATACCCTGACTCTCCCGACCCCGGCCATGCGAGAGGCCATGGCGCGCGCCGAGGTGGGCGATGACGTCTGGGAGGAGGACCCGACCGTCCGCCGTCTGGAAGAGCAGGCGGCTCGACGCACGGGCAAGGAGGCAGCGCTGTTCGTCTCCTCGGGGACCCAGGGCAATCTGGTCTCGGTCCTGACCCAGACCCGGCCCGGTCAGGAGATCATCCTCGACGCCGACTCGCACATCTTCAACTACGAGGTCGCGGGCGCGGCGATGTTCGGCGGCGTCCAGACGCTGCCCGTCAAGACCGCGCGCGGGTTTCTCACGCCCGAGCAGGTGCGCGAGCATGTCCGCCCGAGCAATGTCCACATCCCGGTGACGGGGCTCGTGTGCCTGGAGAACACCCACAACCGCCACGGCGGGACCTGCTGCACGCCCGAGGAGATCGAGGCCGTGGCCGCCGCCGCCCATGGCGCGGGGGTGCCGGTGCATCTCGACGGGGCGCGGATCTTCAACGCGGCGGTGGCCCTCAGGCGGCCCGCGGTCGACTTCGCGCGGCCCGTGGACTCCATCACGTTCTGCCTGTCCAAGGGGCTCGGGGCGCCCGTGGGCTCTCTCGTCTGCGGCTCGCGCGACTTCGTCACCCGCGCGCGGCGCGTGAGGAAGATGCTCGGCGGCGGCATGCGCCAGGTCGGCGTCCTCGCCGCGGCCGGGCTCGTGGCGTTGGACTCCATGGTGGACCGTCTCGCCGAAGACCACGCCAATGCCCGGCGTCTCGCTGAAGGGGTGGTGCGGTTGCCCGGAGTCCGCCTGGATCTGAGCAACGTGCAGACCAATATCGTGATCTTCCACGTCGGCCGTCCGGGCGGGGCGGCCGAGCTGGTGTCCGGCGCCCTGGCCCGCAAGGTGAAGATCCACCAGATCGGACCCGCCTCGATCCGCTGCGTGACCCACAAGGACGTGGACGCCGAGGACGTCGAGCGCGCGGTCGAGGCCTTCCGGGAGATCGCGGCGGCCTGGTAGCCCCGAATCATCTCGTACACGAGGAGAGCCACCCCCATGGCCGAGCAGCGCCTCCTGGACGTCAAGAACCTCAAGACGTACTTCTTCACCGACGAGGGCGTGGTTCGAGCCGTGGACGGCGTGGACCTCTACATCAAGCAGGGTGAGACCCTGGGCGTGGTCGGGGAGTCCGGGTGCGGCAAGTCGGTGACCGCCCTCAGCATCATGAAGCTCATCCCCCAGCCCCCTGGCAAGATCGTCGAGGGCGAGATCCTCTACAACGGCGTCAACCTGGTGGACCTGCCCGCGAACCGGATGCGCAAGATCCGCGGCAAGGAGATCTCCATGGTCTTCCAGGAGCCCATGACCTCGCTCAACCCCGTGTTCACCTGCGGGGAGCAGATCGCCGAGGCGCTCAGGCTGCACGAGGGGCTGGGGCGGCGGGACGCCATGGACAAGACGGTGGACATGCTGAAGCTCGTGCACATCCCGAACGCCGAGCGCCGGGTGAAGGAATACCCCCACCAGCTCTCGGGCGGCATGCGCCAGCGCATCATGATCGCCATGGCGCTGTCCTGCAACCCCAAGCTCCTGATCGCCGACGAGCCCACCACCGCGCTGGACGTCACCATCCAGGCCCAGATCCTGGAGCTGCTCAACGAGCTCAAGGCCAAGCTCAGGATGGCCGTCATGCTCATCACCCACGACATGGGCGTCATCGCCGAGACGGCGCAGCGGGTGGTCGTGATGTACGCGGCCAAGGTCGCCGAGGAGGCGCCGGTAGCGGATCTGTTCAAGGAGCCGCTCCATCCCTACACCCAGGGGCTCCTGCGCTCCATCCCGCGGATCGACCTCGACGCGAAGGAGCGCCGGCGACTCGAGACGATCCCGGGCACGGTGCCGACGCTGCGGGGCGACATCGCCGCCGGCTGCCGCTTCGCCCCCCGCTGCCCCTTCGTGAAGGCGGTTTGCACCGAGAAGGACCCCGTGCTCAAGGAAGTCAAGCCCGGCCACAAGGTCTCGTGCTGGCTGTATTAAGGTCGGAGGGGGCCTCGACGGCCCCCTCCGAGGCCTCCCCCAGGAGGGTTGCGCGGGCAAAGCCCGCGCTCGAAAAGTGGGAACGTTCAGTCGCGCGAGGTTGGGCGGCGTGCAGGCGACCGGAAGTGCTCGGACCCAGAACGTGCCGCGGACTCAGGGCCACGCGGCTGAGGTGAGACCCCATGGCTGAGACGCCGCTCCTGCGAGTCAAGAACCTCAAGAAGTACTTCCCCATCCGCGGGGGCCTCTTTTCCCGGGAGGTCGCGCGCGTGCACGCCGTGGATGACGTGTCGTTCGAGATCATCAAGGGGGAGACGCTGGGCCTGGTGGGGGAGTCGGGGTGCGGCAAGTCCACCACCGGACGCTGCATCCTCCGCCTCATCGAGCCCACCGCGGGCGAGGTGTGGTTCGGCGACCAGAACGTCACCACCCTCGACAAGCGCTCGCTGCGGCACCTGCGGCGGGACATGCAGATCATCTTCCAGGACCCCTACGCCTCGCTCAACCCGCGGATGACGGTGGGCTCCATCATCGGCGAGGCGCTGGTGATCCACAAGCTGGCCAAGACGAAGCGGGAGCGCGAGGAGCGCGTCGTCCACCTGCTGGAGACGGTGGGGCTCAACTCGGACCATCTGCGGCGCTACCCGCACGAGTTCTCGGGCGGCCAGCGCCAGCGCATCGGCATCGCGCGGGCGCTCGCGGTGAGCCCCAAGCTCATCGTCGCCGACGAGCCGGTGTCCGCGCTCGACGTCTCGATCCAGGCGCAGGTGATCAACCTGCTGGAGGACCTGCAGAAGCAGTTCAACCTGACCTACCTGTTCATCGCCCACGACCTCTCCGTCGTCGAGCACATCTCGACGCGCGTGGCGGTGATGTACCTCGGCAAGATCGTCGAGATCGCGCCCGGCAAGGAACTGTACAACAACCCGAAGCACCCGTACACGGAGGCGCTGCTCTCGGCGGTGCCCATCCCCGATCCCGCCGTCAAGCGGAAGCGGATCATCCTCGAGGGCGACGTGCCGAGCCCCATCAAGCCGCCCTCCGGGTGCCGCTTCCACACGCGCTGCGCCATCCGCGTGCCCTCCTGCTCGGAGAACGAGCAAGTGCTGAAGGAGATCTCGCGCGGCCACTGGGTGGCCTGCCAGGTACGCTCGTGACGGACTCGGAGGCGCAAGGGCCCGAGCGGGTCTAGGACACTCCCCGGGAAATCGATTGCGCCGGCACCGCCGGCGCTCGAACCTCGGTGGCATCGCTTTCCTCCGACAGGCTCCCAGCCGGGTGCTGAAGAACTCGGCGGCTACTCCCAGAGATAGGCGTGGGGATTCACGGGCTGGCCCTTCACCTGGATCTCGTAGTGCAGGTGCGGGCCGGTGGAGCGGCCGGTGTTCCCGCTCGAGGCGATCACCTGCCCGCGTTCGACCTTCTGGTCCGCGCCGACGTTGAGGCGGGACAGGTGGCCGTAGAGCGACCTGGTGTCGTTGCCGTGGTCGATGATCAGGGCAATCCCGTACTCCGGGTGGCGCCCGGCGAAGACCACGGTGCCCGGCGCCGGAGCGCGGACCGGCGTGCCGGCAGGGACGCCGATGTCCATGCCGCCGTGAAACTCGGAGCTGGGCGCCCATGGCGAGAGCCGCCTGCCGAAGTCGGAGTTGACGGGGCCGCGGAGGGGCCAGCGGGAGGGTAGCGACGCCAGGACCCGGCTCGCCCGGCTGATGAAGTTCTCCAGGGAGCGGAGATTTTCTCCCTCCTCCCGCACCATTGCCACCAATCGCGACAGCTCGTCTCTCGCGTTCCCTCGTTCGCGCAGGGTCTCGGAGAAGCGCGCGGCGATTCCCCCGCCGATGCCCCGCGTGCGCTTGCCCGGGGCCGCCTCGGGGCCGAACGGCTCCCAGATCTTCGCGTGCAGGTCGCGCCAGCCATCGATCTCGGCGCGCAGCTCGCCGACGCGCGTCCGGTAGAGGTTGATCAGGGCCTGCTGCTCGGCGAGGCGGGGGAAGAAGGACGCGAGGCTCTCGCGCTGATGGCGGAGCGTGAGATAGTCGGGGAGGAACGGGAGCGAGCCCGCCGCCAGCACCAGCGAGAGCGCCACGCTGCCGAGGGCGGCGGCCAGCATCCACCGCGGCAGGCTCAGCTGGAGCACGCGGGTCCCGTCACCTCGCACGACCAGCAGGTCGAACCGTCGCCGCGGCAGCATCGTCTCCTATCGCTCCAGAGGAACTCGTCGCGAACGTGCCGAGCGGCTGCGGCGGGAGGGGAAGATCCGAGGCCCCGCCCCGCAATGATCCCGGGCCATCTACTACCATGCCCTCTCGGAGCGAGTCAACCCCGAATTGGGCGCCCGGCCCCTGCGCGCTATCTCCGCGCCAGAGAGTGGATTTCTTGACACTCCGAGGCGCGGCGCAGTATGATTCTCGATACGCCGGACACACGCCATGGATGAGTTCTACCGGATCAAGCGGCTCCCTCCCTATGTCTTCACGATCGTCAACGACCTGAAGAGCAAGGCGCGGGCCCAGGGCGAGGACATCATCGACCTGGGCATGGGGAATCCGGATCAGGGCACGCCCAAGCACATCGTCGACAAGCTCTGTGAGGCGGCCCGGAACCCGCGCAACCACCGCTACTCGGCGTCCAGGGGGATCACCCGGCTGCGCAAGGCCATCACCACCTGGTACCGCGAGCGGTACGGCGTGGAGCTCGATCCCGAAACCGAGGCGATCGCCACGATCGGCGCCAAGGAGGGCCTGGCCCATCTGGCCCTCGCCGTCCTCCAGCCGGGGGACGGGGTGCTCGTCCCCAACCCGACCTATCCGATCCACGCCTACTCGGTGGTCATCGCCGACGGCGATCTGCGCTCGGTGCCTCTGATCCCGGGTGACGACTTCTTCGCCCGGCTCCAGGAGGCGACGCGACTGGCGTGGCCGAAGGCCAAGCTCCTGATCCTGTCCTTCCCGCACAACCCGACCACGCTCTGCGTGGACCGCGACTTCTTCGTGCGGGTGGTGGACTTCGCCCGGGAGCATCACCTCATGGTCGTCCACGACTTCGCCTACGCGGATTTCGCCTTCGACGGCTACCGCCCGCCGTCGTTCCTCGAGGTCCCGGGCGCCAAGGATGTCGGGGTCGAGCTCTTCTCGACGTCGAAGTCGTACAACATGCCCGGTTGGCGGCTGGGCTTCGTGTGCGGCAACGCCCGCATGATCCACGCCCTCGCCCGGATCAAGTCCTACCTCGACTACGGGGCCTTCCAGCCCGTCCAGATCGCCGGCATCGTCGCGCTGGAGGGCGACCCGTCGGTGGTGAGTGAGATCGTCGAGCTCCACCGGAAGCGGCGCGACGTTCTCGTGGACGGACTCAACAAGCTCGGGTGGTCGGTGCCCAAGCCCAGGGGCACGATGTTCGTCTGGGCGCCCATCCCCGACAACTACCGCATCATGGGCTCGCTCGAGTTCGCCAAGATGCTGATCCAGGAGTGCAAGGTGGCCGTCTCGCCCGGCATCGGCTTCGGCGAATACGGCGAGGGCTATGTCCGGTTCGCCCTCGTCGAGAACGAGCAGCGGATCAAACAGGCCCTGCGCGGCCTGAAGGCCTTCACGACCCGATGACATCGGAGGGTGCCGCGGCGGCCCCCTCCGAGACCTCCCCCAGGAACAGCGTGCGCCAGCATCGCCAGCGGCCGAAGGTGGAACAGTGCTCCGGGGCTGTCGGAGGCAGGCTCGTGCGCCCCGATCGAAGTTGAACGAGCGCAGCCCCCCTTCGAGTGTGATGAACGAGATCAAGATCGCCCTCCTGGGCCTCGGCACGGTCGGCAGTGGCGTGGTCAAGGTGCTCGAGAGTCACGGCGCGGAGATGCAGGAGCGCGCCGGCTGCCGGCTCGTGCTCCGCCGCGTCGCCGACGCCGATCTCACCCGGCCTCGCGAGGGACTCGACCTCGGGCGGCTCCCGCTGGTCGGCGACGCCAACCGGGTGCTGGACGATCCCGAGGTGCAGATCGTGATCGAGCTGGTGGGCGGCCTCGAGCCCGCCCGCACCTTCATCCTGAAGGCGCTCGCGTCGGGCAAGCACGTGGTCACCGCGAACAAGGCGCTCCTGGCCCACCACGGCGCCGAGATCTTCGCGGAGGCGCGGCGCAACCGGGTCATGCTGGGGTTCGAGGCCGCCGTCGCCGGCGGCATCCCGCTGATTCGCGCCGTCAAGGAAGGGCTGCCCGCCAACCGCATCCTCTCGGCCTTCGGCATCGTCAACGGCACTTGCAACTACATCCTCTCGAAGATGACCGACGAGGGACGGGACTTCGCGGAGGTCCTGAAGGAAGCGCAGGCCAAGGGGTACGCCGAGGCCGATCCCGCCCTCGACATCGAGGGGCTCGACTCCGCGCACAAGCTGCAGATCCTGGCGTCGCTGGCCTTCCGCACGACGGTGGACCTCAAGGACATCTACACGGAGGGCATCAGCGGGGTCGCGGGGGAGGACGTGGTCAACGCGGGCGAGCTCGGCTACCGGATCAAGCTCCTCGCCATCGCCAAGGCCTCCGACGGCTCGCTCGAGGCGCGCGTCCACCCCACCATGATCCCCGCCGACTCGCCCATGGCCGCGGTCTCCGGCGTGTTCAACGCGGTGTTCATCACCGGCGACAATGTGGGCAACCTGATGTTCTACGGCCGCGGGGCGGGGCAGCTCCCCACCGCCTCCGCGATCTGGTCGGACACGCTCGACATCGCACGGCGGGTCGCGCACGGCATCCCGGCGCTGGACGTCGACCTGCCCTCGGTGAGCGAGCGTCCTCTTCCGCTCCGCCCGATGGACGAGATCCGATCTGCCTACTATCTGCGCGTCATGGCCATGGACCGCCCGGGCGTGCTCGCCCAGGTGGCGGGAATCCTGGGCCGCCACGACATCTCGCTCGTCTCCGTGCTCCAGAAGGGACGGGCCCACGGGGAGGCGGTACCGGTGGTGATGATGACCCACGACGCGCGCGAGCGCGACATGCGGACGGCGCTGGCGGGCATCGACAAGCTGCCGGTGGTCGCCTCACGCACCACCATGATCCGGGTCGAGGCCGAGGCATGACCACCTCCGCCCGGCGTGCGGGCGCAGGGACCGCGCACCCGAGCGACGCCGTCCTCGCCCGGCTCGGACCCTGACCGCGCCTTCTTGCCCTCGCGCGGGCGGCTGGCGAAGATCCTCCTCGGCGTCGCGGTCAGCGCCGCGCTCCTCGCCTACCTCTTCTGGGACGTCGACATGCACGAGGTCGCGGCGCGTCTGGCGAACACCCGCTGGAGCTTCCTCGCCGTGAGCGTCGTCCTGAACCTCGCCTCCATCTGGGTGCGGGCCTGGCGCTGGTACTACCTCTTCCCGCCCGGATCGCAGCCGTCGCACCTCTTCAACGCGCTCATGATCGGCTACATGGGGAACAACCTCTTGCCGCTGCGCGCCGGGGAAATCGTGCGCGTGTACGTCGTCTCGCGGCGCGGCCAGCGCTTCTGGACGGCGCTGGCCACCGTCGTCGTGGAGCGGGCGCTCGACGGGCTGGCGGTCGGGCTGGTCGTGGCCGCGCTGTTCTTCGTCATCTCGATTCCCGCCGAGCTGCGCTGGCCCGCCGCCCTCTTCCTGATCGTCGACCTGTCCGCCATGGTCCTGCTGGCGGTGCTCGCCTTCGCCCCCGACTGGTGCGCCGCGGTCATCCGCGCGCTGTTTCACCGCTGGGCATGGGTCGAGCGTCGCCTGATGGATGCCCTGGGCACCATGAGCGAGGGCTTGCGGGGTATCCGCGCCGGCCATCACTTCCTACCCATCCTCCTCTCGTCGGTCGGCATCTGGCTCCTGCTCGCGCTGGCGGTGTGGACCGCGCTGCGCGCCGCCAACCTCGATCTCCCCCTGGCCGCCTCCTGGGCCGTGCTGGCCTTTGTCGGTCTCGGTGTGAGCCTGCCATCCAGCCCGGGCTTCGTCGGCGTGATCCAGGCCGCCGTCGTCCTCGCGCTCGCGCTCTTCGCGGTTCCGCGGACGGAGGCGCTCTCGTCCTCGCTCCTCCTTCACGCGTCGCAGTTCTTCCCCATCACCCTCTACGGCCTCGTCCTCCTGCTGATCGAGCACGTGAGCCTCTCGGAGGCGGCGCGGGCCGCCGCCGCGCCGGTGGCTCCGTCGTCACCGCGCTGACGTCCACTCCAGCCCCGGACCCGCTTTGCAGTTCGTCACGCCGTCGTGTAGGATGACTCCCTCATGGGGCAGCTGATCGTGCAGAAATACGGCGGCTCGTCGGTCGCCGACCCCGAGAAGATCAAGAACGTCGCCCGGCGCGTGGCCGAATCCGCGGCGCCCGACCACCGGATGGTGGTGGTGGTGTCGGCCATGGGAAAGACCACCGACGGCCTGCTCGCCCTCGCCGCCGCCATCACGTCCAACCCCGATCCGCGTGAGATGGACATGCTGCTCGCCACCGGCGAGCAGGTGACCGTCGGGCTCCTCGCGATGGCGCTCCAGTCCCTGGGCCGCCCCGCCTGCTCCTTCACCGGGCCCCAGGTCGGGCTGTACACCGACGAGGTCCATACGAGGGCGCGCATCAAGCGCATCACGGCCGAGCGCATCAGCGCCGCGCTCGACGCCGGCAAGATCGTGGTGGTCGCCGGATTCCAGGGCATGACCGAGCAGGGCGACATCACGACCCTCGGGCGCGGAGGATCCGACCTCACCGGGGTGGCGCTCGCCGCCGCCCTCAAGGCGGACGTCTGCGAGATCTTCACCGACGTGGACGGCGTCTACACGGCCGACCCCAACGTGGTGCCCGACGCCCGCAAGCTCGCGCGCGTGTCCTACGACGAGATGCTCGAGATGGCCAGCCTGGGGGCCAAGGTGCTCCAGTCGCGCTCGGTCGAGTTCGCGAAGAAGTACGGCGTGTCCGTCCATGTCCGCTCGACCTTCAAGCCGGACCCGGGCACCCTCGTGACCAGGGAGGATCACAGCATGGAAGAGGCGGTGGTCACCGGCATCACCCACGACCGGGGTCAGGCCAAGGTCTCCATCCTGCGCGTGCCCGACCGGCCGGGTATCGCCGCGCAGGTCTTCGGCGGCCTCGGCGCGCAGTCCATCGTCGTGGACATGATCGTGCAGAACATCAGTCGTGACGGCCTCACGGATATCTCCTTCACCCTGCCGCGGGTCGATCGCCAGCGCGCCGAGCGCGTGCTGGCCGGACTCGCCCGGGAGATCGGCGCCGAGGGCGTCGTGGCCGATGACCGCGTCGCCAAGGTGTCCATCGTGGGTGTGGGAATGCGCAGCCACGCGGGCGTGGCGGCGCGAATGTTCACCACCATGTCGAAGGAGGGCATCAACATCCAGATGATCTCCACCTC